>Ga0209472_1000532_pt1 | contig 22555 bp, 15 predicted proteins | sample GraSoiAngelo_130_FD_185887 | JGI IMG/M metagenome (GOLD analysis project Ga0209472, IMG submission 185887) | Grasslands soil microbial communities from the Angelo Coastal Reserve, California, USA - 14_0929_02_20cm (SPAdes) (version 2) | ecosystem: Environmental > Terrestrial > Soil > Grasslands ...
CTGAGTTGGGCGTACAACTGCCGACAACGCTAATGTCATTGACGCAGATAATGGTCAACGACGGGTCCGGACTAGGAATCAGAGGACCGAGAGTGGCGTTGAGCGGGTTCAGATATTGCCGGTTGACTGCGACGTAGATGCTGAAGCCAGACAGTGGTTGTGAATTCTGTATGCGGACACCGAAAGTGTAGGTCGAACCGAACACGACCGGTATCTGGGGCCGGCCGACGTTGCATGATGTTGCGGTTGCGGGGTTGGTTATGCAGACGATTGCGTTTGGAAGAGCAATGGTAACACTGGCGCCCTGAATATTCTCAGGAAGAGTAGTTCCAAAGGCATCAGCAATCAGAACACAAGTATTCGGCGGTGAAGATACACTGCTATTGGAACAGCCTGCATTTGTCGGATAAGATAGAGAAGTAGTTGGAGTCGCGCCGACAACCTGATAGGTTATGGTGAAAGCCATACCGGAGCACGGTGAGATACCACCGCACTCGTTGCCGCCTGAACTCTCTATCGTAGTAACCTCAACAACACCAGGACCGTTAGCTGATCCGGTTGTACATGCACCGGTCTGAGCTGAACCGTTGATGCAGATAGAAGTCAACGATGGACTAGCAATCAGAGGGCCAAGAGCAGCACTCACAGGACTCACATACGCCGGATTGGAAGCGACAAAAACGTCGAAACCACCCATAGCGTCAGAAGCCTGAACGAAAACACCGACAGAGAATGTATCACCCACGTTAAACGGACCGAGGGACGGAGCACTCGTAGGACAGCTTGTGGCTGAAGTGGAAGCTGTGATACAGACGAGACCCGTACCGGGCGAGGCATGAGCCATGGGTACGATATTCAGAGGGAGTAAGAGCGATGCAGCGAGAAAGAGGGGTAGTGTAAGTATTAGACGTTTGTTTTTGAGTAGATTGTACATTTCATAAATCACTTTTTTCTTGAGATAGGATTGACTTTTGGATCGTCTTAAGAAGCTTTCGGACTTCCAGCAACCGTCGGCAACCGCCGGATATTAGTTGCCGAATAGAGATATCTCAGAACATTCAGCCCTTTTAAGCCTCGCTGGAAACCGCGCGTCTCGTGAGCGTTACCGCTCGATAGACGTCGATATCAATGTCTTGAACTCTCCCGGGAGGTCCCGGTTTCCAGGCGGTGGCGCTTCCACGGATCCAAGCCTGAAGCTAAAATTGTGAACGGAACCTAGAATTGAGAGGAATTCCTACCCCGAGAAAATGCCCGGAAAATATCGGCGGAAGCATCCGGGAACTTCCTGCTAGAAATTATCGAACCGGAGTTCTGTTGCCAGGGTTTCTCTTGTAATGATCTCATGCAGGGGTCAAGTGTAGAGGTGGCAGGCGACGAAGTGGCCCTTCTCAATTTCAAGCAGCGGCGGCTCCTCCATCGTACACCTCGTATGGGCGTAGGGGCATCGAGTGTTGAACCTGCACCCAGGGGGTGGGTAGACGGGGCTCGGTATTTCTCCACTGATCACGTCCCCCCTCCTCTGGCCAGGGTCAACAGAAGGAACCGCGGCTATGAGCGCCTGAGTGTACGGATGTAGAGGAGCATCGATCAGGTTCGCCGAGTCCGACATCTCCATTACTTTTCCAAGATACATGACAGCAATTCGATCGCAGATATGTTTGGCCACAGCGAGGTCGTGGGTTATGAAGATGATTGATGTTCCCTTCTTCTCAACCAGATCAACCATAAGATTGAGAATCTCGGCCCTTATGGACACGTCTAGCATTGAGACAGGCTCGTCAGCTACAACAAACTTTGGATCCAAGACAAACGCGCGAGCCACAGCCACTCTCTGACGCTGGCCACCGCTCAGCTCGTGCGGAAATCGGTAGAGGAAATTTTCCGGAGGAACCAGCTCGACGTCGCTCATCGCCGCCTTCACTCTTGCTTCGACCTCTGCCTCGTTCTTCGCAACCTTTTGAACACGGACAGGCTCAGCGACGATCTCCTTTATCGTCATTCGCGGATCGAGAGACTCGAACGGATCTTGGAAGACGATCTGCATCATGCGACGCAGGTCTTTCAAATTCCGCCAGCCGTACAGGTTCTTCTCAACCTCCTTGAAATGCACATTACAGAGGTAACCGTTGCTGGAATTGGTCTGGGCACCAGAGTCGGAAATGTCCTGGGGTAAGACTGATTTTTTGGCGGGTCGACTACAGCCGACGATTGAACATTTTGCTCCATGCCCAACCTTTCCGACTGTCTTGAGCCTCGGCCTGGCCGTTAGCTTCTTTTTCACTTCCTTGAAGTGAATGGTACACAGGTAGGCTTTCTCGCTTGAGACTGAAGCCTCTATTCCTGCCCGAGACACGTCGGTGGGCGAGATCGACTTTTTGGCTTCTCGGCCGCAACCGGCGACCAAGCAGACTGTCCCCTTCGTTACTTTCCCGAGAGTCTTCAATTTCGGTCTGAGGGCGAGTGTAATGTCCTTGCCCTCGAAATACACGGCGCCTTCCGTCGGATCGGTGAGCTTGACGAGTAATCGGCCTGTAGTGGTCTTGCCGCTGCCGCTCTCGCCCGCGAGGCCGAAGATCTCTCCCTTTCTCAGGCCGAAGCTTATACCGTCAACCGCCTTTACGGTTAGCTCGTCTCTAGAGAGGAGAGTTTGGAAGAAGCCTTTCTTTAACGGAAAATGTTTCTTCAGATTCTCTACGCGGATCAGGTATTCCTCGCTCAATTCGACCAACTCGACCGACTAGTCGTAGAGATGACATGCAACGAGGTGATCGCCCCTTCCAGATTTTCCTAGCGGAGGGTCGACTTTCTTGCAGATATCCATTACATATGGGCATCTAGGATTGAATCTGCAGGCCGGCGGAGGCCTCAGCAGATCAGGCGGCTGTCCGGGGATAGATGTGAGCCTGATCCTCTCGCCTTTGATACTGGGGAAGGCTTTGATGAGACCTTGAGTATATGGATGGAGAGGTTCCTTGAAAACTGATTCCGCGTCGCCGTACTCTACAATTCTTCCAGCATACATTATGGCGATCTTCTCGCATGTCTCTGCTAATATTGAGAGATCGTGACTGATAACTAGCATCGACAGCCCTAGCCTTTCCCTAAGATCACGCATCAGCTTGAGGGTCTGGGCTTGAACAATAACGTCCAGCGCGGTTCCCGGCTCGTCACCGATCAGAAACTTTGGGTTCGCCGCCAATGCCATGGCGATTAGTGCTCTCTGCCGCATTCCGCCGCTAAACTCGTGAGGATAGTTGTCGACTCGTTCAGGATCTATACCAACAAGCTCGAAGAGTTTCCTCGCCCTCTCCCAAGACTCTTTACTGCTGACGTCGGGCTCGTGTGTCCTTATGGCCTCGACGATCTGATCTCCAACCTTTAGGACAGGGTTCATTGCATTCATTGCTCCCTGGAAGACTATTGCGATTCCCTTCCAGCGAATTTTTCTCATCTCATTCTCGGACAAGGGCACAAGGTCGGTTCCATCGAAGATGATTTTTCCTCCTCGTATTGTTCCACCCTGAGGGAGGATCTTCAGAATGGACATGGCGACCGTCGTCTTGCCACAGCCGGACTCCCCGGCTAGACCGAGAGCCTCGCCTTTCTCAACCCGAATGTTGACTCCCTCGGCCGCTCTGACCCAGCCTCTCATTGTGCGATAGTTTGTGGTGAGATTCTGCGTCTCTAGAATCGCTGGCATCTGGTGTTCGCTCTCTCGTCCATCTCGACGATCAGACTAGTTCCGCTTCAGTTAAGCTTTGGGGGAAGAAAACCATGATTTCTTCCGATTGTCGAAATCTCCAGGCGAAAAGACTTGTCGTTGTTTTTTCTCCGTCAGGTCCAAGTTTCCTGCGTGAAGTGGAGTGATCTGGAAGAGAGAGGTGGAGCAGATTTATAGGATGTCTTGACACTTATTCCTAGAAGTCTGGGAACGAGCTGTAGGAATTGGCCTCACTGAGACTTCATCTGATTTTCATACTTCTCCTGTTCGCGATTCTTCTCGGTCCATCGCTCCTGGCTCCGGCGAGCGGGGCCGTAATTACTGTCACGGTGAGCCGGGACTCGGTCTCCATTCAGATGAACTTTGAGCTGACTGAGAATCTTACAACATCTCTTCCTACACTGGACACTGTTGTAGACCAGTCGAGCCCGGTGCTAGCGCCCATGCAGAGTGGATTTCAATCGATGGTCCCGGAAGCGCGGATTGAACAGCTCTCTCTACACGCTAGGACCGAGCAGATCGACAATAGGACGGGGCTCTGGGTCTTCCAAGAGAATTATACGATCACTCTTTCAGGAGTCACTAACAATTCAGGAGGAAGAATCGCTGCAGACCTCGCCTTCCTCTCATCGAAGAACAACCAGTCCATCACAGTGTCCGGGGTGGAGCTGAATAATGTCGGCCGGAGCTATCTAGTGCAGGGCTACCAAAGGTTTCCGCCTGACAGTAAGACACGCTACTTCGCCCAGACCGGCGAATATACTCTACCTGTTACTCCTGAACTGTTCACCTCCAGCTTCAGCATCCTGGACCTTAGCTGGACCTCCCATGGGGTAGACCGGACCGGTGGCTACCAGCCGTTCGACTCCTCGACCATCTGGAATCTCCAACCACGAATAACTCCATACAACGTAACAGTCGGGGTCGGCCTAACTACTGAGCAGACATTTCTGAAAAAGTACGTGGCCTACCTCGGCTCCTCAGTGGAGATCATCGCCCCTCCCAGCGCGCAGGCAGACGGGACAACGATACTTTTCGATCTACCCACCATCGCTGAAACAATCGCGCCGATCATAATCGTCATTTCGTTGATCACTGCGATCGCCACATTCCTCTTGGAGCGAAGAATCTCGAAACCGATCCGCCTTGCTAGAGGAAGAAAACGCTAGGCTCGACCTAGACCAACCATTACACAACTATTCTAAGTAGAAACCGACGACCAAAACAAACGCGAGTGCAAAGCCAATAAGTCGTCTTGCTATCAACGTTCCAGAATTTTTTCTTTGTCGTCCCCCTGACTCGGACCATGAGCATGTAGCCTTAGGTTAGAGGCTATTGGGTTCTATCCGAACCTACTTCTGGACTTGCGGGTCACCATGCTTGTGATTTCATCGCAGCGATAGAGCATGATTTGTCTAAGGTTTGAACTTCTCTTCAGCGGCAGCTCTGCGACTATTGCCGCCTTCTGAGTTTGGGATTGAACATTTCGTCGAGGGAGTAGCCGATCAGGACAAAGGAGAGGGAGACGATGGCGATCGCAAAGCCGGGGGGAATGACCCACCACCAATCGGCGGTGCCCGTGACGATAAAGTTGTCATTGAGGATCCTTCCCCAAGACTCAACCGTGGGATCCCCAAGGCCTAGGAAAGCGAGGGCCGCATAGGTCAATATTGCTCCGGGAACGCTGAGAGCGAGGTTGACGTAGGTGAGTCCAATGAGATTGGGGAAGAGGTGTCGGGAGAGAATGCGTCCGTTTCCGGCGCCGGCTGCTCTAGCTGCTTCAATGAAAGGCCTCTCTCTCAGAGTGAGCACCTGAGATCGGATTACCCTCGCAAACCCCATCCACGAGAAGAAAGCTATGATCGCGATGATCACCAAGGCGCTGGCGGTCAGAACGACAACCAGTATTATGGCGAGCGGAAGGAAAGGAATCGTCAAGAACAAATCCGTGATACGCATCAACACCTGATCGACTAATCCACCCAACAGGCCCGCCAAGAGGCCGATGATAAGCCCAACTCCAATGCCCAGCAGGGCGGCTGTCAATCCTACGAGCATAGAGGGACCGGTGCCGTATAGGTCTCGAGTCAGGAGGTCGCTCCCCGCAGCGTCGGTTCCGAGAAGACCCCACGACGTTCCTAGGAGGGTTAGCTGCAGATTTGTAATATCAACCCGCTGTGGTCCGTCGAATCTGATCTCGATACCATAGGTATACTGTTGAACCGCCGAGAAAATGATAGTAGGAGACGTCAAACTTGTTGCTCCTCTAGGAAGGCCGAGGATCGAATCGAGGTTAGCTGGCCGAGTCCAATTGCCACTCTGCGTAATGTTTTCATCAAAGAGAGGAAAGTCTAGCCCTCCCCTCTGATAGATGAATATCCTCACATGGACCGGATGATCGGTCGAGGCGCCCATAGCAAGAATCGACGCTGTTGCTAGGAAGCTCGCGGGAGGTCCGCGGTAAGGATAGAGAAAGCTCTGATTGACGACAGCTGTCGCTATACCTTGAGTCGGGTGGGACAACTGCAAGCTCCCTATTCCGTGAGTACTCGTGTCAGTTCTTCCAGCATCATATGAAACGGCTACACTGGATAGATCGAGCTGGGACCCGGTGAGGACCAGTGCCTGGACCGCTCCGGGAGAGGAGAATGATGAATCCTTGACCACGACAAAGTTCTTACTGAGATAGTAGCCGTCGGGGAAACTCGTCACCCAATCTGGCTGGGCACTAGGGCCAGACACTTGTTGAAGGTCCTTATACGGGGTGAGAAGTGGAGCTGCGACGGCGACGACGCCTGAAAGTATGAGTATGATAAGCCCTATCGCTGACATTCTATTCTTCATCAGAGCTCTGAGCAGGCCGGTTATGCGGTGTAGCTGGAAGCGCCAGTACGATTTCAGATAGGCCTGATCAGACATTCTCTAGCTTCCCACGGGCTTGTTGTAGGAGTGTTTTACTCATAGCGAATACGCGGGTCTATGATTCCGTACAGAACATCTGCAATGAAGTTTGCGGCTATCACTGTCAGAGAGATTAGATAGAACATCGCCTGCATGACTGGAAAATCTTTCACTTGCACCGCTTGGAAGAGATAGAATCCCAACCCGTTCCATGCAAAAACCGTCTCCGTTATGATCGCACCGGCAAGGATTCCTCCGAATGCGAGCGCACTAGAAGTTACAACTGGAAGCGACGCATTCTTGAATGCGTGATGAAAGAGTATCGTCCTCCGCGACAACCCCTTCGCTTTGGCAGTGACGATATAGTCTTCGTTGAGAGCCTCCAACATTGTCGCCCTAGTTAGTAGCAAGAGGTACTGAATACGGATAATGATCTGATTCAGAAGAGGTGGAGCCTGCCCAGGGATACTGAACGTGACCGGTACAGTTCCCCCTGAGGGGAACCATTGGAGTCCTATAGCAAGAACAAGTATGAGGACTTCACCAATCCAGAAAGTCGGAAGAGCGAAAGTAGAGAGTGAGGCAGATACTGTGGCCTTATCCACAAGAGAGTCTCGCCTGGCGGACGCAATAATCCCAAGCACTACTCCTATGATTATAGCGATGATGGTTGAAGATCCGAGCAGGAGCAGAGTGTTTGTCAGCCGTTGCTGTTGTATAATGTTGGTCGAAATAGACTGGCCGTTTTGAAACGAAACTCCAAACTGGAAGGTGAGCATGTTATGGAGGTAAGATAGGAACTGGTCGGTGCGTGACTGATTGCATTTCCACAAGGCGCAGAGATTCGCAACTGCCTGCTTGTTCTGGGCAATCCTTGGATTATTCGTAAGAAACGCGGCTGCACCGCTCTGTCCCGGGATACCTTCGAATATCAGCCAGTTAACAATGATGACCAAAAAAATCAATAATACCGTGTATAAAATTCGTCTGAGCAGAAAAGATCGAAGAGTCATCCGAGGACAAAAAGATCGGTCATAATCATTTATTTGAGGCTTGCCCCTGTCGTCAGGCAGATCCTACGCCGGACAAGGACAGCCGGACAACGGGCAGTTCTTCAGTTTGAATGCGGACGCGTTTCTAGGCATCGGAGAAATAAAAAGAAAAAGAGGGGAATTTGGCTTTTCCGGTATCTGTTAGCAGTCGTATCCGCCGTTTGGATATGCTGTTCCAGTTCCGACTGGAGCTGCGCATCCGGCTGTGCTGGCTGGTGCTAGTGTAGATGTGCTCGTGCTTAGGACTGTGCTGCCTACTTCGTAGAGTGTCACAGCGAATCCACCAATACCCGGTAGGACAGTGCCTGTCCATCCAGCATTGGATGCTGTGCACGGTGTGATTGTCGTTCCTGGCAATGTGTAGCCTGCTTTGCAGGCTAGGATCAGCTGTGTGCCGGTTGTCTTCTCTGTCGAGAAGCCTATCCAGCTAATGCCCTTGAGCGAGTTGACAGCTAGTCGTTGGCTGAGACCTACAGCGTTCGTTCCTGTTCCTCCAGCATTGCCGATACCCTGTGCCCAGTGTGGACAGGCGGGCGATGGACTCGAAGAGTGGCAACTGTTGACGGTCAACACCTTCGAAAAGTCAGCACTGCCTGAACCGATGACACCTGACCAGATGTACTTCGCAAGCGATCCGCTGCTGCGGAAGTAGTCAGTGCTCGCGCCAGCGATACCACAAGTAGTGCCGGTTCCTGTTAGAGTACAGCCTGTCCTGGTCAGGGTGAAATCACCTAGACCAAAGGCTGGAGCCTGAGTATTGTCGATACTGCAGCCTCCACCAAGTGTACCCACAGCAGGGTGACCAGTGCCACCGATACTCTGGCATGTGAATGCGCTAGATCCGATGAGGAAGTTGTTCGTGACAGGGTCGAAGGTTGGACTGTCAGCACGAGTACCACCGACTGTGACGATGTTGGGTGCGCCGAATGCTCCGATGCAAGCGGTCTCTGGAGCACTAACGATGTTAGTTCCAGAGATTTCCTTGCCAGTGACACCGCTGTTCCATGTGCTCGCACCACAAGCAGACCATATGTGGCCTGGAATTATGGTGACACCGCCGAGGAAGAGCTCAGTGAATGGACCCTTAGCCTTGAGGTTAAGGTCCACAGTGAACTCGTCCAAGACGTTGATGTGAGCAACGTTGGATAGAGATGTTGCCTGGAAAGCGCCTGTAGCATTCAGGTTAATGTAGCTGTACTTTACGTCCCACGCCGTGACTGGACCAGCATCTTGCCAGTGGTTGCCACGGTTCAATGAGAGACGAAGATCAGCAGCCGTGTTTGCAAAGTATGTAGAGTTACCATAGCCCAATGTTGTCGAAGTGCACGCTGGACCGCCTGGGTAGCATAGGAAGCTGTGACTGGTAGTCATCCAGTCGATGTTCTGCAATATTGATGAGCACTGAGGGACTCCAGCTGTTGCAGCTAAGGTCGCAGAGTTGGTACACTGCGGGTTCTGCACAAACAGACTGTCATAGATGTTGCTCAGCAAGTATGCATCCCAGAGGGTGCTGAACTGGAATGGGTTGAGACTGTCAACGGTTGTCAAGAAGCTCTGGCGGAATGTTCCGGCTACAGCCGGACTGGCGCTGTAAGCGTTGAGCCATTCGAAAGCGTTAGCGGAGGCTGAGAAGCCGCCACCGAAGGCGGTGATCCAGCCTGGGTTCGAAGAGCTGCCTAGAGGCCAGTTGCTGAGCCGAGCCTGAACATCGTTTCCGTCCCAGACTGGGATAGTGAGGACGTGGCTGCCAGCGTAGTCCTCAGCCTGATAGCCAGCGCTGACTGCACTGCAGACTGGGGATGCGCCGATGCATGTTGTAGCACCTGCTCCACCCGAGACCGCCGTACCAGAACAGTTGGCGAATGTTGGAGAGGCCTGGCTGAACGATGGATCCGTTGAGGGTCCAGGAGAGCCGAGGCATAATGAAAACTCCATCGCCTGGCTTAGGCTGTCGTAAGTGGGGCTGCAGGCGTACATGTAGTCGGATGCACCCGTAGATGGTGTGACACTGGCGCACGGTGAGCCTGCTACATGAGTAGAGCAGTCTGCAACGGTGCAGGTCACGGTTGTCTGAGTTGCAAAGATACTGTTGTATTCAAAGTATGTGGTGCTGTCGAATGGGAAGACTTGTCCAAAGCCGAAGGTTCCGAATCCCCAACAGTTGATCGGGATGCCGTTAGTGCTAGTGTTGAAGCCGCAGAATTGGCTGATCCCTCCCTCCTCTGTCTGGAGGAATGGGCATGAACCGCCTCCACAAGCAGCGTTGCCTGTGCCTGTGTTTGTATTGTCGCACTTGATTGGTTGACCGAGGAGGGTTGTCCATGCGCCCCATGCGGGTGAGAAGAGTGCGCAAATGTCCTGGGCGATACCTTCACCCAGACTCTTCCGGGGTTCAGTGGTACGGACGAAGAAGCAAGTGTTTGCCGTGGCAACAGGAGCTACTCCAGCACAGCCTGCAGTGTTGATGGATGTAACAACCGCGGGCCAGCCCCCAGTTGGGGCGACCAGTTCGCAGTTCGCGTTTGTCGTTACGCCGCTAATGCTAGCATCAGCAAAGGCTTGAATGAAGTGTTGTGCAGCTGCGCAGAAGTCAGGGCTTCCGATCGCCGCTTGCCATGGGAAGTTGGTTGTGCCTGTGAGAGTGCCTGTGGGACAAGCAGTGCTTAAGCTACAGTTGTAAGACGTACCACCAGGAGCACCTACGACACAGTTACCGCCGGTCTGAGCATACTTCGTATCCCAGCCGCACGGGTTAGCCGCAGGCAGACCACCGTTCGTACAGCCAGCTGTGGTTGTACAGACGGGGATCGCTTGGTCGTCAGGGACGCAAGCGATGTTGAGGCATGCGGCGTTGTTCGCCGTGAAGCTCTGTTTGTTGAAGAGATGAGCTATTCCCTGGCGAAGTTCCTGTCCTGCAGCACTGTTGCCGTAGGACTGTGGGATACCCCACAAGATCGTCGCTAGGTTGAACTGGATCTCGAAGTAGCCGTGGTCTGGCATCGGAAGACTGCATCGGACGTTTGCGTTACCTGAACAGTTTACTGAGCTTGCTCCTTGCTGGGTTGCAGTTAGTGGCCAGTCTTCGCTGTCGACTTGGTTGGTCAGAACCCAGTTGACCTGGGTGCCGGAGATGCCGTCACCTTGGCTGATAGACAGGGTCTGTTCTTGAGCGCCTGCTGGATACCAACTGCCGACTGTAGTTTCGGAGGTTGCATGGACTGTAGGTATGGTTATGGAAGGTAGTTGAAAGAGCGATGCTAGTGGGCCGGTTAGACCCACAAGAGAGAATGTCACTACGAAGATTACGAGTAGTTTTACAGTAGAAGTGCCTTTCAATTTTCTCGAATGCAAGCTGGACGGTTAGGCTTTAAAAGATTATCCCTTTCGCAACGGCAAAGTACATCCCGAGAATGACCGGGATATTCCTAGCTTACCAATACTCCCATCGAATATACCCCAAAAGCTCACAGCGGCTCCAGAGGTTGAGCTCGCGATTTTTTCACAAGTCCCGCTGCGAAAACGATGACAGCGACAAGAACGATCCCCAGACCCAGAGTCTCCGGCAGGTTGAGTCCGAGAAAGACTCCGAAACCGGAAGGTATCGAGACTATTAGCTGAACGAATCCTAGTCTAACATTGTTAGGATCAACGATCTGATGCCTGGAGTTCGTGAACGTATCGTTCTCGAGAATCTGTCCGGTGATAGGGTCCTTGACCGTGTCGACATTTGTCACGATCTCGTAGACTCTCGGAGCGTAACCGGCGGTATTCCAGTCGTATCTCAGGCTCGACTCATTACCGGGCCCAAGGTTCTTGACAGATATCATAGTCTTATTGATGTTATTGATTGAAAGACTGATGGTCGAATTTTCAGGATTGACCCCGTTGTTTACTACGTTAGCAACAATATGGACGATAGTGCCAGGAATTACTCCTACAGTATGGTCGATCAAGAGCGAGGCGAACCCGAGATCGACCCAGACCCTGAACACCTCGATGCTTAATGTGTAGTAAGCTCTCGCACCGAAATTATCCTGCGCGCTAAGAGTTACTACGTGCTCGCCGATCTGGAGGAATATGATCGTAACATTCGTCGAAGGACTGTTGTAGGAATGTATGTCTTGACCAAGTCCCCAGGTCCAATTATACTCTGTAATCACACCATTGGGATTCTGCGACATCGCTGTGCCGTTGAAGGATGCGGGCCGATTTTGAACAATCCTAGGAGGAGGGATGAAGGACACGACTGGTGGCTTGCAGAGATTTCCCATACCACATTCCTTGTTGGCGAAATAGCCGTCAAAACCTGCCGTCTTCAGGACGGTCGGTTCATCATTAACATAATGGGCCGTAAAAACCTCTTGGTGGACAAAATGAATGAATGAGAAGCCTGTGCCGGTCACGTCAAAGGTGATGCTGAAAAGTTTGCCATTCGACGTAGTTGAGTTTAAACCTGAGAGTGTCAAGAGAGCAAGGCTTACAACGCCTTGCCCATCGAATCTTGAGTCAGGTATGCATTGACTTCCGACCCCGTTTATGCACAAAGTCGATACGGGAGCATCGCTCCCTAGCACACCCCCTGAATAGTCCACTTGTGGGTTCTGCAGAACAGAGCTAGAAGAGTAATCGAAAAAAATCGCAACGATAAAGCCGATGAAAGGCGGCGCATTAGTTATGTTCACGTCGACCGTTACTCGTTTTTGAGAATAATTCAGGCCTCCAACAACTGTGGGGTCGACAGCGACCTTTGCAGCCACAATTAGGGTGAAAATGATCGGGGCTACAGGCGCTGGGCTTCCTGCCTTGGCGGTGACTGTGACGTTGAAAGCGCTGTAAGGCGTCGAAGTAGGAACCATCATGGTCAAGACAGTAGTGTTGCCTACTCTGACCCCGGGAATTACGCTAGCAGGAGTAATGCTAGCAGGAGTAAACGAGCAGGTAGTGCCCGCGGGAAGATTGGTAAGATCACATGAAAGCGTAACGTTACTGGCAGTCCCGGCTGTGAGAGTTGCGATAATTGTCGTGGAGCCAGGGTTCCCCGGAGTGAGCGTAATGCCTCTGGTGTTGAAGAGAGTGTAGTCAAAGCCACCCTGCGCGTGGACCTGTGTGATTGGATTTAGTAAGGTACTAGATAATAAGGTCGAGGAAATGGCAAGAAGAACTAGGAGAAGTGTTTTCTTCCAAGACTTAGACAAAATTTCAGAACGCCTCGCAACCAAACCTATCTTCTAGCATTCGATCTGCAACGTATCTCTCGAGAGCCGTTGCATTTTCCATTTTAAAAGTTTATCCGAATGCTGAGGAGTTCCGGAATATTCGGACGCAAAAGTAGACATGACTGAGGTGCTGATTGCGCCCTACCTTGACCGCATCCCATAAGAAAATGGAAGTATCAGCCTTTTAGCAGTCGTATCCGCCGTTCGGATATGGTGTTCCTGTTCCTACAGGAGCTGCGCATCAGGAGACGCTGGCTGGTGCTAGTGTTGAGGTGCTTGTGCTCAGGACCGTGCTACCTACTTCGTGTAGTGTCGTAGCGTATCCTCCGATGCCTGGTAGGATAGTGCTTGTCCATCCTGCGTTGGAGGAGGTGCATGGTATCAGTGTTGTTCCTGGAAGCGTGTATCCTGCGTTGCAGGCCAGGATCAGCTGTGAGTGCCTTGTGTATTATGCTACAGGGATGCGTTATGAGGGCGAGCAGCAGTCCGGGTTAGAGAATGGATTCTATGTGATTGGCAGGCATCCGGAATTTGAGTATCTGAGGACGATGCCCAATCCTGGCACTAGGGTCTGATTCCCCCATATCCCTTCGTGGATGCGTCCACCGTTCAACTGAACGCACATATCCCAATACCAGTCGGACGTATAACTCGTATCCGACGCAGGAGGCGGAGCTGTGTATCCAAGGGTATTTTTTGGACCGAGCGGTGCTCCCCAGACGTTGAAGAAATCCTGGAGAGTATACGTTCTATTGACTGTCGACCTGACGTGAATGAAAGAATACGAGGTGTTTCCGTTTGTCCCTTCGCTGGCGAACACGGGATAGTGTCCGTTGACCCCGTCGCTGTCGTATTGGTGATAAGCCCAAATGCCGCCCCTGATCCCTACATTCACGGGCAGAGCGTTGCTGACATAAGCTTGACCCTGGACTAGATGAGATATCTGAATCGCGATGGGAACAGTGAAATCTATTTTTGCTTGGGCAGACAAAGTCGCAAAGTAGTAGACGGTGAAAAGCAACGCGAGGGCCAGCAACGGGGCCGAATAGAGCACTAGCTTCCTTCTACGCTTCCCTACCTCACTACGACGACGCAACACGACCCGCTAGCTATACGGCCTTCCGGCCTATTAGTGTTGCCGAAATATCAGCATCTCCCTCGACAAACGCAACCCAAGTCATACCAGCTTTCAAAGGACCAGTGTCCTTCGCGAATTCAGGAGACGTCGGCTAATTGCTAATACTCTTCTGCTAAACCGAATCCATATATCCACTCAATCCCGAACCCGATCTTCGAACCTGAAAGGAATCAGTGTTGAGCCTCAAACTTCGAACCGAATATCGCATTGTCACTCGCTTTTTCTTCGATAAACCCATAAACTCCCCTTTCCAAGCACATAGTGACGTTTGAATGAAGAGAATCTTTACAGTCATATTACTACTGCTAGGGTTTCTGTTCGCACTGCCCGTTTCGACACACCCAGCTCATGCCTCCCCGGGAACCGGCCTTGTCTGTCTGACGCAATGGACAAGTAATGGTTGTCCTCAGGTTCCCCTCACATTCAACGCGACGGGCGTGGGGAAGACCTTCACTATCGGAGTCTTCATCAACAATTCGGACGCGATGGGTGGCTTCGACATCTATGTTCGCTCTGACCCTTCGTTTGTGAATCCTACCAGTGCTGCTCTTGGTACTCTGATCGCTAGCCCATCGTTGACCTCTATCTGTGTCAACGGCGTAGCCACGACTGGCGCGTGTACTGCAGTAGCCAGTCCCAACGGTCCTGGTGTTGTCGAGGTTACGACGGCAGAGAGTTCTGGGGGCAACGAGTGTGGTGGTATCTCTCCCTGTTCTGGCATGGCTTTCACCATAACCTATCAGGTTGTGGGTGCGACTTCAAGCACTGCTCTGTCTTACCCCTCAGGCTATGGAGCCTGCACCACCAGCAGTGTGGATTCACCACCTGAGACGTGTGTTCTCGTAGACGACGCGTTTGGAACTACCCTCACTGAGACGACGTTAGAGGGAGACTTTACAGACCAAACTCCTTCGGCAAACTTCGCCGCCACACCCATAAGCGGGGTCGCGCCCTTGACAGTCTCGTTCGATGCGGCGTCCAGCAACGCAACTTCAGGGAATATTATCACGTCTTACAACTGGGCATTCGGAGACGGGGAGGCCGCCAACGTTACAGCTGGACCAACAACCAGCCACATATACAACAACAATGGGAACTTTACTCCAAGCCTAGAGATAGTAGATAGTGCCGGCCTGAAGAGCACAATAAAGGACACACTGGTAATCCGCGCGCAGTGCTCCTTCATCTGTGCCAATCCCACAAACCTACCCATCCTGGTAGGCACAAGCGGGAGCTCCAATATCCTATTGTCTGGCCTCGATTCCTTTACCGGAACAATTAGTTTGACCTCGCAAGTCTCTCCGACCGTCACTAACGGTCCGGTAGCCACACTGAGCCCCCCAACCGTCATTGTCTCATCTGGCATGACAAACACATCTTTGCTGACCGTTTCGACAATCGTCTCAACCCCCGCTGGCAGCTACAGTGTCAACGTGAGCGGTACCAGTGGAACAGTCCACCACTCCGTCATCGTAAGTGTAACAGTGAGCGTCCCGGACTTTGGTATTTCCGCCAACCCCTCATCCCTAACGGTCTCCTTGGGCGGCAATGGCATCTCCACGATCACTCTAAACAGCATCTTCAGATTCAACGGTACGATCACTTTGACAGCGACAAATTCATCGAACACGGTTCTAGGCTTTCCGAATCCTGCAAGCATCGAGCTAACCGTAGCAAAGGGGACCAACGCGTCCTCACTGTACGTCATCGTTTTGCCCGGAACCCCCAGTGGCAGTTACAACATAAAAGTGACCGGAGCCACAGTTGGAGTCACCGGCCCTCTCTCCCACAGTTTCAACGTCACGGTCACGGTGCCGTCCCCGAACTTCGCCCCCAGCGCTGCCCCTACATCCCTCTCAATCAGAGCAGGAGCCGACGGAATCTCCGCAATCACGTTCACCGGTCTCAATGGCTTCTCCGATACAATAAGTCTGACAGCCAATAGCTCCACAACTCTCGGAATCAGCAATAGCTTCTCTCTGCAAAGCGTAAAGATCAACGCTACCAGCGGCCCCGTCACATCCGCACTGACAATCTCAACGCTTGGAACGACACCCGCCGGCTCCTATACAATCACCGTAAGTGGAAGCACCACAAACATCCAACACCTCGTCAACATCACGTTGACAGTAGTCTCGCCGATACTACCATCTATCCAAGTTGGTTCCGCAAGCCTCTCCACCGTCTCCGTAACGGCAGGCAAGTCCGTAACCATGACGGTCACAGCAAGCAACACCGGTAGCATTCAAGCCAACATAACCGTCACGATGGACGTCAACAGCGGCACCGGAACCAACATCACAGTCGCACAAGACACAGTGACGCTCAATCCCGGCCAAGCCGCGCAGACCATCACACTATCGTGGAACACTACGCAATGGTCCTCAGGAAGCTATCACGTCTACGCCAGAGTCATCGGATCACAGACCAGCACGATCAACCAGGCCCAGAGCGCAGGCACAGTAGCTCTAAGTTCCCCGCCATCGGCCCCTCCCCCGGCTGACCTCAGCGTCATTCCATGGATAACAACCGGACTGGCCTCTGCAATAGCGGTTGTACTGGGCTTGCTTCTATTCAGACGCCGACGCCCGACCGGACTCCCAGAATCCGCATAGAAGACTCGGCTCTAAACCGGCCAACTCGAGTTTAGTCTTCGCGCTACTTTTTCTTTAGACTCGCTCTTTTCGCGCGCAGTTTCTTCCGCATACTCCTGCGTCTCAAGAAGAGCCCGAACCCGAAGATCGCCACGGCCCCTCCAAGGCCCCCCAAGAATACAATGTCGCCATACCAAGGCACTGGAGGCGGCGGAGTATCCACTTCGAGCCCTACACTATCCTGCGTCGTCCAGCCAGCAAGAATCGTCTCGGTCGTACTACTGCTATGCTTAACAGTCGGGCCCGAGAAGGCCAAAGTGTAGACTCCTGGCGAGAGATTATTGAATGCCACTTGTCCATTGAAATCTGTCGTCGCATTCTCGAAGGGAAGAACGTTGGACGAGTTGAAGATCCGAACAAGCACCCCTGACTGAGCTACTTTCTGGAGACTAAATATGGCCAAGAGCAATGCGCCCAGCGCAGGTCCGACAGCGAGCATTCTATGAATCGATCCTTTACCGCCGTTGACGTCAGTGACGTTCAGCGTCACGCCATAGGTGCCTGGAGACTGGAACGTGTGGGAGAATATCGGACCGCTACCAGTGATCATATCGCCAAAGTTCCAACTGTAAGATGTTATGGCGGCGGACGAATTATTTGCGAAGCTCCCTGAAGCATCAAATCTATTCGGATGTCCTGCTACAACGGAGGGTGTGTCGGTTGGGAGATAGTTGAAAAACGCTGTGACTCCTGAATTGCTGAAGATCGCGTCTTCCTTGACTATTGGTATGAACTGGGTGGTCGCGAAGGGGCCTGACCCGGCATTTGCAACGTCTGCAGTCTCTATGTGAATCAGGCTTGAATTTCTGACGTTTTCAACATAGAACGCGACCGAAAAGAGCAGCTTGGACAGCGGGCCATTAACTGGGTTGCCACTTTCGGGCAGTGCAGAGAAATGCACCCATCCAAATTCAGCGTCTGTAGGGTCCGCGGTCTGACAGTTGATAATGGGAGGCACACACTCTGTTGAAACGAAGTTGGAAGAGGCATCGCCGAAGATATTGCCGGAGTAGGACACGTTCTCCGCTCTAACAACCGGGTCCGGCTGAGGATTTCCATAGTTCAGCTTTACATTAAAGCCCGAGGCGCTCTGACCGGCAGTGAGATTCAACATTACGTTGACGATGAAAGACGATCCACTCGTTACATTATACGAGACTGGACTGAGGTATACGATCGAGAAAGGCTGGGCAGATGCTGCTCTAACAGGAGAGAGATGTGGCACTGAGAAGACTAGAAGGAGGAGGCAGGATGCAAGAACCCATCGTGGCTTCAAGAACTCGACGCTCCTTCGCCCATTGCTTCGCGCTCATGACAGATAAACGAAGCTGTGGAATATTGGTTTATCCCCAGACACTCCATGCTCCGGCCGAGTGAAGGTTCGGGGCTAATGCGCCCGATGCTTGCGCACGCCTTCAGGTAGCCTTTCAACAGTCAGCTTCGGCCCAAGAGGTATCTGCAGCAGTCCAACGATACTATCCAGAGGGTGTTGGGTTTGGAACTCGAATTTGTTATCTCCCGTCAGTATGGTCATCTCCCCTGAGTACGGCCTCTCAACGAGTCTCACGCCAACGATTTCCCCAAATCTGAGGGGAAAATTGTCCTTGTTCGCAGTCAGAATCCTCTCAGGCGTCAACCGCTGCAGAGCGCGCTTACTACGCGACTCCCCCCCGCTCTTCACGATATCTTCGAATCCCCCGCTTAGTCTCCCAAAAAGCGCAGAGGTTGCAAGCGCCCCTGCACCTCTCTTACCCACGTGCGCAACGAGTATTCTCCCTTCAGTAACGAACAGCATTAGCTGTTCGATGCCGAGGGCAAGGCGCGCAACAACACGGATCTCCCCAAGCACATTCTCTGACTCGCCGCTCATGAACGCCTAGCAATATTTCGTTTAGCCGCCTATTCAATCCATCCGTAGCCGACCAGTTCAGAACGGAGCTATCGTCCGTATGTTATGGAGCCCCGGACGAGATTTGAACTCGTGACCCTTGCCTGTTTGATAGCCTACCAAGGCAATGCTCTAGGCTGCGCCCAACGCATCTACCAGGCTGAGCCACCGGGGCACGGAGCTTGGAGCGGAGCCCGAGATTTAATTAAGCTTAGTCGTACGGTAGACGTGAATTTCGAAGTAGAACCGGCGCAGATTCTGGCCCTCCACGGTAAACTGTCGACCCTCTCCTCGCACGCCTGTTCCATTGCCGCATCAACAAGGTACCTAGGGCCACGACCATGAGTGTCGGGATTGCGATCGACAGGAACTTCAGGAATAGCCCCAGCCTGTCCAAAGAAACGAGGCTCCCGCCGACACTGGACGGCTGGACCATTACGCTCGTCAGGGCCAGATGGACTCGCGGACCGCTCGTACCCGTAATGTTGACACTGTACGTTCCCGGAGTAGTGCCACTGCTTGGAGAGAAGGTTAGGTTGAAAGCTCCTGTTCCACCGGAGAACAACTGGACTCTCGTAGAGACGGGGCTGATTGGAAGACCTAGGGGTGATGAGATATCCGAGACGGTCACGTTGCCCTGAAACCCGTCAAGGCTCGACAGCGACACCTTCGCGCGGCCGGACGCTCCCTGGACAATCGACTGAGATAATGGGCTCACAGACAACGCAAAGTCGGGCAGACCAACTGCCGCGGTAAACGCGTCCTGATCCACGCAGCTACTGTAGGCAGGGTCGACTGTATCGCAGGCGAACCTGTTATCGGTCCATATTGGATAAGCATTGGAAGATGTGGCAGCGATCCCGAGATAGTCGCCCATGAAAGGCTCGTTCCAGTTCGGAGCATCAGTCCTCTTCACAAGACCCGGATTGAAGGAAACATTCGTCATTCTCACACTGGCGGAGAAGCTGACCCCACCATCCAGCGAGTCTGCGAAGAAGACATCTAGCGAAGTCATGGGGGAAGCAGTATTGAATCGACTGTCATACCAAGCCACGTCAATAATCCCACCGGACGCGGCGATTGTCGGGAAGAAGTGTTGGCCAGCGAGAACATCATTCACCTCAACTGGTATAGTCCAGGAAGAGCCTCCGTCTGTTGACCGGGTGACGTAAACGTTCGAGTTTCCCAGCCTAGTGTCATCAAAGACGAGGTATACTCCGTGAGAGTCGGCCGCAATCTGCGGTATCGTAAAAGCTCGAAAGCTTGCGCCTATCGACGATCCTGATGTCACCCAGTGGGCAGGGTTGACAGCCCTAACGTTCTGGACTAGCGTAGTCCCTCCGTTTGTTATCTTGGACACCTGAGTATAGTTCAGATTCGCGCCGGTGACCGGGTCGAAAGCATCGGATGAGACATAGACATTTCCGGCAGGGTCAACAGCAACCCCTGGCAGCCCGCCCGTCTGGTCCGAAGGCGCGTAAAAGGGCGCAGAGAAGCTCTTCCCACCGTCCATGGACCTTGTGAAGAGCGTAGCAAAGGGAGACGAGGAAGTTAGAGAGGCGTCAAACGCCACGTAAACATTTCCATCATACGGTCCACCAGTGTTATCCACGGCTATCCACGGCTTGTCAGCAGAAAGCGGCCCCGTGATCAAAGTCACACCCGAATAAGTCGCCCCGTCATTGCTATACTTGGCAACGAACAAGACAAGATTGCCTATAGGACCGTTGCCCAAAGGCCCAGCGGCGCTTATGTTGAAAACAAGGCCAGCGTAGTAGACATCCCCGAGACGATCAAAGGCTAGAACAGGATCAGACGTGGCATTTGAACTGTGTAGAGGCGAAGCCATTCCTTGGGGGGACGTGTCGCCTGGGTAACCAGGCATCAGACTGTTCGTCCAGGTCTGCCCGCTGTCCGCGGATCTGTAATACCCATTCCAACGATGCTCTCCGAGACTCTTCAGTCGTAGATCCTGGGCCCCAGCTACCAGAATATTTTGGGAGCGGGGATCGACAGAGATTGCTGTCTCAACCTGCTGACGATCAGGAGACGCCTCGCCGACGATAGGTACGTTTGAACCCACAGTACCAGATGACGAGGCAGCAGCGACAAGGACCGGACTAGATAGCGATGGTTGATATCTAGTCGCACCGGGAAGAGCGGACGCCGGCAAATAGATTACTAGGCTAAGTATGAATAAGACTGTGAAATTCTCAAGAATCCTATTCCTAGTTCGATCCATCGACCTAGGTTATTAGGACCCCCAATATCACTTTATCCGTTTCTAACCGCTGACCCCTCACGCCAAGACGCCAGCTCCTACAGTAAGCAACTTTACGCAATATGACAGGACTGCATCGCTACTCCAAAACTACCTTGCGGCAACTACGATTCTAGAGATTTCGAAGGAAATTATCCTGCTAGTGCTGTAAGCGCTCCAGCATTTGGGCGGCCTTGTCTCTCCAAGCAGGCCACTTTGCCATCTCTTCCAACGAATACTTCTCTGCCTGTTCCTTGTTCATCCAGCGAGTCTGCATAGATTGATTCACCAGATCCCCGTACAACTTCTCGAAAGGCAACAGCTTACCCTTCATATCAGTGCAATGAATACAGTACGGATTATCGAGATTCTGTGCGCCATGCTCCTCTCTTGAGGCGAGCGGCCGACCGCAGCTCTCGCACTGCATTGCCAAAGACAAAGTATACACCAAACCACCAATCACAAACACGCTAGATAACCATACTTGGACGCACGCTCCCCCAAGCGCGGTAACAAGAGCATCCTCTCTGCTAAACCATTAATAATCCGGCACCCTTCAATCAATCAAGAACGCTAGAGGGATGCTTCTCATGCGTAGAAAGGGCCAAACGGCACCTTTCACACTAATCACACTCATACTCCTATTCGGAAGAAAGAAAACCGAACAAGAAGAAAACAAGAACACGGCCGAACCCCTCAACAGAGAACCGTTCCCCGTACCAGACATACTCAAGAAAACAATCACGAGCAACGACGTCTCAAGATCTCGCGACAGACTCCGACTTGCAAGTCTTGAAAGAGACATCATCGGGGACGCCCTCACAAAGATCTACGAAGCAGAAACAAAGGGACAGATCAACGATAGCGAAAAAAACCAGCTCCTACAACGATACAAAACAGACCTCAAACGAGTAGACGGAGAAATAGACACCCACAAGAGGACGGTCGACCTCTACGAACTCGAATCTGCCAAAGACGAGCTCCTCAAGAGTTTCCAGGAAAAAATGCTTGAGATAGATCTGAAGATAAGCCAGATCAGACCAACCGTAACTGCAACATATGAAACGATAACCAAATCCACTGAGCCTCCAAAGACGGAGACAAGCCCAACACCCCTAGTTACAAACCCTCCCAAGGAACGACAGACAAAGGAGAAGCCTAAGAACAAAGCAGAAGAACGGTTGGAGACGATACGGGAAGAAGTACTCAAAGCAATGGAACGCCTCGAACAGATAGAGACAGAAGGCTGATCCAGAACAATGTCGTGGACTGACAAGGCTCGAATAAGCGCTGCGGCGCAAGCAGTGAGAGAAATCAGAGACAACACAACCATCGGACTTGGAAGCGGCAACACCATCCTTCGAGCCCTCGAGCTAGCCGCGGAACGAATCAAGAAAGAGAATCTGAAAATCACCTTCATCCCAACATCATATCAAACAGAAATCGCCGCAAAGAAACTGGGCCTAAAAACATCAGACCTCCAAGAAGACACCGAACCGGACCTAGCGCTGGATGGCGCAGACCAGATACAATGGCGAACACTCGACCTCGTCAAGGGCGGAGGAGCCGCGCTGCTTCGAGAGAAGATTGTAGATTCAACAGCAAGGAGGCTCATCATCGTAGTCGACGAGAAGAAACTCGCAAAAACCTTGGGCGGACCACAACCAATACCGGTCGAGATAGTTCCATTCGGCTACGCATCGACCGTCGAGAAGATCAGAAAGA
>Ga0209472_1000533_pt1 | contig 22547 bp, 20 predicted proteins | sample GraSoiAngelo_130_FD_185887 | JGI IMG/M metagenome (GOLD analysis project Ga0209472, IMG submission 185887) | Grasslands soil microbial communities from the Angelo Coastal Reserve, California, USA - 14_0929_02_20cm (SPAdes) (version 2) | ecosystem: Environmental > Terrestrial > Soil > Grasslands ...
CGGTGCCGTATGCGGCGCTGCTCGCCGACGCCCCGCGGCTGCGCGGTCTGCGTATCGGGCTCATTCTCAGCGGCGGCAACCTCGATCTCGAGCGGCTGCCGTGGAGCGCGGGTGCGCCGCCACCTTGAGAGCCTCAGGGACGCTCGAGGATGAGCGCGATGCCCTGCCCCACGCCGATGCACATGGTGCACAAGGCATAGCGGCCACGCACCGCGGCAAGCTGCCAGGTGGCGGTGGTGGCGAGCCGTGCGCCGGACATGCCGAGCGGGTGGCCGAGCGCAATGGCGCCGCCGTTGGGGTTGACGTGGCTCGCGTCGTCGGGAAGCTTCAGATCACGCAGCACCGCGAGCGCCTGGCTCGCGAATGCCTCGTTCAACTCGATCACCTGCAGCTCATCGAGCGTGAGTCGCGCGAGCGACAGCACCTTGCGCGTGGCGGGCAACGGGCCCATGCCCATGATCCTGGGCTCCACGCCCGCCGTGGCTGCGGCGAGGATGCGCGCGCGCGGTGTCAGATTAAGGCGCCGCGCCGCCTCCTCGGAGGCGATCAGGAGCGCCGCGGCGCCGTCGTTGACCCCGGAAGCATTGCCGGCGGTGACCGTGCCGTTGGCCCGAAACGGGGTCGGCAACCCCGCGAGCTGCTCGAGCGTGGTCTCGGGCCGCGGATGCTCGTCGCGCGTCACGAGCGTCTTGCCCTTGGCTCTCGCAATCTGCACCGGTACCAGCTCCGCGTCATAGAAGCCGCGGGCATAGGCGGCCGCGGTGCGCTGCTGGCTGCGCAGCGCGAAGCGGTCCTGGTCGGCGCGCGCGATGTTGAACTGCGCGGCGACGTTCTCGCCGGTCTCGGGCATCGAGTCGATGCCGTAACGCTCGCGCAGGCGCGGGTTGACGAAGCGCCAGCCGATGGTCGTGTCATGAATTTCCGCGCTGCGGCTGAAGGGGGCGTCGGCCTTCGGCATCACGAACGGCGCGCGCGACATCGATTCGACCCCGCCCGCCACCACCACCTGCGCTTCGCCGGCGCGGATGAGGCGCGCGGCCATCGCCACCGCATCCAGCCCCGAGCCGCACAGGCGATTGATCGTGGCGCCCGGCACCGACACCGGCAGCCCGGCCAGGAGCGAGGCCATGCGCGCGACGTTGCGATTGTCCTCACCGGCCTGGTTGGCGCAGCCCAGCAGCACTTCCTCGATCGCGGCGGGCTCGAGCGAGGGATTGCGCGCGAGCAGCGCTGCGATCGGCACGGCCGCGAGATCGTCGGTTCGCACGGCCGAGAGCGCCCCGCCGTAGCGGCCGATCGGGGTGCGCGCGGCGTCGCAGATGAAAGGCTCACCCATGGGCTCAGGATGATACGTGGGCGCCGTACCGGTCTGCACCCGGTACAGTACCGGCGGCCCGCCGCCCGGGCGTATCTGCCTGCGGGTGCGGGGGTGCGGCACTATGGCGCTCATGATCGACCCGCTGCCCTTCGTGACCTATACCTTCGTCATGTCGATCACGCCCGGGCCCAACAATGTGATGCTGACCGCCTCGGGAGCGCATTTCGGTTTGCGGCGCACGCTGCCGCACATCGTGGGCATCGGTGTCGGATTCGCAGTGCAGCTGCTCGCGGTGTGCGCGGGCCTCTCCGCGCTGTTCGCCCGCTGGCCGGCGTTGCAGCGCGCGCTCGGCTGGGTGGGCGCGGCGTACCTGCTGTATCTCGGCTGGCGGCTGCTCGGTCGGAGCGACACCGAGGCGCGCGCGGGCCGCCGGCCGGTGACCTTCCTCGAGGCCGCGATGTTCCAGTTCCTCAACCCCAAGGCGTGGGTGATGACGCTGACCGCGGCGACGCTGTTCCTGCCCCAGGAGCTCGGACTGCTGCTGCGCGGCGGCTACATGGCGGGAATCATGGAGGGCATCGGAGTGCCGTGCATGACGGTCTGGGCGCTGTTCGGCAGCTCGCTGCGCGGCCTGCTCGCCGCCCCGCGCGGGCGCCTGGCGTTCAACCTCGCCATGGCCCTTGCGTTGGCCACGACGGCCGTCATGATGCTGAGGTGAGGCGACCCGGACGCCGAGGGTTTCAGACGCCGAGGGTTTCAGATGTTCGAGCTGAGCCGCGACTCGCACCAGCCGCTGGTCGATCAGATCTGCGAGCGCGTCACACAGCTGGTGCGGGACGGGCAGCTGCCGGCGGGCGCGCGTCTGCCGTCGATCCGCAAGCTCGCCCGCCAGGTCGGCGCCAGCCCCTTCACGGTGGTGGACGCCTATGACCGGCTGGTCGCCCGCGGGCTGATCGAGCCGCACGCCGGGCGCGGCTTCTTCGTCACCCAGCGCCTGCTGTCGGCGCCGCTCGCCGCCATCGAAGCCCTGCCGGAGCTCGGCTCGGATGCCCTGGAGCTCGCGCGCCAGTGCCTGCAGCAACGCGGGGATGTCATCGCCGCCGGCTCGGGCTTCCTGCCCGAGAGCTGGCTGCTGGAGGCGGGCTCCGCCGGCGTGCTGACGCGCCTGGTGCGCGGCCGGCGTACGCGCCCGTGGCTGCCGTGCCCGGCGGAGGGACTGGGTGAGCTGCGCGAGCAGATCGCCGCGCGCCTGCTGCAGCACGGCATCGCCGCGCCAGCCGCCAACATCGTCACCACCTACGGCGCATCGCACGCCTTCGACCTGCTGGCGCGCATCCTGCTCTCGCCCGGGGACGCGGTGCTGGTGGAGGATCCCGGCTACTTCGTATTGTTCGAGCAGCTGCGCGCGCATCACGTGCGGCTGATTCCCGTGCCGCGTCATGCCGACGGCCCGGATCTCGCGGCGCTGGAAGCGGCGGCCCGCGCGCACCGGCCGCGCGCCTTTTTCATGCAGACCCTGGTGCACAACCCGACCGGCTCGAGCGCCGACCCGGCGCACTGCCACCGCATTCTCTCGCTCGCGGAGCAGTTCGGGTTTGCGCTGGTGGAAGACGATGTGTACGGGGATCTGTACGCCGGTAGCGCGGTGCGCCTGGCGCAGATCGACGCGCTGCGCCACGTCATCTACGTCGGCAGCTACACCAAGCTCATCGGGCCGGCACTGCGCGTGGGTTTCATCGCCGCCGACGCCGCGCTCATCGCGCAACTCGTGCAGCGCAAGGTCCTGTCGGTGCTCTCGGGCTCGACGCTGCTCGAGTCCTACGTGTCCGAAGTCCTCGATACCGGGCGCTACAGGCGTCACGTGGAGCACACGCGCGCACGGCTGGCGCGCCTGCGGCGCGACACGCGTGCCGCGCTCGCGTCCGCGGGCATCGAGTTCGAGCCGGCGCCGGGGCAAGGCATCTTCCTGTGGGGCCGGGTGCCCGAATCGGCCCCGGTCGATGAGCTGGTGCGGCGCGCGCGCGCTCACTCGATCCTGCTGGCGCGCGGCTCGCTGTTCTCCGCCGCGCAGGGCTGCCGCCAGTGGCTGCGCTTCAACGTCGCCCACAGCAACAGCCCGCCGCTGGTGCAGTTCCTGCGCGAGTCGCTGCGCGCGGCCTGACGGGCGGGAGGCGCGATTTGGCAGAGGCGACGCCGCTCCAGGCACAGATCCGCGACGCGGCCGAGTCCGACCTCGAAGGTCTCCTCGCCATCTACAACGACGTGGTCGCGACCTCGACCGCGATCTACTCGCACCTGCCGGTGACGCTCGATGAGCGGCGGCAGTGGTGGCGCAGGCGCGTCGCGCAGCAGTATCCGGTGCTGGTGGCGCGGGACGCTTCCGGCGTGCTCGGCTTTGCGAGCTTCGGCGACTTTCGCGCCTGGCCGGGGTACCGTTTCACGGTCGAGCACTCGGTGCACGTGCGCGCCGATGCCCGCGGTCGCGGGGTCGGCACGGCCTTGCTGACGGCGCTGTTTCCGCGCGCGGCCGCTCTCAACAAACACGTCATGATCGGCGGTGTGGATGCGGACAATGCCCCCTCGATACGTTTTCACGAGCGCCTCGGGTTCGAGCGGGCGGGGCGGCTGCGCGAGGTGGGCTACAAGTTCGAGCGCTGGCTGGATCTGGTTTTTCTGCAGCGGCGGATTTAAGGACCGGCCAGGATTCAACACCGGTTAAGATGGGTGGATGTTCAGTCTGCTGCCGCCCGCCACGCGGGCCCTGATCCTCATCAACGTCGCGGTGTTCCTGCTGCAACAGCTGGCCCCGGATCTCATGGCCGGATTGTTTGCGCTGTGGCCGCTCGGCAGCCCGCTGTTCAGACCCTGGCAGCTGCTCAGCTATGCCTTCCTGCACGGCAACCTGGTGCACATTTTCTTCAACATGTTCGCGTTGTTCATGTTCGGCCGCGCGCTGGAGGCGTACTGGGGGGGCCGGCGCCTGGTGACGTTCTACCTGGTGTGCGTGCTCACCGCGGCGCTGACGCAGCTGCTGGTGCAGAGTGGCTCCGGCGCGCAGGAGGAAGTGATCGGCGCCTCGGGAGGCGTGTTCGGCGTGCTGCTCGCCTTTGCCTGGTATTTCCCCAGGCAGCGCATCATCCTGCTGTTTCCGCCCATTCCGATGCCCGCGTGGCTGTTCGTGACGGTGTACGGCCTGCTCGAGCTGTTCTTCGGCGTGACCGGCCGACAGCAGGGCGTGGCGCACTTCGCCCATCTGGGCGGCATGCTCGGCGGTGCGCTGTGCATCCTGTTCTGGCGCACGCGGCGGCGCTTCAGTTCCTAGTGCGCACGCTCGCCCGCACCTCCCTCGGTATCACATGAAGTATGCGGTATAACACCAAGATATTACTTGATAATTTATCCACAGTTGAATTCCGCGCCACGCCCCGGTCAAAATCGCGCGCTTTGAAAGCGACGGGACTTTCATGATCAAGACCGAACGCCTGACCAAACACTATGACTCGCTCACGGCGGTGGAAGACGTGAGCTTTCAGGTTGGCCCGGGTGAGGTGCTCGGCTTCCTCGGACCCAACGGCGCCGGCAAGACCACCACCATGCGCATGCTCGCCGGTTTCGTCACGCCGACTTCCGGCAGCGCCAACATCTGCGGTCACGACGTCGCGCGCGAGCCGCTCGCGGCCAAGGCGGCCCTCGGGTATCTGCCCGAAGGAGCGCCGAGCTACGGCGAGATGACGGTGCGGCGCTTCCTGGCGTTCATCGCGGACCTGCGCGCGCTCGAGGGCGCGCGCCGTGAGCAGCGACTGGCGCACGTGATCGAGCACCTGCAGCTCGGCGGCGTACTCGACCAGACCATCGAGACGCTCTCCAAGGGCTTTCGCCGCCGCGTGGGCCTCGCCCAGGCGATCGTGCACGACCCGCCGGTGCTGATTCTCGACGAGCCCACCGACGGCCTCGATCCCAACCAGAAGCACGAGGTGCGCACGCTCATCAACGACATGGCGCGCGACAAGATCATCGTCATCTCCACGCACATTCTCGAGGAGGTCGACGCGGTGTGCACCCGGGCGATCATCATCTCCCGCGGTCGCATCGTCGCCGACGACAGCCCCGCCGGGCTCGCCGCCCGCTCGCGCTATCACAACGCGGTGTCCATGCAGCTCGAGGAGCCCGGCCAGCTCGCCCGCGCCCGCGACGCCGTGGCGGGGCTGCCCGCGGTCGCGCAGGTCGAGGTGAGCGAGCGCGATGCGCGGCTCACCGCCCTGCCGCGCTCCGGCGCGACCATTCTGCCGGCCCTTTCCGAGCTCGCCGCACGCCAGGGACTGAAGCTGAAGGAGCTGCACCTGGAGTCCGGGCGCCTCGACGAGGTGTTCCGCAGCATCACCGCCTGAGGATCGTCGGGTGCGCAACGTCGGCATCATCATGCGCCGCGAGCTCGCGAGTTACTTCGCGACCCCGCTGGCGTACGTTTTCATACTCATCTTCCTGGTGCTGGCCAACGCCTTCACCTTCTATCTGGGGGGCTTCTACGACCGCGGCCAGGCGGATCTCGACCCGTTCTTCACCTTCCACCCCTGGCTGTACCTGTTCCTGATTCCGGCGATCTCGATGAAGCTGTGGGCCGAGGAGCGCAAGTCCGGCAGCATCGAGCTGCTGATGACCCAGCCGGTGGAGCTGTGGGACGCGGTGCTCGGCAAGTTTCTCGCCGCCTGGATATTCACCGCGCTCGCGCTGGCGCTCACCTTCCCGCTGTGGATCGCGGTCAACTACCTGGGCAGTCCCGACAACGGCGCGATCCTGGCCGCCTACCTCGGCAGCCTGCTGCTCGCCGGCGGCTTTCTCGCCATCGGCTCGTGCATGTCGGCGCTGACGCGCAACCAGGTGGTGGCGTTCATCCTGGGCGTGGCGGGCTGCTTCGTGTTCCTGCTGGCCGGCTTCCCCCTGGTGCTCGATGTGTTTCGCAGCTGGGCGCCGCAGGTGCTGGTGGATGCGATCGCTTCGCTCTCGTTCCTCACCCATTTCGAGTCCATCGCCAAGGGCGTCATCGACGTGCGCGACCTGCTGTACTTCGCGATGCTGATCGGTTTCTTCCTGCTGGCGACCGCGATCGCGCTCAACCTGCGTAAAGACCTATGAACACACGCTCGACACTCGGCGGCGGCACGCTCCTGGGGCTCGCGCTGCTGTTCATCGGCCTCACGATACTGTTCAACCACGCGCTGCGCGGCTGGCGGCTGGACCTCACGCAGAATCGTCTCTACACCACCGCGGTGGGAACCGACCGGATCCTCGCCAGCATCAAGGAGCCGATCAACCTGTATTTCTTCTTCTCGGCAAAGACCGCGGCGCAGCTGCCGCAGCTGAAGACCTACGGCGTGCGGGTGCGCGAGTTCCTCGAGGAGCTCGCCGCGCGCTCCGGCGGCCGGCTGCGCCTGCACGTAATCGACCCGCAGCCGTTCTCGGAGGAGGAGGACCGCGCCTCCGAGCTCGGCGTGCGCGGCACTGCCGTGGGAGCCAGCGGTACGCAGTTCTATTTCGGCCTGGCCGGAACCAATTCCACCGACGGCCACGGCGCCATCGAGTTCTTCGATCCCAACAAGGAGCAGTTCCTCGAGTACGACGTCGTCAAGCTGGTCTATCAGCTCGCCAACCCCAAGAAGCCGGTGGTGGCCTGGCTGTCGTCGCTGCCGATGGGTCCGGGCTTCGATCCGCAGACCGGTCAGATGCGCGAGCCGTGGGTCGTGTACAGCGAGGCGCAGCAGCTCTTTGACCTGCGGCCCCTCGAGCCGACCGCGACCCGCATCGAGCCGGACGTGAACGTGCTGGTGCTGGTGCACCCGAAGGACCTGTCCCCGGCGACGCAATTCGCCATCGACCAGTACGCGCTGCGCGGCGGACACATCCTGGCGTTCGTCGACCCGCTCGCCCAGTCCGATCGGTCCGGCGCCGAGGCGGGCAATCCGATGGCGGCCATGGGCGCGGACAAGTCATCGCACCTCACCGCACTGCTTGGCGCCTGGGGCGTGCAGTTCAACCCCACCGAGGTGGTCGCCGACCGTGCCCACGCCTTGTCGGTGACCATGCGCCAGGGAGAGCCGCCGGTCGAGCACCTGGGTGTGCTCGGGCTCGACAAGGGCAGCTTCACGGCCTCCGACGTGATCACCGCCGGACTGTCGAACGTCAACCTGGCCACCGCCGGCTACCTGGAGCCCGTCAAGGACGCGAAGGTGCATTTCGAGCCGCTGTTGCAGTCGAGCAGCGACGCGCAAGCACTGCCGGCCGCACGCTTCCGCATGCTGTTCGATCCGGCGACGCTGCGCGACGGATTCAAGCCCACCGGCCGACGTTACACCATCGCCGCGCGCGTCAGCGGCAACGTGCACAGCGCCTTCCCGGCGGGCCCGCCGGCGGGCGTGACGCTGCCCGCCGGCCAGAGCGCCCTGAAGGAATCCGCGCGACCTCTCAGTCTGGTCGTGTTCGCTGACACCGACCTGCTGTCCGATTATCTGTGGGTGCGTGAGCAGAGCTTCTTCGGCCAGCGCATCGCGCAGGCGTGGGCGAGCAACGGCGACCTGGTGCAGAACGCGCTCGACAATCTCGCCGGCAGCACCGACCTCATCAGCGTGCGCGGCCGCGCCTCGTTCACGCGACCGTTCGAGCGCGTGGAAAAACTGCGGCGTGCGGCAGATGACCGCTTCCGGGCGAAGGAGCAGGAGCTCGAGCAGCAGTTGCGCGAAACGGAAGACAAGCTCACCGCGCTGCGGTCCAAGGGCAGCAAGCAGGCCGCGCTCATCATCACACCCGAGCAGGAGAAGGAAATCGAGCACTTCCAGACCGAGAAGCTGCGCATCCGCAAGGAGCTGCGCGCCGTGCGTGCCGGGCTGGACGCGGACATCAAGGGCCTGGGCACGACCCTCAAGATCATCAACATCATGGTGGTGCCGGCGCTGTTCGCCGTGGGGGCGCTGCTCATGGCCGCGTGGCGTCGCCGGCGACACCGGCCAGCGCAGCCCTCAGGGTGAGCCATGAGTGCAGGCCGTGTCGTCGCGCTTCTGGTCGCCGGGCTGGCGCTGGTTGGCTTCGCCATGTGGGTCGCGTCCCAACGGCACCTGGAGCGCGCCACGCTGGCCGGGGACCTGGTGTTGCCGGACCTCGAGCATCACGTCAATGCCGTGACCGAGGTCGCGCTGCGCAAGGCCGACGGCACCCACGCCACGCTGAAGAGGAACGGCGCCGGCTGGAGCGTCGGCGAGCGTGGCTGGCCGGCCGACCCGGACAAGGTGCGCAAGCTGCTGCTCGATCTCGGCGCGCTCAACATCGTCGAGGAGAAGACCCGCTTGCCGGCAAACTACCCGCAGCTCGGCGTGCAGGACGTCGACTCGCCCAAGGCCACAGGGACGCGGGTCGAGGTGCTCACCCCCGCTCGAACCTGGGCGCTCATCGTCGGCAAGTCCTCGAGCGCCAAGTCCGGGTACGTGCGCCTCGCCAACGCCCCCCAGACTGTGCTCGCGGCGCCGTTACTCACCGTGGATGCCGACCCCAAGGGATGGCTCGACCGCGCGTTGATCGACGTGGCGCCCGAGCGTGTACGTCAGGTCGAAGAAAAACCCCGCCAGGGTGCGGGGTTCAGCGTCACGCGCGAGAAGAAGGAGCAGACCGACTTCACCGTCACACCTCTCCCCAAGGGCCGCGAGCTGACCAGTTCGGGCGCTGCGGACGGGATCGCGGGCTCCCTGAGCTCGCTCACCTTCGATGATGTGCGCAAGGCGAGTGCCACCGCGGACGCGGGTGCGGCGCACGCCCTGTTCCGCACCTTCGACGGGCTCGAGGTCGACGTCGCAGGCCGCAAGGACGGCACTCGCTCGCTCGTGACCTTGAGCACACACGCCACCGCGAAGCAAACCGAAGCGGAGGCGCAGACGCGCAATGCGCGCCTCGGTGGCTGGGAGTTCGAGATCCCCGATTACAAGTACGCGGCCATCTTTCGTCCGCTTGAGGATCTGCTCAAGAAGCCCGAGCCGGTGAAGAAGACCGCCACGGAGTCCGCGCCAGGCAAGGCGCCCTCAGCCGGCAAGCCCTCAGCCGGCAAGACCCCGGCAGCCGGCAAGCCCCCAGCCGGCAAGGCGGCGACGCCCGGCAAGGATGCATCGCCGGACAATCCCGCCCCGCCTGATACTCCGAAATAGCTCCCGGGATCTACGCCGCGCTGCGCGCCATCGCCAGCAGCTCCGTCACGGTGCGCCAGTTTCGGGCCGTCGCCGCGACGCCGAGCAGCGTTGCGGCGCGGGCCGCGAATTTCGAACGCCCGATGCCTTGCGGGGCGTAGAGGTACAGGACCTTGCCGCGCAACGCGACCTTCTCGCTCGCCGCCCGCAGGGCCTGCAGTCGCTCGAGACTCGCGGACCCCGGGGCTTTCTGCAGAAACCACAGGTGCAGCGACTGCGGTCGCGCCTGCGCCGCGGGGAAGGGATTGGCCGCCGCCGCCTGGGCGAGTTGCTTCGCATCCAGGAGCACCAGGAACGGGCGAAAGCCAAAACGCCGGGAGACCGCAGTGCCAATATCCTCGATGAGCGCGGCCGCGGTACCCGAGGCCCTGAACACGACATTGCCGCTTTGAATGTAGCTTCTTACTTCCTCAAATCCCAGCCCGCGCAGCACGGTCACCAGATCCTTCATGGGCACTTTGTGGTGGCCGCCCACGTTGATGCCGCGGAACAGTCCGATCCAGGTCCGCACCGGCTTCAGGGCTTCACCTGCGACATGATCGCCAGGGGTCGTCCCTCCGGGTCATTGAAGTGCGCCATCCACTCCTCGGTTCCGTCCGCATGGCGGTCGATCTGGGCCAGTGGCCCGAGGGTCAGCGTAGTCATGTAGGTCTCTCCCGCAGGCGCAGGCTTGGGATCCTAGGCTGTGAGGGGTCGAATTACCCTCCCCTGGAGGGATATGCGGTGCATTAAGTCAGGCGCACACCCCACGGAAAGGGGGGGAACAGCGGATCCACGCGCTCAGGGGCCAGGCGTAGAATTTTTTCCGTGGGCCCAGTCACTTATTTGTCAGCAAGGGCCAGGAGACGGGCATGAGCGCTGTGTTACTCGCCGTGTTCAACGAGTACGGGGTCGCGGACCGTGTGCGCACCAGGCTGGTGGGCGACGGGTTTCCGACCGACCGGGTCGAGCTGACGGCATCCTGCGAGCCGGGACGGGCGGCGCTGCATCCCGCAGCCTCGGCACGCGCGAGGTTCGCGCAGTATTTCCTCACCCTGCTGAATGAGGACGAGGAGCGGCCGTTCGTCGAGCTGCTGGTCGAGCGTGTCGAGTGCGGCGCGGCCACCATCGCGGTCCACCCACGCGGCGCGATCGAGACCGCGCGCGCAGCCGAGATCCTCGAAACGGAAGGGGCAGTGGAAGTGGTCGGACACGACCTCGAGAGTCAGACCTTCGAGTTCGCCGCTTCGCGGGAAGACGGCTACTGGGTCCGCCACTTCATGCTCGACAACCCGAGCGGCTCGGACTGCATCTACTGCCGGCTGTTTCCCGGGCACCGCTACCACTGAGCGGCTCTCCGCCGCGGCCCGCGTAGAGCAGACCCCGAGCCGCCCTCAGCAACAGCCGAGCCCCAGGGCTCAGTTCGGGCGCGCCGTCAGCACCTGCGAGAGCGTGTCGGGCCGGGCATCGATGCGGGCCAGGTGCGGGTAGCGCGCGCCGTCGAAGTAGGCCACGCTGAGCGTGCGGTAGTAATCAGCGCTTTCCACCAGCAGCTCGATGGGCTTGCGGGTCTCGTGCGCCGCGGCAATGGCTGCATCGAGCACCTCGACCGAGTACTTGCGGCCGTTCACGGCGATGATCTTCATGCCGGGGCCGGCGCCGGCTTGCGCGGCTGCGCGGTCCTCGACGGTGTCGATGATCGTGCCCTTGTCATCGCCCTTGTCATTGATCCTGAGGCCGATGGACCACTGGCGCTCGACGGTTTTCCTGCTCTTCTGCCGGGTCTCGATGTAGGAATTCCTTTCGGGCGAATAGCTCAGCTGCCAGCCGGCGCTCTGCAGGCCCGCGAGCAGCGCCTGCGTACCGGTCGTGTCGAGATGACGGCGAATGAGGGCGCGCCAGTCCCCGGGTGCGATGGCCGCCAGCGTGGCATAGACGTCCGCTTCCACGTACGGCTTGAGCGCCGGTGCCCCGCCCGCTCCGGCGTAGAAGCGCTTGACGAAATCATCCAGCGAGGCGCGCCCGGCGCTGCGAGCGCGCAGCTCGGCGTCGACGTTGAGCCACAGGAACACGGACGCCTCGTAGAAATCGACGCTGCGGCGGCTGAGCGTCCAGGCATCCGGAGCGCCGAAGAGAATCTGCGCCGCCACCGCGGTGTCCGCCATGGGCCGCCAGCGGTTCCCAGGCTCTGTGTCGAAGCTCCCCGCCAGGCTGGCGAGCATTTCGCGGTAGCTCTCGGGTGTGACCAGGCCGGCGCGCACCGGCAGCGCCGTGCCCCAGAACTGGGTGAGGCCTTCGTACACCCACAGGAGCGACCCATCCATCGGCTGCTGGTAATCGGGGCTCAGCAGGCCTGCCGGACGGCGGTACTTGCCGTTCCAGCTGTGCACGTACTCGTGGGCGAGAAGCTCCGCGACGCCTTCACGCAGCGGCGCCTCCGCGAGCGAGTTCTCATCCACGCGATCGTCACTGGACTCGTGGTGCTCGAGCCCGAAATGCGCCACGTGGTCCGAGAGCGTCAGGAGCCAGGTGTAGTGGCGGTACATGCGGGTCCCGAACAAAGTCCCTGCCTGCTGCACCAGGCGGGCGTACCCGGCGGCAAAGTCCCCGGGCACCGTGAGCGCCGCGGCGCTGTCGGCGACCAGCGAGAGGCTGTGCCTGAGTTCGGGAAACGGGGCCGCTCCGGGCAGCTCGATGCGCTTCGCGTAGCGGCCCATCTGCAGTGGCGAGTCGATCAGGCGCGCCAGTGAGGCCGGCTCGAGCTCAACGCCCCCGTCCGCCTGCGGGCGCAGCTCGAGCGCGCAGCTGAGCTGCCACCCGGGCGGCGCGAATACCGTGGCCTCGGTGCTCAGGGTGCCGGCGTCGCGCCCCTTGGGCAACAGGACGAATTCGTTCCAGGGCAGGACGGCGAGCTGCTCACTGCTGGTCGGCCCGGTGCTGAAATGTCCGCCCTCGGTCGGCAGGCCGGTATCGAGCGCGATCTCCAGGTGCGTGGCCCCGCGCGGCACGGTCACGCTGAGCGCGTACATGTCGCGCGGGTCGCGTCGCCAGGGCAGCGGCGCATCGTTCGCGCGGATCGTGAGCGCGATGATGGACTCGAGCGGCCCGCTCGGTCCGTGCTCGCCCGGAATCCATTTCGGAAACACCAGCGTGAGCGGGCCCTGCTGCACGGCCAGTGTCAGATCGGTATGCACGCGCTTGCGCGCGACCTCGCGCGCATCGACGCGCACCCTGAGATCCGCGGCCCGCCCCACTGCGCTCGCGAGCATGAGGGCCGCGACCAGTGCGCCGTTGAACCCTGCGGCTCTCATCATTCGGACCTCGCGGCGGATACCAAGGGTGCGCGATTGTCGACTGAATGGCTCCGCCGGGCAACGAGTGGTACCGTCGCTCCATGGTCGAGAGCTGCTACCTCGGCGGCTGCCTGTGCGGCGGCGTGCGCTACCAGGTGTCGGGGGCGGTGAGCAACCCGTGCTTCTGCCACTGTGCCAGTTGCCGCAAGGCCGCCGGTGCGCCCATGGTTCCCTGGGGGACGTTTGCGCGTACGAGTTTCCGCCTCACCCGCGGCGCCCTCGCCGAATACCGCTCATCGCCGGGTGTCACGCGCGGATTCTGTGCCGTGTGCGGCACCTCGCTGACCTATCATAACCAGGCCCGCGCCGCCGAGATCGACGTGGCGCTCGCCACGCTGGATGACCCGACCGCGCTCGAGCCGCAGGTGCACCTGTGGGTCGGTGACAAGCTGCCGTGGGTGTCGATCAACGACGGCCGCCCGCAGTTCACGGCCGGCCTTTAGAACCCTTCAGCGCGCGCGGGCCAACAGCCCCACGGTCACCGTCGCGAGCAGCGCGGTGGGCAGCCAGGCGAGCACCACCGGATTGAGATCGAACACGATCGTGCCGCTCTCGATCAGCCGCTGCAGCAGGAAGAAGCCGATGCCGAGAATGAGCCCCAGCATCATGCGCGTGCCCGCGCCCGCGGAGCGCAGCGAGCCGAGCACGAACGGAATCGCCAGCAGCACCGCGAAGGCGATGGCGAGCGTGCGCGCGATGCGCGACCAGAACGCGAACAGGTACTCGCGCGTGTCGAGCGCATTGCTGCGGTAGTAGCGGATCAGCCGCCACAGGGCGCGGCTGGTGAGCTGCTTCGGATCCTCGACCGCGAGACCGAGGAACCCCGCGGTGAGTTTCGATGCGAGCAGGCGCTGCCCGGGCGGGCGGGTGGTCACCGCATCGTCCGCGAAGCGCGACTCGGTGTAGTCACTCAGCAGCCACTTGCCCCGCGAGCCGGCGGTGGCGCGCGTGGCGTGCCCCAGGGCGATGAGGCGGTGCTGCGGCGACAGCTCGAAGATCTGCATGCTGCCGAACTGGCGCTGGCTGTACTGCCCGGCCACGTTGAGGATCAGGTCGCCGTCGCGCACCCAGGCGCCGCCGCCGCCACCGAAGCTGACGTTGCTCAGCTTGCTGAAGGCCTTCTGCTCGCGGGCCGCCTGTTGCAGCGGCGGGGCGAGCACCTCGCCCAGCAGCAGCTCGACCACGATCAGCAGCAGCCCGGCAAGCAGCGCAATACCGGCCAGGCGCACGATCGACACACCGCTGGCGCGAACCACCGTCAGCTCACTGCCCCGCGCCAGCGAGCCCAGCCCGAGGAGCGAGCCGATGAGCGCGGTGATCGGCAGCAGCTCGTAGGCGAGCTGCGGCATATTGAGCAGCGTGTACCAGAAGGCGCCGAGCGCGGTGTAGTGGCCGGTGCCGATGTCATCCTGCTGATCGATGAACACGAACAGCGCGCCGAGCACCAGCACCACCAGCATCACCAGCAGCACCGAGCTCAAGATGGCGCGCACGACGTAGCGGTCGAGCACACTCATAGTCCGCGCACCCGGTAGCGCAGCCGGTTACTCAGCCCCGGCCCCACGATCACCATGAGCGCGAGCAGCACCACCGCCGCGTGCGTCCACCACAGCCCGAGGAATTCCGGGATCGTGCCACGCGCAATCCACACCTTGCCGACGGAGATGAGATTGACATACAGGAAGAAGATCACCACCGCGAGCCACACGCGCGCGTAGCGGCCCTGCCGCGGCTTCAGGCGCGCCAGCGGCACGGCCAGCAGCGCCAGCACCGCGCACATGAGCGGCATGGCGATGCGTGAGTGCAGTTCGGCGCGCTCGTTGGCGGCGCGCGAGTCGAACAGGCTCGCGGTGGATCGGGCTTCGAGAGTCCTGACCGCGTCGCTGCTCACCGGCACCTGCACCGGCACCACGTGCTCGGCGAAGCGCACGATGCGAAACTCCGGCCCACCGGGCACGCCTTCGAAACGCTCGCCGTCATACAGAGTGAGTATGTGTGTCATGCCGTCCGCCGTGACGGTGTGCCGCGCCCGTTCGGCGAGCGCCACCTCGACCAGCGCGCCGCGATTGCGCTCCACGAACACGCCGGCGAGCGTGCCGTCGGGATTGATGTCGTGCGCGTACACCACGACGTTGCCGCCGCTGAAGATGCGAAACTTCCCGGGCGAGAGCGGAGCGAACTGCCCGGCGCGCAGCGCCGCGCTGCGCAGACTGAGCGCGCGCGCGGTGGCATCCGGCGCCAGCAACAGGGTGAGCCATGCCAACCCGGCCGTGCCGAGCACCGCGAGCAGCGCCACGGGCAGATACAGGTTCGCCGGCCCGACCCCGCACGCCAGCGCCGCCGCCATCTCGCTGTCGTGATACAGCCGGCCGAATGCCAGCACCACCCCGAGCAGCAGCCCGACGGGCAGCAGCAGCGAGAGGTTCTGCAGCGCCCCCAGGATGATCAGCTCCAGCACGACGCCCTGCGGGTATTGGTTGGCGGCGGCGCGCTCCAGCACCCCCACCAGCTGGTTCGCCAGCAAAATGACCAGCAGCACGGCGGTGACGACCAGCCAGGCCGTCACCACCTCGCGCAGAACGTAGCGACCCAGGGTATTCCCCAACGAGTCGCTCCCCTACCCAAACCCAGCGGGCTCTTGAGTTACACTTGTCATCGCTTGCAGCCGTGGCGGCGCCTCGCGCGTCCAACAAGCACCAAACGGAGCGCGGCACTCGCGAGGCGCGACTAAGGTAAATCGTAACGTACGCGCGGCTCAACGGTGAGGGGGATAGGGCATGGAATTCGGGGTCTGGACCAAGGGCTTGGCGACTGTCGGCGTGGATTGCCTGGTCCTCGGCGTGTTCGAGGAGGCAGAGCTCAGCGGCGAGGCGCGCAGCGTGGATGCGGCCTGCGCGGGCCGGCTGAAGGCTCTGCTCGAGCGTGGCGACTTCGCCGGCCGCGCGGGCGACACGCTGCTCGTTGGCGAGCTGCCCGGCATCAAGGCCTCGCGCGTGCTGCTCACCGGGCTGGGGGCGAAGAAGAGCTATCACCGCAGGAGCTGGCGCAAGGCCTGGGCGGCCGCGGCGGCGGCCTTGGCGCGCACGCGCATCGCCAGCTGTGCGGTCGCCATCGACCGCCCCGAAGCGAAGCAGCTGGATGACTATTATTTCGGCCGGGCAGTCGCAGAGCTCACCGGCGCGGCGCTGTATCGGGTCAATGACCTGAAGACCGGCAAGAAAGCGCCCGCGCCCGCCCTCGCCAGGGTGCTGGCCGGCCCGGTGCGCAAGGCGGCCGCCGCCGAGCGCGGCCTGGCACACGGCGCGGCGGTGGCCGCCGCCGCCCAGGTGCAGCGTGATCTGGCGAATCTGCCCGCCAATGTCTGCACGCCGACGTTTCTCGCCGAGCAGGCGCGTGCGCTCGCCAAGCGCTCGGCGTCGCTCAGCGTGCGGCTGCTCGATGCCGCCGCCATGCGGCGCGAGAAGATGGGGTGCCTGCTCGCAGTTGCGCAGGGCAGCCATCAGGCGCCGCGTTTCATCGTGCTGGAGCACCGCGGCCGAGCCAAGGCGCAGCCGCCGATCGTGCTGGTCGGCAAGGGCGTTACTTTCGACAGCGGCGGCATCTCGCTGAAAGACCCCCCCGGCATGGATGAGATGAAGTTCGACATGAGCGGCGCGGCGGCGGTGATCGCCGCGCTCACCTTCGCCGCATCGCTGCGCCTGCCGCTGCACCTGGTCGGACTGATCGGGGCGGTGGAGAACATGCCGGGCGGCAGGGCGGTCAAGCCGGGGGACATCGCCACCAGCGCTTCCGGACAGACGGTGGAGATTCTCAACACCGATGCCGAGGGGCGGCTCATTCTGTGCGACGCTCTGCACTACGCGCGCCGCTTCCACCCCGAAGCGGTGATCGACGTCGCCACGCTGACCGGCGCGTGCGTCATCGCCCTGGGGCATCATCATTCCGGTGTCATGGGGAACGACGAACCGCTGGTGCGCGAGCTGCTGGAGGCGGGGGTACGCGCGGACGATCGCTGCTGGCAGTTGCCGCTGACCGAGGAATACGCGGAAGCGCTCAAGAGCAACTTCGCCGACTTTGCCAATGTCGGCGGGCGCGACGGCGGCGCAATCACCGCCGCGACTTTCCTCAGCAAATTCACCCAGGGACTCAAATGGGCGCACCTCGACGTCGCAGGCACCGCCTACCAGGGCGGTGCGCAGAAGGGCAGTACCGGCCGGCCGACGCCGCTGCTCGCGGACTTTCTGCTGCAGCGCGCGGCTCGCTGACCCGTCACGGCGCCAGCCACGACCGCAACCAGCGCCACGTGCGCTTCTGCCGGCCGCGACGCCAGCCAACGCGGCGCCGCCGCCACGCCACATAACTCCCGCACTTGGCCGCGCGGCACCCGCAGCCGCGGCGAAGGCGGCGCCGCCCGAGCCGCTATAATCCCCCGACGTTCCCGCGGGATCTCAACGTAAATGGAAAAGGTGTACGCGCCGCAGGCCATCGAGCGGCGTATCTACGAGCGCTGGGAGTCGCACGGCTGGTTCGCGCCCAGCGGCCGGGGCGCCCCCTATTGCATCATGATCCCGCCGCCGAACGTGACCGGCACGCTGCACGTGGGGCATGCCTTCGCGCACACGCTCATGGACGCGCTCACCCGTTACGAGCGCATGCGTGGCCGCGATGCCCTGTGGCAGCCCGGGACCGACCACGCGGGCATCGCCACGCAGATGGTGGTCGAGCGGCAGCTGAACGCCCAGGGCGTGAAGCGCACCGATCTTACCCGCGAGGCCTTCCTCGAGCGCGTGTGGCAGTGGAAGGAGCAGTCCGGCGGCGCCATCAGCGCCCAGATGCGGCGCCTGGGAGATTCGGTCGACTGGTCGCGCGAGCGCTTCACCATGGACCCGGGGCTGTCGCGCGCAGTGACCGAGGTGTTCGTGCGGCTGCACGCTGAAGGGTTGATCTACCGCGGCAAGCGCCTGGTCAACTGGGATCCGGTGCTGCTCACGGCGCTGTCGGACCTGGAGGTGCAGGCGCAGGAGGAGGAGGGGCAGCTGTGGCACGTGCGCTACGCGCTCGAGGGCGGCGCGGGCGAGCTGGTGGTGGCGACCACGCGCCCGGAGACCATACTCGGGGACGCCGCGGTGGCGGTACACCCGCAGGATCCGCGCTACCAGGAATTCATCGGCAAACGCGTGCTCGTGCCGCTCGCGGAACGCTCCGTGCCGGTGATCGCCGACGACTACGTCGACCCGGCCTTCGGCACCGGCTGCCTCAAGGTCACACCGGCGCACGATTTCAACGACTACGACATCGGCCAGCGCCACCACCTGGCGCTGATCAACATCTTCACGCCGCGCGCCACGCTCGCCGACACCGTACCGCAGCGTTTCCGCGGACTCGAGCGCTTCGAGGCCCGCAAGCGCGTGCTGGCGGAGCTCGAGGCCGGCGGACTCATCGAGCGCATCGACAAGCACCGGCTGGTGGTGCCGCGCGGCGATCGCAGCGGTGCGGTGCTCGAGCCTTATCTCACCGACCAGTGGTACGTGAAGATCGCCTCGCTCGCCGCGCCGGCCATCGCGGCCGTGGAGCAGGGTCGCACCCGCTTCGTGCCGGAGAACTGGGCGCGCACCTATTTCGAATGGATGCGCAACATCAAGGACTGGTGCGTGAGCCGGCAGCTGTGGTGGGGGCATCGCATCCCGGCGTGGTACGACGGCGATAACAACATCTACGTTGGCCGCGACGAAGCCGAGGTGCGCGCGCAGCACCGCATCGGCGCGGGCGTCGCCCTGCGCCAGGACGAGGATGTGCTCGATACCTGGTTCTCTTCGGCCCTGTGGCCGTTCTCGACGCTCGGCTGGCCCGACAGCACCGCCGCGCTCGAGCGCTTCTACCCGGGAGAGGTCCTGGTCACCGGCTTCGACATCATCTTCTTCTGGGTCGCGCGCATGATGATGATGGGACTGAAGTTCATGGGTGACGTGCCGTTCCGCGACGTCTACATCACCGGGCTCATCCGCGATGAGCACGGCGACAAGATGTCCAAGTCCAAGGGCAACGTGATCGATCCGCTCGACATCGTCGATGGCATCTCGCTCGAGGAGCTGGTGGCGAAGCGCACCACCGGGCTCATGCAGCCGCAGCTGGCGCCGGCGATCGAGCGCGCGACCCGCAAGCAGTACCCGGCCGGCATCGCGCCCCACGGGACCGATGCGCTGCGCTTCACCTTCGCCGCCCTCGCCTCCCCGAGCCGCGACATCAGCTTCGACCTGGCGCGCGTCGGCGGTTACCGCAACTTCTGTAACAAGCTGTGGAATGCGGCGCGCTTCGTCACCATGAGCCTCGCGGAGGGCGCGCCCGCGGCGGCCGGCGCGCCCGTCGAGCTGTCGGTCGCCGACCGCTGGATCCGCGCGCGCTTCGGCCGCACGATCGAGGCGGTCGAGAGCGCGCTCGCCGACTACCGCTTCGATTATGCGGCCGGCGCCCTGTACGAGTTCACCTGGTACGACTTCTGCGACTGGTACCTGGAGCTGGCGAAACCGGCCCTGCAGTCCGAGGCCACCAGCGCGGCGGCGCGGCGCGGCACGCAGCGCACGCTCGCGCAAGTGCTCGAAGCACTGCAGCGCGCGCTGCATCCGCTGATGCCGTTCATTACCGAGGAGATCTGGCAGCGCGTCGCACCGCTCGCCGGGGTGGCCGGCGAGAGCGTCATGCTGCAGCCCTACCCGGCCCCCGCCGACTTCCCGGGCGACCAGCAGGCCGAGCGCGAGACGGCCTGGATCCAGGCGGTCGTGCTCGGCGTGCGCCAGATCCGCGGCGAGATGAACATCGCCCCGGGAAGGCGCATCCCGGTGTTGCTGCAGGACGCCAGCGCGCAGGATCGCGCCTGGAGCGAGCGCCACCGCGCCTGGCTCGCGCGCCTGGCGGGCCTGGCGAGCATCCGCGTGCTGGAGGCGGGCGAGCGTGCGCCGCCCTCGGCGGCGGCGCCGGTCGGCACACTCACGGTTCTGGTGCCCATGGCCGGTCTCATCGATGCCGCGGCGGAAGCCGAGCGCCTCGGCAGGCTCCTCGCCAAGACCCGCGACGATCTCGTCAAGGTGCAGGCGCGGCTCGCCAACGACAGCTTCGTGCGCAACGCGCCGAGCGCGGTGGTGAGCCTCGAGCGCGAGCGCGCCGCGGAGCTCGAGCGCACCGCCAGCGGCCTGAGCTCGCAGCTCGACCGGTTACGGCCGCTGCTGTGAACGCCGTCAGCGCAGCCGACCCCGACGCCGCGACCCTTGGGACCGTGCTCGGCGCGCTCGAGACCGTCATTCTGGGCAAGCCGGACCAGATCCGCCTGTGTCTCGCGTGCCTGCTGGCACGCGGGCACCTGTTGATCGAGGACGTGCCGGGCGTGGGCAAGACCACGCTCGCGCACGCGCTCGCCCATGTGCTGGGACTCGCCTGGCAGCGTGTGCAGTTCACCAGCGATCTGCTGCCGGCGGACATCATCGGCGTGTCGATCTTCGATCGCGCCAGCCAGCGATTCAACTTCCGCCAGGGTCCGATCTTCACCCAGCTGCTGCTCGCGGACGAGGTGAACCGCGCCAGCCCCCGCACGCAAAGCGCGCTGCTGGAAGCGATGGAGGAACGCCAGGTGAGCGCCGACGGCACCACCTACCCGCTGCCCGAGCCGTTCTTCGTGGTCGCCACCCAGAATCCGCACGAGCAGCTCGGCACCTACGCCCTGCCCGAATCGCAGCTCGACCGCTTCCTCATGCGGGTGACGCTCGGATATCCCGACGCCGCGCACGAGCGCGAGCTGCTGCGCGGCGGGGAGCGCCGCGAGCTGCTGTCGCGCATGGCGCCGGCGCTGTCCGCCGCGGCCGTGCTGCGCGTGCAGCGCGCGGCGCGCGCGGTGCACGTCGCCGATGCGCTGCTGGATTACACCCAGGCGCTGATCGCGCGCACCCGCGAGCGCTCGGATCTGAAAATCGGACTCTCGCCGCGCGCCGGCCAGGGTCTGCTGCGCGCCGCGCAGGCGTGGGCCTACCTGGCGGGCCGCCCGGCGGTGCTGCCGGAGGACGTGCAGGCCGTGCTGCCGGCGGTGGTCGCGCACCGGCTCGAGCGGCGCGACCCCACAGGCGGGGGCGACGGTGAGGCGCTCGCCCGCGAAATCATCCGGGCAGTGCCGGTGCCGCCCTGAAGTGCCCGATCGGCTTCAATCCGGCGTAGACCGGCGCCGCTGGAACCCGCTCGCCCCGCTCCCGGCCCTGGTGCGCGCACGCGTGCACGATTGGATGCGCCGCCGCCAGGGCCCGGATGTCCTGCCGGTCACGCTCGAGCGCCGCCGGCTCTATATCCTGCCGACCGGCGCCGGAGCGGCGTTCGGCCTGCTGCTGTTCCTCATGCTGCTCGCCGGACTCAACTACGGCAACAGCCTCGCCCTGTTCCTGACGTTTCTGCTCGCCGCGTTTGCGCTGGTGGCGATGCAGCAGTGCCACCGCAATCTGCTCGGGATCGCGGTGATCGCAGCCCACGCCCCCGCGGTGTTCGCACGCACCACCGGCGCCGTGCACCTCACGCTCGCCAACCCGGCGAGCCTCGCCCGGGCGCAGGTCGAGGCCGCCATGCCGCAGCGGGCGGCGGTCGCCGCGGATCTGCCGGCCCACGAGCGCCAGCGGCTCGAGCTGCCGCTGCCCGCCCCCACGCGCGGCATCGTACGCATCGAGCGGCTGCGCCTCGCTACCACGCATCCCTTCGGTCTGTTCCGCGCCTGGACCTGGGTGCACACGCCGATCGAGATGATGATCTATCCGCGGCCCCACGGCGCGCTCCCCATGCCCGCGCACAGCGGGCACAAGAGCGGCGCGCGCCCGCGGGGCGGCTCGGACGCCGACGAATGGCTGGGGCTGCGGCCGTTTCGCGACGGGGACTCGCCGCGTCAGGTCGACTGGAAGGCCTACGCGCGCGAGGCGCCGCTGCTGGTCAAGGAGTACCGCCCGGCGGGATCGGAGTTGCACCTGTTCGACTTCGCGCAACTGACCGATCCGGATACCGAGGCGCGCCTCTCGCAGCTGGCGCGCTGGGTGCTGGAGGCCGAGGCGCACGGCGAGCGCTACGGCGTGGCGCTTCCCGGGGTGCTGCTGCCTCCGGACCGCGGCCCCGAGCACCGGCATCGGTGTCTCGCGGCGCTCGCGGTGTTCGGAACCGATGACGGAGCAAGGCATGGCGGCGGCGCCGGCGCCTCCGGCTGACCGCGCGGCGCTGCGGCCGCTCGCGTGGGCGTGCGCGGCGTTCGCCGGCGGGGTGCTGTTGAGCTGCGATCGCGTGCCGGCCTGGACCGCGGCCACGGCGCTGCTGCTCATTGCCTGGCGCCTCACGACCGAGCGCGCCAGCGCGCGGCTTCCGGGTACCGTGGCGCGCGCGCTGCTCGCGCTCGCGGTGGTGGCGGGGGTGCTGTGGAGATTTCACACGCTCAACGGACTCGCCGCCGGCACCGCGCTGCTGATGCTGATGTCGGCATTGAAGCTGCTCGAGACGCGCGCGCGGCGCGACCAGCTCGTCATGGTGGGCGCCGGGCTGTTTCTGCTGCTCGCGGCGTGCCTCGACCGGCAGAGCCTCGCGCGCGTGCCGCTGTACGCGCTGCAGGCGTGGTTGTGCTGCAGCGCGCTCGCCGTGGTCGCTTCGGCGGGCTTCGGCGCTCGCGCG
>Ga0209472_1000536_pt1 | contig 22450 bp, 19 predicted proteins | sample GraSoiAngelo_130_FD_185887 | JGI IMG/M metagenome (GOLD analysis project Ga0209472, IMG submission 185887) | Grasslands soil microbial communities from the Angelo Coastal Reserve, California, USA - 14_0929_02_20cm (SPAdes) (version 2) | ecosystem: Environmental > Terrestrial > Soil > Grasslands ...
TCGCGCGGCGGCGGTACGCCGCGCCTGCTGCTGACGGGGGTGGTGCTGGCGAGCGCCTGTGGGGCGCTGGTGAGCGTGCTGCTCGCGCTCGCGGACTCCTCGCGGGTGCGCGGCATGGTCTTCTGGCTTGCGGGGGACCTCGAGTGGGCGGTGAGTCCCACCCTCAGCGCCGGCGCCGCCGCGCTCGCCGTGACGGTGGCGATACTCATCGCCCGGCCGCTGAACGTGCTGGCCGCGGGCGAGCTGCGCGCGCGCACCGTGGGGCTGGCGCTGGAGGCCTGGCGAACGCTGCTGTTCATCGCCTGCGCCACACTCACCGCCATCGCCGTGGTGAGCGCCGGGACGGTCGGCTTCGTGGGCCTCATCACCCCGCACGCCGTGCGCCTCCTGTTCCGCAGCAGCGATCACCGCGTCGTGGCGCCCGCGGCGGCGCTGGCCGGCGGGATGGTGCTGGCCGCCGCCGATCTGGTGGCAAGAACCGTGGCGAGCCCCCGGCAGCTGCCGGTGGGGGCGATCATGGCCCTGGTGGGGGCGCCCTTGTTCGTGGCGTTGCTGCGCGGACGCGGACGCTGAGCCTTCGCGCTACGCGACCAGGTTCGGCGAGGCCGCGATCCGGTTGCGACCCGCGCTCTTGGCCCGATAGAGCGCCGCGTCGGCCTCCGCCATCAGCCGCTCCGCCAGCGCTTTGTAGTCGCGCATCCCGGGCCCGGGTGTGGCGGCCGCCACCCCGATCGACAATGTCACCGTCTCGGCGACGGTGCTACCGATCGCCACCGGCTGGTGGCGCACCGCGTGCAGCACGCGCGCCGCCACCCTCTCACCGTCGGTGATCGTCGCCTCCGACAACACCAGTGCGAACTCGTCCCCGCCGAAGCGCGCGCCGGTGTCGCTGATGCGCATCTCGGCGTCGATGCGGCTCGCCACCTCGCGCAGCACGGCGTCCCCTGCCAGATGTCCGTACTGGTCGTTGATGCGCTTGAAGTGATCGAGGTCGATCATCAGGCACACGATCGAGTGCCGGGCGCGCTGCGCCCGCGCCAGCTCCTCGCGCAGACGTGCGTGCAGGTAGCGGCGGTTGTGGAAACCGGTGAGGAAATCGGTGAACCCGCTGCGCAGCAGCCGTGCGCGATTGACGGCGTTCTCGATGCAGATCGCCGCCACCAGCCCCAGATGCGCCAGGAAATCACTCGCCAGCTCCTGGGTGAAGCGCAACGGGTCGACGCTGGAGAACACCAGCACGCCGTCGAGCTGCTCGTGACGGCGCAGCGGGATGAGCGCGAGGCTCTCGGCACGCGCGACCCCCGGCAGCAGCAGCTCGTGGTCGGCCTTGTGGAAGGGCCCGAGCCAGGGGCGCTCGAGGTTGGCGAGCTGCGGCGCCACCGTCGTCAGCGCATCCACGAAGCACACTCGCGGCGGCTGCTCGAGCGCCAGACCGTCCCCGGAGAGCAGATGCCGGATCTCGTGCTGCGGATCGTGCAGGATCAGCCCGACGTCATCGAGCTGGTAGGAGCTGCGCAAGCCCGCGATGAGCCGCTCGAACAGCTGCGACAGCGAGCCGGCGCGCAGCAGCTCCAGCTCGCGCTCCTGCGTCTTGCGCAGCAGCGAGTCGTTGCGGCCGACCTGCTCGGTGAGCGCAGCGAGGCGGGCTTGCAGCGCGCGAATTTCGCCCACCAGCTCGCTGCGATCCGTGGCAGCCGGCGCGTCACCGCCCCGCGGCCCGGGGTGCGATCGAAGCATGGCGCGAGAATCCTCCGATCCTCAGGTGCGGCGCTCCGCCAGGCTGCGCCGATCGGCGAGATAATCGCGCCCGCGGCGCATCAAAGCAACGAAGGCGGTGTGGTCCTGCGACAACACCGAGGCGCGCAGGCGCTCGACCGCCTTGGACAGGGCCTCGAGCGACTCCGCGCCGTAGTCATTGAGGCTCTGTATTTCATAATACAGCTCGGGACTTTCCCCGGCGACCTGGCTGGCCACATCCAGCTGGGCGTCGAAAGTCGTGCTCGACATGCGCGCCAGCCGTGGCGCCGCCTCACCGCTGTCCGCGAGCGCGGTGAAGAATGCGATGTTGAGGGCGTGCGAGAGGCCCAGCACGTAGGCGATCAGGCGGTCGTGGTCGTCGAGGCTCAACACCACCTGCTCGGCCATGGTGGAGGCGAACAGCTCGCGCGCCGCGGCGAGCGCAGCCGCGTTCCCCAGGTCGACGAACAGCACGTGGCGGCCCGAGAGCAGCTCGGTGTCGGGCCCGAACATCGGGTGCACCGAGGTCACCTGGCAGCCGTGGGATTTCAGCGCCAAGAGGCCCGCCCGCAGCGGCGACTTGAGCGATCCCACATCGAAAATCACGCCTGGCGGGCGTCGCAGCGCGAGATCCCTCAAGATCGCGTCGGTCATGCCGAGCGGTGTCGCGAGCACGATGTAGTCGTGCTTGAGGTCGGTGCTGCGCCAGTCCGCCACGTGTGTCCCCGCGGCCCCCGGCGCCGGATCCGCGACCTCGACCGTGAACCCCTGGGAGGCGAGAAAGCTCACGAACCAGCCGCCCATCTTGCCGGCGCCCCCGATGACGAGCGCCCGCCGTCCGGTGCCGGCGCCGCGCGCGATCACGCTCGCCTGTTCCTGCGTGGTGAGCGAGGAGCGGATGAGCAGCCGCAGCAGCTGCTCGGCCAGCGCCGGCGACACGCCCCGCTCGCTCGCCGCGGCGCGCACGCCGAGGATCACCTCGCGCTCGCGCTCGTAGTCGCGCGTCGGCCGCCCGGTGGCGCGCTTGACGCGCGCGACCTCCTCGCTCATGGCCTTGCGCTCGGCCACCAGTGCGATCAACTGGCGGTCGAGCTCGCTCAGGCGCCGGCGCAGATCGTCCAGCGTCACGGTCTCGGCTTCGGGCGTCATGGCAGCCGGTGCTCCCTGAAGGATTCGACTCCTTTCTATCGGGGCGCGCCGCTGGCTGCAAGCGCAGAGTGCCGGTGAGGGCGGCGACACAGTGACGGTGAGGGCGGCATCAGGTGCCGCGGGGCAGGGGCGCGCAAAACCCTCTAACATGGCCCGCCATGACCGAGCACCGCGAACTGCTCCCGGATCCCCTGCCCGCCGAGCCGCTCGCGGTCGTGGCCGCCTGGCTCGACGAGGCCTGGGCGGCACGAACGCAGCCGAACGCGAATTCGATGGTGCTCGCCACCAGCAGCCGCGAGGGCCGCCCTGCCGCGCGGGTGGTGCTGTGCAAGGACATCGTGCCGCAGCCGGGTTATGTTGTCTTCTACACCAACTACCTCTCGAGCAAGGGCCGGCAGCTCAAGGACAACCCGCGCGCGGCGGCGGTCATGCACTGGGACGCCCTGCACCGGCAGGTGCGCATCGAAGGGGAGATCGTGCCGGCACCCGCGGCCGACAGCGACGCCTACTTCGCCGCGCGCCCCTGGCAGAGCCGGCTGGGCGCCTGGGCGAGTGAGCAGAGCGAACCGATCGACTCGCGCGCGGCGCTGCTGGGGGCCGTCACCGCGGTGGCGAGACGATACGGTGCGCCCACGCCCGGCAGTCCCGGCGCCGACGACAGCATGCAGGTCAAGATCCCGCGCCCGCCTCACTGGGGCGGCTACCGCCTGTGGGCGGACGCGGTGGAGCTGTGGGTGGAAGGCGAGGCGCGCATCCACGACCGTGCCCTGTGGACGCGCAGCCTGAAAGCCACGCGCGGCGGCTCCTTCAGCACCGGCGCCTGGTCGGTCACCCGGCTGCAGCCTTAGACGTCGGCGGCCGACGCGCACCGCCCCCTGAGTATGTGGAAGAGCATTCGCATTGCGGTCCTGCTGTTCGTGCTGCTGGGGGTCGCGGTGCACAGCTGGCTCGATCGCATCGCGACTCAGGGCTGGAAGGAGACGCTGTGGGTGGGCATCTTCCCGCTCAACGCCGACGGCACCCCCATGGCGCAGCGCTACGTCGAGGGCCTCACCGTGCAGGACTTCTCGGGTATCGAGGAGTTCTTCGCGCGCGAGGCGCACCGCTACGGGGTGGCCATCGAGCAGCCGGTGCATGCGGAGCTGTATCCGCAAGGCTCGGAGCTGCCGCCGGCGCTGGCGCACGATGCCGGGCCGCTCGGCATCGCCTGGTGGAGCCTGAAGCTGCGCTGGTTCGCCACCCACGCCACTGAAGTGCCGGGACGCGCGCCGCCGCGCATACGCATCTTCGTGCTCTACCACGACCCGGCGACGCTCGATCGCGTGCCGGACTCGCACGGTCTGCAGAAAGGACTGATCGGCGTGGTGCATGCGTTTGCGCAGGCCCCCATGGCGGGCAGCAACAACATCGTCATCGCCCACGAGCTGATGCACACCCTGGGCGCCAGCGACAAGTACGACCTGGGCTCGGGGGCGCCGCTCTATCCGATCGGTTTTGCCGAGCCGGACCGTGAGCCGCTGTACCCGCAGGGGCGGGCGGAGATCATGGCGGGCCGCCGCGCGCTGTCGAGGCAGGACTTCGAGATGCCGCAGGGCCTGCGCGATGTCGTCGTGGGTCCCGCGACGGCGCTGGAGATCCGCTGGACGCGCCCGTGAACCCCGCGCCGCAGCGCGCCGCTCAGCAGGGACTCGCCGCGGTGAGCCTGAGGGTGCGCGCCGGCGCGCGCGAGCTGGTGCGCGACCTGTCGATGCAATTCACGGCCGGGGAGATCGTGGCGATTCTCGGCCGCAACGGCTCGGGCAAGACCCTCACGCTGCACACGCTGGCCGGGCTGCGCACGGCCGCCGGCGGCGAGGTACTGCTCGATGGCGCACCGCTCCTGCAGCTCAAGCGCCGGTCCGTGGCGCTGCGGCTGGGGCTGCTGCCGCAGGACCTGGAGGATGCCTTCGTCACCACCGCGCTGGAGACGGTGCTGATCGGCCGCCACCCACACCTGGCGCTGTGGCAGTGGGAGACGGCCGAGGATGAGCGCCTGGCGCGCGAGGCGCTCGCGGCGGTGGACATGCGGGATTTCGCCGCACGGCGCACCGACACCCTCTCCGGCGGGGAGCAGCGCCGGGTGGCCGTGGCCGCATTGCTCGCCCAGCAACCGGGCATTTTTCTGCTGGATGAGCCGACCAATCATCTCGATCCGCACCACCAGCTCGCGGTGCTCGGCCTGTTCCGCGCGCTCGCCGATCAGGGCCGCACCGTGATCACCACGCTGCACGATCCGACGCTCGCGGCGCGCTTCGCCGATCGCGCGCTGCTGCTCTTTGGCGATGGGCGCTGGTCGGCCGGTCCGGTCGGCGCGGCGCTCACGGCGGTCACCTTGAGCGAGCTGTACCTGGCGCCGATGGTGGAGCTCGGTGCCGACGGCCGGCGGGTGTTCGTCAGCGCGTGAGTGTTCGTCAGCGCACGAGGGCTCGTCAGCGCGTGAGTGTTCGTCAGCGCGCGAGGCTCGTCAGCGCGCGAGGGCCTCGAGCACCGGCGCGTGCAGCGCACCGTTGCTGGCGAGCACGCTGGTCGTACCGAGGCCCACCGCGGCGCCCTCGAGGTCGGTGAACGTGCCTCCGGCCTCGCGCACGATCACGGTGAGCGCGGCGATGTCCAGGATGTTGACATCGGATTCGATGACCACATCGAGCGCGCCGCGCGAGAGCATGTGGTAGTGCGCGAAATCCCCGTAGCCGCGGCTGTAGCTGACGCGGGCGATGAGCTCCCCGTAGCGCCGCCAGCGTGGCGAGCGTGCCATGCTCTTGAGATTGCCGCTGGAGATGGCGGCCGCGGCGAGATCGGCGACCGCGCTCACGCGCACGGCGCGCTCGTTGAGCCAGGCCCCCGCTCCCTGCTCGGCCCACGCGAGCTCGCCGTAAGCGGGCGCGTTCGAGACCCCGAGCACGAACCTCCCGCCGCGCATGAGCGCGATCTGCGTGGAGAAGAAAGGACTCTCGCGCACGAACGACCTGGTGCCGTCGATCGGATCGACCAGCCAGATGCTCTCCGCCTCCATGGCGTGCCGTCCGGTCTCCTCCCCATAGAAACCGTAGCCGGGGAAGTGTCGGCTCAGCGTGGCGCGGATCACTTCCTCGGCCCGCACGTCCGCCTCGGTGACCGGCGAGTCGTCCGGCTTGGTGCGCACGCTGGGGTTCTTGCGGTAGTGCGCGCCAATCACATCCGCCGCGGCCCGCGCGGCCTTCAGTGCCGCGGTGAGTTCCTTCGATGGCATATTCGAATAGGATACGGCCATGGGGAACCGGCTGAGCAAGATCTACACGCGCACCGGCGATGACGGCACGACCGGCCTCGGCGACGGCAGCCGGGTTCCCAAGGACAGCGTGCGCGTCGAAGCTTACGGCACGGTGGACGAGCTCAACAGCGCCGTCGGCGTGCTGCTCGCCGTGCCCGGCCTGCCGCCGGCGATCACTGCCTGCCTCACCGAGGTGCAGCACCAGCTGTTCGACCTCGGTGGCGAGCTGTGCATTCCAGGCCACAGCGCCATCACCGCCGCGCACGTGACGCAGCTGGAGCAGGCGCTCGACGGGTTCAATGACGCGCTGCCATCGCTCAAGGAGTTCATTCTCCCCGGGGGCGGGCCGGCCGCCGCCGCCTGCCATCTCGCCCGCGCCATCGCGCGGCGCGCCGAGCGGCGCGTGTGGGCGCTCGCCCGCGTGGAGGCGGTGCGCCCCGAGGTCACGCAGTATCTCAATCGCCTGTCGGATCTGCTGTTCGTGCTGGCGCGGGTGCTGGCACGGCACGAGCGCGGCGCCGAAGTGCTGTGGCGGCATGAGCGCGGCAAGGGGGCGTAACCACCCGCACGATGCAGCAGGCCGCTGACCCGACCCATCGCGGGCGCTGCGCTCGATCAACTCCGCGAGGACCCCTGCCCCGAGACGAGGCGCTCCTTCAGAAGCGTCCGGAAGCGGGGCCAGTCGAACACCTGCCAGGGGTCGGTCTTGCGTCCGGGCGCAATGTCGCTGTGGCCGGTGATGGCTGCGGAAGACAGCGAGGGATAGGCCGGTGTACGGGGTGCCGTCGGCCCCTTCGAGCTCGATGCCGATCGAGAAATCATTGCACCCCGAGCGGCCCTGGTAGTCGGACTTGCCCGCGTGCCAGGCGCGCTCTCCGAACGGCACGTACTGCACGATCTGTCCGTCGCGCCGGATGAGCGCGTGGGCGGAGGCGACCAGGCCTTCGATCTCCTTGAAGTACGGATGGACATCGGACGGCAGGGCATTGGTGAACAGGCGATCGATCCACGGTCCGCCAAATTCTCCCGGCGGCAGGCTGATGCCGTGCACCACGAGGAGCGTTGGCGGCGTCCCGGCCGGGCGCGCGTCGAAGTTGGGTGACAACACCTGGCGAGCGCCGGCCAGCAGTCCCGTGGCGGCGTCGATTCTCAGGGGCGCGGTTGCCGGCGCGCTTGGCATGGCTTCATATATCCTGCAGGCGGCCTCGCGGCTCCATGCCGGCCTGATTCTGCCACAATCCGCCTCATGAGCTCCCCCAACAGCGCCTACGTCGCGCGCGATCTCGCTCACGTGTGGCACCCGTGCACCCAGATGAAGGATCACGAGCAGCTGCCCCCGATCCCCATCCGCTGCGGGCGGGGCGCGTGGCTCGAGGACTACTCGGGCCAGCGTTATCTCGATGCCATCAGCTCCTGGTGGGTGAATCTGTTCGGTCACGCCAATGCGCGCATCAACGCCGCGGTGCGCGCGCAGCTGGAGCAGCTCGAGCAGGTGATCCTCGCCGGCTTCACCCACGAGCCGGTGATTGCGCTCTCGGAGGCGCTGAGCGCGATCGCGCCCGCCGGACTCACCCGCTGCTTCTACGCCGACAACGGCTCCTCGGCCGTCGAGGTGGCGGTGAAAATGAGCTTCCACTACTGGCGCAACGTGGGGCGCAGCGCGAAGCGCCGCTTCCTCACCCTGTCGAACAGCTATCACGGCGAGACGCTCGGGGCGCTCGCCGTGGGCAACGTCGATCTCTACAAGGAGATCTACCGCCCGCTGCTCATGGAGGTCATCACCGTGCCTTCGCCGGATTGCTACGCGCGCGAGCCCGGCGAGAGCTGGGCGCAGCACTCGCGCCGCAAGTTCGCGCACATGGAGGCCGCGCTCGCGCGGCACGCGCACGAGGCCTGCGCGGTGATCGTGGAGCCGCTGGTGCAGGCGGCAGGCGGCATGCGCATGTACGATCCGGTGTACCTCACGCTGCTGCGCGAGGCCTGCGATCGACACCAGGTGCATCTCATCGCCGATGAGATCGCGGTGGGCTTCGGGCGCACCGGCACCATGTTCGCCTGCGAGCAGGCCGGCATCCGCCCCGACTTCATGTGCCTGTCCAAGGGACTGACCGGCGGCTACCTGCCGCTGTCGGCCGTGATGACGACGGAGGCGGTGTACGAGGCGTTCTACGACGAGTACGTCAAGCTCAATGCCTTCCTGCACTCGCACAGCTTCACCGGCAATCCGCTGGCGTGCGCTGCGGCGCGCGCCAGTCTCGCCATCTTCCGCGACGATCACGTGCTCGAGGGCAACCGGGCGCTCGCCGCGCACCTGGGCGAGCGCGCCCGCCCGCTCGCAGATCACCCGCACGTGGCGGAAGTGCGCCAGCGGGGCATGATCGTGGCGATCGAGCTCACCGCGAACAAGGTGAGCCGCGAGCCCTATCCCTGGCAGGAGCGTCGGGGACTTCGCATCTACCGGCACGCTCTGAGCCGCGGCGTGCTGCTGCGGCCCATCGACGACGTCGTGTACTTCATGCCGCCCTACGTGATCACGCCCGCGGAGATCGACCTGATGGTCGAGGTGGCGCGTGAGGGCATCGAGCGCGCGACATGCGAGTGAGCCGTGTGTATGTGGATGCGCCGCTCACCACCGGCAGCCGCGTCACTCTGCAAGGCGCTGCGGCGAGCCACGTCACGCGCGTGCTGCGCCTGCGGGTGGGCGAGGCGCTCACCGTGTTCAATGGCTCGGGCGGGGAGTACGCCGCCAGCATCGAGCATGCGCGGGGCGGCACGGTTGCGGTCGCGATCGGCGAGGCTCGCGCGATCGAGCGCGAGTCGCCCCTCACCCTCACCCTCGCGCAGGGCGTGTCACGTGGGGAGCGCATGGACCTGGTGGTGCAGAAGGCGACCGAGCTCGGGGCGTCCGGCCTGCTGCCGCTGCTCGCCGAGCGCAGCGTCGTGCGGCTCACGGCCCAGCAGGTCGAACGCCGACTCAATCACTGGCGTGCCATCGCGATCGCCGCCTGCGAGCAGAGCGGACGCAACCGGCTGCCTGCGATCGCAGCCCCCGTGCCGCTCAAGGACTTCCTGCGCGGCAACAGCGACGGCAGCATGCGCCTGCTCCTGTCCCCGGGGGCCACGGCCACGCTCGCGGACGTGCCGCGCCTGGTGACCGCGGTCACGGTGCTCATCGGCCCGGAGGGCGGGCTGGCGGAAGCGGAGCAGGAAGCCGCCGTCGCGGCAGGTTTCACGCCCGTGCGTCTGGGTCCGCGCGTGCTGCGTACCGAGACCGCGGCCATCGCCGCGCTCACCCTGTTGCAGCGGGAGTTCGGGGATCTCTAGGCGCTGATGCTGGTCTCGTCCGCGATCATCTCTTCGAGGCGCTCGAGGTCCGGTACCAGCGGAGTCTCGTTGACCATGCGGATCTGACAGATGATCGGTGTGCGCTCGGGGAACACGCGCGAGTTGTCGGGGCGCACGACGTCCGAGCTCACGCGCACCAGCTGCGGGAAGCCCTGGCTGATCAGCGCGAAGTTGCCGCCTTCGACCCGTGTGCCGAGCGCGTGCAGGATCACGATGCGCGTGCGGCCGCTGGCCGGCGGAATCATCTGGCCGCAGGCGCCTTCGAAGGACACCAGGGGCACCGCCTTGCCGTTCCAGGGCACGGTGCCGATGTACCACGGCGGCGCCCCGGTCATCTCGCTGGGGGTCTGGAAGCCGATGACCTCCGCGACACAGGAGCGCGGAATGATCAGCCGCGCGTCGATGAGCGGCACCAGCAGGCTGTAGACTTCGGTGACGCGCTCGGCCATCGGCTGTCCCGCGGGTCAGTTCCCGGCGGCGCCGGCGTAAGCGCGACCCTGCGCCGCGGCGCGCCGCCGCTCCACCAGCGGCGCGATGGCATCCAGCAGCTGCGCCTCCTGGTAAGGCTTGCCCAGATAGTCATCGACGCCGAGCTCGATGGCGCGCGCGCGGTGTTTCTCACCCACTCGCGAGGTCACCATGATGATGGGCACGTCCTTGAGGCGCGGATCGTTGCGCACGTGCGCGGCGACTTCGTAGCCGTCCATGCGCGGCATCTCGATGTCGAGCAGGATCACGTCCGGCACGTTGTCCTGCAGCAGCGCCACCGCGTCCATGCCGTCGCGCGCGGTCAGCACCCGCATGCCGTTGCGCTCCAGCAGCCGCTGGGTCACGCGCCGCACGGTGATGGAATCATCCACCACCATCGCAAACGTGCGCCGGTCGCCACGCTCCTTCGGCGGCACCGGCGCCTGGACCCGCGCGCGCCACTCCGCGCGCACCAGCGCGCCGATGTCGAGAATGATGACGATGCGGCCGTCGCCGAGGATGGTGGCGCCGGATATGCCGCGGATGCCCGAGATCTGCGGACCCACGGATTTGACGACGATCTCGCGGCTGCCGACCAGCTCATCCGCCACCAGGCCCGTGGAGTGCTCGCCGGCGCGCACCAGCACCACCGGAATGGTCACGTCCTGCCCCGGCAGCTCCGCGGGCGGCAATCCCACGAACGTCGCCAGGTACTGAAAGCGGTACTTCTGTCCGCCGTACTCGAAGACGGCCGCATCGCGCCCCAGGTGCGCACTGACCACCGCCTTGGACAGGCGCAGCACCCCCTCCACCGTGGGCAGCGGCAGCGCGTAAAACTCCTCGTCGGTGCGCACCACCAGCGCGTGGCTGATCGCGAGCGTGAGGGGCAGGCGGATGGTGAACGTCGTGCCCTCGCCCGGCTTGGTCTCCATTTGCAGCGCGCCGCCCAGGCGCTTGATCTCGGTGGCCACGACGTCCATGCCGACCCCGCGCCCCGCCTGCTGGGTGATCGCGCCGGCGGTCGAGAAGCCCGGCTCGAGAATCAGCTGGATCGCATCCTCGTCACTCAGGCTCTGTCCCGCGCCGATGAGCCCCATGGCCTCGGCCTTCTGGCGGATCGCGCCGAGATTCATGCCGCCGCCGTCGTCGCTGAGGCGCACCATGACCTCGGCGCCTTCGCGATGCAGCTCGAGGAGAATGCGTCCGGTGTCGGGCTTGCCGCGGTGCACGCGCTCCTCGGGCGTCTCGATGCCGTGCACCACGGCGTTGCGCAGCATGTGCTCGAACGGCGGCAGCATGCGCTCGAGCACCTGCCGGTCGAGCTCGCCGGAGGCGCCCTCGACCACGAGCTCGGCGCGCTTGCCGGTCTCGGCGGCCGCCTGGCGCACGATGCGGGCCAGGCGCTGCACGTGACGCTGGAACGGCACCATGCGTGTGCGCATGAGCCCGTTCTGCAGCTCGGTGATGGTGCGCGCCTGCTGCTGCAGCACCGTCTGCGTGTCCTTGGCGAGGCTCTCGAGCAGCTGCTGGATGCTCGCCACGTCGTTGGCCGTCTCGGCCAGCGCCCGCGAGTACTGCTGGATGGAGGAATAGCGGTCGAGCTCGAGCGGATCGAACTCGCTGCGGTGCGCGCCTTCGTCCTCGTGCTTGTGCAGGATCTGCGCCTCGGTCTCGATCTCGAGACTGCGCAGCTGCTCCTTCAGGCGCGTCACCGTACGCGACAGCTCCCCGAGGTTGAAATCGAACGAGCCGAGCTGCTGCTCGAGGCGCGCGCGCGCAATGCTCGCCTCGCCCGAGATGTTCAGCATCTGGTCGAGCAGATCCGCGTCCACGCGCGCCATCTCCTGGCGCTCGCCCCCCGCCACGGGCTCGCGGCCGGGCGGCACCGGCTGCGGCGCGAGCAGGCCCTCCTCGGCGTGCAGCTCGGGTGCGCGCTCGCGCGTGAGCGCCGGCCCCAGCCCGGTATCGCTCACCGGTCCTGCATCCGCGATTTCCGCGGGCACGGGCTCGTACACCGAGTCCCCCTGCCCGGTCCGCTCCGCGTCGCGGCTCGACGCGAGCTCCGCGTTCAGCCTCACGAGCATCGTGGTGTCCGACCCGGTTGCAGGCGCCTCGGCCGGTGACAGCGCCGCCATCCGCGGCGCGGCGGCTGGCGGCGCCACTGCCGCAGGGGGCGGGGTCTCGGGAGGCGTCGGGATCGCGGCGGCGGTGGCCGCGGCGGAGCCCGACAGGCTCTGCAGGCGCGTGATGATGGCGCGCGCAGCTGCCACGGGCCGGCCGTTCACGACTTGCTCGCGCATGCGCGCGAGCTCGTCCAGGCTCGCCTGGATCACATCGAACACCGCGACGTCGGCTGCGACCGTGCCGTTGTCGACCGCCATGACGAGGGTCTCGAGCTCGTGGCTGAGGTCGCCCATGGGCGTGATGCCCGCCACGCGCGCTCCGCCCTTGAGGGTGTGCAGCGGGCGCTTCAGTCCCAGGCGAAAGTCCGCGCTGTCGGGCTGCGAGCGCCACTCCGACAGCGCCCGCTCGGAGGCGTCGATGAGCTCGGTCGCCTCGTCGGTGAAAATGGCCGCCACCTCGGGGTCGAACTCGACCGCCTCGTCGCGCGGATGCGCCTCCTGGCCGGCCGCATGGGCCGCGCCGAGCGCGGCATGGATGCCGGTGTGCGCGCCGGCGGCGGCCATGCGCTCGTCCAGGCCCCGCTCGGCGCGCTCGATCCGCTCGAGCAGCTGCCAGTGATTGACGAAGTAACCGGTCGGCTCATCCAGGTGGGTCGCGACGGATTCCATCGCGGCCATGCAGTCCGTCAGCAGGGTGAGATCGTCGCTCCCGAGCCCCAGCCCGCTGCCGTAGGCGCGGCGCAGCCAGTGATCCAGCGGCTCGGCCAGTCGAATCCCGTGGCGGGCCTGAGCCATTTTCGAGCTGCCCGAGAGCGTGTGGCAGGCGCGATAGACGTCCTCGGGCAGGGTATGCGGCTCGGGAAGCTGCGACTCGCGCGCGAGGTAACCGCGCACCGTCGCCACATGTGCGGCGGTCTCGCGCGCATAGATATCGCGCAGCGTGTCGTCCGGCACCGTCTCTCGTGCCGCCGTCATGGCGGGGGCGGGGTGTGCGGCCGGCGCGAGGCTGGGCGCGCGCGCGGGCGGGGACGGGCCCGCCGCGCCCGGGCCGGCGGGGGCGCCGAGCGCCGGTTGCGGCTCGAGCGCCTCCTCCTCGGCCTGCTCGGGGCTGCGGGCAGCGGCCGGGCGGCCCGCGGCGAGTGCATGGGCGCGCGCGGCGATGGCGCTGACGTCGGTGCGCAAGGGCTCGCGGGTCTGCAGCTGCGTGATCAGCTCGGGCAAGGCGCCGACCGCCGCTCGCAGGGCCTCGAGTATCGGCGGGGTACGGCTCAGGGTGTGGTCGAGCAGGCGGTTGAGCAGGTTCTCGATCGCCCATGCGAACTCGCTCAGCTCGCGTGCGCCGACCATGCGGCCGCTTCCCTTGAGCGTGTGGAACGAGCGGCGCACGGTGACCAGTGAATCGCGCTCGAGCGGATTGTGATCCCAGGCGGGGAAACAGTGCTGGATGCGGGTGAGCTCCTCCTGCGCCTCCTCGATGAAGAGCTTGAGCAGCTCGGGGTCGGCAGGCTCGGCGGGCGCGGCATGCCTGGCGGCGCCGGAGGGCGAGAGCGTCGGCGCCGCGGCGCCCACCGCCGCCAGGTCCGGGCGCGGCGTCTGCGCCGCCCCGAGGCTCGGAATCTGCACCGTGGGCGCATAGGCGCCGGCTTCGAACGGCGCCACCGTGGGGACCGACGGGGTCGGCTGCTGCTCGAGCGCCTGCACACACGCCTGGGCGTTGTCGAGCATGTACCAGGGGTCCGAGCGTCCCGCCTGCACCGTCTCCATGTAGTACTCGACGCTCACGATCGCGTCCGCGAGCCGGTCCACGAAGCCCGGCGGCAGCACGTGAACGCCCGGTTGCATGACGCGCCGCAATTGCGCGGTGATCGCGTCGATGATCTCCACCGCGCGCGGCTTGCCGAGCAGCAGCAGGCCCGCCTTGATGCCGCGCATCAGGTCCTGCCAGCTGTCGAGGCCCGCCGCATCCAGCGTGCCACCGACGCTCTGGGTGACGGCTTCCTTGATACGCGCGAGATTGACGATGCACTCGCGCAGCACCGCCGCCTGCACCTGCTGAAATTCGCCGTCCTCGGCGGGCCGCGGCAGCTGCGCGTCCCGCGGCAGGATCATGCCGACCAGCTGGCTGTCGAGCTTGTCCTCGACACCGATCAGGGTCGCGGCGATCTCGACCAGCGTGGCTTCATCGGCCTGGAGCGCGCCGGCGACGATCTTGTGCAGTCGCTCGGTCTCGCGTTGCACGTTGGCGCGCAGCTCGCCCAGGCCCAGGACCCCGAGGGTGTCGCCGATCTTGCGCAGCATTTCGACCTGCGAGCTGAGCTCCTGCGGCTGGCCGGCGCCGCGGCGCACGAAGATGTCGAGGACGTCCTTGACCTTGCCGAGATCCTCGCGGATGGCCGCGGCCACCGTCTGCATGAGCTTCACGCTCGGCGCCGACAGGTTCTCGCGCTCCTGCTCGATGCTCTCGTCGACCGGCAGCAGCTCCGCGAGACGGAACGAGGCGCGCACCGCGGTTACCCGGCTGCCTGCGGATTCGGAGCGTCCGATGTAATACAGCAGATTGTTGAGCAGCTCGACCGGCGGTGACTGCGCATAGCGCGCCTCGCCCTGCTCGTAGAGGCGGCGGATCTCGCGATCGCCGAGCCCCAGCAGCCGCTTTATGGACTGCCCGCCCTCCAGGCCTTTCTCCTGCAGCGCTTCGATCACCGCGCCGATCACCCACCACAGCTGGAACACCGGCTGGCGGGTTGCGATCTGCTCGAGCTTGTGGGCCACCGCGCCGAGGATCGCCAGGTTCTGCTCCACGCGCTCGCCGCGGATCCAGCCGATGAGGCCCACCTGGTAACGGGCACGCACGCGCCGCGCCCAGTGCTCGATGGTCAGCGGCGCCTCGCCCGGGGCGCTCGGCTGCGGTTGCGCCTGCTGGTCGGACTTGAGGTTCAGCAGCAGCAGCGTGCCCTCGGACAGCAGCGCGTTGCCGCGCACGGCGCGCAGGTCGTTCAGCAGCGGCAGCAGCACCAGCGCCAGATCGCGCCCCCCCGCCAGCACCCGCTCCAGATAGCTCGGCAGCTGCACCATGGCGCGCATCAGCGCATCGAGGCTCTCGGCCTGGCTCTTGCGCTCACTGTGGGTCGCGAGCAGGTACTGCGCGACGTGCTCCATCTCCTCGGCGAGCAGCGCCGCGCCGTAGATCTCCAGCACCCGCAGCACACCCTGCACCTGGTGCAGGTCCTGTGCGCAGCGCTCGAGCAGTGTGACGTTGTCAGGCTGTTCGACGTAGGTCTCGAGGGCGCCGCGGGCCTCCGCCAGCGTCGCGTTCACTTCACGACCCACGATATCGAATGTCTGGGAGGCGACTTCAGGCATGCGGTGGCTTTCCCAACAGAGTCTAGGAGCCGCCCAGCGCGGAGATCTGCCGCACCTTCGCCGTATTCAGCGTGGCGTCCTCCACGCGCCTGACGGCGCTGCTCGAGACGAGGCGCTCGTCGGGACTGGCGGGCAGACGGAAGCCCGTGGCGGACTTGCGCAGGCCGGCGGACAGCTCGGCCAGCTTGGCGATGGCGGTCGAGGTCGCGTTGGTCGATTCGGCGGTCTGGGCGCTGATCTCCTTGAGAGCCTGCATGTTGCGCGCGATGTTCTGTGCCGCGTGGGTCTGCTGGCGCGCGCTGCCGGAGATATTCTGCACCAGGCTCGCGATCTGGTTGGAAACCTGCTCGATCTCCTCCAGTGCCGCGCCGGCGTTTTCCGCCAGCAGCGCACCGCCGACCACGTCGGTGGTGCTGCGCTCCATGGAGACGACCGCCTCGTTGGTATCGGTCTGGATGGTGCGCACCAGCACCTCGATCTGCTTGGTGGAGTTGGCAGCGCGCTCGGCGAGCCGCTGGACCTCGTCGGCCACCACCGCGAAGCCGCGGCCCGCCTCGCCCGCCATGGAGGACTGAATCGAGGCGTTCAACGCCAGGATGTTGGTCTGCTCGGCGATGTCGTTGATGAGCTCGACGATGTTGCCGATCTCCTGCGAGCTCTCGCCGAGGCGCTTGATGCGCTTGGAGGTCTCCTGGATGGTCTCGCGGATGGTGTTCATGCCGTCGATGGTGCGGCGCACGGCGTCGCCCCCCTTGTGCGCCACCTCGACCGAATGACGCGCCACGTCGGCGGCGCGCTCGGCGTTGCCGGACACCTCCTCCACGGAGCCCGCCATGCTGGCCGCGGACTCGGTGGCCGAGGCGATCTGCTTGGATTGCGCGCCGCTCGCCCTGGCGAGGTGCTGCGACAGCGCCTGCGTCTGGCGCGTCGCGCTCTCCAGCTGGATGGCCGAGCCGTTGATGGTGGTCACCAGGCCCCGCAGCGCGTCCACCGCGTAGTTGATGGAATCGGCGATGGCGCCGGTGATGTCCTCGGTGACCGTGGCCTGCACGGTGAGATCGCCGTCGGCGAGACTCGAGAGCTCATCGAGCAGGCGCAGGATCGCCTGCTGGTTGCGGTCGCTCTCGCGGCGCTGGGCATCCGCCGAGACGCGCTGGCGCTCGACCACGCGGCGCATGCGCAGCGTCGCGACGAGCGCCGCGATCAACAGCGCAAGTCCCGCGGCCAGCAGCAGCAGCGGCGCCCACACGAGCACGGCGGCGGCGGGGCTGGCGGACGGCGCGGCGGCGGCCGCAATGTCGCGTGCATCCATGGCGATCGCGCGCGCCGCGCTCTGCGCCGCCGGCAGCGCGGGCGCGGCGGCCACGGCGCGGCGCACGCTGGCGCTCAGGTCGGTGAATATGGCGTCGAGGGCCTTCAGGCGCTTCACGGCCTCAGGTTGGGTCACGCGCGGCAGCGCCAGACCCGAGCCGGCGCCCGCGAAGCCGGCGATGACCTGCCCCAGGTAGTCGCTGCTCTCGGCGATGCGCTGCGCCGCCTGCCCGGGATCGGCCGCGCCCCGGGTGAGGGCGGTCACATCCAGCTCCAGCCGCTGGGCGCGCGCCTCGAAGCGCTCCAGGGTCGCCGTGACTGCGGGGGCGAGCGGCGCGGGCAGGCTCGCGCCGAGTGCGCCGGATTCGGTGAGCAGCCGCGGCACGAGAGCGGCGGTCGCGCGCGCCGCACTGCCCGCCTCCGCCAGGGCACCCCGCGCGCTCAGCACCGTGGCGGCGTTGCTCATCAGGCGCATGACGCGCGCATCGCTCATGAACGGCGCGGCCGGATCGCGCGCGGCCGCATCCTCGAGAGCCTTCTGGCGCTGCTGGAAACGCGTGAGCGCCGCCGCATCGCCGGCCACCGCGGCGCCGGCATCCAGCGCCAGGTCGTAGAGCGCATCGACCGGCAGCACGCGAGCGCCGGCGGCCGAGCGCGCCTGCAGCAGGGTGTAGGAAGCGCCGCTGCCGATGAGCAGCACCGCCGCAACCGTCAGCAGCAGGGCGAGGGCGGTCGGCGGGCGCACCGTGACAACCGCAGCGCTCATGCCGCAGCCTCCGTGAACGCCGGGCTCTCGAGCACCGAGCGCAGGCTCAGCACCGGCCATTGCTCGTGGGCGCGGCGAAACGCGCCCGCGAGATAGCGCTCGCAGCGCGCCACCGTGGGGGGAGCGTCCCCGGAGAATTCGTTTTCCGCGAAGCGGCGGAAACCCAGCACCTCGTCCACCAGGAGCCCGGCGGGAATCTCGCGATGATTCACCACCACCACGCGGGTGTTGCGCGTGATGGGCGTCATGCCGCTGCCGAGGAAGTGGCGCAGGTCGATGATCGGCAGCAGCTGGCCGCGCACGTTGGCGAGACCCTTGACCCAGGGCTTGGCTCCGGGCACCCGCGTGGTGCTCGCCGGCACGCCCAGCACCTCGCGCGTCTCCTCGCGGGCCACCAGGTACAGGTCGCCCGCCATGCGCAGTGCCACCCCGACCCATTCGCGCCCCGCGCCGGCCTCCGGATTCGCCTGCGCGGAGGTCGCGCGGCCGCGCCGCTCGAGCTCCGCGAGCAGCTCGAACGGCCGGTCCCGCAAGGACTTGAGCTCAACTTCAGGTGGCGCGGACGGCTCGGTCATGGGTTGGAGCTGGCCGTCACCCCGACAGGGTCGCCTGCGCCTTGGCGACCAGCTGATCGGGCGATACGGGCTTGATCATGTAATCGACCGCTCCCTGGCGCAGCCCCCAGATGCGATCGGTCTCCTGACCCTTGGAGGTGACCATGATGACCGGAATCGTGCGGGTGCGCGGATCGTTCGCCAGGGCGCGCGTGGCCTGGTAGCCGTTCATGCCGGGCATGACGATGTCCATGAAAATCAGGTCCGGACTCATCTCGCGCGCCAGGCGCACGCCCTCGGCGCCGTCGGCGGCGGCCGCGGTGCGAAAGCCGTGCTTCTCGAGCGCCTTCTGCATGACGTGCAGCTCGGTGGGGGAGTCGTCCACGATCAGGATCAAAGCCATGACCACCATCTCCCGAGGAAGGCCTGCGCAGGGGGCGAGTCGTCAACGATCAGGATCGGGGCCACTGCGATCATCTCCCGATATGCGTCTCGATCGCGGAGAGCAGCTCGTCCTTGGTGAAGGGCTTGGTGAGGTAATGCTCGGACCCTACGATGCGACCGCGCGCCCGGTCGAACAGACCATCCTTGGAGGACAACATGATCACGGGTATGGAGCGGAACACCTTGTTGTGTTTGATGAGCGAGCAGGTCTGGTAGCCGTCCAGCCGCGGCATCATGATGTCGACGAACACGATGTCGGGCTGATGATCGGCGATCTTGGCGAGCGCATCGAAGCCATCGACCGCCGTGAACACCTCGCAGCCCTCCTTCGCCAGCAGCGTCTCGGCCGTGCGGCGGATGGTCTTGCTGTCGTCGATGACGAGCACCTTGAGCCCCTGTAGCTTCGAGTTGTTGCCGCTCACGGTCAGGCGATTCCTTCCATAACGGTTTAACGGCCCACGGACCTGGGAAACCACGCGCGCGCGTGGCGGGTTTTGACCCCCCCGAAACGTGGGCTTTGCGCCAGCGACCACACCAGCCGTGTAGTTTCACGGGCCCCCCCCATGGGGGCAAGCGCCACGGGGTTTTAACATATCGGTATACCCCCTGCTATGCCATGCGCGTCACGTTTTTCGAAGGTCGCCCGGGTTTTCAACGCGTTCCATCGCCGGGGCAGACATATTCGCGCTGCACTGAGCATAATCGACGCTCACGGCTCAAGGAGGCGGGCAGGACCGGATGACCGCTGTCAGGCGACTGGGCGTGGTGATGGATCCCATCGGCGCCATCAGCTACGCGAAGGATTCGACGCTGGCCATGCTGCTCGCGGCGCAGGCCCGCGGCTTTGCGCTCGCCTACCTCGAGCAGCGCGACCTGCTGCTGCGCGACGGCGTCGCGTTCGGGCGCATGCGGGCGCTCACCGTGCGGGCCGACCCCGCCAGCTGGTTCACCCTGGGGGAGCCGGCCATCGAGCCCCTGAGCGCCCTGGGGTGCATCCTGATGCGCAAGGATCCGCCGTTCGATACCGAGTACGTCTACAGCACCTACATCCTCGAGCGCGCCGAGAGTGAGGGTGTGCTCATCGTCAACCGCCCGCGCGGGCTGCGCGACATGAACGAGAAGGTCTACACGGCCTGGTTCCCGCAGTGCTGCGCGCCGACCCTGATCACGCGCGACATGGGGGAGATGGCGGGCTTCCTGCGCGAGCAGCGCAAGATCGTCTGCAAGCCCCTCGACGGCATGGGCGGCCGCTCGGTCTTCGTGCTCGGCGAGGACGATCTCAACGCACGGGTGGTGTTCGAGACCCTCACCGACTACGGCCAGCGCTTCGCGATCGCGCAGCGCTACATTCCCGACATCGTGGAATCGGGCGACGCGCGCGTGCTGCTGATCGATGGGGAACCGGTGCCGTACGCGCTCGCCCGCATCCCCTCCGCGCACGATCATCGCGGCAACCTGGCCGCCGGCGCCCGCGGCGTCGGCCGGCCGCTGAACGAGCGCGACCGCTGGCTCGCCGGCGAGATCGGGCCGGCGCTGGCCGCGCAGGGCATGCTGTTCGTCGGCCTCGACGTGATCGGGGGGTTCGTCACCGAGATCAACGTCACCAGCCCCACCGGCGTGCGCGAGCTGGACAAGCAGTTCGGCACCCGCATCGGGGAGCTGCTGATGACGGCCATCGAGCGGCGCCTCAGCGGCGCGCCGCGCCGCGCGCCCGCGAGCGCCGCCGCGGCCGCCGGCGGCTGAAGCGACATGGCACGCCGCGCGCTCATGCTGCGGGAGGGCAAGGCCCCGGTCTGGGACCGGTTGCTGACCATGCTGTTCCTGGCCGGCCTGCTGCACGGACTCGTCATCCTCGGGCTCACCTTCAGCGCCAGCGCGGGCGACCGGGGCAGCGCTCCGGGACTGGAAGTGCTGCTGGTGTCGGACGAGCTTCCGGAGGCTGACAAGAACCCTTCCGCGACCTACCTGGCGCAGCGCACGCAGCTGGGCTCGGGCAACACGCGCGACCCGGTGGCGCCCCACAACCGCTCCACCTCCGTCCCCAAGCTCAGACACGAAGGCAGCCCCCAGGGCGACTCCCTCACCTCGAGCGGCGCGACCTCCGGCGGCCAGGATGAGCGCATCCTCACCACCGTCGCCTGGAACACCGACGTGCGCTACCTCACCGAGGCGGGCAGCAGCGAGGCGGTCCGCGAGCGGCCGCTGCTCATTGACGAGCCCCCGGTGGCGCAGCCCGGACCGCAGGATGAGGACGGGCCCGCGCAGCTGCGCGGACCGCAGCGCGAGGAGCTGTGGATCACGCCGGACACGCGTGCGGCAACCCTGGCACCCTACCTGGATGCCTGGCGGCGCAAGGTCGAGCGCATCGGCACCCTCAACTATCCGACCGCTGCCCGGGGCGCCGGCCAGGCGAGTCCGGTCGTCGAGGTGGGCATAACGGCCGACGGCACCCTCGACCGGGTGGTCATCCGCCGTACCAGCGGCAACCCGCGGCTCGACCAGGCGGCGCTGGCCATCCTGAGGCTGGCGAGTCCTTTCGATCCGTTCCCGCCCGAGCTGGCCGCTCGATATCGCGTGTTGCGCTTTGCCTACGAATGGCAGTTCGTCGGCGGGCGCGTCGCCAGCGGCACCCTGTCAAGCGTTCCTTGAGAGTCGCAGGCACCATGCCCATACTGTGGATATGGGCGGCAAGCACAGCTCCACGGGCAGCAGCGCCCCTGCGGAGGAAAGCGCTGCGGGCGGCGAGGCGGCTCCTCTTGCCGAGGCCGAAAGCGGCAGCCTCACGAACCATCTGCTGATCGCCATGCCGACGCTCGCCGACCCGAACTTCGCGCAGACCGTGGCGCTCATCTGCGAGCACACCGACAAGGGCGCGCTCGGCATCGTGCTCAACAAGCCGCTGCCGATGAAGCTCTCGGACGTGCTCTCGCAGATGAAACTCGAGCCCTCCAGTGAGCACATCGCCGCCCAGCCCGTGCTGCGGGGCGGGCCCGTGCACACCGACCGCGGCTTCGTGCTGCACCGGCCGGGCGGGCAGTGGGACCACACCCATAAAGTGTCGGACAGCATCCAGGTGACCACCTCGCGGGATGTGCTGGCGGCCATGGCGCGCGGTGAGGGCCCGTCGGATGCCTTCATCGCTCTGGGCTACGCAGGCTGGGAGTCCGGCCAGCTCGAGCGCGAGTTGCGCGACAACGCCTGGGCGTCCATGCCGGTGGATCCGCGCGTGGTGTTCGAGTTGCCGTTCGAGGAGCGCTGGGCCGGTGCCTGGCGGCTGCTCGGGATCGACGTCGATCGGCTCAGCCCGGAAGCCGGCCATGCGTAAGGCATGACCCGCGCCCAGACCGTCCTCGCCTTCGACTTCGGACTCAAACGCATTGGCATCGCCTGCGGCGACACACTGACGCGCAGCGCCGCACCGCGGCCCGCAGCCGCCACCGTGCGGGGGAACCCCGACTGGCAGGCCATCGCACGTGAAGTGCGCGCGCTCACGCCGGGGTTTCTGGTGGTGGGGGCCCCGTATAATGTCGACGGCAGCGAGGGCGGCTTGAGCGCCGCGGCGCGCACCTTCGCGGCCGAGCTCGAACGCCGCTTCGCGCTACCCGTTCACCTGGTCGATGAGCGCTTCTCGTCCCTGGAGGCGAGTGCGGAGCTTACGGCGCGGCGCGCGAGCGGGCAGCGCCGGCGGCGCGTGCAGCGCGCGGACATCGACAGCGCCGCCGCGGCGGTGATCCTGGCGCGCTGGTTTGCCGGCGAGCGGGGCTGAGTGCGGCGGGCGCTGCGGGCGGGGCGCCTCGAAGAGGACGCGATGTCGGGGAGTGTGATGACTGACCAGCTGCGCAGCGACGGCTCGCTGCGTCACCTGCTGACGCTCGAGGGCCTGGCGCGGACACAAATCGAG
>Ga0209472_1000543_pt1 | contig 22264 bp, 18 predicted proteins | sample GraSoiAngelo_130_FD_185887 | JGI IMG/M metagenome (GOLD analysis project Ga0209472, IMG submission 185887) | Grasslands soil microbial communities from the Angelo Coastal Reserve, California, USA - 14_0929_02_20cm (SPAdes) (version 2) | ecosystem: Environmental > Terrestrial > Soil > Grasslands ...
TACTGCCTCCGCCGCACTCCCGCTCACGTGCAGGGACTCGACCACGTTGTGCCCCGCGTGCGCTTGGGACGCAATTCCTACCGCAACCTGGTTTCCTGCTGTCACGAATGCAACTCGCGCAAGGGTGACCGTCCGGCCCGGGATTTTCTGCGCACGCTCTACCGCCTGGGGCGCCTGACGGCCGCGGAACTCGACGGACGCCTTCGCGCCTTGAAAGATCTCGCCGCCGGCAAGCTCCGCCCTTAGGTCCCGTAGGGTCCGCCTTCTGGCAAAAAGGCCGCCACAGCCAATTCAAAAGCCTGCCCCCCGCCAATGCTTGCCAGTTGTCGCGGCCTTGCGTTACGCTCCAGCACTCAATCCCCATGGCCCGTGCGAACAGACTTCTCGACCAAATTCTAAGAGGCGGCTCGGACGCAAATATCCCCTTTTCCGGCATGGTGCAGCTTCTGAAGCGGATTGGCTTTCAGGAGCGCATCAAGGGGAGCCATCACATCTTTTCCCGCGATGGCATCGCCGAAATCCTTAATCGGCAACCTCATTCCGGGAAATGCAAACCGTATCAGGTGAAACAGGTCCGGAATGTTATAATTAATTACCAATTAGCGGGGGAAGCCGATGACTAGATACGAGATCATCATCTATTGGAGTCAGGCTGACGAAGCGTTTATCGCCGAAGTCCCCGAGCTTCCCGGCTGCGCCGCCGACGGAAAGACTTACAAGGAAGCTCTCGCCAACGTAGAAATCATCATTCAGGAATGGATCGAAACCGCCAAAGAACTTGGCCGCCCTATCCCCGCCCCGCGCGGCCGCCTCGCCTTCGCTTAAGAGTTTAAAGACCGCACCTTTTGAAATACCAAATGCCAAAGGGTGCGCCACCCAGAGGCGGTTTCGAAATTAAGGTGCAGCCACCCGCCGAACCGACTGTGATTTTGATCCGCAATTTGTAAAGGAGTGCAAATGAACTATTCAAGTCTCGGGCTGGCGGCGCTTGGTGGCACGGTCGCGTCTTTTGCCTTTGGTTTCTTAGTGTTTTGGCTGCTGCCAGGTCTTATCAAGGAAGGCCACAAGTACCCGGCCGTATTCCGACCCAAGGAAGAAATGATGAAGGTTATGCCATTTGGAATCGTCGGAACCTTCATGGCGATCCTGGTTGCCGCCATAATTTTCGCAATGAACCATCAGGGCGGATCGGGCACTGCGGAAGGTGCACGCTTCGGCGTTCTCATTGGCATTTTCGTGGTTTGCGCATTTGTGCTGCACAACTACGTGAACCTGAACATCGGGCTGAAACTCGCTCTGATGCAGGCTGCGGCTTACTTCGTCCAGTGGACTATCATCGGAATAGTCATCGGTCTTATTTACAAAGCCCTCGCTGCACCATAATCGTGAATCTATCTTAAGAGTTAAAGACCGCACCCTGAAAACCGCAGGGATGCGGCACCCAATTCAAGAGCCTGCCCCACCCGTCTGTCGGGCGGTACGGGCTTGGGATAATTCTAGAATTTCAGCCTTTTCTTTTTGTTCGCTCCATGCTATATTTATTTAAATGGAATCCGAAAAACAACCAATCAGCACTGCTTTTGTTGACTGTCCAACAAGCACGGCTTCCCGGTGACTCAACTGGATGATACCGGTTCTGCAAGCTCATTTGCCCGGAATGCGGTACAGTCATTGAGAAATGTTCCCACACCGACTCATACAACCAGAGGCAGGAGCTTTCTAGGTCTTCGCAGGATTTCGCCTCTGCTTCACTATCTTTTCCAGTGAGTCGTAAATGTCCTTCTCAATCATGTCTTGAAGTTTCTCTTTGGTCGACATGATGTACGGACCAGCTACTATGAGTAACTGAGAGGAAAAGCCCGGTTCAAAAACGGCGCATGTCTCCGTGAGGAACATCGATGCTTCGTAACCGACCGTTTTTCCGTCCGTAGTGACTTCTGCCCAGAACACCTTCAGCTCAAACCCTATAGGGCGCTGTCCGATCGGAGCAATTCTGTCATGCTGTGTCTGTATTTCGCCCGTGTCTTTGAACCGTGAGATGTCGAGCGCCAAGGTTCGTTCCAGCGCTGCCTCTGTATCGTTTTTGTTGCTACGCACAGAGACTCTTAGGTTTATTCCCGAGGGATAAGTGAACGGGGCGTGGCAACCGCTGTTCGCAGACATCTTGTCTGTAGTGACGACCTGCGAAAATGTCGGGGCCGCTGATATTGTCGTGAGAAGGGCCAAGGAGATTAATTCTTTCATGCCCGGAAAGTACATCTTTCCTGACTATCGTGCAAGGCTGGCGGCGGGCCTTCCGGCCACATGGCCGACCATCGATGTACAAAGGATGCCGCAGAAGAAAGAGCCGGGCTCCCGACCGGGTCGGGACGAATTCCGCCCCGCCTCTACAAACGGATCACGGACGGGCACGACATGCCGCACCTACGGTGCTCGCCATTCTCTTGCCTTTTAACCCAGCCCTAACGGGCTGGGCTAAAGGGTGACGCGCCTCCGGCGCTTGAGGAACGCGTTGACGGATCGAGCGAAAGCGCGGCAAGCGGGCGCAAAGGGTCCTAAGGAGTCGCTACGCCAGGTAATTGCAGAAATTCTCCGAGTTCGTTTTTAAGGATTCGTTCGACGTTGCGCATCAATTCCGGCGCGGAAAAGACTTTCACCAGGACCGCGGTTGCGGCGTGGCGCACATCCGGCGAGATTTTGGACTTTGCTCCAGAGAGGATCAAAACCTGTGTTTGCGGCGGGACGCCCTTGATCACTTGCAATGCCGCGGCACCCGACATTTCCGGCGCCTCATAATCCAAAACGACGGCATCCACGGTGGTTCTCTTGAGCAGCCGGACGCCCTCCACTCCTGTGGATGCCGCGAGCACCTGGTACCCGCGCTCTTCAAAATAGCTGCGAAACACGCTGACGAACCCATTCCGGTCATGAATGCAGAGAATCTTTTTGGGGCCCACGAGGCGCACCCTCCTTGCCTCTCCCGGGTCGGCTGTAACCCTGAGGGGATGCTCCCAATCTAATGTATATCGCAATACGATACAATCGGGAATTGCGCCCCCAATGCCCAATGCTACACTTCCGCGCCGCGTTTCCCGAAGGAGGGCCAGGCAGGTGGAAGGCCTTCGGCCACTGGGCCGACCATCGACTGTGAAGAGCAGTGGCGAGTGACGAGGAGAAGAGGGATTCCTCGCTGCGCTTGGAATGGCCGAGTGTGACGGCGGTGGCTACACGCTGCGGGCGGCAGCCGGCTGACGAATCGTCCTAAAGCGGCGCAGGCGGGAAAAGAAAGAATTGGCGCTTGCGATGTCGGCGGCAATCTGCGCGCGCAATTCTTCAGGACCGCTGAATTTTTTCTCTTCGCGAAGGCGTTTCCAAAACCGCACTTCCATGCGCTGGGGTGTGCCCGCGGGTTGGCTATCGAGCAAATGCGTCTCAACGCTGAGCGACGAGCCATTGAATGTCGGGCGCGTGCCGATATTCGTCACCGAGCGGTGACTGCGAGACTCTCCTTCGATGCAAGTGCGCGTGATGTAGACGCCGCGAGCGGGAAGGAGTTCCTGTTCAGGGCCGAGATTCAGTGTGGGGAAGGTGAAGCGGCGGCCCGTTCCCGTGCCGCTGATGACTTCTCCGGTGAGGGCAAATGGCCGGCCGAGAAGACGCCCGGCGTGCGAAACGTCGCCTTCGGCAACTTCGCGGCGAATGATCGTGCTGGAGACGACTTCGCCACGATAGACCACCGGGGGAACGATCACGACGTCGAAGCCGTGTTTTTTACCGAGACCGGTGAGCAAGCTCACGTCGCCGGCTTGCTTATGGCCAAACCGGAAATTTTCGCCGACCAAAACGGCTCTTACGTGCAGATCGCGGACGAGAATTTGCTCGACAAATTCGGTGGGAGAGAGGCGCGCGAGCTCGAGAGTGAATGGAAGAACAACAACGGCTTCGAGGCCGAGCGCGTTGAACCACTCCATGCGCTGCGCGTTGGTTGAGAGCCGCAGTGGGGCAGACTCCGGGTGGAGCACCTTTCGCGGCGAGGGATCAAACGTGAGAGCCGTGGAGACCGCATTGAGAGCTTGGGCGCGCTCTACCGTCGCGCGAAGAATCGCCTGATGGCCCAAATGGATGCCATCGAAATTGCCAATCGCCAGCACGCTGGTATGGACGAAGGTTGCATAGCGCGAGGCCCAGGCCTGCGAAGAAGAAAAGGCGAATAGCCTGGTTGACCTCGTGCTCCCTGTGGAGGTACGTGATGCTTCAGAAGATCCGAGCTTGTGCGAAGCCTCCTTAGGCATTTCCGTCTGCACTTCAAATTCGAGGCCATCGTAAGCGAGCTGCACATGAGAGTAGCCCATTTTTTGAAGGCGCTCATTCGTTTCAGAGTGTGGCAGGTCATGAGCGATGTGTGTGAACCACGCGCGGCGCGGCTTGAGCTGTTGGATAAGCGCGAGCGCTTGCTCGACGGTTTGATGCATGGGATGTGGAATATCGCGCAGCGCGTCCAGCACCAGCTCATCGAGACCTTCCAAGAGCGCCATCGATGAGTCCGGAACCTTGCTAAAGTCGGTGAGATAGGCTGCTCGCCCAAAACGAAAACCCAGCACCTCTAACTCGCCGTGAAGCAGAGGTACGGGAACGAACGGGATACCGAGAAGTTCAAACGGGCTCCGGACGGTGTTGAGCGTTACGCTTGGCACGGTGCTAAGGGTCGGCTTGTCGTCGAAAACGTAGGCAAACACACGCCGGATGACGCGGAATGTTTCTTCGTTGCTATAGACGGGCATGGCTGAGCGTTGACGAATATTGAAAGGGCGAATGTCATCAAAGCCGAGAATGTGGTCGGCGTGGCCGTGCGTCAGCAAAATGGCGTCAAGGCGGTCCAGTCCGATGCGGAGCGCCTGCTGGCGAAAGTCCGGAGTGGTGTCAATCAAGACATTCTGGCCGTGGCGAGAAATCAGGACAGAAGGACGTAGCCGCTTGTCGTGGGGATCGCTCGACTTGCACACGCGGCAGGGACATCCAAGAGTGGGAACGCCCATGGAGGTGCCGGACCCAAGGACTGTAATTTTTAACGGAGCGGAAGGCATGTTGAGAGCAATAATACCTATCGTTACGCGGAGCCGGGTACGACCGCCGGACGCTTCTTAAGGGCGGGCCTTCGCTTTAGCTTTGGCGGCTTCAGCCGCAACCGCCTGATTGACTTCGAGATAGGTCATCTTCAGTTTTCCGAGAAGGTCCAGGAGCAAGGTGTCCTCTTCCGGAGAAAGATTGCCCTTGGTCTTCTCGTGCAAGGCGTCAAGCATGTCGATCAGTTCGCGGGCCGCCTCGGGATCGATCATGGGCTGGCCGGTGCGCGGATCGGCATAGGCGCCCAGCACCATAGCCGCGTTGCTGCCCAGCATACGGACGAGGTTCTCAAAAGCAGCGATGCGATTGGGAGTTTCGGCCGAGGGAGGAGCAGGGGCTGTTTTGGGCGCTTCGGATAGAGTGGCAGGAACCTTTGCGGCATCGCGCTTGGCCTCTCGCTCTTCTTGCTCAACGACTTCCTTGCGCAATTCCCCTTCGGCGGTAAAAGGCCGACGATCGATAACGCGAAATGCTTCTTCCGGTTTATGGTCCGACAAGGCAATTTCCTCAGGTATTTATCTCGCTTGCAGTTTATCACGGGTGGGCTGCTCAAGTCGCTTCAGCGCTCTCTGTTTGAATTTGGGATGCTTGTCAAAGCTGCTGATGCACCGTAAAGTGGAACGTTTGATTCCGCCTGGAAATAGCTGAAATTGCAATGCCTAAACGCAAGAAGCACGCGAAGCAAGCAAGAAAAGCGCCTCGCAAAAAGGCAAAGTCAAAGCAACTGACGCCAGGGCAATGGTTTGACAAGCTGGTGGCGGTCCAAGCCAGATTGCGCGCCCCGAACGGGTGCCCCTGGGACCGCGAGCAAACGCATCAATCGCTGCGAACGTACTTGATCGAAGAGGCCTACGAAGTTCTGGAAGCCCTGGAGAGCGGGAACGACACCAAGTTTGCGGAAGAGATGGGCGACCTACTTTTGCAGATTGTCTTTCATTCGCAGATCGCCTGCGAAGAAGGCCGCTTCACCGTGGCCGAGGTGATTCGCGAAATCCATGACAAGATGATCCGGCGGCACCCTCACGTTTTCGGGGAGACGCGGGCGAAAGATTCCGCCGAGGTGCTGAGAAACTGGGAACGGATCAAAGCCGAAGAGCGGCGCAATACCGGCAACAAAGGCGATTCAAGTCCTGGTGATGGCCTGCCGAAGGAGGCCTCTTTGCTGGATGGCGTCTCACGCGCGCTGCCTGCGACCCTGGAAGGCTTTCAGCTTACTCGCAAGGCCTCACGGATCGGCTTTGATTGGGAAAACACCGGCGGCGTTTTCGAGAAAATGGGCGAAGAAACCGAAGAGCTGAAGAAAGCGTTGAAGGAAGAGAATCACCTGAAGACGGAAGAAGAGCTGGGCGACTTGCTCTTTGCCGCTGTAAACCTCTCACGATTCTTGAAGGTGGATCCGGAAATCGCGCTCAAGAAGGCCAACGCGAAATTCACGAGGCGATTCCGCGCCATGGAGCGGCTCGCCCGCGAATCCGGCAGAGAGTTCAAAGACCTTCCGCGCGAGGAGATGGAAACGTTCTGGGACGCCGCGAAGAAGTCCGAAGCGAGCACGCGCTTGCCGCAAATGATCGGAGCGCAGAGGAAGGGATGAGCCAGGGGATCATCGTTCGGAAATGCGAGAGTCTGGATGAATTTCATCGTTGCGTCGACCTTCAGCGCGAGATTTGGGGGGAAGCCGACCTGGAAGTTGAGCCTGCAACGACGTTTGTGGTCGCTGCGCACACTGGCGGGGAAGTGCTGGGCGCATTCGACGGCGACCGGCTGGTGGGCTACACGCTCGCCGTGGTTGGATTGCGCGACCGCGTACCTTACCTGCATTCGCACATGACCGGCGTACACAGCGACTACCGCAACCGCGGAGTTGGCCGGATGCTGAAGCTTTTTCAGCGCACCGAAGCATTGGGCCGGGGGATTCGCCTCGTCCAATGGACGTTCGACCCGCTTGAGTTGCGCAACGCGCACTTCAATTTGAACCGGCTGGGCGCCATCTGCCGGGAATATCAGCCAAATTTGTATGGCGTCACGACCAGCCCACTGCACAGAGGATTGGAGACCGACCGGCTGCTGGTCGAGTGGCACCTGGATTCCGCGCGCGTGGTTGCCGCAATCGAGAATCTAGTCAAAGACCCGGCAGAGGCTCCGGCGGTTATCGAATTGCCGGCGGAACTGGAGCGCTGGCAACGGGAGGATTCTCCGCAAGTCGGTGCGGTCCAGAAGCGCTTGCGGGAAGAGTTCACGAAATGGTTTGCCAAGGGCTATGCGGCAGTCGCTTTGCGAACGGGGCCTGGAAACCAGGCTTATCTGCTTGCTCCCTGGAGCGATTTCTAGGAAAGGTTCATCGACCGAGCTATCATGCGAATACGCGAGATCACTCTGCAGGAAATCCGGATGAAGCTGGTCGCACCGTTCGAAACCAGTATGGAACGCACGGAGGCGCGCCGCATTCTGCTGGTGCAGGCGAACGTGGACGGAGTGACGGGCTGGGCGGAATGCGTCGCTGGCGAGTCGCCATACTACAGCCCGGAAATGATCGATACCGCGTGGTTCATCTTTCGCGATTTTCTTTGGCCGCTGATCAAAGGTAAGGAATTCGCAACAGCAAATGATGTCTGGGATTTGCTCAAGCGTGTCCGCGGACACAACATGGCCAAGGCTGCCCTGGAAGCAGCCGTATGGGATGCGGAGGCCCAGCAAAAAGGCATTCCACTTGCAAAACTGATTGGCGGCGTTCGCGAGGAGATCGCTTGCGGCGTCTCGGTGGGAATCAAGGAATCGCTGGATGAACTTGCGGCGGCGGTGCAAAAGGAACTTGCGGCCGGGTATCAGCGCATCAAGATAAAAATCAAGCCAGGAAAAGACCTGGAGCTGGTGCGCCGCTTGCGCCAGGATTTTCCGCGCATCAAGCTGATGGTCGACGCCAACTCCGCCTACACGCTGAAGGATTGGCCGCTCCTCAAGCAACTCGAAGGCTTCTACCTGATGATGATCGAGCAGCCGCTCGGCTGGGACGATCTCTACAGCCACATCGAGCTGCAGAAAAGGCTGGACACGCCGATCTGCCTGGACGAGTGCATCCACTCGGAAGAGCAGGCGCGCGCCGCCATCGAGTTGGGCGCCTGCAAAATCATCAACATCAAACTTGGACGCGTCGGCGGGCACGCGGTGTCGCGGCGCATTCACGATCTTTGCCAGCAGCATGGAATTCCCGTGTGGTGCGGCGGGATGCTGGAATCCGGCATCGGCCGCGCGCACAATATTGCGCTTTCGACATTGTCTAACTTCATACTCCCCGGCGACGTGAGCGCCAGCAAGCGCTATTGGGAAGAAGACATTATCGATCCCGAAGTCACCGTGTCGCCGAAGGGTACGATTCGCGTACCAACCGGTCCGGGCATTGGATTTGAACCGCGCCTCGACCGCCTCGACAAACTTACCGTGCGCAAAGAACGCCTGGCCTGAACGGTGAGAATCGAAACTTCCAGCGGACAAGAGCCGAGCCGTATCGTCCTTGGCGCTTCCATCGGTCTGGTCATCCTGATTTGGGCGGTCAACTTCATTGCCGCGAAAATTGGACTGCGGTCCCTGCCGGCGGCGACGCTGGCGTCTTTCCGCGTCGTGCTGGCCGGCGCGGTGATGCTTCCTTTCTACCGATTCTGTTCGCGGCTGCCGGCCTTTGCCGAAACGGCCGAAAGCCGTGGACGCAAGTTCGCAGGACGCGACTTCTGGACTTTCCTGTATATGGGTTTCTTCGGCGTGGTGATGAATCAGGTGTGCTTCACGGTTGGATTGCGATACACGTCCGTCAGCCATGCCGCGGTGATCGTGGGGATGGGGCCAATCTACACGCTGATCCTTGCAGTCCTCTTCCATCTGGAAAAAGCCACGTGGCGCAAAGCGATCGGCATGGCCATTGCGTTTGCCGGCATTGCGGTGCTGGCTTCGGAGAATGGTATTTCCCCGCACTCGCCATCGGTGCTGGGCGATGCCATCACTATGACCGGGTCAGTTGTACGTAGTGCTCGGCAAACGGCTAGGAGCGCGGTACGACCCGTTGACCATGACCTCTTTCAGCCATTATGCGGGGGCGGTGATTGTCCTGCCCGTGGCGGTCTATCGAGCTGTCCTGTTTGGCTCGGCAGAGCAATGGCGCGCCATTGCGTGGACCGGCTGGGCCGCGATGTTGTACATGGCGGTCTTCAGTTCTGCGGTTGCTTACGTCTTTTACTTCTGGCTGTTGCGCTATCTGGAAGCCTCGCAATTGAGCGCCTTCACTTATCTCTTGCCAGTGGTCGCTACCATTCTCGGAATTGTGTGGCTCGGCGAAAAAGGCTCGTGGGGCCAGGTGCTCGGCGGAGTTCTTGCGCTCAGTGGGGTTTATTGGATTGAGTCGGGCCGGGCCGCTGTCGTGAGAGCTGTTGCGGCTCCGTAAACTCCCCCACGACCATCGTTGACGCGGCTTCGATGCAACACCTACTATTAGTGCAAATCAGCCCTGATCTCTCGATGTCATCCCTACACCATGCACACGAGAAAGCAGGCTCCTAGAGCGACCGCAATAAGCGGCAGCTGACTTTCGGTTAGAGAGGTCACCGTTCATGAGGGCCAAACTCGTTATCGCTGGAGTGTTCCTCGCCCTTGTGGGCGCGGGATTCTACTGGAATTCGCAGCGCGGCACGAAACTTTCTGAAACCGACACGATTCTGATTGGCGATTTTGCGAATTCCGCCGGCGATCCTGTATTTGATGGCACGCTCCGGGAAGCGCTGGCGGTTAGCCTGGCCCAATCCCCGTCACTGAACCTCATCTCGGTTGAAAAAGTTGGTGAAGCGCTTCGCGCCTTGGGCCGCCCGGTCGACACACGCATCACGCGGGATCTTGCCCCTCAGTTGTGCCAGCGCCTCGGCGCCACAGTCTACCTGGCTGGAAGTATCGCCAAAGACGGAAGCGGGTACAGTTTGAAGCTGGACGCGACGCAATGCGCTACCGGCGACGCGGTTGCAAGCGTGAAGAGCGACGCTGCAAACAAGGGTCAAGGATTGCATGCACTTGGGCTGGCCGCCACTGAGCTTCGCGGAAAATTCGGCGAGGCTCCGGCCTCCTTGCAAAAATTCAATTTGCCCCTCGAGCGCGCCACTACCGCTTCCCTGAACGCCCTGGCTGCTTTCACGGAAGGACGGCGGCTCGTACGCGATAAAGGCGCAATGGACGCGGTGCCCTCTCTTAAGAAAGCCGTCGAGCTGGACTCCAGGTTTGCTCTCGCGCACTCCAATCTTGCGGTCGCTTATTACAACCTCAACCAAAACGCTCTAGCCGCCGATCACATCCGGCGGGCTTTCGAGGCGGCGGATCGCCAAACGGTGCGTGACCGCCTGCACATCACCACGCTGTACTACGACCTGGCCACGGGAGACGTTCAAAAGGCCATCAAGAGCTACAAAGAGTGGGTGCAACTCTATCCCCGCGACGACATTGCGAAAGGCAATTTGTCTTCGGAATATTTTTTGATTGGAGACTACGAAGAAGCCGCCGCCCTCGCGCAACAGGCGCTACGCCTCGACGCGGGAAGCGCCGCTTGGTACGAGAATCTGGCGACCGCTTACATCGCTCTGCAGCGCCTGGAAGAGGCGCAAAACATATTGAACCAGGCATTCGCGCGCAAGCTCGATGATCCTTCCATGCACGCTGACCTTTATGCGTTGGCTTTTTTGCGCAGCGAGCCCTCGGGCATGGAGCGCGAGATGGCCTGGTCCGCGGGCAAGCCAGGCGGTGAAGACACGATGCTGGCTCTCCAGGCGGACACGGAAGCGTACGGGGGACATTTGAAAAAAGCGCGCGAGCTCTCCCGACGGGCCGTCGAGGCCGCGCAGAACGCGCAGCTCAACGAACCTGCAGCCATCTGGCAGGGAATGGCTGGGTTGCGCGAAGCGGCGTACGGCAATGTTGAGGAAGCTCGCAAGGGCGCGGACAAGGTTCTCGATCTTGCGCCGAAGAGCCGCGACGCGCAGATTCTGGCAATTCTGGTGCTGACCCGCGTTGGCGATTTGCGCCGCGCGCAAACCATGCTCGACGATCTAGCTGCCGGCAATATCACGAATACCATTGTGCAATCCGCCTGGGTGCCCGCGATTCGCGCGCAGGCCGAGATGGCGGGCCAAAGACCATTAAGAGCCTTGGAGCTGCTCGATGTTGTGAAGCCCTACGAGCGTGGGCAGCTTATTGGGAATTTGAGTTATTCCTGCATGATCCCTGTCTACCTGCGCGCCGAGGCATATCTGGGAGCGAAACGAGGCCCGCAAGCCGCGGCGGAATTCCAGAAGTTGGTCGATAGCCGGGGAGTAGTGGGCAACTGCTGGTCCGGCGCACTGGCCTACCTGGGGCGGGGCCGCGCTCAAGCGCAGTCAGGATCGACGAATGCGGCGCGAGCGTCCTACCAGGAGTTCTTCTCCCTTTGGAAAAGCGCCGATTCGGATGTGCCCATCCTAAAGTCTGCGCGCGCCGAATTCGCCAAACTGAAGTAGCAATCCCTTCCATTCGAACGCGGATTTGGTAATAGTGGCGCGAACCGCGCTTTGATGGAAGAATAGCGCCCGGCTTTTACACAAAAGCTATTCAACTGACGGCGCGAAGATCGGCCGTTGAGGAGACACGACTTTGCCCGGTGTTCCTTTGCGAAGCGGAGGCCCGGCGGCACGAATCGCGGTCATTCCCGGTGACGGTATCGGGCCGGAAGTTACGCCGCAAGCCGTCAAGGTGCTGAAGGCTGTGGCCGCACCGGCTAAGCTGGCGATTGAATTCGTCGAGTTCGATTGGAGCGCGGACAAGTATCTTCGCGAAGGCGTTTCATTGCCGCTGGGAGCGGTCGAAATGCTGCGCGACGAGTTTGACGCCATCCTTTTTGGCGCGCTTGGCGACCCGCGGGTGCCTTCGAATCAGCATGCTGCCGACATCCTGCTGGGCCTCCGTTTCAAGCTCGACCTGTACGTCAATGCCAGGCCTGTGGAGCTTCTGCACCACCGCCTCACGCCGCTGCGCGATCGCACGGAAAAAGACATTCGCCTGATGGTGTTCCGGGAAAACACGGAGGGCCTTTACGTTGGCGTGGGTGGATTCTTTAAGAAGGGTACGCCGGACGAGATCGCCGTTCAGGAGGACGTGAACTCACGCAAGGGCGTAGAGCGCATCATCCGCTATGCGTTCGAATACGCGCGTAAGAATGGCCTGAAGCGCCTGTGCATGAGCGACAAATCCAACGCCATGACTTTCGCCCACGACCTCTGGCAGAGGGTTTTCAAGCAGGTCCGCCAGGAGTATGCGGACGTTGATTCGCGCCACTTGTACATTGATACGCTGGCGATGGAGATCGTGCGCGACCCGAGTCAATTCGATGTCATCGTGACGTGCAATCTTTTCGGTGACATCGTCAGCGACCTTGGCGCGCAACTCGCAGGCGGACTGGGCCTTGCGCCTTCGGGAAACATCCACCCGGGCTAGACTTCACTGTTCGAGCCAGTACACGGCTCGGCACCAAATATTGCAGGAAAGGGAATCGCCAATCCATTGGCTTCGGTCCTCACTTCCGCGATGATGCTGGAATTCCTCGGCTGGAAAACGGAAACCGCAGCTCTCCGTGCTGCCGTGAGAGCAGCTTTGCGCGAGAGCTGCGTCACGCCGGACCTTGGCGGGAATAAGCGAACGGTAGAGGTGGGCGATTGGCTCGCCGCCAAATCCGTCGAGGCTCTGACTGGGCAAAAGTAAGCCAATGCTTCAACTTCTTGGGCACAGCCAAGTAGGTACAGCTTTGGCAATCGCATTTTTTAATTCCACCTCAAACGCCCAATATAAAGTAATACTTGAACTTGCCTCACGTTCGCCCTAGCGTCGCCTCACTATCGTTGTCAGCAGCATACCAAGCAGGAACCCACCGACGTGGGCCCACACAGCTACTCCTCCCGTAACCTTGACGCCGATCGTGCTGAGCCCGGCAAGGAATTGCATGACGTACCACAAGCCTAGAAAGACTACGGCTGGCACCGGTAGAGGGAAAATGAAAACCAGAGTAAGAATGCGCGCCCGCGGATAGAGGAGCATGTAAGCACCCATCACGCCCGATATGGCTCCGCTGGCGCCTACCGCAGGGATGTTGGAGTGAAAATTGAAAAGCACGTGCAGCAGGCCCGCGCCGACCCCGCAGACCAGGTAAAAACAGAAATAACCGATGTGCCCGAAAAAGTCCTCGACGTTGTCCCCGAAGATCCACAGAAAAAGCATGTTTCCGGCAAGATGCAAAACCCCAGAATGGAGAAACATGCTCGTTGCCAGAGGCAGGAAGGAGATTTCGAAACTCGCGTGCCCCGCAAGGAATGCGGGAAAACGGGCCGGAACCGTGGAGTAGGATAAGAGAAGTGCGTCGAAGGCACGCCGCGGAAGCGTAGCTTCAAGACCTATCTGGTATAGGAACACAACAATATTGGCGAGAATCAACGTGATATTCACGAAGGGATAAGTGCGCGAGGGATTGAGGTCCTTGAGGGGGATGAACATAGGTCGAGGTCCGCAGCAGAGTAGCGAAACGCGCCGGAAATGGAAAGAGCCGATGAACGGTTTACAGCGTCCGATAATGTTTGCTCGAGAAAACCATTGGTTAACAGAATAATTTCATGGCTGTAATAGTCTCCATTTGCAGGCCTTGCAGCGTCCTTGTGTGAAAAATTGGGTAGAAGCCACGAAGATACAAATCAAAATGCGGCGCAGGTCTTCGTCGAATTCGCGAGAAATCTTGCACCGAAACATTGCGCGACGTGTGCGCGTGTGGTAATTACAATAGCTCTGCGTGTGCGCGCGCTTCGGACGGCACGTTCCAGGTTGTCCGGCGCAGCGTCGGCGCGCCGACTGCTCATGCCTGCGCGGGAAACGGAAGCCATCATCCTGAAAACATTTCCCCTGGGCGAGGCGGATCGCCTGGTGAGCTTTCTGGGGCGCTCGTCGGGGCGCGTGCGCGGCGTAGCCGCAGGCGCGCGGCGGTTGAAGAACCGCTACGGCTCCACGCTCGAGGTTCTCTCTCACGTCCAGATATGGTACGTCGAGAGGGAAACGCGCGAACTGGTGCGTATCCAACAGGCGGAATTGCTCGAGTCTTTTCATAAGGCTCAGAGCAATTACAGCCTCAGCACGGGACTGGCGGTGATCAGCGAGATTTCGGAGTTGATTCTGCCAGAGCACGAAGTTTCTGAGGCGATGTTCCGACTGATCCTGCTGGCCACGCGCGAAGTGGAGCGCACTGGAGATTGGGCCTTGCCGCTGAGCTACTTCGTGTTCTGGACGGTGCGGCTGGGTGGCTGGCTTCCTCGGTTTGATCGTTGCGTCGTCTGCAACACGCCCTTTGGCTCGAAGGCCGCCTTTTACGACGCGCATCTGGCCGGCCTGTTTTGCGAGAAGTGCCGCCGGCCCGGAATGAAGCCTTTGCACCTCGAAGCAAGGAACCTTGCCGAACGCTTCACGGGCGAGCGGTTGGATCGCATTGCGTACGAGAAGTCCATGCAAGCCAGCGTCAGGGAGTTGCGTGAGGCCGGGCTGGCTTGGATCGAAAACCATGTAGAGCGACGGCTGACCACGCGCGAGCTTTTGGAGACGACTTGAAATCTAAAGTAAAACCTGAGAAACGGTCTAAGGGGCTTAACTTCCAGGACTTGATTTTACAGCTCTCACACTATTGGGTGAAGCAAGGCTGTGTATTGCAGCAACCGTACGACGTGGAAGTGGGTGCAGGCACGATGCACCCGGAAACGTTCCTGCGCGTGCTCGGACAAGGGGCTTATCGCGTCGGATACGTTCAGCCCAGTCGTCGGCCCGCCGACGGTCGCTACGGCGAGAATCCTAATCGCCTTTACAAGCATTCCCAATTTCAAGTGATCTTAAAGCCGTCTCCCGTCGATGTGCAGGACATCTATCTCAGGAGCTTGGCCGCTATCGGCATCAACCTTAAGGAACACGATATTCGGTTTGAGGAGGACAACTGGGAATCACCAACGCTCGGCGCGTGGGGCATCGGCTGGCAAGTTCTTCTGGATGGCCTGGAGATCACGCAGTTCACGTACTTCCAGCAGAGTGGCGGGATTGACCTTGACCCCATATCCGTGGAGCTCACCTACGGACTCGAACGCATCTGCGCGTTTCTTCAGGGAGTGGAGAGCGTCTACGACCTCCGCTGGTCCAATGACAAGACTTATGGGGACATCCGGCTGATGGAAGAGCAGCAATTCTCCGAATACAGCTTCGATCGCAGCGACGCGCCCGCGATCCGGTCCGAATTTGAATTGCACGAGAAGCAGGCCAAGGAGCTTCTCGACGGTTTCAAAGGCATGGAAGGGAAGGAACGCGTTCGTTATCCGCTGCTTGCCGTCTATGACCATTGTCTTAAGTGCTCGCAGCTCTTCAACCTGATGGACGCGCGCGGCGTAATCTCCACTACAGAACGGGCGGCGCTTATGGCCCGCGTGCGAACCATTGCTTGCCGGACCGCTGCCGCCTACCTTGCGCAAATTGGCGGGGCTTCCTCCCAGCGCGAGGCACGCGCATGAAAACACCCGCTGCCGATAGGCGCGTCGAATTACTTTTCGAAGTCGGCTGCGAAGAGATCCCCGCTGGGATGCTCCCAAAAGCCGAAGAGGAACTTCGCACGAATATTGAAAAACTGTTGACTGCCGAGAGTCTCGCGGATGGGGTAGCAGTTGAGACCTTCAGCACGCCTCGGCGCCTGACTGCCTGGGTACGCGGACTGCCCGTTAAGCAGGCGGACATCGAGACGGAAGTGACCGGCCCGCCCAAGTCCGTGGCGTACGATTCCGTCGGCGCGCCGACAAGGGCCGCGCAGAGCTTCGCCGAGAAGCAGCGCGTTCACGTCAGCGATCTGTATCTGGTCCAGACAGCCAAGGGCGAGTACCTGGCGGCCAAACAGGTCAAGCTGGGCAGAACTGCCGAGCAGATCCTCACTGGCATCCTTCCTCGCGCCGTGCACGATCTTACCTGGCCGCGCTCCATGACCTGGACCGGCCTCGATGGCCCGCGTTTTATTCGACCGATCCGCTGGATCGTCGCGGTACTCGACGGCAAGGCGCTGAAAGTTTCCGTTGCCGGTATCGCTGCAGGACGCACTACACGCGGCCACCGGTTCCTCGGTTCGAGTGCCGTTAACGTCAGCAGCTTCCTGGACTACGAGAAGCGCCTCCAGCAAAACGGCGTGATTATCCGCCCCACAAAGCGCCAGGACAAAATCGCAGCGGAACTCGATGCGCATGCCAAGAAGGGGAGCTGTCGCATCCACGAAGACGCATCACTTCGAAAGCTGGTCGCTTATCTCAACGAATACCCCACAGTCATTCAGGGCAATTTCGATCCGGCTTTTCTTAACTTGCCGGACGAGATCCTGATCACCGTCATGCGTGACCACCAGAAGTATTTCGCCGTGGAGAACAAGAGCGGAGAACTGACCCCGCACTTCCTGGCGGTTATCAACGTCGGTAAGGATTCCAAGGGCCTGATCCGTGCCGGACACGAGCGTGTTCTTCGCGCGCGATTTGCTGACGCGCAGTTCTTTTGGCAGGCAGACCAGAAATGTCGGCTCGCCGACTATTTGCCGAAACTGGAACGCGTTACATACGAATCTCGGCTCGGCAGTTACCGCGACAAGGTGGAACGTATCCGCACCATTGGCCGGTGGTTCACGGAGAACTGGTTCAATCTGGGTATGGTCCTTGCTCACGTCGCGGAGGCCGATCGGGCTGCGGAACTCGCCAAGTGTGATCTGGCGACCGAAATGGTGCGAGAGTTCACCGAGCTTCAGGGCATTGTTGGGGGGCTGTACGCACGCGCCCAGGGCGAATCCGACGAAATCGCTGACGCTATCTACGATCACTATCGTCCCGTCGGGCTGAATGATCCCATCCCGCGAAATTTGACTGGCTGCGCCGTCGCGCTCGCGGACAAACTGGACTCCGTGGTCGGCTGCTTCGCCGTGGGAGTGATTCCCACTGGTTCGAGCGATCCATACGCTTTGCGCCGCGCTGCTCTGGGGATCGTCAAGATTATTCTGGAGAAGAAGGTACCCGTTTCGCTGTCCCTGGCCATTGGCGCCACGTCAACGGCACTCCTGACCCACAAGCCCAAGCGCGGCGTAACCCCGGATCAGGAGACGCAGATACTGGACTTCATTCTGGACCGCGCCAAATTCGTCTTCCGTGAACGGGAAGGCTTCGGCTACGACGAAGTCAGCGCCGTTTTCCGTGCCGGAGCCGACGACTTGGTGGACGTAGAGAAACGTCTGGTTGCTCTGAAGGCCATTCGCAAGTCCAAAAACTTCGAGCCGCTCGCTGTTTCCTTCAAGCGCATTCGCAAGATTCTGGAAAAGGCCACCGTGGCGCCCGGCAATTCTCTGCATGTGAATCCGGAGTTATTCGAAAATGCCGCGGAGCGTGGGCTGCACACCGCGGTTCGGGATGCCGCCTCAAAAGTGCAGGGACAAAAACGCGCGGGGAAGTATCAAGAGGCGCTGGAAACCATTGCCGGCTTACGAAAAGCCGTCGACCATTTCTTCGATGGCGTGATGGTGATGGCGGAAAACGAAGCGGTTCGAAATAATCGCCTGGCGTTGCTTGCGGAATTGCTTCGCGAGTTTACGACGGTCGCTGATTTTTCTGAAATCGGCGGTGACGAGCGGCGCTAACAATCTCAAGTATCACTTGAACTAACTAAAAGTCGGCGTGCCGACAATTTTTCCGGCCGCCGCTGCGGAATGACGCTAGCAGCGAGCGTTCCACAACTCCAATTATGGACAGCGAGGCGTACAGTGAAAAAATGGGTCTATTTTTTCGGTGCTGGTAAAGCGGAGGGTGATGGAACCTGGCGCGACCTGCTCGGCGGCAAAGGCGCAGGTCTTGCCGAGATGACGAAGATCGGGTTGCCGGTACCCGGCGGCTTCACCATCTCCACGGAGGCGTGCGATTACTTCTACAAGAACGGGAAAAAGTATCCATCAGAGATGAAGAAGCAGGTTGCCGACAACGTCGCCAAGCTCGAGCGCACCACGAAAAAGAAACTCGGCGACCCGAAGAATCCACTCCTCGTAAGTGTCCGTTCCGGTTCTGCTCGCTCCATGCCTGGAATGATGGAGACGATTCTGAACCTCGGGCTGAACGACCGGTCTGTCGCAGGCCTCGCCTCCACAACCAGGAACGAACGTTTCGCTTATGACGCTTACCGGCGCTTCGTGCAGATGTATTCGACTGTTGTCATGGGCATGTCAAAGGAAGATCTCGAACACCGCCTGCGGGCTCTAAAAGACCGGCTGGGCGTCAAGGAAGATACTGCGGTGCCTGCAAGCGGTTGGAGAGAGCTCGTAGCGGAATACAAGGCGTACTTCCGCAAAGAATCAGGGAAGGATTTCCCGGACGATCCGATCGACCAACTGTGGGGAGCAATCGGTGCGGTCTTCGGCTCCTGGATGGCGGAGAAGGCAGTCACGTACCGGCGCGTGGAGAAAATCACCGGTCTCCTCGGTACGGCCGTCAACGTCGTGCAAATGGTCTTCGGGAATACCGGCGATACTTCCGGCACGGGCGTCTGCTTTACGCGCGACCCTAGTTCCGGCGAGAAAATCTTCTATGGCGATTACCTGGTGAACGCTCAGGGCGAAGACGTTGTCGCTGGCATTCGAACTCCCATGCCTTTGCGCGAAATGCAGAAAACCATGCCCAAGGTTTACGGGCAGCTCGAGAAAGTTCGAGTAAAGCTTGAGAAGCATTACCGCGACATGCAGGACATGGAGTTCACCGTCGAGGACGGTAAGCTCTACATGCTGCAAACGCGCACAGGCAAACGCACGCCGGCGGCTGCGTTCCGCATCGCGGTCGACATGGCCCACGAAAAACTCATCACCAAAGAAGAGGCCATCCTCCGCATCAAATCGGAAGACATTGAGCGCCTCTTCTATCCCGTGATCGATGTCAAAGTGGACAGGAAGTCCCTGGCCTCGAAAGTCCTGGCGACCGGTATCAATGCGGTTCCCGGCGCTGCGGTTGGCAAAGTTGTCTTCTCGGCGCAACGGGCGGAAGAGTGGGCCGAGCGCGGCGAGAAAGTGATCCTGGTGCGTCGGGAGACCAGTCCTGAAGACGTCGGCGGCATGGCCGTGGCGCAAGGGATTCTTACGGCAACTGGTGGCAAGACCAGTCACGCCGCGGTTGTCGCGCGCGGCTGGGGCAAGTGCTGCGTGGTCGGCGCGGAAAAACTGAACATCGACTACAAAGCGCTAGCGATGTCCACCAACGGCAGAGTTGTGAAGGAAGGCGAATGGATCACACTCGATGGCAGCGAAGGAGTGGTCTACACCGAAGCGATGCCGCTGGTCGTCCCACAGCTTCCAAAGTCCTACGAAACACTAATGAAGTGGGCCGATGAAACGCGGCGTCTGCGCGTCCGTACGAACGTTGACACTCCGCAAGACGCGCGCAAAGCCATCGAGTTCGGCGCGGAGGGCATTGGCCTGTGCCGTACGGAGCACATGTTTTTCACCGACTTCGAGCAGCCGGAGAGAAGCCATGAGCGCCAGCGCGCTATCCAGGAGATGATCCTGGCCGACAACAGGGAAGCGCGCGTCAAGGCCCTCGACAAGTTGCTGCCGTTCCAACGCCGCGATTTCATTGGCATCTTCAAAGCCATGGACGGCTTCCCGGTCACGATCCGGCTGATTGACCCTCCGCTCCATGAATTTGTTCCGCACGAGCGCTCCAAACAGGAAGAGCTTGCGCGCGATTTGAAGATCGATGTCGAGGTCGTCGCCCGTCGCGTCGAGCAATTGCACGAAGCCAACCCCATGCTCGGCCATCGTGGCTGCCGACTGGCGATCACTTATCCCGAAATTCTCGAGATGCAAGTGCGCGCCATCATCGAAGCCGCCATCGAATGCCAAAAATCGGGAATTAAAGTATTACCTGAGATCATGCATCCACTCACTTTGGATCGTAAGGAACTCTCTATACTCGACCAAGCCACGCGGCGCGTTGCTGAAGATTTGATCAAGGAGTCCGGCGTGAAACTGAATTATCTCGTAGGCACAATGATTGAGTTGCCGCGGGCGGCGTTGATGGCGGGAGAACTCGCTGAAGTAGCGGAATTCTTCTCCTTCGGCACCAACGACTTGACGCAAACCACAATGGGACTCTCCCGCGACGACGCTGGGCGCTTCCTGCCGGACTATGTGGACGAGAAGAAAGCCGGTGTTCTTGCTGCGGATCCCTTCCAAACCCTCGATACTAAGGGCGTCGGGATGCTGATGCGCTGGGGCATCGAACACGGCCGCAGAACTCGTCCTAAGCTCAAGATCGGGATCTGTGGCGAACATGGCGGCGACGCGGACAGCGTAAAGTTTTGTCACCAAGTTGGCATGGACTACGTCAGCGCTTCTCCGTTTCGCGTGCCCATTGCGCGTCTGGCCGCAGCTCAAGTAATAGTTGAAGAAAAGGAAGTTCGGAAAAAGAAACGAAAGTAGCGAAAGAAATCTTGGCACGACGCAATCGAAAGTAATACTTGAAGTCGTCGGCGCGCAGACATTTTCGAACCTTTGCTCGACGGCGACTCTTTTACGTTGGCATTTTAAAAAAAAAGTACATGCCTAGGAAAAAGAAAATGATGTCCGGCGACCATCCTGCCAAAAATGGCGGAAGCTGCCCCACTGCGCCCATAGTCTCCAGCAGCGCCGCGATCGCCCAATAAGCAACTCCGATCCCCACCCCCAGCGCCACACCGCCGAGCGCACCGCGCGTTCCGACCAAGAAGGCGAAGGGCATCGCCAGCAGCATGCTCACAGGCGCCATTAAGGGGTAGCCGATCTTTTTGTGCCATTGTACGGTCAAGGTCGCAACGTCAAATCCCGCCCGATGGAGTCCCTCAATGTAACTCCGCAGTTCCCGCCAGCTCATCTGGAAAGCCTGTTTGACTTCGCGGTTGAAGTAACTGGGCGGCTCGGTGAGCTCCGGCAGCGAAGTAACCGGGGGCAAGTGCTCGTAGCGGACGATCGAGCCATCAGCAAAATCCCGTACCCAGGTCCCTTCGAGGATCCAAACTTTCTGCATGTCCGACCAACGCGCGCGCGCGGCAAAGACTCGGCGACGCACCTGAAAGCTCGCCGGATCAAGTTCGAGCACCGTGAGCCCGCCAAAGAGGTTCTGCGTGGGGTCGAAGAGATCGTAGTTATAAATCCTCGAGCTCTCTCCGAAAATCCAGCGCTGCGGATGAGTGTACGTCTGTGGTGGACGGCCTTTGATCAGGTTATGTAGCGCGTCCTGCCGCTGGTTTGCATAAGGCAGATACGTGTCGTCGAGCACGATCATAGTCACGGCCAGCGCCAGACCGGCAAGAAGCAGGGGTGCCGCCAGCCGGTACATACTGATCCCGCTGGCTTTGATGGCTACGATTTCATTGCTCTTGCTCATGATCCCCAGCGTCACGAGAACGGCCACCAGCGCTCCCAGGGGCGCGAGCTGGTAGAGCAGATAAGGAGCAAGGTAGCGGAAATAATCGACAACGATCAGGAAAGGGACGCGATGGCGGGCTATGTCGTCCAGCAGCTCGAAGAACGTGAACGTCTCAAACAGAAAAACGAACGTAGCCATCAGGAGCGCGAAATAATAAAGGAACCGCCGCAAGACGTAGATGTCGATCAATTGCGGAAAGCTTCCGCTGGACCGCGTCAAGATTTCCTGGGATATGCGTTCACCATTCACTCCGTTTGCCGTGGCGGCCCTTGCGCGGGCTTGCGCTCTGCGGCGGCGCAGCAAACGCTTTATGGATTTGAAGTAGGCGATCGGCCGCATCCACTGGCCTTCGCCTCTAAATTGCTCCATACGTGGCAACAATGCCAGCCCTAGTGCGATAAGAAATGCATTTGCAATCCAGATTCCCGCAGCCGGAGTCAGCTTGCCTTCCCGCGCGAGGTTCGCCCCCAATCCCGAAAGCAAGTAATAGGAAGAAATCAAAATTATCGCGAGCAACGAACCCGCCGCCCGGCCTCCGCGCCGTGGTTGCGCGCCGAGCGGCACGGCAATCAACGCGAAGGCCAGGCAAGCAATCGGAAATGCAAACCGGCGGTGAA
>Ga0209472_1000551_pt1 | contig 22152 bp, 16 predicted proteins | sample GraSoiAngelo_130_FD_185887 | JGI IMG/M metagenome (GOLD analysis project Ga0209472, IMG submission 185887) | Grasslands soil microbial communities from the Angelo Coastal Reserve, California, USA - 14_0929_02_20cm (SPAdes) (version 2) | ecosystem: Environmental > Terrestrial > Soil > Grasslands ...
AAAGGCTCGCGAATAGCTTTGTTCTTAACGAACTCGACGCCAAGAAGCAGTCCAAGACCGCGCACGTCACCGACGTTCGGATGAGATTGCAACGGAGAAAGCGCGCGGCGCAGCTCTTGCCCGGCGGCATTCACGCGATCAAAAAGTTTGTGCGCTTCGAGGTAGTCAAGCACGGCGTTGCCCGCAGCAGCGGACACTGGATGGGCCTGATACGTGAAGCCGTGCACGAAGGCGCCCGAGCCATGCTCGAAAGCTTCGACGACGCGCGCGGAAACGAGAACCGCGCCCAGCGGCGCGTAACCGCCAGCGATTCCTTTGCCGACCAGAATCAGGTCTGGCTCGACGTCCCAGTGCTGCACGGCGAACGGCTTTCCCGTGCGGCCCATACCGGTCATAACTTCGTCGGCGATCAGCAGGATTTCATTCTTGCGGCAGGTTTCCGCGATGTGCGTTGCGTAACCTTCAGGCGGGACGGCAGCGCCGAGAGTGGCGCCGACAACCGGCTCGAAAATAAACGCGGCCGCTTGCTGTCGCGCTTGCCCACTTAAATGGACTTGAAGATCGTCAGCGCAAGCGAGTTCACATTGCGGAAAAGTTTTTTCGAAAGGGCAGTGGTAACAGAAACATGGCGCGATGTGTCCCCATTCCGCGAGGAGCGGTTCGTACAGAGCGCGGCGCGCGACGTTTCCGCTGACGGACATCGCTCCGAGGGTGCTGCCGTGATAGCTCTGGCGGCGCGAAAGAATTCTGTAGCGATCCTTCTGGCCATTTTCAAGATGAAACTGCCGCGCAAGTTTGATCGCAGTTTCGGTTGCTTCCGAGCCGCCCGAAGTAAAATAGACTCGCCCGCCGTTGCGAAAATTGGGCGGAGCCATCGCGAGCAGGCGCTTGGCAAGTTTTTCCGCCGGCTCCGTGTGAAATTGCGAAGTGTGCGCGAAAGCGATCTGGGAAGATTGCTCCGCCATCGCGCGCCCGATTTCAGCAACACCGTGGCCGATGCTGACGACCGCAGCCTGCCCGGAAGCATCAAGGAATCGGCGGCCATCGTCTGCGATAACCCAGCATCCTTCCCCGCGAGTGGCGATGGGAAAGGTCTTCTTGAAATGGCGGGGGAAAAGTCCGCTGCTCGTCGGCATGAGATATCCGGGGAAGGATTGTAGCAGAGTCGAGAACGGCACTAGCGCCGTTGGGATAAGTCCTTCAAGCCGCACCTAAGTGAGCCGAGCTATTGGATTCGGCAGGGAAACGTGACATTATCCGTGGTCCTGCATCGTGTGATTCTGCATGGCACGATTCTGCCTGCACCGTTGCGATTCATTGCGTTTCACAGGAGAAAAAACGAAATGAAAGGCGTTATTTTGCACTGCGTTTTCGTGAGCGTGTTGCTGGGATCCGCACCGACTATCTCTGCGCAGGAATCGTCGAAACATCCCATCACTTTTGACGACATGATCAAACTGCACCGCATCGCGGAGCCGCAAGTTTCACCGGATGGGAAGTGGGTGGCGTACACGGTTTCCACTCCGGACATGGACGCGAACCGCGGCAAGAGCAACATCTGGGTCGTGCCGACAGCGGGGGGAGCCGCGATGCAATTGACGCAAAGCGGACACGACTCCTCGCCGGTATGGTCACCGGACGGAAAGACGCTGGCATTTCTCTCTTCGCGTAGCGGTGAATCACAAGTCTATTTGCTTTCGATGGTGGGCGGCGAAGCGCAGACGCTGACCAAACTCTCGACCGGGGCGGACATGGTGAAGTGGTCGCCGGACGGAAAGACGATTGCGTTCACATCTTCGGTTTACCCTGATTGCGTCAGCCGCTCCGCGGCTGCCCTGAACAACGACGACGATTGCAACAAGAAGCGCGATGAAGAAAAAGAAAAGAACAAAGTGAAAGCGCACGTCGCCGAGCATCTTCTCTATCGTCACTGGACACATTGGAACGAAGGAAAACGCAGCCACCTGTTCGTAATTCCAGCCGATGGGAGCGCGGCCTCACGCGATCTGACGACAGGAACGGACTACGATGTTCCACCGGATGAGCGCGGCGGGCCAGCGGATATTAACTTTTCGCCGGATGGAAGAGAGATTTGCTTCACCGCCGTCGTTGACAAGATGGAAGCGATCAACACCAACGGCGACTTGTTCCTCGTTCCAGTGGCGGGCGGCGAGGCGAAACGCTTCACCGCGCAGCCGGGATTTGATGGGAACCCCGTCTATTCTCCCGACGGAAAATACATCGCGTATCACGCGCAGCTAACAGCGGGATATGAAGCGGATCGTTGGCGCGTGATGATTTACGACCGCGCGGCGGGAAGAATCGAGAATCTTACGGAAACGTTTGACCGCAGCGCGGACGAACTCGCTTGGTCGCCGGACAGCAAGACGATTTATTTCACGGCGGAGAACGAAACGCAGAAGCCCATCTACGCGATGGCGGCGCGCTTTGGAGCGCAACCGAAACAAATTATCTCCGACACTTACAATACAGCGATATCGTTCAGCGCGGACGGAAAAGCACTGGTTTTTGCGCGAACCAGCCTTACTTTGCCAGCAGAGGTTTTCGCGGCGTCCAGCGATGGCGCGAATGTACGGCAACTGACCCATCAGAATGATTCGATTCTCGCAGGGCTGGAGATGAATGCGCCGGAAACGTTCTGGTTCGACGGCGCCGAAGGCACCAAAGTGCAAGCGATGCTGCTCCGGCCACCGAAATTTGACGCCACGAAAAAATATCCCTTGCTGGTGCTGCTGCACGGCGGGCCGCAGACGATGTGGTCGAACGCGTGGGGCTACCGGTGGAACGCGCAGGTTTTTTCCGCGGCCGGATACGTGACGCTGATGATTAACCGGCGCGGCTCGACCGGGTACGGACAAAAATTCACCGATGAAATCACGAACGACTGGGGCGGCAAACCCTACGTCGACGTGATGAACGGCGTGGACTACACGCTGAAAAAATATCCGTTCGTCGATGGCTCGCGCATGGCCGCCGCGGGCGGCTCTTACGGCGGATACATGGCGGACTGGATCGCCACGCATACGGGCCGGTTCAAAGCCATCATCAGCCACGCGAGCGTATATGACAAAGTGGCGATGTACGCGACCGAAGAACTCTGGTTCGAGGAGCACGACATGCAGGGCACGCCGTGGTCGAATCCGGAGAGTTACAAGAAGTGGGCACCGGTGACATACGCGGGTGAACTCGTAAAATTCAAGACGCCGACGCTGGTAATTGCAGGCGAAAGAGATTATCGCGTGCCGTACACGCAGTCGCTGGAATTTTTCAACGCGCTGCAACGGCAGGGAGTGCCGTCGAAGCTGGTCGTTTTTCCCGACGAAGGCCACTGGGTGCTGAAGCCTCAGAACGCGCGGTTTTGGTACAAGACGTTTTTGGATTGGCTTGCCGCGTATTTGAAATAACAGCCTTGCCGAGCGGGGCGCAGTTACGTTGCGAAGAGGCGCTGAAGGGCGCGGCGCGCAAAACGGAAAAGATGGTAAAGCAGGAAAGCTGAGAGTGCTACGAGCGCGGCGACGATGATAGTGGCCGCAAAGGGATGAACCGTCGCCATCCAAGTCAGCCAAACGGCGAGGACGTCTTCACCAAAACTTAGCGCCCAATTGCTGAATGGTTCCGGGCTTGCGTTCACAGCGGCGCGCGCGCTGGCTTTTGTGCCATGCGAGGTGAGGGCGACTCCGCCGGCGATGAGTGCGGCGCTCCAGCGCCATTCAGGCGCGGCCCCGCTGGCTGCCGCGTACGCAAGTATAGCCGCGGCGGGCGGACGAATGAAGGTGTGGACGGCGTCCCAAACAGTGTCAAAATACGGAATCTTGTCGGCGAGGAATTCCAGGAGATAGAGCGCGATGGCGATTCCGAGAACCCATGGATGAGCCAGAGCCTGCAATCCCGGCGGGAGACGGAGCACGCCGAAACGCTGAAGCAGGCCGAGCGTCGCGACGGTGGCGTAGAGATTCAGACCGGAAGAAAATCCGGCTCCCAACGCGAGGCCGAGCGTTTCGATAGGATTCATTTGGCACTATCATAGCAGGGGAAAATCGTCCCATCAGGCAGTAACTTTCGCACGAAGCAAGTAGAGTTTCCGTTTGACCAGCAAGTGAAGGAAAGCGATTCTGTCGGCGAGGCGGTCATCCATGTTTGGACTCGGCCATCTTTTTTATCCCTGGGGATTTCTCGTGCAGGGCCTGGCGATTGTGCACTTCATCAGGCGCCGGCCGGAAGGCTATTGGTTTTACGTGATCTTTTTTCTCGGACCGCCTGGCGCCGTGATATACATCCTCGCCGAAGTGCTGCCGGATCTGGGACTCCTTCGCGGATTCTTTCAGGGCTTTGGACGGCGGTCACGCATTCAGAACGTCGAAACGGACATTATAGACAATCCTTCTCCGGCAAATTACGAAGAGCTGGGCGAACTCTATAAGGACCAGCGAGAATTTGCGAAAGGACGTGAGGCGTTCACTCACGCGGTCGACGCTCGAGGCGCTTCGCCGTACACATTTTATTCACGGGCGCAGTGCTCGCTGGGGTTGAACGATCTGGCGGGCGCGATTCCGGACCTGGAGCGCGTCGTCGCCGCCGACCGGAAATTCGATTATTACCGTGCTGCGGGGCTGCTTGCGGACGCCTACGCGCGAACGGGTCAACTTGAGCGCGCGGACCAGCTTTTCGCGGAGGTCACGCAGATTTCGACGACGCCGGAGACGCTGTACAACTACGCAAGTTTCCTAAAAACCGCGAACCGGGGAGAAGAGGCGCGCGAGTGGCTGCAGAAGCTGGAGGCGAAGAAGCGCACCCTGCCGCGGTACATGCAACGGCGGGAGCGGCCATGGTTCCGCAAAGGCAAGGCGCTGCTGAAGGAATTGGCCAGCGCATAGGGTTCACGGCACCAATCAGTCCCTTGCGACCAGGCTCGGGGCCCCCTCCGGTCGGGATTACGCGATTTGTGGTGTTTGCTAGAAATGGACGACGAATCCGGCAGAGACCCGAGTGCAATTGGTGCGCGAGCCGGAGGTTTCAAGGCCGATGTAGTCCACTTGTGGACGGAAGGCCAGGTGAGGCAGCACCCCGATGTCCACACCGCCACCAATGCTATAGGCAAACTGATTGGCGGAGCCGCCACCCGATCCGGCGGTGATGCGCGAGCCGCCAAGAAGCACCTGCGCGAATGGATTGATCTTGGAGGGGTTACGCAGAGTCAGGCGAGGGCCGAAGAGATAGGTGTAGGTGTTCAAGGAAATACCAAAAGGGGAGGCATGATAACCCCCGAAATCGCCGACGATGCCGAGCCAACGATTGGGATTGTAGGCGACTGAGCCGCTGACGCCGTTCTGATTTATGCCCCCGGAACCTCCCAGGCGCAAGTAGGAGTAGCTGACAGAAGCGTCGACGGACTGGGCGCGCGAGGGGACGCCGAAAACGGAAAATGCCAGCAACAAGAAGATGAGCTTATTCATACGATTAAGTCCTTTCGGGCGTTTGCAAGCATTCCAATTGGAGCCCGGGTGAAGACGCCACGTGGGGAGGTGTTCGCTGGGCTCGTCCTTATTTTGCAACTGTTCTAGGGCGCAATGTCAGCGGAAACGGCCTTAGGACGTTCCATGAGAGCAACAGGGGGAACGGGGGACCGCGAAGAGCCAAGAGGAGAAATGAAAGATTGGAGGCGCGAGGCGGAATCGAACCGCCGATAATGGTTTTGCAGACCATTGCCTTACCACTTGGCGACCGCGCCACCGGACAAAAAACGCGTTTCAGTTATCAGTCATCCGTAATCAGTTTCACGTCTGAGAAAGAGCAGTGCAAATTCACCGTGTGCACTGAGATTTGAGGGCGAAGATGGGAGAGGCGTCTTCGCCCTTGGCCCCCTGCTCTGCACTAAGATCCGCCGCTACAAGCAGGCTCAGCGGGCGGCGGCGGCAGCTTCGGGATGGGCGGCACGGGTTTCGTTGACGATCGGGGCGCCGATGAGGTTGCCCCACTCCGTCCACGAGCCGTCGTAGTTGCGGACCTGGTTGAAGCCCAGCAAATACTTGAGGACGAACCAGGTGTGCGAGCTGCGCTCGCCGATACGGCAGTAAGCGATGACTTCGTCTTTGCCGTTGATGCCTTTGGACTCGTAGAGTTTCTTCAAATCGTCGTAGGACTTGAAGGTGCCATCCTCGTTGGAAGCCTGCGCCCAGGGAATATTCGCAGCCTTGGGAATGTGACCGGCGCGCTGGGCCGTTTCGGTCATGCCCGGAGGGGCGATAATTTTGCCGGTGAATTCGTCGACGGAACGAACGTCGACGAGCTGGCCAGGCTTGCGGCCGTCCACTATGGCGAAGACTTCTTCCTTGTGCGCGCGAATGGATTCGTCGGTGCCGGAAACGCGATAGGACGCGGGCGCGACGTTCGCAGGATCTTTGGTGAGCGGACGCTTTTCCTCGAGCCATTTCTTGCGGCCGCCGTTGATGAGGCGGACGTCCTTGTGGCCGTAAAGCTTCAGTTGCCAAAGGGCGTAGGCGGCGAACCAGTTGTTATTGTCGCCATAGAGCAGAATGGAAGTGTCATTGGAAATGCCGGAGGCGCTGAGAAGTTTTTCCAGCGTGGCCTTGTCGATCAGGTCGCGACGGATGTTGTCCTGGAGCTGCGTTTGCCAGTTCCAGCCGACGGCGCCAGGGATGTGTCCCTGGTCGTAGGCGGTGGTATCCACATCGACTTCGACGAAACGAAGATTGGGGGAATTCAGATTTTTAGCCGCCCAATCGGTTGAAACCAGAACTTCGGGATGCTTGTAATCGGACATTGCTTCCTCCTTTGCGTTCAGCTTTGAAACTCGTTTGCTTCCAAAACAAAAAGCCCACCTGCCAGTTCGTTTCTGGCGGTGGGTCGGAAAACCGTTCGAGGCTAGTTTAGAACTTTAGAAGCTCAGCCTCTCCGCGCCAGAAGACACACGCATACAGCACATACAACAGATGCAGGTCGGCGCGTTCTTCTGGGTAAAGATCAACATAAGAAAAGTATATAGGAAAGACGGCTGCTCAGCAAGAGTTTGGAAAGCGGTAGCGGGTCGGTTTGAATTTTGACCACTACTGTCGCGATTAAGAAGATTCAAACCGACCCACTGCGTGGAAAGTGGCGACTGGTGATTGCGGGCGTATCTATGCGCGGATAAGAACTGGCTCAGCGGGGGAGGGCTGTGAGGAGAAATCCGGGAGGCGGGGGAGGGCGGCGACGAGTTTCTGCGTGTAGGCATGCTGGGGGGCGCCAAATATTTGCGATGGGGGGCCGCACTCGACAATTTCGCCGGCGTTCAGAATGGCGATGCGGTGGCAGAGCGTGGCGACCGAAAGCAAATCGTGCGAAATGTAAAGGATGCCCATGCCGAGTTCGCGGTTGAGTTGCGCAAACAGGCGCAGGATTTCGGATTGCGTGATGGTGTCCAGGGCGCTGGTGGCTTCATCGGCGATGAGCAAGGAAGGGCGGTGAAGGATTGCCATGGCGATGATGACGCGCTGGGCCTGACCGACGCTGAGCTGGCCGGGGCGACGACGCAGAAAGTCGGCGTCGTTAGGGAGGCTCACACTGAAGAGCGCGTTACTGATGGCTACGGAGCATTCTGATTGAGTGCTGGTGGCGTGAGCGCGCCAGGCTTCGCTGAGTTGCGAGCAGATGCGCAGAGCCGGGTTGAGGGAGGACAAGGCGCTCTGCAGGACGATACTGATTTCGCGGCCGCGGAGAGAGCGCATCTGTGATTCCGGTTTTGCGGAGAGGTCTTCCCCCTTGAAGAACAGATGGCCTTGGGCGGTGCCGCCTTTCAAATGAAGGAGACGCAGAATCGCAAGCGACAGGGTGCTTTTTCCGGAACCGCTTTGCCCGACGAGGCCGAGAATTTCGCCGTGCTGGATTTCGAGCGAGACATCGCGCAAGACTCCAGGCTTGTTGCGGTAATCGACGGAGAGCCGGAGCGAAAGAAGTGGAGAAACCTCGGTCACTTCTGTGCCCCCAACGCGGGATCGGGACCGAGGCGGAGAACTTCCGCGTTCCAAAAAGCGTGGGGATCGAGCACAGAAGGAGCGGAGCCGACGACGGCCGGCGAAACGGCAGACATGGCATCTTTGTTCACGAGATAAATAAAGGGCTGCTGCTCGGCAACGATTTGCTGGACGCGGTCCCAATTGGCTTTGCGTTTTTTGTCCGAAGTGGCGGAGGCTTGGGCGTGCATCAGGCGGTCCAGTTCGGCTTCCCACGCGGTCGCGGGCTTCGATTGCTTGGGATTCCACTGATGATTCTCCGCGGAGCTGAGCCACACGTTCATCTGGCTGTTGGGGTCAAGGTCGGTGTTTACCAGGCCGAGGAGGCAAGCTTCATAGTCATACGTGCGAGTGATGCGCTCGATGAGCGAGGGAAAATCGAGGGTGACGAGGTTGACCTTGATTCCAATTTGTGAAAGGTCTTGCTGAATCATGGCAACCATTTGCTCGCGGGATTTATTTCCGGAATTGGTGATGACGGTAAATTCCACGCGATTTCCTGAAGAATCTCGCAGCGTGCTGCCTTCGAGACGAAAACCTGCCTGGGCAAGGAGGCGAAGCGCGGCGGCCGTATCGTACTGCGGGACAGGGAGCGAGGCGTTGAACCAGAAATGGTTTGCCGGGGAAACAGGCCCGAAGGCGGGACGCGCGTGTCCGCCAAAAACGATGCGGGACAGATCGTCGCGATTGATGGCCGTGGAGATGGCTTTGCGAAACTCCGTGGAGCGGAACCAGGCCTTTTTGTTTTCGGCAAAAGGCGCGGTGGGAACCTGGTTAAACCACACGAACTCAGAATCGAGGCCCGTGCCTGCATCGTGGGCTACTGCCGGTGTTTCTTTCTGCAGCCGGTCGAAGTATTCGGCGTCCAGGACGTCGATCAAATGAATTTCACCACGGCGAAAGCGCAGCAATTCAATGTCGCGATTGCGCTGAATATCGAGTCGAACGGAATCGAGATAGGGCAGAGGCTTTCCATCCTTGTCTTTCTTCCAGTAATTCGTGTTTCGCCGGAGAAGGACGGAGGAGCCGGGCGTGTAGTCCGCGACATAGAAAGGGCCGAGGACGGCCATCTCCTTTTTGGGAGAATGGGCGGAGAGAATCGCCACTTGATCGAAGAGGCGCTCAAGCCCCGCTACAGGAGCGGGAAAGGTGACAACGATGGAGTCCGCGGAAGGTGTCTGGACGACAACCTGGCCTTCGCCCGAGCGGAAAGAGTCGCCCGTGGGCGAGTGCATCTGCGGATCCATCAGAGCCTTCATCGTGTAAGCGACGTCTTCGGAAGTGAATGGCGTGCCGTCGGAAAAATGCAGACCAGTGCGGAGATGAAATTTGATAGTGCGGCCGTCCGCGCTGACTTTCCAAGAAGTGGCCAGGCCGGGCTCGAGAGCTTGCGTCTGCCGATTCATGCGGATCAAGACGCCGCCCGTGAGGTAGCGGATCGTTTCCGAGGACGTCTCTTCGACTAGTAGCGGATTGAAAGTTTTTGGTTCACCGCGCAAGCAGAAATGGAGTTCGCCGCCGGAGTGGTCGGCAGTCTGGGGGCTGGCGAATGCCGGCCAGCACGAGACAACGGTAAGAGCAAGAACAATCCAAACGCGGCGTATCACTGGGCGACCTCCTGCGACGGCAGAACGAGTTGAAAACACATGACTACAATCACGAGGAGGATGAGGGGCGTCAGCCTCCAGGGATTTGCCGAGAGCGTGGAAAAATCCTCGAAGCCGCGCATCAAATTTCCCCAGGAAGGCATCGGCTCCATGACGCCGAGGCCTAGGATGCTTAAATTTGCCTCGGTCAAAATGAAGAGCGGGATTGAAATGAAAAACTGCGCATAGAAGAGCGGCCGAAGATTCGGCGCAACATGGCGCACCAGGAGGCGCGCGGGTTTGCAGCCGGAGGAGCGCGCCAGAAGCAGGAAGTCGGAGTCCCTGATGCCCCGTGCGGCAGCGCAGATGACGCGGACCGAAGCCTGCCAGCCCAGCAGGCCCATCATCAGAAAAGCAATGACGACGGACACGAGCGGCGGAACGTCGAGAGGCAACATCGCTCGCACGACAAGAAGAAGAAATAGCCACGGCAAAGCGAGGGAAAGATCAGTCGCCGCCAGCACAATGCGTTCGAACCAGCCTCCCAAAAGGCCGGCAGCGCTTCCCAATACAGCGGCGACTAAAGTCGCAAGAAGAGCGGCAGCCGGCGCAAGGAGCAAGGAAACGCGCGTGCCATAGAGTAAGCGAGCCAGGAAATCGCGGCCCAATGCGTCGGTGCCGAGGGGATGCGCAGAGGAAGGACCGGCGTTGGGAATATCTCTGAACTGCCGAGCATAGTGCGCAGGCAAGAGAAATGTTGTGAGTACAATGAGAGCAAAAAGCGCGCACAGGATGGAGGCGGCCACTTTCTGAAGAGGCGTCATGACGTGCTCCCCGCGAAAGTGCGGCCTGCAAAATCGGCAAGCGAATTCGCCGCAAGCATTACGAGGGCAACAATCAAGGTCACATTGACAATGAGCGGCAGGTCACGGCTGAGAGCCGCGTGCCAGGCAAGCTGGCCCAAACCCGGTGAATCACAAAGCGCTTCTATAGGGATGGCGGCGCCAAAGGAAATGGCAAACGATACTCCGAGAAGAGCAAGAAGCGGAGGAGCCGCTAATGGCAAGACGTGACGGAACAGGATGGCGCTGTTCCCCAAGCCTCTTGCACGGGCAGCGAGAACGTGCGGCTGATCGTATGCTCGCACCAGCAGGTTTCGGATGTAACTATAGAGCCGCGGAAATACGACTATGGCGATGGCAAAAAAAACCGGCGCGCGCAGATGAACGGCAAGCATGGCAACTACGGCGGAGGGCAGAGAAAGAAGGAAACTGTTGAATGCCGTGGCAGAAGCTTCGAAAAACCAACCGCGAATGACAAGTCCCAACGATGCCAAGAGCGCTGCGGCTAGCCATGCCACACCGAGCCCTCGAATAACCGAGTTTCCTGTTACCGGGAATCTTTGGCGAAGAAGCTCGCGAACCGGGCGCTTCAGCGAATCGGACTCGCCCAAATCGCCGTGAGCAAGCGCTGAAAGATAGTGGAAGTAGAATGAAGGCAGTCCTTGATGGAGGGCATGCTTCTGGCGCAGGGCTTCGATGCTGTTCGCGCTCCATCTCGGATCGACTTCCCGTTCTGTAACGCCGTATCCCGGCGCAAAACGCACCAGCGTGGCGCTAGCGAGCGCGCCGCATAGGCCGAGACAGAGAAGAAACAACAGGCGGCGCAGGCCAAGCCGAAACAAATTAGTAGATTTCTTCTTCTCGATCACTTTTCGTTCACGCCAAGTGCGTTGCCGCGCCTGCATCCAATCAGGAAGCCGACTGAAGCTTCGAATAGTGCTTTTCTTTGACCTGATACATGCTGCGGTCCGCTTCCGAAAGAAGTTCTTCTGCTGAAACGCCGTCGTCCGGATGAAAGGCGCTGCCTACGCTGACGGAGACGATGGTGTCACCACCGCAAACACTGAGGCTCGCTTCGCGCACGGCGCGCGTGAGCCGATTTTCCATCTCCGTCACGAGATCCCTGGTCACTTCGGGAAGGACAAAGACGAATTCATCTCCGCCCAGCCGGCCGACCTGATCGTATTCCCGGCAGGAAGATTTGAATTTGGTGGCCACTTCCTGAAGCAACTTGTTTCCCGTCAAATGGCCAAGTTTGTCATTGACCTTCTTGAACCCATCCAGGTCGCACAACAACACCGCAAGAGGCCCCTTGGAGCGCCGGACACGGGTGAGTTCTTTGTCCAGATGCAGACAGATCGATCTGGCGTTGGGCAAGCCGGTAAGATAATCGGTGCTGGCGGTGCTTTGAGCTTGTTCGAATTCGAGAGCATTTTCGACGGAAAGCCCAAGTTTGGAACTGGCCGCCAAGAGCAAGCGCAGATGATCCGTCGTGAAGCCATTCTTCTCGCGATGGTAAAGGGTGAGGACACCGGCTACGCCCGCGCGGCCTCGAAGAGGGACGCACACGGCTGATTGCAAGTTTGTGATGCCCGAGGAAGGGCCGAGATGGAGAGTTTCGGCGGCAGGATTGCCATTGGTTATCGGTTTTTCATTGCGCGCAACCCATCCGGAAAGACCTTGCCCCATGGGAATGCGCAATGAGCTGAATAGATCGTAGTCCACGCCATGAACATATTCCGGAATCAGCATCCCGTCCTGGCAAACGAAGAAAACGATTGAGTCGTGCGGAATCATTTCCTTCAATCGCACCGCGACAACGGAAAGCGTTTCCTTCAGGCTCAATGAATTGCCGAGGGTCTGAGCTAGCTCGAACAGAAGCTGGGCTTCCTGGCGCGCCGAAATGATCGAAGATAGGAAGGAGGTGGCGCGGATCTCAGCTTCATCCGGCACTTCCGCGAAACCGGACGAGGGGGCAACCTGACGGTCGATTTTCGGAGCGATGTCCAGGCGCAGCCGTTCGGTTTCCATGGAACTCACCATCATCTCCAGTTCCTGATAGCGGCGTTCCATAACCTCCACAACGCGAGGATCAAAGCTGCGTCCCTTTTCGGCGCTGAGGTTGTTCATGGCTTCTGCCGGGGTCATGGCCCGGCGATAAGGGCGCTCGGAAGCAAGGGCATCAAAACAGTCCACCGCGGAGAGGATACGAGCACCGATAGGAATCGCTTCGCGTTTTAGGCCATCCGGATAGCCTGTACCATCCCATTTTTCGTGGTGGGAGCGCACGATAGGAACGACGGGATAGGGGAATTGGACGCGATCCAAAATTTCCGATCCGACGATCGGATGGATTTTCATTTTCTCGAATTCTTCGGGCGTCAGGCGTCCCGGCTTGGAGAGGATGTTCTCGGGGACGGCGAGTTTGCCAATGTCGTGCAGCATGGAGGCCGCACGAATGGCATTCAACTGAGCGTCGTCCACGCCGAGGTCCTTGGCAATCTCGATCGCATAGACCTGGACGCGACGCAAATGATCGTGGGTGGTGTGATCTTTCGCTTCGATAGCCAAAGAAAGCGCCTCGATGGTGCGCAAGTGCAGCGCAGCGATTTCCTCGGCGTGGTTTTTCTGCGCCTGGAGGCGGCCCAGGTAGGTTTGATAGGACCGGTAGATCCAATAAACGATGGGGAAAGCCAGAAGGCCGAACTGCCAGCCGATCAGCCGGTTGACGGCGCTCATTCCACAAGCGATCAGCGCACCGAGCAAGTAATACGGGAAGGCCCACAAATAGCATTCCTTCCAAACGTGGACGGGATTGCGCCCCTCAGTCATGGCGATAATTCCGGAAACGGAGATCGTGTTGAAGGCAAAGTAAGTCGTCGCCGCTGCGGCCATCAACATTGGCCAGCGAAACCCGACGCCAGCAGCGACTTTGCTATGAAAAACCAATTCTGCAGCGCTAATGGAGAGGGCCAGATTTGCCAGGTTAAACAGCCATTGGATCGGGCGGGGACGCGGATCGGCGTGCCACAGCGTCTGGACAAGCCCTCCGAGACAACCCATCAGCAGTGTTTCAGAATAAGAGAGGTCAAGAATGCCAACGAGGATGAAAAGGAAATTCGCAGACATCGTAGCCTTGATGCCGGGCAAATGCACTTTGAGCACGGAGGCGCACAGTGCGACGGTTAGAAAGCAGCCGTATCGGAAAATATCATCGGAGTGCCATTTTAGCAGGGCATAAGGCAATAGAGGCAGCCCTCCGATCAGCTGAGTGAAGATAAAAGTAAGCGCAGGAATCCCTAGCGACTTGACGTCACTCCACGTGTTGCTCCAGTAGTTCTTCGCAGCGCTTGCTACCACACGCGTTCCTGCTCTCTGCCGATCGGCTCCTGCAGGGCTCTACCTTACAAAGAGCGCTCAAGCCCCACGCGTAGACAAACCAACAAACACTCTATTCGCGAGCTAGAGTGGCCCCGTGGCATTTCACCGCTCCAGCGCAACAAACAGCGCGGAACGACTCCATATTGGAAAATTTTGATAGGTGAGGCGTGGATTGGGAATAGTACGGCCTGCGATTGTATTGTAAAGGATAATGCCTTGGAGTCCTGACAGGACTCGGAGGTGTTATCTACAAGAATGTCACCGAGTCGCGGTCGACCGCTCCCCAAATGCCACGAAGGACAGCTGTCCCTCCGTACTAACCTTTCGACCCCACCTGTACTATGGACGCTTTGTTAGCCAGACCTAATACTCACAGCACTGACTGAAGGGAAGTCATCGCCCTCTTCTCCACGTTGGTCCTTCGGTTCAGCCCAGGAGCCCAGTTCATGGCCTTTGCGCCGGAAACAAAGCGACCATCCAGCGACACCATGCTAAAAACTACAACTTGGGGAGCGCGGCTTGCGCTGTTGGCCCTGATCGTATTGTTGGCAGCCGGTACGTCCCTTGCCGACGGCAAAAAGCATAAGCTGTCCAAAGAGCTTGATGCTGTCAAAGGCGGCCATAACGGCGCCACGGTGGACGTGATCATCCAATTCAACCAAACGCCGACCGCTGCCCATCATCAGAAGGTGCAGAACAAGGGTGGAGCCCTTAAGACAAAGCTCGACGTCATCAAAGGAGCTCATTATTCCGTCCCGGCTGACTCGCTAAAGGACTTGGAAAAGGATCCTGACGTTGCTTATATCTCGCCCAATCGTCCGCTCAGCGGCACTGCCACGTCTACTCTTGACTACACTCCCGAAGCAGTCAACGCGCCAGCGGCTTGGAGGCAATGGGGTTTGGATGGCACGGGCATCGGAGTGGCAGTCATTGACAGCGGCGTCTCGGCCGTTGGCGATCTCTACTGGTGGAATCCGTCGAATCAGACGTACGGTTCACGCGTTGTCTATAGCCAGAGCTTCGTTCCTGGTACAACGGACACTTCGGACCTATATGGCCACGGAACCCACGTGGCGGGGATCATTGCGGGTGCGGGCTGGTTTTCCACCGGTTCGAACTTTACGCACACATTCAAAGGGATTGCGCCGAATGCAAACATCATTAACCTGCGAGTGCTGGATCAAAACGGTGTCGGCAGCGACAGCAGCGTGATTGCGGCGATCCAGACGGCGATCAGCCTGAAATCGACCTACAACATTCGAGTGATCAACCTTTCGCTTGGCCGCCAGGTATACGAGAGCTATACGGTCGATCCGCTCTGTCAGGCCGTCGAGGCTGCGTGGAATGCCGGCATCGTGGTGCTCGCCGCCGCGGGCAACCAGGGCCGCAACGGCAGCGCCGGCACGGCAGGTTACGGCACCATCGCCGCTCCCGGCAACGACCCGTACGTCATCACAGTGGGCGTGATGAAGACGGCAAATACACCGACGCGCATCGATGACACCATTGCGAGCTACAGCTCGAAAGGACCGACGGCATACGACTATGTGGTGAAACCTGACATCGTCGCACCCGGAAATCAGGTCGTCTCCACCCTGGCGCCGAATGCGTCGCTGCTGGGTTCCCCCACGGATGTCTATCTGAACGAGTACACCAACTCGACGACCACCACCACTAGCTCGGGCGGCAATAACAAGAACAATAAGAAGAACTCCTTCTCCACGGTGGCCACGAACGCGATCTCGACATCTTATATGCGGTTAAGCGGGACCAGCATGGCGACGCCTGTGGTCAGCGGCGCCGCTGTACTTCTGCTTGAGCAGAATCCAAACCTCACGCCGGACCAGGTGAAGGCCCGGTTGATGAAGACGGCTTCCAAGACGTTCCCGGCCAGTAGCAGTGCCACGGACCCGACCACGGGTATCACCTACACGGATTACTACGACATTTTCACCATTGGCGCCGGCTATCTGGATATTGCCGCTGCGCTGTCCAGCAACGATCTGGCCGATGCGTCGGCTATGTCTCCATCTGCGGTGTACGACCCCACAACACAAAGCGTTTCCTTAGTTAACGGAGCAAGCGTTGTTTGGGGAACGGACGCCGTCTGGGACACTTCTGTGGTCTGGGGCACGAACGTATTCGTAAACGGTACATCCGTGCTTTGGGGCAGCAGTGTTTGCTGGGGCTCCAGCACGAGCGATGGCTTCAGTGTCGTCTGGGGCACAGGCGTCGTCTGGGGTAACGCAACGAACCAAACGACATCCACGGCGCTCAACGTCATGATAGACGGTGAAAAGTGAGCGCCGCGACGCAGGTTGGCAGCAGGGAGAAGGCAATGCCCATCAAAGCCAAACTCGACGTCGCAATCATGACCGCCCTTGCCGGAGCGATACTTGCCATCGCGGCCTCTCGATGGGATCCGGAAAACCTCGGACACTTCGTCCTGTTCTTCGCGCTTGCGATGGTGGGCTCCGCGATGAAGATTCGCCTGCCGGGCTTTGAGACCACGATCTCCATAAGCTTCGTCTTTGTTTTGATTGGCCTTGCTTGGTTCAGCTTTGGCGAGACCGTTTTGATAGGTCTCGGTGGAGCGCTCGTCCAGTCGCTTTGGAAAATGCAGACACGGCCGAAGCCGGTGCAGGTGCTTTTCAATGCGGCATGTCTGACGGTTTGTACCGCCGCGGCATTTTGGACCTCGCATACTGTCCCCGTGATGCTGAGATTGCATTCCACGGCAGCCATGATGGTACTGGGAGCCTGTGCCTACGTGGTGCTGAATACCGGGCTCGTCTCGCTCGTCATTTCCTTGGCGGAGGGACGCCCCCTCACAGAGATTTGGTCCTCTTGCTACGAATGGACGTTCCCGTACTTCCTTGCGGGGGCGGCATTAGCTGGTCTGGCCAGCGCCGCGAGCCACGCCAGCAATCTAGGCGTACCCTTGCTGGTTGTGCTGGCGATGTATTTCGTCTACGTCTACTACCGCATGCATATCCTTCGCGCAGTACTAGAAAATATCTCCAGTGTGAGCCCAGAAAACGAAGCCTTACTTGCTGGTTCATCTCAAGGCCGTTAAGCTTATTTTCTGGGATCCTTGCTTGAACCCATAAAAATGATTAACTCCCTCCTAAATGAACCCGCAAAGCGAACTCATGGTTCTACCCGGACTGGGGCAGACCGAGGGCCGAAAAGGGATGGGCAAGTCCTGCTCCCTCGGCCGCATCGGGAGTTGCCGCACGCTCATCATTCGGATCTCTTCGCAAGTACGGGAGTTCCCACTCCACTGAACATGCGTGCCTCATGCGCCACTTCCAGTTGTAGCGGTCCAAGCGTGGTTACCTTGGGAAAACGAGACTACTGCCGCGAGCACTTCATCCAGACCTGCTATGAATATCTCGAAGAATGTGCGGAAAGATTTAAAGAACGAGATCAGGCAGATGAACTAACGTGCGATACACGCAGAAGCTCTGTGCAAGAAATTGTGCACCAATCAACTGCTACGAGCCTAACTCACGGCGATTTAGGTAATCTGGAACGAATCCAGTTGCTGGACATAGTCCGATGGGGCGGAGATCTAATCCGACAGATCCGCCGTGGTCCGCGCAAGCGGGTCTCGATCCCGGTACGACTGTATCTTGAATCGTCCAGCCAGACTTGTGCAGAAGAGACGTTAGTACGAGAAGTGAGCCAACACGGAGCTGCACTCACATCCAATTTCCAGATCATAGTTGGGGAGCTTGTGAAAATGGAGCGAATGGATACAGGCGAGCGAGTTGAGTGCATCGTGAGGTGGCGCGAACGCCGTGATGGCACCACTCTGTACTTGGGCCTCGAGTTTTCTCGCTATAAGAATTTCTGGCGTTTGCATTGGTAGGCTTTTCGGGTTCAGCTCTCCCCACTGATAACACGTAACTTATTGATTTCATTGAAAAAGGTCAAAAACAACACATTCACCCAATTCAGGTGCACGGGAGTCTCCGATGTGGTCTTTAGAGAGTCTAAGTTCCGCTCGTAGCTTGCGAAGCAGTTTTTGCCATTGGGAAATACAGTTTTCACCTGATTGTAACAATCAGCCTCGCGAAGTATTCAAAGGCGGGCCCTTTTTCTACTTATATCGGTCCGTGAACCCAGGTGGCGGCTCGGCTCTGGGCAAGGGGAAATTATGATCGCCGAGGGCGAGCAGCATTATTCGCACCCAGCCCTGCTGGATGGTAGGACCAAACTGATTGGTGGTGCAGATGTTGGCAACGAGAAAGCCAAATTCATCAGGGTCATTCTCGGGGCAAGTGCGAATTCCTTCTGTGCAATTCGGTGGTGTTCTTGGGGAACGCTTTCCCAAAGCAATCGATAAAAGTTCCGGGAATGGTCATCATTTAAGTCACGGGCGCGGAGAGTCGCTAGCTGCGGGGTTCCTTCTCCTGGACGCTTCCCTCCGGCCCCTCTACGCCAGCGAAGAGGCTCTGGCGATCCTTGCTTATCCGGGAGTTCCATCCAAAAAAGACCTTGGCAACTCCCTGCAGAGCAAAATCCGATCGCTGCTTCACACCAACGGCAATCACAACGGACATCATAACGGTTTCTCTCCTTCGAAATTCCTGAATGAAATCGCTTCAGGAAAGAGGCGCTACCAACTTCGGGCCTTCTCGATGAAATCGAATCTTGGAATTGAGCGAGGACCTGCGATCGCTCTCTTACTGGAACGAAGCCACCGAGGCGCGTTCAATCTCGAAAGCCTTGCTCGGAAATTTTGTCTAACCCAACGCGAGAGGGAAACAGTTGACCTTCTAATCCAAGATCTCAGTACAAAACAAATCGCCAGCCGCATGAACATCAGCCCAAACACAGTAAAGGCTTTTTTAAGATCCGTGATGATCAAGGTCGGAGCGAAAAATAGGACCGGCATTATAGGGAGAATTCTTCTGGCCTCGAAAGGTTTGGACGGGGAAACTTCTCTCTAGATTCATACGTCATTCACGGCGAGTTCATTCTGTAGTCGTTGGTGTGCAAGGTTAGGCGGACTATATGCCAGCAGGATCGCAGAAAAAGCGGGTTCAGCCGCGCTTTTCAACGGGTGGGCGCTTTCGCGGCAGCCAGTTGCCATTGCATCAGAGCCATCGGGAATCGCGGGAGATTGAAGGGGAGGTGAAAAACATTTCCGACGGCGGTTTTTGCGTGATCGCGACTCGCGCTCCGCAAAGGTCTGCGCTTCTTCAAGGCCGGCTTTTGTTTCCTCGCATGCCCATGCAGATTCCCACGCTCGTTCAGGTTCGTTGGGCAGAAAAGGGTCCATCCGGCCGGAATTACCGAATCGGTTTGCAGTACGTCATCTGAGCCGATAATCTCATCGATCTCCTCCCAGGTTTTTCCCTTAACCTCACTGGTTACTTCGATCAGCTAATTGACCCAGCCTTCCTACATTAATACCGTGTGAATGCGACGTGAATGACGGCATCGAAGTTGCGCGGTGTTGAAAATCTATCAGTATTTTGCGATCTCCGCCCCAGCCGAGGCCGTGGCGGAGATTTTCTTTTTCTGGAGGTCGGATGCGGGTACTCGTGACTGGCGGGGCGGGTTACATCGGCAGCCATACTGCCAAAGTTCTGGCTCGCGCAGGGTTTGAGCCAATCGTGCTGGATAACCTTTCAACCGGCCACCGGTGGGCCGTGAAATGGGGCCCGCTGGTCGAAGGTGATCTTGGGGATTCCGCCCTAATTCGCGAAGTAATCAAATCCCACAGGATCCAGGCCGTGGTCCACTTTGCCGGGTTCGCCTACGTGGGCGAGTCCATGCATCGCCCACGCCAGTATTTTCGCAACAATGTGACCTACACGCTGCGGCTGTTGGATGCCATGACGGACACCTGTGTGAAGCACATTGTTTTTTCTTCCAGCTGCGCGACCTACGGCATTCCCACAAGCGTTCCCATTCGCGAGGAGCACATTCAGACCCCGATTAATCCTTATGGTGAGTCGAAAAGGATGGTCGAACGCATCCTCGCTTGGTATGGGGAGGCGTATGGCTTGCGGTGGACAGCACTGCGTTATTTCAACGCAGCCGGCGCCGACCCTGATGGTGAATTGGGAGAGGACCATTCTCCGGAAACTCATCTTATTCCGCTCGCCATTCAGGCGGCTCTTGGAGAGAAACGGGCTCTCGAGATTTACGGCACCGATTATCCCACTCCAGACCGCACTGCCGTCCGCGACTACACGCACGTGATGGACTTGGCCGAGGCGCACGTTGCAGCCCTAAGACACATGCTCAAGAGCCACCAGAATGCTGCCATTAATTTGGGCACGGGAAAAGGCCACTCCGTGCGTGAGGTCATTGCTGCCGTGGAGCGAACGAGTGGCTGCTATGTTCCCGTTCGGGAGGCGGAACGCCGTGCCGGCGATCCTCCATCTCTCGTGGCAGATGGCAGGAAAGCCAAGGAACTTCTGGGATGGGAGCCGCGCCACTCTTCGTTGGATGAAATCGTTGAAACGGCCTGGCAATGGCACGCCAGTCGATCTCACGTTCCTGCAGCTCGAGTAAATCTGGAGGCTCACGGAGGTACAGGTTCGCGTGCAGCAGCAGACTGACTACCAACAAGTTGGCGTGTTCTCCAGTGGCTGGAATCCGCGGCGGCAATCGCCGGTGCCGGCGAACTTGCACTCCAGTCTTCGCCACGGGGGCCTGCGTCAGCCTTTTAGGTGGAGTGGCTGCGAGGATTCCACTGTTGCGCTGCATCTCGCGCTGCGCCTTTTTCTCGCATTTGTGATGTTCCCGCTCCTCCTTCTGGCCGATGAGAGTGGGAACATAACCGGCAAAGTTGTGGAATCGGGCGGTGGAAGGTTGACCGGGGTGAAAGTGACTCTAGTCAATGAAGAGATGAACACGAAACAGGAGGCGGTGACAGCAGAAGATGGCAGATTCAGCTTCCCGGATCTGACACCTGGAACTTACCTCCTTCAGATTGAGGCGAGCGGGTTCGAGCCATACAAGGCAAACATTCAGGTGGGGACGGAAAAGCTGAACCCCTTGAAGATTAAGCTGAAGCTGGAAACCGTGGAAGAGGAAGTCATCGTTCGACCGGATACAAGTAACGATCGAATATCTCCTGAAAGTAATGTTCAGTCGATGAAAGTGGATGAGACCTTTTTCAATGGACTCCCCCTTGATGTCGACTACCTGCTCCCGTTCATTGACACATTTACATCGGCGGCAGCACAGGGCCATGAAGGAACTTCAATCGTCGTCGATGGTGTCGACGGCGGAGAACTCGACATGCCCAACAGCGCGATACGATCCGTCAAAATCGACCGCAACCCCTATTCTGCAGAGTTTCAACATCCCGGCGCTGCACGAGCGGAAATTACCACAAAGCACGGGCATGGGCATCGGTACCGTGGCAGCATCGGACTTCTTGCAAGGAATTCCGTCTTCGACGCACGAAACGCCTTTGCCGATACGAGGCCGGATCTGAACCGCCGGTTCCTGGAGGGCAGTTTGGGGGGGCCGCTGGTGGGCCAGAATAGCTACTTTTTTGTTGCCGGCGACCGTTTGATGAACGACGAGAGCACCGTTGTGAATGCGTTGAATACGGTCGCCCTAACAGGTCCCATCAACATTAATGTGCCTACGCCGCAACGGCGAGACCATTTCTTTGCAAGGACGCAATGGTGGTTGACGGAGATGCAAACACTCTCCCTGAACTATACATTCAGCGATCACTCCAGCAAAAACAACGGAGTCGGGGCGTTAAATCTGCCTGAACAAGGGACCAGCGCGGATCGGTACACACATCGGGTGCAGTTGATCGAAAGCGCAGCCTTGTCACCCCAATTCCGTAACGAGATCATATTTGTTTTCAAAGATCAGACGTCACGATCCGGGAGCCGGGCCAGTGGGCCGGAGATTCTGGTAAACGGCGCGTTTGTCGGTGGACCATCCCAATCTTTTGATGACAAAGAAAGGCGCGCGTTTGATGTCCAGGATACGGCGACTTACATCCGCGGAAGGCATAGCTTCCTTCTTGGTGCCACGGTCAGGAATGAGTGGTCGAATGTCTTCGAAGCAGCGAATTTTGGCGGAACGTTTCAGTTTAGCAGTGTTGATCAATACAGAAATGTCGTCCAAAACCACGTGGGCACCCCGGATCTGTTCCAAGCAAATCAAGGCGAACCGGAAATTCCCTACCTTGAGCAGCAAACCAGCGGATTTGCGCAGGACACGATGCGAGTATTGCCAAGCCTTAGCCTTACGTTTGGGCTGCGGTACGATTGGCAAAACACGCTTGACAACCGTGGAGATCTTGCTCCGCGGCTCGCGCTA
>Ga0209472_1000558_pt1 | contig 22024 bp, 18 predicted proteins | sample GraSoiAngelo_130_FD_185887 | JGI IMG/M metagenome (GOLD analysis project Ga0209472, IMG submission 185887) | Grasslands soil microbial communities from the Angelo Coastal Reserve, California, USA - 14_0929_02_20cm (SPAdes) (version 2) | ecosystem: Environmental > Terrestrial > Soil > Grasslands ...
GCGTGCCGGGTCACATCCACACGGTCGCGACGGATGAACACATGGAAGACGGCGTACTGATCAGCGATGAATTCACCAATCCGGTCAAGCGCCGCGCGATGATGGAAAAACGCATGCGCAAGGTGGCCGGGATCGAAGCCGCCGTGCCGCCGCCAACGCTGGCCGGTCCGCGCGACGCCGACGTTACCTTGATCGGCTGGGGTTCAACTATGGGTGTGATCGAGGAAGCCTGCGAGATCCTCAATGAAGAAGGAATCTCCGCAAATCAACTGCAAATCCGCTGGCTCGTGCCGCTCCACGGCGAAGCGATTCTGGACATTCTGAGGGACTCTCGGCACACCATCATTGTGGAGAACAATTACAGCGGCCAGTTTGCGCGCTACCTGCGCAGCGAAACCAGCTTTGTGCCGGATGGCCACATCCGCAAATACGACGGCGAACCCTTCATGCCGCACCACATCGTGGAGGCCGTGAAACAGCAACTTGCTGGGCAGACGAAACTGTCCGTTCCCATGCACGAGATTATGGTCTGAGGAGGAGACGCAAATGGCGACAAGCGTACAGCGTGCCAGTCAGCAACTGACCATGGCGGATTTGAAAGGCAAAGTCGATCCCGACTGGTGTCCGGGATGCGGCGATTTTGGCGTGCTCGCGGCGGTGCAAAAAGCGCTGGTTGAGCTGCGCATCCCGACTTGCAACGTGGTCACCATCAGCGGCATTGGGTGCTCGTCTAACTTCCCCGGCTACATGAATACCTACGGCATGCACACACTGCACGGCCGCGCGTTGGCGGTGGCTACCGGCCTGAAGCTTGCGAATCATGAACTGACCGTTTTGGTGACGGGCGGCGACGGTGACGGTTTCGGGATCGGCGGCAACCATTTTGTCCATTCGATGCGCCGCAACGTGGACCTGCTTTACATCGTCATGGACAACCAAATCTATGGCCTGACCACCGGCCAGACTTCGCCAACCAGCCGCGTTGGCATGAAGACAAAAAGCATGCCCTTCGGCAACATCGAAGCGCCGGTCAACCCGATTTCGCTGGCCCTGGCCGCGGGAGCGACATTTGTTGCGCGCGGCTTCAGCGGCGAGCAAAAGCATCTGACCGAATTGATCAAGCAAGGGATCGAGCATCCGGGTTTTTCGTTCCTGGATGTCTTCAGCCCGTGCGTCACTTACAATCACGACAATACCTATCAGTGGTTCCGTCCACGCGTGAAAAAGCTCGAAGAGGATTCCGCGCATGATCCCGCCAACTGGATGGCCGCCATGGAGAAATCTCTACTTTGGGGCGAGGAGATTCCCATCGGGAAATTCTTCGAGCGCACCGACGTTTCCACGTTGCATGGCGCTGAGCCGGTCTTGAACAGCGGCCCGCTGGTCCATGGCGATCTGAAGGTGCCGCCGGATGTGGCGCGTTCGTTCGTCGAGGAGTTGATGTAACAACTCACCCATGGATTCTTCCTCGCCACGAGAATGGATCAACGCGCTCTGGGTTTTATTTGGATTGTATTGGCTGGTTTCCGCGCTCAATCGGAAGAAGACCAAGCGGCGCGAAACGTGGGCCCAGCGATTCATCTATACGCTCCCGCTGGTGGCCGCCGCTGAACTTTTGGTCCGGCCGGAAGCGCGCTATGGATGGCTGGGCTCACGGTTTGTTCCCGCGAACCTCGCGGTGGAATGGGCCGGCGTTCTGCTGACCGCCGCGGGAGTGGCTGTCGCGTTTTGGGCCCGCTGGCATCTGGGCGCGAATTGGAGCGGCGTCGTCACTTTGAAAGAGGGACACGAGTTAATTCGCACTGGGCCGTATCGCAACATTCGTCATCCGATTTACACCGGGATTCTGCTTGCGCTGTTGGGAACCGTCCTCGCTACCGGCGAAGTGCGCGGATTGCTCGCCGTGGCCATTGCCTGTCTATCCTTTTATTGGAAGGCGCGACGTGAAGAGTCTTTCCTCTCGCAGGAATTCGGAGAAAAGTTTGCCGCGCACGCCAAACAGACCGGGATGTTCCTGCCGAAGTTTGCCAACGGTTAACAGCTACGGTCGCGAACCAGTACTGGACTACCGGCATCGAGTAAGCGAGAATCTTCGCCATGAAAAACCGTCTTTTGCGATTTCTCGCGGCATTTCTGTGCTTGTTTTTCGGCGCGTTGAGTTTGAACGCCCAAACTGCGGCGAACGCTTCCGCGGCCAAGGAGCCTGCTCGGCCCGCCTATCTCGACCCGAGCCTTCCTCTGGAACAGCGCGTGAACGATCTGGTCTCGCGCATAACCCTCGAAGAGAAAGTCGCGCAGATGCAAGACGTCGCGCCGGGAATTCCGCGACTCAGCATTCCGGCCTACAACTGGTGGAACGAAGGCTTGCACGGCGTGGCGCGCGCGGGGAACGCAACGGTTTTTCCCCAAGCCATTGGCCTCGCCGCTACGTGGGACACCGATCTGATCCATCGTGTGGCCGACGTGATTTCCACGGAAGCGCGCGCGAAATACAATGACGCCATCCAGCATGGAAACACCGGCCGCTACTACGGCCTCACCTTTTGGTCGCCGAATATTAATATTTTTCGCGACCCGCGCTGGGGACGCGGCCAGGAAACTTACGGCGAAGATCCGTACTTGACCAGCCGCATCGGAGTGGCTTTCGTCACCGGCTTGCAAGGCGACGACCCGAACTATTTGAAAACGGTTTCGACGCCTAAACATTTTGCCGTCCACAGCGGCCCCGAAGTTCTGCGGCATCGCTTTAATGTGCCGGTCTCCCCCCACGATTTCGCGGACACCTACACGCCCGCGTTTCGCGCCACCATCATGGAAGCCCATGCCGATTCGGTCATGTGCGCTTACAACGCCGTACGCGGCGAGCCGGCGTGCGCGAATCACCTTCTCTTTGACACGCTGCGCAACAAATGGGGCTTCAAAGGCTATGTCGTCTCGGATTGCTGGGCCATCAGCGACCTCCATCAAGGCCACGGGTTCGTCTTGACTCTCGAGCAAGCCGCGGCACTGGCTGTGAAAGCCGGAACCGACTTGAGCTGCGGCCCTGAATTTGCCGCGCTGCCGTTTGCGGTCCGCAACCGCCTGCTTTCGAACACTGACGTCGATCGCGCCGTGAAGCGCCTTTTCGAAGCGCGGTTCCGGCTCGGCATGTTTGACCCGCCGGAACGCGTGCCGTGGTCGAAACTAACCATGGCCGACAACGACACTCCCGCGCATCGCCAGCTTGCTCTCGAAGCCGCGCGCAAGTCGATCGTGGTGCTGAAAAACGATCGCAACACCTTGCCGCTGAAGCCTTCCGTGAAAACCATCGCGGTCATCGGCCCCAATGCCGATTCTTTAAGCGTGCTCCTCGGCAATTACAACGGCAATCCGTCCAGCTACACCACCATTCTCGAAGGTATTCGCAAGCGCTTTCGCGGTGCCAAGATTCTCACGGCGAGGGGGGCTCCGGTAACCGAAACGAGCGCGGTTGTTGTTCCTTCGGAGCACCTGCGCACCGGCGGAGCGAACTCTCAGCCTGGCTTGAACGCGGAATATTTTGCCAACATCAATTTTTCAGGCGCTCCGGTTTTGAAGCGCGTGGATGCCAGCGTGGATTTCGAATGGAACAATGTTTCGCCCGGACCAGGCGTTCCCGCGGGAAATTATTCCATTCGCTGGACTGGTGAACTGGTCCCGCCGGTGGACGGCGACTACCGCCTGGGTGCAAACGCCGACGGCGGTTACCGCATTTACCTGGATGGAAAAAAGTTTGTCGATGACTCCGCGCCCCATGGCACGCGCACGATGACCACGCTGGTTCATCTTCAAGCTGGTCATGCTTATCCGATTCGAATCGAGTACTTCCACGGCTGGTGGGAAGCCACGGCGCGGCTCCTCTGGTTGCTGCCAAATCTGACGGAAGACGCCGTGAACGCCGCTCGCAAGGCGGATGTCGTCATCGCCGTGGTCGGCATCACCGCGCAATTCGAAGGCGAGGAGAGCGACTCCAGCGATCCAGGCTTTTTCGGCGGCGATCGCCTGGACCTCAATCTTCCACGCCCTCAAGAAGAGCTTCTCGAATCCGTCGCGGCTACGGGAAAGCCCTTGATCGTTATTCTCACCAGCGGCAGCGCGCTGTCTGTGAATTGGGCGCAGCAGCACGCCGCGGCCATCGTCGAAGCCTGGTATCCCGGTGAGGAAGGCGGCGCCGCTGTCGCGGATGTTCTTTCTGGCGATTACAATCCGGCGGGAAGGCTTCCTGTGACATTTTATCAATCCGTCGTACAGCTTCCGCCGTTTGGAAACTATTCCATGTCCGGCCGCACGTACCGCTACTTCACCGAGCAGCCGCTCTATCCCTTCGGCTACGGTCTGAGTTTCTCGTCCTTTAGTTACTCGGACGCTCAGGTAAGCCAGGCGAAGGTCGCCGCGGACGGCACGGTTACCGTTTCCGTTCGCGTAACGAACGCCAGTTCTGCTGCAGGCGATGAAGTTGTGCAGCTGTATCTTGCTCATCCGGGTGTTGATGGCGCGCCGATTCGCGCACTCACTGGATTCCAGCGCATTCATCTCGATGCTGCTGCTTCCAAAACGGTGGACTTCACTTTGCGCGACCGCGATTTGAGTATCGTCGACGAGGCCGGAGCCCGCCGCGTTGTCCCTGGCGCGGTCGATGTTTGGATCGGCGGCGGCCAGCCAATTGCCGGTCCTGGGCAGCCTCAAACCAAAGGCGCTCGGACATCATTCGAAATCACCTCCAGCGCAACTTTAGAGGATTAAGAATCAGCTCCTGATTTGGCCGGCAAAGTTAAGTCGTCAGGAGCGTTCGCAAGGGAAATAATGATTCGAGGCCGCATCACATTCTTGCTCTTCTTCTGCCTTGCGAGCGCTCTTCTCGATGCGCGCGCGCAAGATGGTGGCAAGACTCTTGCCGAAAGGCTCGGCTTCCCCCGCGACGCCAAGCTCCTGATTGTCCACGCCGACGACGTTGGCGTGACACATTCCGTGAATGCCGCAACGATCAAAGCTCTCGACACCGGAGCCGTCAACTCTGCCAGCATCATGGTCCCGTGCCCGTGGTTTCCAGAAATTGCCGACTACGCCAAATCTCATCCTGCCAGCGATCTCGGCCTTCACCTTACTCTGACCAGCGAGCGCGTCTACTATCGCTGGGGGCCTGTTGCTTCAAAGGACAAAGTTCCCAGCCTAGTCGACGAGAACGGATATTTCCATCACGACTGGACCGCGTCCACAAAAATAAATCCCCAGGAAGTCGAGTTAGAGCTTCGCGCGCAAATTGACCGCGCTTATGCGATGGGCGTTCATCCCACTCATCTTGATTCTCACCAATACCGCCTCATCAGTTCTGGCAAGGAGCTTTTCGAAGTATTTCTTCGCGTGGCACACGCGTACAAGCTCCCGTTTTTTGTCACCCGGGACTGGTTCAAGGAGCAGCCCTATCTGGAATCCACCTTGACTCCCGCTGATGTCGTCATCGATCACACCGTTACCATCGCTCCCGCCGTTCCCCCGGAAAAATGGGCGGAGTTTTACAAGACCGCGCTAAAAAATCTTCAACCCGGCGTCACCGAATTCGTCATCCATCTCGCCTTCGCCGATGACGAAATGAAAGCGGCCACGCGCGAGCGCGACACTTGGGGCGCCGCCTGGCGTCAGCGCGATTATGATTTTTTCACCAGCAAGGAATTCCACCAGTTGCTCCAGGAACAAAACATCAAGCTCGTCACCTGGCGGGAACTGGGCAACACAGCTCATCCGTGAGTCCTTCGTTCCGGTTCGCTCCGGCTTTCCTCCGGACACCCTTCCGCGGTATTTTCTAATGGAAGCTCTCATTCGAATGGAGCTCACGGATGCTCGCTCAACCTGAACCGCAAAAAAAGTCTGCCTTCAAGAATCCCTTTCTTTATTCCTGGACCATCCTCGGCGTCGTCGCACTACTGGTTTGCCTCATCCTCGTTTCGCGCTGGAAGGAAAACCGCGACATCGAACGGCGCGCCAGGGAAGAGCAAACTCGGCAACAAAGGGAGCAGGATCGCCTCGCCTTGGAACACTTTGGCGGCAAGGAACTTGCTATCCAGAATTTCTACGCCGTCCCCGGAGTGGCTCGCCGCGGCGAACCCGTCGAGCTGTGCTACGGCGTGGCCAATGCCAAGATCGTCAAGCTCGAGCCCCAGTCCAATCCCGTCTGGCCCTCGTACTCCCGCTGTGTTGACGTAACTCCCTCAAAAACAACCACTTACACGTTGACTATCGCCGACGCCGCCGGCAATACCAAAACCCAGAGCCTCGAAGTCAAAGTCCGCTAAATTCTCACTGCCTCAATTCTTGCGCTCCCCCTTGTGACTTCAATTCCCTCGCATCTATAATGTCTACTTAAGCGGGGTCCGGGCGGCCATCCGTCGCTCACGGACTCCGCGGACTTTTTTAGCGAACAGACAACCGACTGCCATGTCCGACCCACTAGCCAAGATCAAGAAAAAGCTCCAGGACGAAATCGACCAGCTCTCGCACGAGCTAAGCGTCGAGCTTCCCAAGGAAATCGCTGTCGCACGCGCCCACGGCGACCTCTCCGAAAACGCCGAGTACAAATTCGCCAAGGAGCGCCAGGGCTTCGTCAACCTCAAGATCACCCATCTCAAGAAGCGCATGGGCGATCTGAGCATGCTGAACCTCACCAATATCCCGAAGGATCGCTCGGGATATGGCTCGCGGCTCACTGTGCTCGACGTACAGCGCGACGCAAAAATCGAATACACGCTCGTCAGCAGTGAGGAAGTCGACGCCGAGAAGGGCCTCATCTCCACCACTTCGCCCATCGGCAAGGCCCTGCTCAACCGCAAGGTCGGCGACGAAATCGAAGTCGCGACGCCCGCGGGCAAAAAGGAATTTGAAGTCGTCCGCCTCGTCACCATCCACGACGGCGAATAAACCTTCTGGCCGTTCCGGGCGTCCAACTGTACAAGGCCATGTGGGCTCGGGCTTTTGACTGTTCTCGGCTATCTTGCATTCCTGGCTGGCGCCACGCGGATGTGGCGCAACCGTGCCGATTTCTCCGTGTGGTTCCACGACGAGCTTTCCTTTTTCCGCCGCAACTTTTCGCGCTACACGCCAGCCGGTCCGTTCTATGCACTCCGCGAGGAATCGCGCTTCAAAGCCATTCCCGTTTCCTTCGTGCGCTCCATCACGCGCTTTCCGCGCAGCCGCATCAACGGCCCCGCCGTCCTTCTCTTCCTCGGCTTCCTCCTCTTCGTTCTCGACTTCTTCGTCTGAAGCCTTTTCTTCTCTATGAACTCTATGCTCTTCTCTCAGTGTCCTCTGTGTTAAATCTTTTTCTCCCGAGCGATTTTCCTGGCCCAATTTCTCTCTCCGAATTTCTATTTTCCATTTTCCTTTTTCTCTGCGATGCTTTTCTCATGAAACCGTCTATCATCGTTCACGGCGGCGCGTGGAATATCCCTGACGAAGCTGTTGACGCCTGCAAATCCGGCTGCTACCGCGCTCTTGCCGCCGGCTGGTCGATTCTTTCGCGTGGCGGCTTCGCCCTCGACGCCATAGAAGCCGCCGTGATGGTCCTCGAAGACGATCCCGTTTTCGACGCTGGTTATGGCTCGCATCTTACTCTGGACGGCCACGTCGAATGCGACGCCATCGTCATGAATGGGGCTACGTTGCGCGCTGGCGCGGCGGCTACTCTGCAGCGCGTCACAAATCCTATTCAGCTCGCGCGCAAAATTCTGGAAAACTGCCCGCACATGATGCTCGTCGCCGAAGGCGCGGAACGCTTCGCAAAACAGCACGGAATCAAGCTGTGCAAGCCGCAAGAACTGGTCAGCGAACCCGAACGCGAAGCCTGGATGAAATGCAAGTCCGACAAGCACGCTGCCGAGCATCACCGCGGCCACGAGCAGGGAACCGTCGGCGCTGTTGCCATCGATGCCAACGGAAGCCTCTTCGCCGCCACTTCCACTGGCGGCACTTGTTGCAAACTTCCTGGCCGCGTCGGCGATTCGCCGCTCATCGGCTGCGGCTGCTACGCGGACTCCGAAGCCGGCGGCGTTTCCTGCACCGGCTACGGCGAAGCCATCATGAAAGTCGTCCTCGCTAAGTCCGCCGTCGATCTCCTTCGCCGTCCTGCAACTTGCGTGGACACGCCTCCCAATATTTCCTGCGGTACCTCCACTGCCGATCTCGCCGCGCGCGAAGCCATCCATCTTTTTGCCAAGCGCACCCACGCCACCGGCGGACTCATCCTCCTCGACCGCTATGGCAATCCCGGCTTTGCCTTTAACACCGCCCGCATGGCCTACGGCTTTGTCGCCCCCGACGGCTCCTTCCTCACCGCCGTCTAACTCCTTGCGCCCCACACTGTCATCTCGTGCGAAGCCTGATTCGAGTCTCTTCTGAGGGCAAATTCACTCAGCCCGCTTCCTTCTCTGGCATTCTTTTTTTTTTGCATTTGTAGGGGCGCAGCACTGCTGCGCCCCTTCTTGGCAAGACCACTCACCTTGTCTCCGTTTTGCGTTTGTAGCGGCGACTTCACGTCGCCATCTTTTTTCTCTGTCATCCCGACCGAAGGGCTGGGTTTGTGGCCCGAAGTGGAGGGATCGTGGCAACCGCGTGCCCGCCCGAAATTACCGCTATCTCCCAGCTAGCTCGCAGGGATGGCAAGTCTCTCTGGCAGTTTGAGGCAGGTTCCAAGCGTGCGACGCCTCATCTAACGCTATACAATACTCGCCACACCAATCAGTCTTTTTGAGGTTGCCGTGGGAATCTTGACCGAAGACATGAAGCGCGTGGTCACTGAGCAGCGGCTCGGCTTCGTCGCTACGGTTTGTCCGGACGGCACTCCCAACTTGTCGCCCAAGGGAACGACCGCGGTATGGGACGACGATCACATCGTCTTTGCTGATGTCCGCTCTCCTGCGACGGTATCCAATCTAAGACGCAATCCGTCGACGGAGATCAATGTAGTCGATCCCATGGTGCGCAAGGGCTACCGCTTCAAGGGCGTCGCCTCCGTTCTCACGGAGGGAGCCCTGTTCGAACGAATCCTGGATTTCTATCGCACGGAGCGCAGTCTCGACGAAAGTCGCATCAAGATTAGATCATTTGTACTGGTCATGATCTCTGATTCCCAGTTTCTGCCTTATGGTTTCGAGCTGTCCCGCCCCGCCCCTAACCCCTGCTCCGCCAATCACTTCCAAATTCGCTTCAACTTTTTCTTGACAAGTACAGTGGTTCTGTGGTAACATCCCCTTTGATAGTCGGACACCACACTCGCCGTAGCCGTCCATTTTCACAAATCCCCTGTTCCCCGAACCCACTCTTCTTTAACTCCTTTCCTCTCACATCTTTTGCCGACCCCCACCACTTAAACCCTGTCGCATCACATCTTTACAAAAACCATAGGGGAAAGGGGGTGCTGCCTGCCTTTCCCATTCCTACACTCGAATTTCTAACCCCTGTATTTGCCACACTTCCGGAAAAACCGCTGCTAAGTCCAGTCATTGCCACAGATCCAAAAACACCCTCCCGCAAGTCCTTTGCTTGCCGCAGATCCGAGACCCCCCGGAGCCTCTTCCCCTTCGGAACCATCACGCAGCAAGCACGGCTTGTTGTATCATCCCTCGGCGCGGGCGCTCGGAAGTCGAGGCATACATGAGAAAGCGCCGCAATTGGGGGTCATGAAGGAATCATGAAACGAACATTCGTTGTGCTTGCCACGCTGAGCATGGCAATCTTGTTCGGGGCGTTCCTAGCCGCTACAACTCCGGCGCAGACGCCACCGCCGCCGCTGGTCTCTCCGGAGGTTCACGCCGACAGAACCGTCACGTTCCGTTTCCGCGCTCCGAACGACAAAGAAGTTGCCGTTTCCGTCGAGGGCAATCCCAAACCACTGCCGATGCAAAAAGACGATCAGGGCGTCTGGAGCGTGACCACCGAGCCGCTCGCTCCCGATTATTACGGATACTCGTTCATCGCCGATGGCGTGGGCATGTTCGATCCTTCCAATCACGCCATTAAGCCCAATTTCCTCGGCAGGGCGAGCGAGTTGCACGTTCCCGGGCCGTCGTCACTCTCCTGGGAGATTGCCGCGGTGCCGCACGGCGAAATTCATCATCATTTCTACAAGTCCGGAGTGGTTGGCGACGACCGCGACTTTTTTGTTTACACGCCCCCCGGTTACGAGACGCGCGCCAAGCAAACCTATCCGGTCCTTTATCTTCTGCACGGATTCAGCGACGATGCCAGCGCCTGGTCGGCCGTGGGCCGCGCCAACGTGATCCTCGACAATCTGATTGCCCAGGGCAAAGCCAAGCCCATGCTCGTGGTCATGCCGCTGGGTTACGGCGCGCCCGAAGTTCTAAAAGCGGGCTTTGGAGCGTTCCGCGATCGCTCGTTGACCGATCGCAACTTCGATAAGTTCCGCGAAGCCTTGCTTACGGAAGTGATTCCGCGCGTCGAAACCGCTTATCTCGTGAACAAGGACCGCAACTCTCGCGCCATCGCCGGACTTTCCATGGGCGGCTCGGAATCTTTGCTGACCGGCTTGAATACCCTGGACAAGTTCGGCTGGATTGGCGCCTTCAGCTCCGGAGGAATCAGCGAGGATTTCGACAAGGAATTTCCAGCGGTGAATTCCAAAGCTACCGAGCAACTTCACTTGCTCTGGGTGGCGTGCGGGACGGAAGACCGTTTGATTGACATCAATCGCAAATTCCGCGCGTGGCTGGCTTCCAAAAATATCAAGCACGTGGACATCGAGACTCCCGGCATGCACACCTGGATGGTGTGGCGCCGCAACTTAACGGAGTTTTCGTCGCTGCTTTTCCGCTAAGGCCCGCCATGAAAAAAATGAACGCCACTTCTGGAACAACGACGAAAATACTTCTTGGCTTTGCGCCGTTGGTGATCCTGCTCGTGGGCGTGCGCGCGTCATCGCAAGGACAGGGGCAAGGGCAGACTCACGGTGTGGTCACGCCGCTCGCGAGTGCCAATCTTGTTTTCGACGGCGAACCCGCGTGCCTCAAAGTTGCCCGCGAGAATGGCGATCCAGACAAAGGTCCATCCACTTTTCTTCTCGAAGCTCCTTCCGGATGCGTGGTTCCCGCGCACTATCACACCGCGGAAGAACAATTGATGGTGGTCCGGGGCGACGTGCTCACCGGGATGGACGGCATGGCGGAAGCGACGCTTGGCTCCGGCGGCTTTGCAATGATGCCCAGCAAAGCCATGCACTGGTTCACCTGCAAATCAAAGGATACTTGCCTGATGTTTGTGACGTTCGACCGCAAGTACGACATTGTCTGGGCCAAGCCGCCGAAATAACCGGTCAATCGTCATCGTCTTTTTTGGAGGTGCCTTTTTCGTCGTCATCGAGCTTGGCGATTCCCAGCCGCATCGCTTGATACGCAGGCAACTGCGCCGCTCGCGGCATATTTGATCCGTTTCCCGTGCACGCGAACCAGATCACCGCGTTCAACACTCTCGGGTCAGCCATGTCTGCATGCGCAAAGTTTTGCCGGTTGGATTTTTTCATCCACTCAGCAGCGGTTTTGTCTTTCGGCTTGTGCGTGATCAAATTGTCCGCGGCGATGGTCGGCAGCACAGCTTTGTATGGAGTCAAGTCCGGCGTCTCCTGGAAAATATCCATCGGAATCGCCGAAGCATCGAGCTGATTCATGGGGGCGATTCCCAGCAGCAGCTCGATGGTGCGAATCATGCTGACGGTGTTGTGAAATTTGTGGATGAGAGCTCCAGGCCGGTTGTACGCGCTGATCGCAAGACCGACGGAACGATGCGAGTCCACGTGGTCTGGGCCGGCCTGCGCGTCATCTTCGATGAAGAAAATGGCCGTATCTTTCCAGTAAGCGCTCGAAGAGACTGCTTCGACGAGGCGGCCCACGGCGTAATCGTTGTCCGCGACCATGAATTGCGGCGTTGGAAAATCATTTTTCATTCCCGTGGTGTGGTCGTTGGGGAATCGCATCACGGTAAGGGCCGGCATGGGATCGTCGCGGCCCGCTTCGCGTTCGGTGACAAAGCCGCGAAACTCCGCCAGCCACTCGCCGAAGCGCGAATTGCCGCGGCAATTCAAATTGGCGTTGTCCTGAGTCACCGCGGCATCGGAAGAGGCTGACGGATCGAGAGCAGCTTTGTAGCAATCCGCGGTCATGCTGTCCGGGGCGGTGACGTCGAAACTGCGAAAGCTTGTGCTGTGATGCTTCTGCAGCGAAGCTTTATTGGGGATGGCGCGCACAGCGCTGGAAATATCGGGATAGGTCTTGTGCTTTTTTTGGCCGGCGGCTTCGACATCTTTCGTAGAAATCACGGTTACGAATTCGCCGTAATTGCGGTAGGTTAAACCCGCGCGAGCCGCCGCGTCCCAGAGATACAAAGTTTTCGGTTCGGCGAGATCGGTGTAGCCCTGGCGATATGGAAGATGTTTTTCCAAAAGATCCGTCAATGCGGCGAGCGCGTCGCCGTGGAACTTGCCCAGTTCCAAATCTCCCGGCGGCTCGTAATCGGGAAGACGGTTGTACCCTTCCCAATCATAAGTGCGGCCGCGGTCGGAATATTGCCAGCGGAATCCTTTGTCGACGTAATCGGTGGAGAAGGCGGCGGTGGCCCAGTTGTGCCCGTCGGGACTGGCTTCAGAATTTACAAAGAAACGGTCGAACAGACCGAAACGCTGCGCCAGCGCGTGATGATTGGGCGTAACGACTTGGCGCGCGCCGTCGGGACGCTGCGCGGTGGCGCCGTTTCCGAAAATGGCAAGGGCCGGTTCGCCGTCGGCAGCGTGCCCGTCGCCGGAAGTTTTCACGTCGCCGAAAACCTGATCGTAGGTGCGATTTTCCTTGATGATGTAAATGACGTGCTTGATCGGGCTTGGTCCTGGGAAGAGTTTCGCGGGCGCAAAACCCATCAAGCCGTCGTTCTGCAAAGTTTGCTGGGTGTAGCGCGAGAGCTGTGGCAAATCGGGAAGCGCGACCATGCTGATGTTTCCAGACACGATGGAACCGCTGTACTGACCGCCTTGGCGATTTTTTTCCTTGGTCGGAGGAAAAGCGGCGTTGGGAGGATTCGGTGTGAATCCGCTGTTGCTCACGCGCATGGAAGATGGTTCGAATCCCGTTCCTTTGCCATTGCCGATGAAAAGTTTACCATCCGCGATCGCGACGGCCGACGGATATTGTCCCGTCGGGATGAATCCGAGGATTTTCGATTTCGCAGCTTCGGCCGTTTTCCCGGTTGCTTTTGCGCCACTGGCTTTTTCGGAAAGCGCGACCAGCGCAACGGCATTGCTGTGCGCGTTCGCAACGTACAGAGTTTTTTCGTCATCGCTGAGAGCGACGCCTTCCGGACTCGCTCCGGGCAAGGCGTCCTCGGCGAGACGAACGTCGATGCGCTCGATCTCCTGATCCGACGTTGCGTCAATCACAGAGACGCTGTCCGCATTGGAGTTCGCGATAAAAAGCCGCGTGCCTTCGGCATTCGAAATCATCGCGGTGGGATGCCGATCAACAGGAATGTATTTCCGGACGACACTCTTGCCGCCGAGCGGAATAACCGCGACTGAAGAATCATTCCAGCACGAGACGTAGGCGCGCGCATTTTTGCCGCTTCCCAGAACGACTACGCCGTAGGGATAAATGTTTTCGCTCAACTTCCCGGCGTGGTGCAAATCGACTCTCTCCATTTTTCGCGTTCCGCGGAGATTGCGGACGATCGTCACGCTGTCGCCCAGATTGTTAGCCGTGACCAGTATGGCGCCGTCGGACGTTACCGCGAGGCCCGTGGGATAGAGCGCGGCCTTTCCTTTGTTGTAATCTTTCGACGAAACTTCGCCTGGCTTGCTGATTTCGAATGAGGGCGCCGTTACTTTGGTATCCGGGCCGGGCGATTCCGGCTGGACGGGCGGTGCGGTTTTGGGATCGAAGCGAAAAATCCATACTTTGTTTTCGAATCCGCCGGAGACGTACAAATCAAAAGCTCCGCCGGCGTTCGCGGCCGGAGAGAGAGCGAGGCCGACGTTTGCGCTTTGCGGCGTGGGGAAGTAAATATTTTGGATCACCAGCGGTTCAGGCGTGGCATTCAGGTCGATGACCGCGACGGATTGCTGGGCGCGATTTGTCTCCTCGCTGAACTGGACGCCGAACCCGCTGTTGACCACGAGGAGATAGCGGCCTTTGCCTCCCCTTCCAAGAGAGTCTGGGCTGCGAAGCATAGCCATGGGCATGGCTCCGACGGCCGGCAGATGCGTGGCAGCATCGATTACCAGCGCTCCGGCCGGCGTGATGGGGCGGCCCTCTCCAGCAGGCTCCTGCTGGCACCGCGCGATTTCGCAAAACCCAAGAGTAATCACTAGAAAACCAGCGCTTACGATTCGCGAATTCATATTCCTGCTTTCCCGATCTCCAAAGCTGTCACGCTCACTATCCTGTGGCGCAGCCATAATCTACATGGAATTTGAGTCTAAGGAAAAATTGTTTCACGAATTTTATAAGTGAAATAGTTAGAAGTGAGTGCCGGGTGGCAACTGATTTGACCGAAAATGCTTCTACTTCTAGGATGAATGTGGCGCTCCCCAGCCTGGACAAGCCCGCAACAGGTCACGAATGAAAACAAAACTACTGTCCATTGCTGGACTCTTGCTTTTGCCGCTGGCCGCGTCCGCTCAGACCGCGGAAGAGATCGTTCAGAAAGCCCTTGAGGCTCGCGGCGGAGTCGAAAAGATTAAAGCGGTGCAAACCGAACGAGTCAGCGGGCAAGTGTCTTTCTCGCGCGGAATGGCGGGCACCTTTGTAGTGGAGCTCAAGCGTCCGCTGAAGATGCACACGGAGATCACCGTCGAGGGGCAAAAAATTATTCGTGTATACGATGGCAAATCAACCGGCTGGATGATCAATCCTTTCCTAGGGAACAAGGAAGTTCAACCGTTGCCTTCCGAAGACCTCAAGACCATCTCCGATGAGTCGGACTTTGACGGGCCGCTGGTAAACTACAAAGCCAAAGGCAACCAGGTTGAACTGGCCGGGAAGGAAAAACTGGACGACAAGCCTGTCTATCGCTTGAAACTCACGAACAAAAATGGAGGTGTGCGCTTCTACTTCTTTGACGCTTCCTCGTTTTTGCTTTTGAAGTGGGAGGGCATCCGGAAAAATGGAGAAGAGGACCTTCCGTGGGAGTCTTTTTTCTCGGACTTTCACGATGTCCAGGGATTGAAGTACCCGTTCCGGATTGACCAAGGCAGCCCGGGCAGCGAATTCAAGCAAACGCTGATTGCCGAGAAAATCGAGATCAATTTGCCGATCGATGATTCACGATTCGTCAAACCTGCAGTAGAAAGTGCCCCTGCCGCAGCGGCTCCCTCATCCCCGGTGCCAGCCGGCTCTCCACCCTCGAACTAGTGGGCACACGAGCGATGGTTACCTTGAAGAGCGTTGTGATGGACGCAAGTGGTACAGATTTGCGACGGAGTAAGTAACGCCGGCAAAAACGGTAACCCGAGGCAATTGTCCATATGCAGCGACGTATGCTCCGCCGTCGAGGACCAACCGGGACGACAGGTTATACGTGGCGGCGTTCAGGAGCGTCATCGCTGCCGGGTTGGTCGCGTTCCGCCGGCTGAAACCTGCAATCTCTCCGGTATATCCCCATTTTCCTCGCACGGGGCGGTAATAGGAGAGCGCGGTGAAATAGGTGTGGTCAAAGCCGCTCGATAGGGGCCTTCCCACAAATTGCACGCCTTCGTTGACGTCAAAATGATGCTTGCCGAAGTCCTTACTCACGAGGACTTGTGCCAAGTGCGCCGTCGCTCCAACGCCGAGCTCGGGCCGTGCCGTGGGGAGAGTGGCCACATAGAGAACCGCCAGCGTCGGGCGAGCATTTTTCTGCGGAAATAACTTGTACTTGAATCCCGCGCCGGAATCTCCCAGGCCCGCGGTACCCGAATCCCGCTCGACGGGATTGTTGAGAAACCATAGCTCGAGGTTCTTGACCGCGCCCCATTTCAGGAGGCCGTTGATGTTCTGGTGCCCTTTCGCGGCTTCAAAGCCATATTCGATTTCGAACACTCCGGGCTGCACCATCTCGGCGGTCGAGGCGAACGTGGGGCGGTTTGGAACGGCGGTGATTTCAACTATGCTTATATCCTTTTGCTGATTCTGCGGAGTGGTTTGTGACGTATTTGGCGTTTGGCCGAGGAAATTCACTCCTGTGGCCAGCAGGGCCATACTTACCAAGACGATCCTCCCCGCAAAGCGCATCCGCTAATCCTTGTACGGCACGACGGAGCAACGATTCATTCTAGCAATCGCGACGCGAGCGCACTGCGCTATCCTTAGTTCCTGTGCCTGATCCGAAGCAAAAGCCGCGCGAGTTACTCAGGACCGGGCTCTGTGGCGATTGTATTCATTCGCGCGAGGTTGAGTCGGCGCGCGGTTCCACGTTCATCCTCTGCAATTTGTCACTGACTGATCCACGATTGCCCAAGTATCCGCGCTTGCCGGTCCTCACCTGCGAAGGTTACAAGAAGAAGGCCCTGACGCAGAGCTCGTGCGGCAAGCCAAGCCCGCCGTCGCTTATCTAAAAGGACTCGATAAAGCCGGCTCAGGTTTCTTCGTCACCGGCACGGGGATCATCGTCACAAATGCCCACCTTGCCCGCGGGGAAGAAATTTTGGAGGCAACTCTTTCGAACGGCCAGCAACTTGAGGCCAAAGTTGTTCACGTCGACCCGGACCGCGACATCGCTCTTGCGAAAGTGGAAGTCTCTTCAGGCAGTCATGATTTTCCCCATCTCATGCTTATGGATGCGAGCGGTGTGCGGCAGGGGGAAAACGTCCTGGCCATAGGGAATCCGGGTGATGCCATGCTGTTCGGCGTCACAAAAGGCATCGTCAGCGCCGTAGGAAAGTTTCCCGATGCCGGTCCGGGCACCTGGATTCAGACGGATACGCCCATCAATCCCGGCAACAGCGACGGTCCGCTGCTTAACGCGCACGGCGATGTGATTGGCATCAACACGCAAAAACTTATCAAGAAAAATGTCACGGGCATCGGCTTCGCGCTGAGCGCCACGGATCTTCTGGAAGTTCTCCACCGATTTTATCCCAACGTGGCATTGGCGAACCGCGGCACTACTCAAGCCGCAAGACAATCGGTCCCGGGGGACAATGGTGAATCTTCCGAAGCGTTGAAAGCTTCCTCTCCGGCTGTTGCCGAGGCCGTTGGCACTGTTTCGGTTTCCTCCCAACCGGACGGAGCAGAAATCTTCGTTGACGACAAATTTTTGGGAAACGCTCCCGCGATGCTGAAGCTTCCCGCAGGGCCGCACATCATACTGCTGAAATTCCCCGGCCACGCCGACTGGCGACACGACTGGCGACGCACACTGGAAGTCCTCAAATCAAGCAAAACTTCGCTCAAGGCTGCTCTCGAACCGGCCCGGTGAAGATTTACAGCTTGGACGAAAGCGTATTCTCCAAATAGCAATAAAAAAGCAGGGCGCCCATCGTGGGCACCCTGCCGGATTCGCTGCGCTGTCTGCTATTCGGGTTGTTTCGGTTCCGGCTGCTTGGGAATCTCCGGATTCTGGTCCGGCGGTGCCTGCCGGGGGTGGTCTGCTACTGGCGTGACCGTGGCTGCAGACGTATCGCTCGCGGCCAATTCCGAAGGCCTGTACTTTGGCGCGCTGATGTACCCATGAACGGAGTTCTTGCTGATCTTGTTCACCACGACCTGCACCGGCTGGGATTCATTCTCCGTATGGATCCAGATTGGTTCGAAGAGATTCACTCTTTTCTTGCTGAGTTGATTGTCGTCAATGACCATCGACACGTCATAATTCATGTGCTTGGAATCGGTCCTGCGTAAGGACAGGGTGAGCGGCCCGAAGCGCTGGAACTGCTTGGACTTCGCGAGATCGAATTCGAAATAGTTGCGCTCGCCGCGCTTCTGCAACAGGACGAGTTCCTCATGAGTCTTGGCGATGGAACCGTTCAATTCATCCTTCGTTGAACTGAGGGTTCCTTCCAGGTCCGAGCGGTTCTTGGCGACGAGATCCTGCGTCTCTTTCAACTCCTTCTGCTGATCGTCGATGCGCGCCTGGAGCTCTTTCAGACGTTTGCTTTCCGCAGGGCCCTTCTTACCGGAGGCAGGCTTTGCCGCCGCGTGCGCCTTGGCTTGCTCCACAGCCTGCTGCGCGGCGGTCATGTCATTCAACTTCGCTGTAACCGCATTCAACTGACCCTGTATCTCGCTGATCGTGGCGTTCGCCATGGACTGTTGCGCGGCCAAATGACCAGCCAGAATTTGCTGACGGTAGCCGTAACCAAGAGCTATCCCAGCGACAGCAATCAGCGCAATGACAGCCACTAGAAGCCAGCGATTGGCACCGAAGGCTGCAAGTCCCGTCTCTTTCCTGCTTTCATTTTCTTCGAATTGTTCCGCCATAGTTTTTCTCCTCAGATCTCGTGCTCTGGTGGTTCGACCGGTGCCGAGCAATCGGCGCAGCCCGGACGGACCGCCGAAATCTTGTGCCTGTTCATGTTCTTGTGCACTGACGCAACAGCCCCTTTTGGTTATAAGCAATCGAAGCGCCGAGCACCTGAAAACCCGCTCGTCGTTAAGTCCTCTGTTGTGAAGAAACAAGAGCGGGATCATGAACTATATTTTCAAGGGGGCGGGTACTAGTCCTGGTATTTTTTTCCTGTCCTTGGAGCGCCTTTCTTTGAGCTGGCGCTCACTTGTGTGGATGAAATCTCTCGCCGGCGCGTTGCTCCATTCCTTTCGCTGTGCTAGCATCCGCGTCGTCAGGAGATCGTAACAGGGATTGTTCGTCAGACCTTCGCCCCCGCCCCACGGGGACCCAGGTGCAGCGGCCACGTTCTCCTCCCTCAGTTCCAACTTGCCAGGCGCAGGCCCGCGCTGGAAATCGTCCGCCCGGACCTCGCCTTCTGGAGGTTTGCATGAAGAGCTATCTCACCAAGGACATTCGAAACGTCGGCATTGTAGGCCACGGCGGCACCGGGAAGACGCAACTGGTGTCGTCGTTACTCTTCACCGCGGGAATGACGCCGCGGTGGGGAAAAGTTGCGGAAGGCAGCACCACCACGGACTGGGACGAAGAGGAAATCGCGCGAAAGATTTCCATTCAAACGGGGCTGGCCTTTGCGGAATGGTCTCCTACTCCGACTGGACCATCGGGTTCCTCGGACAAAGTCAAAATCAATTTCATCGATCTTCCCGGCTACTCCACGTTCATCACAGAAACGAAAGCCTCACTCATTGCCGCCGATGCCGCGCTCATCGCGGTTGACGCGCACGTCGGCGTGCAAGTCACTACCGAAAAGGTTTGGGACTATTGCACGGAGTACGATATTCCACGCGCTTTTGTGCTGACCTGGATGGACCGCGAGCTGTCCAGTCTTGAACGTTCGATGGAATCGCTCCAGGAGGTTTTCGGGCGCAACGTGGTCTCGCTGCAGTTGCCAATCGGCACGGAAAGAGGATTCCGCGGAGTAATTGATCTGGTGGCGATGAAAGCGCACATCTACAAACCCGATGGCGACGGCAAGCCGTCCATCGAGGAAATCCCCGCCGCGCTTGCCGACGAAGCCAAGGAAGCACACGAGAACCTCGTTGAAATGATCGCCGAAGGCGACGACGAAATGATGGAGGAGTTTTTCCGCGAAGGCACGATTCCCATCCATGACCTTATTCCGGCGGTTCGCAAAGCCATCGTCGCCGAAAAAATCTTTCCTGTGCTGATGACGTCCGCGATCCACAACATCGGCACGGCTAGCTTGCTCACGTTTCTCGCGGATGCGTTCCCGCATCCTGATGAGCACGCCCAAGTCGGCTTCAAGGATGTCGGCGGGAAAGGCGACCGCGTTGAACGCAAATACGACGACAGTCAGCCGCTGTCGCTCTTTGTTTTCAAGACGCTGGCAGATCCGTTCGCGGGCCGGATCAACTATTTCAAAGTAAAAAGCGGCGTGCTGAAAAACGACGCCACGCTCAACAATTACAATCGCAACCTGCCGGAACGGTTCCAGCATATCCAGGTCGTTCAGGGAAAGCAGCTCACGGAAGTCGGCGATCTTCACGCCGGGGACATCGGGGCTATCGCCAAACTAAAAGAAACGACTACCGGCGAAACAGTGGGCGATAAAGCTTCGCCCATTTATTATTCACCGGCGCAGCTTCCCGAACCGTCCATCACGTTCGCCATCGAGCCGAAAACACGCGCCGATGAGGACAAGATCGGTGTCTCGATTCACAAGATTTTGGAGGAAGATGCGGCGCTGCGTTTTTCGCGCGATCCGCAAACGAAGGAGTTCCTGCTCGCAGGTTCGGGCCAGCAGCACATTGAAGTGGTCGTCGCCAAGCTGCACAAGCGCTACCACGTCGACCTCACTTTGAAACCGCCGAAAGTTCCGTACCGCGAAACCATCCGCGGCAAAGCCGACGTCGAAGGCAAGCACAAGAAACAGTCCGGCGGGCACGGACAGTTTGGCGTGTGCCGCATCAAGATGGAGCCCGTCGAGCGCGGCAAAGGCGTGGAGTTCGTCGACGATGTATTTGGCGGCGCCATCCCCAAGAACTGGATTCCATCAGTCGAGAAGGGCATCCGCGATGCGGCCGCGCGCGGGTACCTGGCGGGATTTCCCGTGGTGGACTTCCGCGCCATCCTCTACGACGGCAAGTACCATGATGTCGATTCCTCGGATATGGCGTTCAAAATTGCGGGTTCGCTGGCCTTCAAGGAAGCCATGAAGCAAGCGCGCCCGGCGCTGCTCGAGCCGATCATGCACGTGGAAGTTTACGCGCCTGATCAATACTCCGGCGATTTAATGGGCGACCTTAGCTCACGACGCGGCCGCATCTCCGGAAGCGAATCGCGCGGCCACAATGTGATCATCAAGGCGCAGGTTCCGCTGGCGGAAATGCTCAGCTATGCGACGGACCTCACGTCCAAAACGCAAGGGCGCGCGACGTATTCGATGGAGTTCTCGCACTACGACTACGTGCCCAACGAGTTAGCGGAAAAAGTAATCACCGCCCATAAAGCCGCCCACGGCGACCAACTCGTAGAAGAAGAAGCGTAACGTGTACACCGTGCCTGAGTGCGGCATCCTTATAGTTGGCGGACGGTCCCACGGATCACGAATTCCGTGGGCAGGATGCGCTGGCTGAAGGTCATTCGCGGATGATGTAGCCGCTCGAGAAGCATCTTCATACAAGTTTCGCCAATCTCTTCTTTGTCGACGCGGACAGTCGAAAGCGGCGGGTCCATCAGGACGGCCTCTTCACGGTCGTCGAAGCCCACCAGGCTGATGTCGTCCGGCACTTTCACTCCCTGCCGGCGTAGTGACCGCCAAAGCCCGTAGGCAATTTCATCGTTGCCGGCAACCGCAGCGGTAGGCCGCGGCTGGCGCGACAGGATTCGCCCCGCGCTCTTTTGACCGAAATCGACGAAGCTCTGAGGATTTCGCGAAGTGATCAGGGCGTGTTTTAGTTTGTTTTCGCGCATCGCTTGCCGGTAGCCTTCGAATCGCCGGCGAAGCCACGGGTAGGAGACATCCGCGGCGAAAACAATGTGGCGATGGCCTTTGCCGATCAGGTGCCGCGTGGCATGGAGGGTCCCATTGAAATCGTCGAAGCCAACTTGGTCGAATTGCTCCTCGTCGCCCATCCCAACCACGTTATTACTGAAGGCCACGAAGGGCATATTGATTGATTCGATCCTCCGGAGCAGATTGGGATAAATCGTGCCCGCCAGAATGAGACCGTCAATCAAGCCGTGCTCCTGAAGAACGGGCGGGAGGTCAATCCTATCGGGAGGCGTCCGTGGGGAGTAGTGCAGCGCGGCGAATAGAACGTGCTGCTTCAAGCCGCTGGCATAAGATTCAACGCCTTGCAAGATGCGAGCATGAAAAGGATGGAGAAAATCGCGGTTGCTCAGTAGAAAGCAAACCATTTCCGCGCGGCGCTTGAGAATCCGGCGCGCCTGGGCG
>Ga0209472_1000562_pt1 | contig 21880 bp, 12 predicted proteins | sample GraSoiAngelo_130_FD_185887 | JGI IMG/M metagenome (GOLD analysis project Ga0209472, IMG submission 185887) | Grasslands soil microbial communities from the Angelo Coastal Reserve, California, USA - 14_0929_02_20cm (SPAdes) (version 2) | ecosystem: Environmental > Terrestrial > Soil > Grasslands ...
CCTCGGTGCTCTGGGACCACATGATCGTCGCGTTTCCACCGGCGGAGCAGCGGGCGAACGGTTGGCCTTGATAGAGCGTGTGGCCGTTCGCGGCGAGGATCGCGGTCGCGTAGTTCGGCGTCGTCCCGTGAGGGTTGCCGCCGCCGTTGCCCGGGACGACGAAATCCGTCGGGATCGGGGCGCTGAAGAGGACGCTTCCTTGCACGTCGCACCGGCCCGGCACCTTGTCCCAGGCGTCTCCGTTGTAGTAGACCGGGGTATCGGGCGCCGACGGCGTCAGGATCAGCACGTCCACATCGGCCGTCATGCCCGCGGCGGTCGCCTGCTGGATGTGCGCAGGGACGTACACGGCGTCTGCTCCGATCGGCAGATTCCAGATGCTGTCGCGGGTGAAAGGCCAGGTCAGCGGGTCTCGCGGCGGGTCCCCGTTCGGCGCGGGGGAACTGGAACGCGAGGTCACCGAGCCGGTGGAACGATCTCCTTGCGGCCCGACGACGGTCGAGCCCGCGAAGAGGACGGCGAGGGATCCGGCAACGAGTACGGCGACCAAGACGAGCACGAAGAGGAGAGGGCGCTTCCGGTCCTCCTTCGGATTCGTCGGTTTTAGGCGGATGCTGGGAACCCTTCTTGTTGCGATCCGAGACACCAGCGATGGGGGATTACGCCGTGACCTTTGACTCACTACATACTCGTTTGTGTACGGTGGTCGAAGTTTGTTACCGAATTTCGGAATAGCCTGCGGAAGGTGAATCTTATTGACGGAGAATCGTCACTCGCGTCCGTTTGCCAACGCGAGTTCACGGATTCCGTCGTTACCGCGAAGTCCGGTTCTCTCCAGACGAAGGTTGAAATCGGGCCCCTGTTTCCATGGGACGGAGGCGGACCCCGCGCGCGCCCATACGATCGTCGCGGCCCTCGTCCTCCTCTGGTGTTGGGGCAGTGCGCTCCTTGTAATGTTGAACGACATCGACTTCTTCTCGCTCCATGATTTGTTCGACACCGCGCACCCGCACCACGAGCACATCGTCGTCGCGCTCGGAATCGGTGGGCTCGTCGCATCGGCGATCATCTTCCTCTGGGGCAGGCGCGTCCCTCTTCCCGCGATCTGATGCCGTGAAAAGCGACGAGACTCAGCCCGAATCACCTTCGCGGTCTTCCTCGAAGGAGTCCTCGTGGTCCGATCCCCGCCGCCCACGTCGCATGAAGCGCACGAGGACGAAGCTCACCGCAAGGAGGACCAAGGCGATGGCCGGGAAGATCAAGGGAGCCACTTGGGCCGGGAAGGGGAAGACGAAGGGCGATCCCTGCCCGTTCGAAAGCGCGTAGGAGGCGCCTCCGGCCGCGGGGATCACGAAGCTCAGACTCCCGCCGGACGACGATTGAGCCGTGAGGACGGTGTCGCCCGATCGAGTCAAAGTGTACGAAGTGCTCGGCGTGAAGCCGGAGCCTTGGACCGCCACGCTGGAACCGCTCTGGAGATCGAACGCGATCGTGTTCGGCGAGAACGTCGTCACTTGCATCCCCGTGATCGGCCCGGTCCACGTGGCCTGCAACGTCTGGGCCTCGTCCGCTTTCGCGGACGCGAAGGCGACGAGCCCGCCGACCGACGCGGAGACGTTCAGGAGGCGTCCGGACCAGGAGTACGAGACCTGCGAGGCCTCGTCCGTCGTCACGAGCAGGACCGAACTGAGGTCCGTCGATCGGATGCCGCTGCCCAGGTCCACGACGGTGCCATCGTAAGCTGCCGGAAGACGGATCCGGTCCGCGGCGACGTTCCAGGACGTCATGTCGAAGATCGTGCCCGCGGTGGAGCTGACCCCTGGCACGGAGCCGTTGTCCGGCACGTAGACGCCGTAGTCCACGTCGAAGATCGTATTCGAGAAGATCCGGGCCCGGTCCGAGCCGAGCTGGACGCCGGAGTGGACGGAGTGGATCATGTTGCCGAGGATCGTGGTCCCGTCGCCGTTGTACGCGACGTCGATCCCGCGCGGGTAGTCGGCCGCGATGGGCGCCCGACCCGGCTCGTCCCCATAGACGAGGTTCCAAGCGATGAGCGTGTCCTGCGAACTCTGCGAGACAATCCCGCCCGCGGTCGCATTCACGACCGTGTTGCGCGTCGCGACGATCCCGGTCGATTGGCTCGCGGCATCGACGTAGGTGTCGCCGAGCTGGATGCCGGTCGTGTGGAAGGCCCCGCTCGTGTAGGCGTTCACGAAGTTGCCGGTGACCGTCACGTCATGGACGTCCCGGTCCGTCTCGATCCCGTACACCCACTCGGAGTTCGTGTCGAGCGCGATGTAGTTCGCCTCGACGTGCACGTCCTGGGAACCGGACCGGATGGCGATGCCGTACGCGTGTTGCGCGTTCTCGATCGAGTTGTGGCGGAGAGTCACATGCTGCGTCGTGAGGGCGACGGGCCAGTGGCCGAGCTGGATGCCCTCCCACTGGTTCGTCCCCGCGAGGTTCGTGATCCGGTTGTTCTCGACGACCAAGTAGGCGTTCGTCGATTCGATCCAGATCATCACTTGCGAGCCCGTGTTAGCGTTGCCGTCGATGAGCCAGTCGCTGATCACGTAGGGATCGGTCGAGGTGCCGGTCCCGCTTCGCACGCCGTTCGCCGCGGTGAAGTCGGTGTTCGAGTGGATCGCGATCGGCCCGTGCGGCTGCAGTGTCGACGGATCCGTTAAGCCGTATCCCGGAGGCGCTCCGACCCCGCTTCCCTGATTGTCCACGATGACGATCCCTTGGCTTTGCGTCGCCGTGTGTCCCGCGGAATCTTGGATTTCCAGCTGGACCGTGAACATGCCGGCGGCCGCGAAGGCATGTTGGGCCGTCAGGGTCGAAGAGAGGGAGGTGTCCCAGATCCCGTCCGATTCCCAGTCCCACTGAGCTTGCAGAGTTGCCGTCGGATCGGAATCGGTCGAGGAGGACGCGTCGAACGTCACCGTCTCGTTCGCTCGCGGGACGGTCGGCGAATGCGTGAATCGGGCGACGGGACCCGGGGCGGTCACCGTGGCGGCGATCGTCGCGGTATGGGTGAGGGCCCCGCTCGTCCCCGTCACGGTGACGGTGAAAGATCCACCGGTCGAACCGCTCAGGGTGCACGTGGAGGTCTGGCTCCCGGAGATGCTCGACGGGCTGCACGACGTCGAGACGCCGGACGGCGACGAGGAGGTCGTCAGGTCGACGGTCCCGGCGAATCCCCCTGTCGACTGGAGACTCACCGTCGAGGTGGTGGTCGAACCGGTCGCGAACGAAACGCTCGTCGGGTTCGCGGATAGGGAGAAGTCCGGGCCGCCCGCGCCGAAGAACTCCACGGGGGAGGCGGCGCCGACGTCGCCTTGGCCCAGGTTCCCGCCGCCCCAGACGTCTTCGAGGAGCTTGATGAACGAATAATGAATGAACGAGGTGCTCGACTTGTAGGCCGCCTTCGCGGCGGGGCCGATGAAGGCCGTGTACACGAGAGGCGGATTGGCATACCCTTCGTCGAACGTCAGCATGAGGGTGGCCCGCTTGCCGCTCATCGCGGTCAAGAGCTGGGGCACCCAGCTCTGGAGCCAGCTGTCCCCCGTGGACACGGAACACGAGTGCATGTTGTTGCAGTCATTCGGAGTGAGCCAGATGAAGTTCGTCCCGGCGTTGAGCGCCGCGATCACTTCGGTGCCGGTGCCGGGCAGGAGGTTCGCGCAACGGGAGGGGTTGCCGGTGATCGTCGTGTAGGACAGGAACGGGAAGTGGTCTTCGCCGCGGGGAGGATTCAGGCCGCAACCGCTCCCGCTCGCGTCTTCCGCGAAAGCCTTCCACGTGTGACCGGAGTTCTCGATGATGTCGACGATCGTCGGGTGATTGAGGTTCGGAGAGTTCCCGTCGCCGGAGACGCCGAAGGTGCTCCCTCCGATCAGGGCGATGTAGTTCGGCTGGGACGGGTTCGTGACGCTCTGCCAATGCTGGGCGAGCCCGTACTGGTCCGCGAGCTGCGTCATGTACGTGGCGGGACCGTAGATGTCGTAGAGATCGTGGTTCTCCATCAGGACGACGACGAGTTGGTCGAAGTTGTTGGTGGCCTCCGAGTGAATCGGTCGCGGAACCGCCGAATCTCCGGGGGCGACGAGGGGAACCACGCTCCACGCGACGACCGCGAGGGCCGCGACGAGGATCGAGGCCGCGATCACGAGGAACGCGGGCGGGCGGCCTGTAGGGGGAATTAAGGGCACCAGCGAGAGATGTCCCCACCCGAACCCACGCTATATGCCGACTCGGGAACGGATATCGATTTTGGTTACTGCAATGCGAAATACACACGTCCGTGGAACGAATGAGAAATCGATGTTGCGAACGTTCGCCGGGTCTACCAATCCGACGGATCGTCTTCTTCCTCTTCCTCTTCTTCGTACTCCTGCATGGAGTCGCGGCGCGGCCGCGGGCGGTTCCGGGGCTGCCGGCGGTGAGAGCCGCGGATTACCAGGGCGGTCACGAGCCCGAGGACCACGACGAACAAGGCGAAGGGCCAAGAGATTCCCAAGGGGAGGGTCGGGAGCGAGAACGCGGACGACTCGACGTCGAAATGTCCCTGGGACGTCGATGCCCGGCCCGCGTTGTCGACCGCCTTGACCTGGACGGTGTGCGGACCGTTGGACAGGTGCCGCGTGATCGTCGTCACCAGGCCGACGGACTCGAACGGCCCGCCGTCGATGCTGACTTCCTGCCGCGCGATCCCGGAGGCGGCATCGGAGGAAGACCATGAAATCGTGACGTCGGATTGGGAAACGCTCCCGCTCGGGGACGGCGTCCCGACCGCGGGAGGCGTGAGGTCCACCCGGATCGACGCGGACTTCATCGTCTCGATGCGTCCCGCGGCATCGATCGACTGCCACTGGAGCATGTGGTCGCCGTCTCCGACAACGAAGGGTCTCGCATACGTCGTCCAGGAGTCCTTGTCGAGGCTGTAGAGGGTGATGAACGAGGATCCGGAGGGACTCGTCGCGGTCAACGTGACGTTCACCGCGGTGAGGTGCCAACCGTTCGCGCCGACGGCTCCGTCGACGGACGCCGACGTGGTCGGGGCACCCGGCGGGGACGGCGGCGGCGGGCCGCCTCCCGAGGCGACGACGGTGAGCGCGTGGGTCGTTGTGCCCGTGAGCCCGCCCGCGTCCTGGACCTCGAGGCGAACGGAATAGGTGCCGGTCGACGGGTACGCGTGGCTCGCGGTCAATGTCGCCGAGAGCGTCGTGTCCCAGACGGCGTTGTCTTCCCAGTCCCAACGGACCTGGAGCGCGCCGTTCGACGACGTCGAAGTGGATGCATCGAATGCGACCGGGGCATTCACGTCAGGCGATGACGGGTTGAAGGTGAAGCGCGCGACCGGATTCCCGGGAGGCGGGGGAGGCGGGGGAGGAGGTGGAGGAGGAGGCGGTGGCGGGGAGCCGGCGATGATCGACTGCGCGACGACGGGACTCGTGGAGGCTTGGTACGTCGAGTCGCCCGCGAACTGCGACCGGATGTACTCCGTGTGCGGCGTCGTCCCATGGAACACCATGTCGGCGCCGTACGTGCCATCGGATTGGGTCGTGAAGTGTCCGATCTGTGACTCGGGAGACCACGTGATGTTGTCCCACGACCACTCGAGGTCCACCCGCGCCGAGGCGATCCCGGCTCCCTTCACATCCGTCAGCCGTCCGCTCACGTGCACGGTGGCCTCAAAGACGGACGGGTTCGGATTGGTCGTGAGCGCCAGGGACGTCGAGTTCTGTCCCGGCGGCGGGGGAGGTGGCGGGGGAGGCGGTGGCGGCGGAGGCGGACCGCCTCCGCCGGTGAAGAACTCGACAGGAGAGGGCGCGTTCACATCGCCCTGGCCGAGGTTCCCACCGCCCCACTCGTCCTCGATGAGCTTGATCAGAGAATAGTGACTGTACGAGGCCGTGGACTTGTAGGCCGTCTTGACGCTCGGGCCGCTGAAGGCCGAGTAGACGAGCGGCGGATTGCGGTAGCCCTCATCGTACGTGATGAAGAGGGCGGCCTTCTTGCCGGCCATCGCGCTCAACAGGTTCGGGACCCAGCCCTTGAGGAAGTTGTCGCCGGTCGAGACCGAACAGGAGTGCATGTTGTTGCAGTCGTTCGGGGTGAGCCAAATAAAATTCGTTCCCGCGTTGAAGGCGTTGATGACTTGCGTGCCGGTGCCGGGCACGAGGTTCGCGCACCGGGAGGGGTTGCCGGTGATCGTCGTATAGGATAGGAACGGGAAATGGTCTTCGCCTCGAGGCGGGTGGATTCCGCATCCGGTGCCCGAAGCGTCCTCGGCGAACGCTTTCCACGTGTGACCGGAATTCTCGATGATATCGACGAGCGTCGGATGGTTCAGGTTCGGATGGTTCCCGTCGCCATTGACGCCGAACGTGCTGCCGCCGATGTAGGCGATGTAGTTCGGCTGCGACGGATTCGTGATGCTCGCCCAGTGTTGCGACAGGGCGTACTGATCGGCGAGCTGCGTCATGTACGTGGCATGCCCGTAGATGTCCGGGAGGTCGTGGTTCTCCATGAGAACCATGACGAATTGATCGAAGTCGCCGACGGCTCCGGCGAACACGGGTCCTGAACCCGGCGAGTCTCCGGGAGCGGGCAACGTGATGACGCTCCATGCCGCGAGCGCCACGACGATCAGGACAATCGATACGAGAAGGGTCCGGGACGAATGCGGCCGACGGATCGAGGAGATCAGGGACACCAGCGGGGGACAAGCCCCGACCGCCTCACCGGATATATCCCCGCACCGAGACGGCTATCGGTACTGGTTACCGGAGTGGGAAATCAGTTCGCGTCCGCGGGTCTCGTGTGTCCGCGAAATCGACAGCGACGAACGGAACCGCGGTGAAGAGGCGAAATCGGAAAGGACGGAGACGCGAATCTAGAGATCCCAGGTCCGGTCTTCTTCCTCTTCTTCCTCCTCGTATTCGGGCACTTTCCGATATCGCGGTTGGACGCGGTTGCTGCGGCGATGACGGAGGATGGCGACAAAACTCACTAGGAGGAGGAAGAGCGCGATGATCGGCAAGAACAACGGCATGGACTGCAGCACGCCGGGGATCGAATTGCCCGTCGATTCCACGGTGAAGGTCGTGCCCGTCGTGGACTGATGCCCCGCGTTGTCGAAGGCCCGCACATCGACCCGGTGCGAACCGCTCGCCATGGAGCGCGCGACGCTCGTCGAGAGACCCACCGACTCGAAGGCCCCGCCATCGATGCTGACTTCGTACCTCGCGATGCCGGAGGCCCCGTCGGATCCGGACCAGGAGATGGTCACGTCGGAGGTCGTCACGCGACCGCTCGGAGACGGCACTCCGAGGATCGGGTTCGTGAGGTCCACATCGATCTCGGTCGAGTGGACCGTTTCCACGTAGCCTGCGGTGTCAAGGGACTGGTAGGCCAAGGTGTGGCGCCCCTCCGAGACGAGGAAGGATTGCGTGTAGGTGGTCCACCCGCCACTATCCAGGCTGTATGCGGTCGTGAGCGCCGCCCCGCTCGGGCTGGAGGCCTGGAGGGTGACCGTGATGTCGGAAACGTACCAGCCGTTGGCACCGAGTGTTCCGGCCACGTTCATCGTCGTGACAGGCGGAGAGCCGACGGATGCGGAGATCCGGACCACCGAAGACTTGGTCGCTTCGACGTTGCCCGCGACGTCCGTCGCGGCGTAGTCGATCGTGTGTTGACCGTTGCCGCTCAGGAGGACGATGCCGGAATAGGTATGCCACGCCCCGCCGTCGAGGCGGTACTGGACCGTCTGCACCCCGCTCGACGCGTCCGTCGCGGCCAGCGTGATGTTCGCCGAACCGATGTAGGATCCGTCGGGCGCCGGGGTCCCTTGGACTTGCACGGCGGTGGACGGCGCGACCGTGTCGATGTTCGCCGAGGCCGTCCGGATGACCTCGTTGTTCCCCGAGTTGTCGGTCGCGTAATATCCGACCGTGTGGGCTCCTTCTCCTTGGACGACGACTGCGCCGGAGTAGATCTGCCAAGCGCCCCCGTCCAGCTGGAAGTGGATCGCCCGCACCCCGCTGAGATCGTCCGTCGCGCTGAGGGTGACGGTCACCGCGGAAGAATACCACTGGTTCCCTCCGGCGGTCCCGCTGAGGGAGGCCGTGCTGACCGGCGGGACGGCGTCCCCGACGCTTCCGGGGGAGAGCGTGTACGTGGAGGCCGGGGCCGCGGGGACCGTGAGGGTGAGCCCTCCTGCCGGCGTCGATTGGGCGCTGCCGACTCGGCTCGTGCCTCCCGAGTTCGTCCGCGTCAAGTTGTACGTCGTGCTCGGGGTGAAGCCGGTGCCGTCGAAGACGATGTCGGCGGAGCTCGTGAGTTGGAAGGCCACGTTCGAGGCGGAAAAGGCGGTCGGACGAAGGCTCGCGATCGATCCGGACCAGGAGGCCCGCAACGTCTGGCTGTCCGCGGTATCGCCGGTGTCGTAGAGGACGGTGCCGCCGACGGTGGCCGAGACGTTCAGCGTGCGGCCGGTCCACGTGAGGACGATCCTCGACGCGGCGGTGAGGGTCGCGAGCTGGAGGGCGGTGAGGTCCGAGGTGCGGATCCCCGGGCCGACGTCGATGACGGTCCCCTGGAAGTTCGCGGGCAGACGAATCGCGGTGTTGGCGACGCTCGCATAGGAGGTCGCGAAGATGGTCTCGCCCGAGGTGCTGACTCCGGTCCACGCGCCCGGGTCGAGCACGTAGATCCCGTAATCCACGTCCGTGAGCGAATTCAAGGCGAAGACCCCGCCGTCCGCTCCGACGACGATGCCCCAGTGGACCGTGTGGATGACATTCGCGACGACGACGCTTCCATTCGCGTACCAGTCCGTCTGAATGCCGCGAGGATAGTCCGTCCCGATGACCTTCGTGCCGGGGTAGTTGTCGTAGACCAGGTTCCACGCGACGACGGTCCCGACCGCACTCTCGGCGGCGATCCCGTTGCCGGTGGCGTTCACGACCGTGTTGTGGATCGCGATCACGCCGGTCGTGCGGTGCGTGTCGTCGACGTGGACGTCACCGAGTTGGAGGCCGGTCGTATGGAACGTGCCGCTGGTGTACGCGTCGACGTAGTTCCCGAAGACGGTCACGTCATGGACATTGCGGTCCGTCTCGATCCCGTCGAGCCACTCGTACGTCGAATCGAGGCCGACGAAATTGGCCTCGATGTGGATGTCGGTCGAACCTTCGCGGATCCCGAAGCCGTACGCATGCCGGGCGTTCTCGACGGAGTTGTGTCGGAACGTCACATGTTGCGTCGCGAGGATCGCGGGCCAGTGGCCGACCTGGAACGCCTCCCATTGGTTCGTCCCGGAGAGGTTCGTGACCTTGACGTTCTCCACGGTCACGTAGAGGTTCGTCGACTCGATCCAGACCATCACCTGGGCTGTCGCGTACAGGTTGCCGTCGATGGACCAGTCGCGGATCACGTACGGATCGGTCGCGGTCCCCGTCCCGCTGCGCACGCCGTTCGCGGCGGTGAAGTCGGTGTTCGCGTGGATCGCGATGGGCCCGTGCGGCTGGAGCGTCGACGGATCGATCAAGCCATAACCAGGAGGCGCTCCCGCGCCTCCGCCACCCACCGGGGAAACGACGACGGGATGGCTCGCGATGTTGGTGAGCGCGTGATTGTCCTGGATCTGGACCTTGACGAGGGATGTGCCGGCCGCGGCGAAGGCATGGGGCGCGGTGAGGACGGACGAGTAGGCGGTGTCCCAGGCCCCATCGCCCTCCCAGTCCCAGCGGGCTTGGAGCGTCGCAGTCGGGTCGGAATCGGTCGAGGACGAGGCATCGAACGTCACCGTATCATTGACCTGCGGGTAGGCCGGCGCGAAGGTGAATCGCGCAACGGGTCCCGCCGCGGTGACGGTCACCGAGACCGCCGCGGTGTGGACGAGCGTCCCACTCGTCCCGGTGATCGTGACGCTGTACGAACCTGCATTCGCGGCGCCGAACGTGCACGTGGACGTCTGGCTGCCACTGATGCTCGACGGGACGCAGGTCGTGGTGACGCCCGCGGGCGACGATGATGCCGTGAGACCGACGGTCCCCGTGAAGCCCCCGCTCGCGGTCAAGCTGATCGTGGAAGTCGCGGATCCGCCCGCGGCGAACGAGACGCTCATCGGGTTTGCCACCAGGCCGAAATCGGGTCCGCCCGGGAGGAAGAACTCGACCGGCGAGTTCGCGGACACATCGTTCTGCCCGAGATTTCCACCGCCCCAGACGTCCTCGATCATCTTGGCCAGGGAATAGTGGGAGTACTCGACCGTCGACTTGTACGCCAACCTCGCAGCCGGGCCGACGAACGCGTGATAGATGTACGGAGGATTCGTGTACGCTTCATCGAAGGTGAGGACGAGCAACGCTTTCTTGCCGTTCATCGCGGTGAGGAGTTGCGGCACCCAGCTGTGGATGTAGTTGTCCCCGGTGGCGACGGAGCAGGAGTGCATGTTGTTGCAGTCGTTCGGGGTCAGCCAAATGAAATTCGTTCCTGCGTTGAGGGCGTTGATGACCTCGGTCCCGGAACCCGGGAGAAGGTTGGCGCAACGGGATGGGCTTCCTGTGACGGTCGTGTACGATAGGAACGGGAAATGGTCTTCGCCTCGCGGCGGGTTGAGACCGCAGCCGGTGCCCGAGGCATCCTGTGCGAAGGCCTTCCACGTGTGACCGGTATTCTCGATGAGATCGACGATGGTGGGATGATTCAAATTCGGATGGTTTCCGTCGCCGGAGACGCCGAAGGTACTCGCTCCAATGTAGGCGATGTAGTTCGGCTGCGACGGATTCGTGATGCTCGCCCAGTGCTGCGCGAATCCATATTGGTCCGCGAGCTGCGTCATGTACGTCGCCGGTCCGTACACGTCAGCCTGGTTCTTGTTCTCCATGAGGACGACGACGACCTGATCGAAATTGTTCGAGGCTTCGGGATGGAGGGTTCCGCCTCCGACCGGACTGGAGGGATCTCCGAATCGAAGGAGGCCCGCAACCGCGACGGCCCCGATGCAAAGGAGAGCGGCGAGCAGGACGACGCCGATCGATCGTCTGCTTCTCCCGGAAAATCCGATGAGGAACGAGAGGAATTGAAGGCGACCTCGGGCATGAATGAAGAACACCAGCGGGGACCGAACGCTGGCGTACCTGGACGGACGGTATAAGCAGATGATGACTTGCCTATCGTTCTTTGGTTACTGATAGGGAAAACGGGATGCCGCAACTGGAAGCCGGTGTTCTTCAAGCAGCATCGGAGCGCAGAATCTCACGCGATTGGCGGGCCTGGCGGAAAGGCTACCTCGATTTTCGACTCGACCGAGTACCTTTCAGCGAAATCGAATCGCACAGAATTAGGATTGTTCTCTTGAAAAGGTCCCTTGTAGGGAGGTCATCTAGATGCCGTCCAACGGCACCTCGCGATCGATCCCGCGGAGGAACGACGAACGAGCGAGGATGTACACGGAGAGGAGCGAATAAAGGATGAGGCCGAACCATCCGTAGCTCAGGAGGAGGATCGCCGTCGTGTTGGCGATATAGTAGGTCGACAGGAACCCGTCGGATCCCGGGAGCAGGATCGCTCCGATGGCGACGTAGAGGCACGCGACGATGGACGGACCGATCAAGGGGACGATGGACAGCGGCGCGGAGTCCTCCGACTCTCCTCCCGCAACGGGAAGACCGACGTTCGCGAGGGACATCCCAATCCTTTCGCGGGCCCTCGCGACCCGATCGATCGCCGCAGAATAGTTGCCCGTGTCGAGCAAGGCGACGCCTTCGGCCGCGGTCAGTTCGGCGGCGTGCACCTGTTGCGTCGCGGCCTTCGTGTGTTCGATCTCGACGAGGACGCTTTGCAAGTCCTGCGCGATGTGTTCGACGAGCGAGGACTCGAGTGTGTCCTTGAGCTGTTCGACGACGCGGACTCGATATACGAGGTCTCCCTCCCGGCCCGCGGTCGCGTCGGCGATGACCCGCCGGATCTCCGGGACATTGAGTCCGGCCTTCTTCGCCGCGACGAGCAGCGGCTTGATCTCATTGACGAGTCGAAACAGGACTTGGGTCATCTCCCGTTCCTCGGGGAGCAGCACGCCGCCGCCCTTCCGGGCGCGAATCCCCGAGAGACGATCCATCAGGTTTCGCGGCGAGGTCGGATCGGCAGCCGGGACCAACCGCGACAACGCCGCGGACACTGCGGCCGCATCGCGGGCTCGAGACGGGTCCATGTACGGCGTCGGATCCGCTCCGGAGTCCTCCAAGAGTCCATCGACCGCCCATCCTGATTCCGGCTTCCGCGAGATCCGTGAAGACGGTGGGAACGCAGTCACCATCTTGGTCTCCGATGGAGCCGCTCGTCCCCCTCTCGAGCTCGTCGAACCCCTCGGCCCCCATGCACGGGCGAGGTGGGGCAGGATCGAGGCCGTGAGGAACAGCCCGATGAGGACCAACACGCCTCCGAGCATCGACGTTTGGTAGACGGCCCGCGAGATCTCCGGCGAGTACGCGCCTTGGCTCGCCCGGTGGGCGAACGAGTACGCGAGGTACGCGACGGAGGCGAAGAACCCGAAAAATGCGACTGCTAGAAAACGAGGACGAATAAACCCCAGTCCCTCAACCCGCAAGGAAGGTATTGCAAGATGCTGGGATAAGAACGTTCCGTTCGCGTCGTCGCGACGTGTTTTGTGGCGACCCATCCGCCGGTCTAGCTCCCGGCCGGACCGGCCGATGTGGCCTCGGGTGTCGACTCGTCCCGCGGGACCGCGGTCGACGCGCGCAACCGCTTCTTCAGGAGGACGAGCGCGATCCGGAACCCTTCCTTCAGGTGGAGCTTCGGCTCCCCGAGGCGCTGGTGGTACTCGATCGGCACCTGAACGATCGGGATCTTCCTCAGCGCGCACTCCGCGAAGATGTCCGCCTCGAGGTCGAAGCCGTCCGCGGTCAGGCCGAGGGACTTGAGCCGTTCCGAAACGAAGGCCCACATCCCGCTGCAGACGTCGGAGATCGGCGTGGCGAATAGGAAGGATGCAAACCAACTGAGCAGGCGGTTCCCGAGGTAGTTCGTGCTCGTCATCGCCCCCTCATCGATCTTGCCGAGGAAGCGCGATCCGAGGACGACCGGAGAATCCGAGCCGAGGAGCCCAACGAGGTCGGGGATCGCCTCGGGAGGGTACGTGCCGTCCGGGTCCATGAACAAGGCGAAGTCCTCCTGAATCTTCGGCACGAACTCCCGGAACGCCGAGCCTTTGCCGCGGCCGCTCTGGACGAACACTTCGGCGCCGAACCGGGTCGCGACGGCCCGCGTCTGGTCGGTGGAGTGGCCGTCGAGCAGGTAGATGCTGTAGGCGAGGCCCCGCTGATGGAGCGTCGCCTGCGGGATCCTCTTGAGGACCTCCGCGAGGCCGAGCTCCTCGTTCAGGGCGGGAAGGAGGATCGAGAGGCTTGGCAGGACCGGTTTCTCGACCGCCCCCAACGGCAGAAGGTCGATCGGGTTTTCGACCTCGCGACGGAATGGGAAGGCCGGGATCGGGCCGGCCGGTGGCTCTGGCCCGCGCTGAGAGCCTCCCGACGGTGCCCACTCTCCCTCGATCGGATCCATTCGAACTTGCACTCCTCCCAGCTTGTGTTCTATACCGGTCCCGTGTCAACTCGATCCAAAAATCGCGGTCGTTCGTCCGACGGTCTTGACGCGGAACGTCCCACCACTCCCCCATCGCAGGAACCCCTCGTCGCAGTTGTCCCGACGTCGTAACGAACTCGGTTGAACACGGCCCTTTGTCTCGAACGGTGAACACTTCGTCCGTCGGTCATTTTGTTTTTGGCACACGTTTTGCCGACGGCATCAAAATTGATACGAACGGGACCGGGAGACGATGGAGGTCCCGTCGGACTCGTTCTCACGGACGAAAATGTCCATGCCGGTCGTTCAACACGAAAGCGCGGTCCGTTTTTGTCGGACACGCCCGCCCTCGACGCCGACTTCGGATGTCGGGGCCTACCTTTTTGAGGGGGCAAGAGAATGCTTACATCCTCCTGTGGGTGTGGAGGCGGTTCGGATGGGGCGGGAGTCGTCAACGAATCTAGAGCAGGCCGCCCTGTCTTTCCTTTCCGCGATCGATCCGGAGCGGGGGATCGACGCGGCCCTGTTCCTCCGGCGGACCGGATTGGTCCTCGCCTCCTGGACGCGGGAAGGCATCCGACTCGATGTCGTGAGCGTCATGGCGGCTACGATGTTGGCCTCGATCGACACGATCACCGAGACCCTCGGAGGATCTGCGTCGGAATCCGTGGCGGTCGAGGGCGGCGATTACCAGATGGTCGCCACGAAGATCGGATCGAAGGCGTTCCTCGTGGTCATCGCGAAAAAATCCGTGGCGCGAAGCGCCGTGCGAAAGACGGTGCGCCAACTCGTCGCGCAGCTCTCGAAAATCGCGAGCGAGACGCAGCCTCGCCTCGAGGGTACGACGGGAAATCCTAGAGTTAAAGTACGTCCTCCTCGATGAGTACACGGGTTGGGGGTTTTCGTCATCCAGGACACGAGCCCGAGCGCCTACGGGTTCCTCGGGACGGTGGAGGCGATCGACTACGTCCTCCGCTCTTTCTCCCGGATGAGCGGGGCCATCTCGATCCAAGCGACCTCCTTCCTGATCGGCGCCGCGATCATGGCGGGCCTCAAGCATCCGGTCCGTCGACGAATCTACGATCACCTCGTCCGACTCCCGGGAGACCACTTCCGGTCGGTCGCGCGGTCGCTGGACATCGCGGTCGGAACGGCGCGGTATCACCTCGCCGCCCTCCTTCGAGACGGGCTCGTCTATAGGGAGGATACGAACGGACGCGCTCGATACTATGTGAAAGCAGGCGCGGCCGACGTGAACCGCCTGTACGCCCAGCACTGGGAGTTCCGCGACGTCCGCCTCCGGATCGTCGGAGCCTTACGGCGCCTCGAGCGGGCGCAGCCCGCCACGATCTCGAAGGTCCTCGGGATCAGCCGCCAGCTCGTGTCCTACCATCTCGTGCGCCTCGAGAAGGCGGGACGGGTACGGCGCGAAGGGTCCCTGTATCGTCTCGTTTCGCCGGGTCCTGCCCGCGGCGCGCACGATGGCAAAGTTCGCCTCGGGACGAAGCCTTAATCAAGGACTCCGCGATGAGTTCCGTCGTTGCCCGAGCGTGTCCGCGGGCCCGCGTTCCTCGACATTGTGACCCTCGCGATCTCCCTGACCGGGATCATCGGACTGACCTCGGTCTTCCTCGAGTTCAAGTCCGGAATCATCCGGGTCCCGCGACTCCTCTACCTAGCCTACATGGCGATGATGTGCGCGCCGTTCTTCGTGGCCCTCGTCCGGACCCCGAAGCTCCCGTTCCTCATCCCGCCGATCGTCATCCTCTTCGTCATCTATCCCCTCGCCGCGCCGCACGGCATCATCTTCTCGACGGACCCGATCTTCAACTACTCCTTCACCGCCGACGTCGTGAATAGTGGCTTCTGGGCTCCTGGGGCGGGCAATGGCTTCGCGCGGACGTATTCGTTCTATCCGCTCGGCAACGTCTTCATGGGCTACGTAATCCTGACCGCGGGCTTGCCCGGCGCGGCGGTCTACGCGTGGATCGAGGCCCTCCTCCGGCTCATGGCCGTCCCGACGACTGTCTTCGCAATCGGCCGGCGCCTGTTCAGCACGCGCATCGCGGCGCTCGGCGTCTTCTTCTACCTGGGGACCGCCTCGATCCTCTTCAACGTCCCGGTGCAGCAGGGAATCGGCATTATCTTTGTCGGCCTCTCGCTCCTGTCCCTCGTCATGTTGACGCGGAGCTCGGACCGGAGCTCCCAGCGCCGGGCTCAGCTCCTGTTCGTGTGCGTCGCGGGCGGGATCGTGATGACGCACCACCTGTCCTCGTACATCTTCGCGGGCTGGCTCGGCGCGCTCGTGGTCCTCATGTCCCGTCCGAGGTTCCGGCCGATCGTCGCGACGTTCCGCTTCGGGACCCTCTTCATCTATTTCATCGCGATCTTGTCCCTGTACATCACGTTCTTCACCTACGCGATCTTCCAAGGGCATGAGCAGAACCTGACCACGGTCATCGGCCGCTTCACCACACCGGAGAACTTCCCGCCCTCGGGCCCGAGCGCCAACCTTGGGAGGACGTTCGCGCCCGAGGAGATCGCCTGGCTGGCCGCATCCGTGCTCATCGTCTTGCTGCTCGGCCTCGTCAGCCTGTACCGCTTCCGCAATTCCCGGGAGCACTCGTTCGCGGTGGCCAACGGCGTCGTCGCGGCGATCATCGTCATCGTCACGCTCCCGTTGGTCTCCACGGGCTTCAGCTTCGTCACCCTCCGGATTGGCGAGTACACGAACCTGATCATGGGGCCGTTCGCCGCCGCCACGCTCATCCGGATGGCGGGGGCCTCCACGGGCCGGTGGTCCCGCCTCGTGAGGAGGGTGAGCCGGAACCGCGATTGGCTTCCCCGCCTGGCGGTCTGCCTCCTGGCCGCGGCGGTGTTCATGGGAGGCAACCTTGCCGGGTCCGCGGTCCGACCGTACTTCGAGGAGCCGTCCCAGCGTACGACCGACTCTCCGCTCTTCTTCAGCCAGGACGACCTCCGCGCCGCGGACTGGGCCCTCCAGGCGTACGGACACCACCGCGTCTGGGGCGACCAGCTGGCGATCGATGCGTTCGCGGGCTTCGCGGACATGGAGATCGACTACGGCGGCTCTGCGGTCTTCACGGCCTCGACGATGAACGAGTCCGTGTGGTCGAGGCTCGCCGTGGGCGATTACATCGCCGTCAACACGTTGATGTTGAAGTCGCGGCCGAACTTCTACCTCCAGCCCGCGCTGCCGGGCCCGCTCAACGTCACGCAGGTCAACAAGTTCGTCAAGGATCGACATCTCGCGGTCGTCTTCGAAGACGGGACCTTCACCATCTACCGGGTGATGGCCCTCCCGCCTCCGTGATCCGGCCTCACGTGATATCGACCGGCAGGGAGACCTCGCGGACCAGTTTCGAGTTGCTTGCGGCTAACAGGCTAAACGTCAGGAAGAAGGTCCCGCTCGTCGCGTCCACGAGGATTGAAAAGGTCTTCGTCCAGGTACCTTCCGTGGGGAGGAAGATCGACTCCGTGTATTCGCCGTAGGCCAACGAGCCGTTGCCCAGGACCGTCGCGTCGAAGTGCAACACCGAGCTGGCCGGAATCCGAACGTACGTCTCGTTGCCCTTCGCGTTCATCGGGACGAGACGGATCCGCAGCGTGAAGGTCGCGGAGGTCGCGTTCCCTAGGGCGGTGAGGGTGAGGTTCTTCGGCTCGCGGCTCGCGAACGACCGCGGGGGCGGGAGCGAGTTCGCCGTGCCATCGGGACCGGTGATCCCGAAGGCGATCTGGTGCTCGACGGGGAATTGGAGGGAGGCGGTGGACAGCAGGAAGGCTGTGGCGCCGACGATCGCGATGAAGAGTGCGGCGACGACGCCCTTCTCGCCCGTCGAATAGTCCGAGAAGTCGAAGAGCCCCTTGGCGTAGGCGACGGCCGAGGCCCAGGGCCGACCGCCGGGCCGCCGCACGAGGAAGGCGATGACGGCGATGGGCAGCCCGATCGTCACGACCGCGAACTCGGTGATCGGGATGTGGGCGATCGAGACCGCAAGGGCCGAAATGGACGTGAGGATGATCGTCAGCCCGATCGTGAAGGCCAGGATTTCCGCGGGCGACATGGGGAGGCGGTTCCCGGCAATCAGGGCGAGGGCGCAGTATCCCATCGCGAAGAAGGCGGCGATCGCGACGAGGGACCGGATCGCGCTCGGAGGCGAGACCACGGCGAGGATTGCGTACAGCGCCAGGACCGCGACCGCCAGGCCGATGTAGGGGAAGGTCGCCCCACTCGTGCGAGGCTTTTCGGCGGGCAACATCGCGGACGGCCGGGCATTGAAACCGGGAGCCACTCAAAAACCCTCGCCCCGTCTCAGCGTTTCACGAACGAGACGTACGTCTTCGCGATCGAGGGCCAATCGGGAGTCTCCCGCATCCAGGCCTCGTTCTTCCGTGCGAGTTCTTGTCGTCGGCCGTCCTCGAGCGCCGTTCGGACGGCCCCGGCGAGGTCTGCGGGATTTCGCGGCCTCGCGAACACGAGGCCTGTCCGTTCTTCCAACTCGCGGATCGGATGAACCCGCGTGGTCACGACCGGCAACCCGGCGGCCACCGCTTCGAGGAGGACGAGAGGAAGTCCCGTGCGCACGAATCGATACGGGAACACGGCGGCGTGCGACCGTTGGTAGACGGCCCGCAGCTCATCTTCCGTCACGAGCCCGCGAATCTGGAGGACTTCGTGAACCCCGGCGCGGTGGCTGGTCGCCGTGAGGCTCGGGACCGTCCCGTCCCGAAGAAGGAGGAGGACCTGGGTCGGTCGGTCCGGAGGCAGGAGGTGAGCGAGACGGACCACATCGCCCACGCCGCGCGTCGGTTCGGGAGGCCCTGTGAAGACCACCCGCTGGGCCCCCGGCGGGAGGTCGAGCGACAGGCGCTCTCCGAGCGGAGCCGGCGTCCGATCCCGGAAGGAAGGATCGAACGGATGGCGGACGACATGGGACGAGCCGGCCGCGAGGCCCGCCCAGACGGCGGACAGTCGGTCGCTCTCCCAGAGGAACACGAACTCGTCCACGTAGCCGGACGCCTCTCGCCAGGTCCCGAGTTTCCGCGACGCGTAGAGGGCTGCGTGATGCATGTCCAATAGGGTCTCGGAGGCGAGGTCGGGGTCGAGGAAGCGGCGCGCAAGGTCGGGCCCCCCATGGAGCGGGCGCAGGAAGACGCCGATGAGACGACCTCGAAAGGCCGCCGGAGGTGTCGATTGGCGCATGGAAAAGAACAGGCTAGCCGTCATCCGCACCACGCCGCCGTCGGCGTTGTGGTCCTGTAGGAGTCTGCGAAGCCCGCGGGCCGTTCGGAAATCGCTTCGCTCCGGATGGCGAACGACCGGCACGCCGTTCCAAGAAGGGAGGCCTTCTTCCGTCGTCACGGCGAACGCCTCGTGGCCCTCCTGTTGGAGAGCCCGGGCGAGCCGACCCAGGTATCGCCACGGTTGCAGGTTCAACTGGGCCGGCGGGAGGGTCTCCGTGATGATGACGATGCGCAAGGTCTCCATGGTCCTCTTCGTGCGCGGCCGTGCGTGCCTGCCGAGGTCGTCAAGAGATTGAGTCGGGGGCCATCAACTATCGCGTGGCTGTCATGACGGGGTCGGGATTGACTAGCGACGGGAGGAGAATTTCAAATATGCCATGGATCTATTGTCTCCCTCGGCGGTGATGGTCCCTGCGGATCCTCATAGTAGGTTCACGAATCTTGCCGTTCCGTCACGCGGGGGACAAGAACTTCTGGCTGGACATCTTCCGCGGCCTCAAGCGCCTCGGCCATGAGCTTCGAATCGTCTCCGCGATGGTCGAGGACGTTCCGGACGATGGATTGCCGATCGTTCGAGTCCCTCCGATCCCGATCCACTTCCGACCGGACCAACGCATGAACCTGAGCCACAATCACCTCGCGGGCACGAACAACTATCTGAGCAAGACGATCAGCCTCCCGCGGCTCGTCCGCGCGGTGCGGCGGGTGCGTTCGGAGTTCCGTCCCGACGTGATCCACTTCGTCGAGAACTACGGGCCCGCGATGCTGGCGCTCCGGCCGGCGTTCCCACGAATCCCCATGACGATCTCCGCGCCCACGTACCAGCCGAACCGACCCCTGTACGATCTGTTCCTCGAAGCGAGCTTCGCCCCTTTCGACACGATCGTCCCGTTCTCGGATGCCTACCAGCGGCGCCTGATGGAGCTTCGATACCGGCCCGATCGCGTCCGGATGATCCGATGGGGGATCGACACGGAACGCTTCTCCCCGCCGACCGCGGCCGCGCGAGAAACGGCGAGGAAGGAACTCGGACTTTCGCAGGATACCCTCGTCAGCTTCTGGACGGGCTTCATCCAACAGACGACGGAGGACGATTTCCACGCGGCCGAGAAGACTGCGAACTTGGTCCTCGATCGAGACCCCTCGAAGTTCGCCTTCCTCTTCTGCTTCAAACCGGAACACTTCAAGGAGTCCTTCCAGGCCTCCGAGCGACCGGGCCTTCGGGTGTTCGGATCCGCGGAGGCCTTCCATGCCGCCCGCTTGGCCGCCGACGTCTTCCTGTCCCCGATCCAGGACGCCCGGTCCACCGCGGCGCCGCCCCTCGCGTGGCTCGAGTCCCTGGCGATGGGCATCCCGATCCTGACAACCGACATCCCCGGATCCGAGGAGGCGGTCGTCGAGGGAGTCAGCGGTTTGCGGGTCGGTTCGCCGGAAGCCGCGAGCGAGCGGCTGATCGAATTGTCCTCCAACGAAGGCCAACTCCAGCGGCTGCGGGAAGGGGCGCGAAAGGTCGCCGTGGACCGATATTCGGTCGACCGCTCGTTGGTCGAGTACCTCGAGTTATGGTCCAGCTTGGCGAACGGATTAAGGGGCCGTGCGCACCCGCGAAAATCCGTGGGGCCCTCCGACGCCCCGGACGCCCAGTGATCGTCGACGTTTTTGGCCCGCCACGCGACGGAATCGAAACGAACGAAGCCGAACCCTTCTGCCCCTACGATGCCGCGAGCACCTGCTCGAAGTATCGCAGCGTCTCGTTGGACATCCGATCGAGGGAAAATCGGTCTCGGGCCTGTTGCCCGGCGGCCGCCCCGAGTCGGCGGGCGAGCGATTCGTCGGAGAGAATCCGCTGCAGTGCGCCAGCGAGCGCGTGGGGATCTCCGGGAGGGACCAGCAGCGCCGACTTGCCGTCCGAGACCATGTCCGTGACGCCGGGCACGTTGCTCGCGACGATCGGCTTGCCGAAGGCCATCGCTTCGATCAGGGAGTAGGGGCAACTTTCCATGAAGCTCGGGACGACGACGACGGACGCGCACCGGAGGCGGGCGAGCAACTCCGTCCGAGGGATTACCCCGAGGAGCCGGACGCGGTCCGGTCCCAGGCCGAGCGATTGCGCGTGGCGCTTCCAGGTCTCCACCGCGCCGCTGCCCGTGACGTCCAGCCGCTCTCCGCCAGAGAGTTCGGTCAGGGCGCGGAACAGCACGGAGAGCCCCTTCCACCCGAGGAGCCTTCCCGTGAACAGGATCGGTGCGGCGTCCGATGGTTCGTCGCCGACCGGCGGAGCGTCGTCGAGCGAGAGTCCGTTCAGGACGGTCGCGGCGGTCCGCAGCCGCGGCTCGTAGGCGCCCATCACTTCGTTCCGGACGGCGTTCGACACGAACAAGGCGTGGCGGACGCGCTTCCAATAGTAGACTTCCGCGGGGAGCAACGCCGGGAGGACGGTCAGCGTCGTCTTCTCCGATTCGTCCAGCGGGCTGCCCCGACGCCGAGCCTGCTGGATGCCGCGGGATTGGCCCAGGATCGTGGTGTGCGTCGTCACGACGATCGGGCAATCGACGCCCGAGGTCAGAAGATCCGGCATCTGCGCGTGGTGCACGATGAAAAGATCCGGCCGGTACTCGCGGATCAAGTCCGGGAGCCGACGTCGGAGGGCGAGTTGGAATTTCAGGTAGTTCGTCATCACGCTTCCGCCGTTGGTCATCGGGACCGTCGTGACGTTCGGGATCGACGATCGCGCCTCTTTCCCTCCGAGGATCGTCACTTCGTGATGGGGCCCGAGGCCGCGGAGCAGCTGGCTGACGTACGTCCCGATCCCGCCCCAGATGCGACCGTATTCTGGAGCTGCTACTGCGATCTTCGTGGCCCTCGTTCTCCTGATTTTTTCGAATCGCGAGACCCTCGGCGAACCCCGGCCGCACAGACCCAATCGTAATGAGGAGGTCCGCGGGCGCGAGGGAGCCGTTCCTCCGTCTCGCTGAAACGTCAGCCGTTCGCCGCTATTTGA
>Ga0209472_1000563_pt1 | contig 21872 bp, 17 predicted proteins | sample GraSoiAngelo_130_FD_185887 | JGI IMG/M metagenome (GOLD analysis project Ga0209472, IMG submission 185887) | Grasslands soil microbial communities from the Angelo Coastal Reserve, California, USA - 14_0929_02_20cm (SPAdes) (version 2) | ecosystem: Environmental > Terrestrial > Soil > Grasslands ...
CCCGGGGACAACATCAAGATGACGATCGAGCTGATCAGCCCGATCGCCATGGAGGATGGGCTGCGTTTTGCGATCCGCGAGGGCGGCAAGACCGTCGGCGCAGGCGTCGTGACCAAGATCCTGAAGTGATGCGCAGCCGGCAAAAACCACGCTTTTTGCCGGCGGCCGACGGAGTGATGTCCGATGAAATTGCCGCAGGCAATTTCATCCCGTTTGAGAGTAGGCCAGTAGCTCAATTGGCAGAGCGGCGGTCTCCAAAACCGCAGGTTGGGGGTTCGATTCCCTCCTGGCCTGCCAGCGGTTGATATGACAGACGAAATCAAGGTTCCGGACGCCGGCACGGCGGACAAGGCGAAGCTCACCGTCGCGATCCTGGTCGTGATCGCCGGCGTCGCGGGTTATTACGTGCTCGCCGGCCGGCCCGCCTGGCTGCGCTGGACGCCCGTGGCGGGGAGCCTCGCGCTCGCGGCGCTGGTGCTGGCGTTCTCGCGCTACGGCCGCGAGTTTCGCCAGTTCGTGGAGCTGGCGCGCGTCGAGTTGCGCAAGATCGTCTGGCCGAACCGCCAGGAGACCGGCATGACGACGCTGGTGGTGTTCATCTTCGTGGTGGTGGCGGGAATATTCTTCTGGTTGCTGGACCTCGGGCTCGCCTGGGCCACGAAGCTGATAACCGGGCAGGGGAGCTGATGGCGCTCAGGTGGTACGTGGTGCACGCCTATTCGAACTTCGAGCACCGGGTGGCGGAGTCGCTCAAGGAGCGCATCCAGCGCGCCGGGCTCGAGGGGCGCTTTGGCGAGATCCTGGTGCCGACCGAAGAGGTCGTCGAGATGCGCGACGGCCAGAAGCGCAAGAGCGAGCGCAAGTTCTATCCCGGCTACGTGCTGGTGCAGATGGAGATGGACGAGGAGACCTGGCACCTGGTGCGCGATGTCCCCAAGGTGCTCGGCTTCATCGGCGGTACGCCGGAGAAGCCCGCGGCCATCACCGACAAGGAGGCCAACCAGATCCTGCGCCGCGTCGAAGAGGGTGTGGACAAGCCGCGGCCGAAGGTGCTGTTCGAGCCGGGAGAGGTGGTGCGCGTGGTCGATGGTCCCTTCAACGACTTTAACGGTCTTGTGGAAAGTGTGAACTACGAGAAAAACCGTCTGCACGTGGCGGTGCAGATTCTCGGGCGCTCCACGCCGGTGGAGCTGGATTTCTCGCAGGTCGAGAAGGCCTGAGCGATTTAGAGGTTAGAGGAATTCATGGCCAAGAAAGTACAGGGTTACATCAAGCTGCAGGTGCCGGCAGGCTCCGCCAACCCCTCGCCCCCGATCGGGCCGGCGCTGGGCCAGCAGGGCGTGAACATCATGGAGTTCTGCAAGCAGTTCAACGCGCAGACCCAGAAGATGGAGAAGGGCCTGCCGATCCCGGTGGTCATCACCGTGTACTCGGATCGCAGCTTCACCTTCGTGATGAAGACGCCGCCCGCGGCGGTGCTCATCAGGAAGGCCATAGGTATTGAAAAAGGCAGCGGCACCCCCAACACCGCCAAGGTGGGCAAGATCTCCCGCAAGCAGCTGGAAGAGATTGCCAAAATGAAGCAGCCCGACCTCACCGCCGCCGATCTGGACGCCGCGGTCCGCACCATTGCCGGCAGCGCGCGCAGCATGGGCGTCGACGTGGAAGGAGTCTGAGCATGGCCACCGCGAAGCGCGTCAAGGCCTGGAAGGCGAAGCTCACTCCGGGCAAGCAATATCCGGTGGAGGAGGCGCTGAAGCTGGTGAAGGAATTCGCCACCGGCAAATTCGCCGAAACCGTGGATGCGGCCGTGAACCTCGGCATCGACGCCAGCAAGTCCGATCAGCAGGTGCGCGGCTCGACCGTGATGCCGCACGGCACCGGCAAGACGGTGCGCGTGGCGGTGTTCACGTCAGGCAAGAACCAGGAGCTGGCCAAGGCCGCCGGCGCGGACATCGTCGGGCTGGAGGATCTGGCGGCCAAGGTGAAGGCCGGCGAGATCAACTTCGATCGCGTGATCGCCAGCCCCGATGCCATGCGCGTGGTCGGCCAGCTCGGCCAGATCCTGGGTCCGCGCGGCCTGATGCCGAATCCGAAGGTCGGCACGGTGACCCCGGACGTCGCGACCGCGGTGAAGAACGCCAAGTCCGGGCAGGTGACCTACCGTGTCGACAAGGCCGGCATCATCCACTGCACCATCGGCAAGGCAACCTTCGAGGTGAGCGCGCTGAAGGAAAACCTTCATGCGCTGATAGCGGACCTGCAGAAGGCGAAGCCCGCCCACTCGAAGGGCCAGTATTTGAAGCGCATCACGCTGTCCTCGACCATGGGGCCAGGCGTGATGGTCGATCAGGCAACACTTAGTTGACACAAGTCTAGTGGTGCGGGCCGGCGCGCCTGAAGGCGCCGGCCATCATCGAAGACCGCAGGCGAGGGAAGGGTTGCGGACCGAAGGGCCGCTGCCCGCGGCCCTCTTAATGGACCGCCTGCGCAGATGGTGAACCGCTTTTTCGCATCGAGGATGCTCCTCGGGGCGTGGAGGTCACCGTCGACAAGGGGAAGTGCGCGTATGGATGCGCGGCTTCGCAAGTGATCTTCGCAGCGAGAGGAGATGATGAGTGGCACTCAACCTGAAAGACAAGCAGGCGCTGGTAGCGGAAGTGGCCGAAGTTGCGGCGCGAGCCCAGTCGGTCGTGGCTGCCCAGTACCGCGGGCTAACGGTCGGACAGATGACCGAGCTGCGTGCCAAGGCGCGCCGCCAGGGCGTGTACATGCGTGTGGTCAAGAACACGCTGGCACGCAGGGCGCTCGCCGGCACGTCGTTCGAATCGGTGGGACCGAAGCTCAAGGGGCCTCTGGTGCTCGCTTTCTCGAAGGACGATCCGGGCGCGGCTGCGCGCGTGGTGAAGGACTTCGCCAAGGCGAACGAGAAGCTGGTGGCGACGCTGGTGTCTCTGGGCGGGCAGGTGCTGTCTGCCGCGGAGCTCGAGCGGGTGGCGAGCCTGCCGACCCGCGAACAGGCGTTGTCGATGCTGCTCGGCGTGCTGAAGGCGCCGATAGTCAAGCTCGTGCGCACGCTCGCGGAGCCGCCCGCCAAGCTCGCCCGCACCCTGGCCGCGATACGCGACCAGAAGCAGGCGGCGGGCGCTTGACTGTTTTTGGAGACCCTTTAGGAGACTGAAATGGCTGTCAACAAAGACGAAATCCTCGATGCAATCTCCAAGATGACGCTCATGGAAGTCGTCGAACTGATCTCCGACATGGAGAAAAAGTTCGGCGTCACCGCCGCAGCCCCGGTGGCAGTGGCGGCAAGCGCGGGCGGCGCCGCGGCGGCTGCCGCTCCGGCCGAGGAGCAGACCGAATTCACCGTCACCCTGAAGGAGTATCCGGCGGACAAGAAGGTGACCGTGATCAAAGTGATCCGCGAGCTCACGGGACTGGGCCTCAAGGAGGCCAAGGACCTGGTCGAGGGCGCACCCTCGACGGTCAAGGAAGGCGTTTCCAAGGCCGATTCCGAAACGATGAAGAAGAAACTCGAGGACGCCGGCGCGAAGGTGGAGGTCAAGTAAGACCTCCATGCGCCGCTCCCCTCTTCCGTCCCCGGCCGGCGCGGTTGCCACCGTGCTTGAGGCTATGGGCGGCGCGGGGTTGTTGTTGTTCGATGTGACGATGCCCGAGATTTTCTTCAGACCGAGGCCCGCAGGCTGCGGGCTGCGGCCGAACCCGAGGTGACCACTCGATGGCTTACTCCTTCACCGAGAAAAAGCGCATCCGCAAGAACTTTGGCAAGCAGGCGAGCATTCTCGATACGCCCTACCTGCTGGCCATTCAGCTCGACTCGTATCGCAAGTTCCTCCAGGTCGACAAGCCCGAGGACAACCGCGAGCGGATCGGACTGCACGCCGCGTTCAAGAGCGTGTTCCCGATCTCGAGCTATTCCGGAAACGCCTCTCTCGAGTACGTGAGCTACCGGCTCGGTGAGCCGGTGTTCGACGTCAAGGAGTGCCAGCTGCGCGGCCTCACCTACGCAGCCCCGTTGCGCGTCAAGGTGCGGCTCATCGTGCTGGACAAGGAAGCCGCCGGCGCCAAGAAGCCGGTCAAGGACGTGCGCGAGCAGGAGGTGTACCTGGGCGAGCTGCCGCTCATGACCGACAACGGCACGTTCGTGGTCAACGGCACCGAGCGCGTCATCGTGTCGCAGCTGCATCGCTCGCCCGGGGTGTTCTTCGATCACGACCGCGGCAAGACGCATTCTTCCGGGAAGCTGCTGTTCTCGGCGCGCATCATTCCCTATCGCGGCTCCTGGCTCGATTTCGAGTTCGACCCCAAGGACTGCGTATTCGCGCGCATCGACCGCCGCCGCAAGCTCCCGGTCACCATCATCCTGCGCGCGCTCGGCATGAACGAGAGCGAGATCCTCGCGACCTTCTTCGATACCAACACCTTCTACGTCAGTCGCGACGAAGTGGCCCTGCAGCTCGTGCCGCAGCGCCTGCGCGGGGAGACCGCGACCTTCGAGATCCGCATCGGCGAGCAGGTGATCGTCGAGGAAGGCCGCCGCATCACCGCGCGCCACGTGCGCCAGCTGGAAGAGGCCAAGGTCACGCGGCTGCGGGTGCCGCGCGAGTACGTTTACGGCAAGGTGCTCGCCCACGACGTGGTCAACACCGGCACCGGCGAGATTCTCGCCAAGGCGAACGAGGTTCTGACCGCGGCCTCGGTCGAGAAGCTCATCGAGGCGGGGATCGCGCAGGTCAACACCCTGTACGTCAACGACCTCGATCGCGGTGCCTACATCTCCGACACGCTGCGCATCGATCCCACCAAGACGCGCCTCGAGGCGCTGGTGGAGATCTATCGCATGATGCGTCCCGGCGAGCCGCCCACCAAGGACGCCGCCGAGAACCTGTTCGGGAACCTGTTCTTCAATCCCGAGCGCTACGACCTCTCGGGCGTCGGCCGCATGAAGTTCAACCGCCGTGTCGGGCGCAAGGAGATCCTGGGTCCCGGCATTCTCTACGATTACAAATACGGCAGCGGCCGCACCGATGAGCTGTCCAAGCGCCTGGTGGCACAGTACCGGGAGATGTCGGACATCATCGACGTGCTGAAAGTGCTGATCGACATCCGCAACGGCAACGGTCAGGTGGACGACATCGATCACCTGGGCAACCGTCGCGTGCGCAGTGTCGGCGAGATGGCCGAGAACGCCTTTCGCGTAGGTCTCGTGCGCGTCGAGCGCGCCGTCAAGGAGCGCCTGACGATTGCCGAGACCGAGCCGCTGATGCCGCAGGAGATGATCAACGCCAAGCCGGTGGCGGCGGCGGTCAAGGAGTTCTTCGGCTCCTCACAGCTGTCGCAGTTCATGGACCAGAACAACCCGCTGTCGGAGGTGACCCACAAGCGGCGCGTGTCGGCGCTGGGTCCCGGCGGACTCACGCGCGAGCGCGCCGGATTCGAGGTGCGCGACGTGCACCCGACCCACTACGGCCGCGTGTGCCCGATCGAGACCCCGGAAGGTCCGAACATCGGCCTGATCAACTCGCTGTCGGTGTACGCGCGCACCAACCAGTACGGCTTCCTCGAGACGCCGTACCGGCGCGTGGACAACGGCCGCGTCACCGACCGCATCGATTACCTGTCGGCGATCGAGGAGGGCGAGTTCGCGATCGCGCAGGCGAACGCGGTGCTGGGGCCCAAGGGCGAGCTCACCGATGTGCTGGTCTCGTGCCGCTTCCAGAACGAGTTCACGCTCATGCCGCGCGACCGCATCAACTACATGGACGTGAGCCCGAAACAGATCGTCTCGGTGGCCGCCTCCCTCATCCCGTTCCTGGAGCACGACGACGCCAACCGCGCGCTCATGGGTTCGAACATGCAGCGCCAGGCGGTGCCGACGCTGCGTTCCGAGACCCCGCTGGTGGGTACCGGCATGGAGCGCCCGGTCGCGATCGACTCGGGTGTCACGGTGGTCAACCGGCGCGGCGGCACCGTCGACTCGGTCGACGCCTCGCGCATCGTGGTGCGGGTGAACGACGAGGAGACCACCGCCGGCGAGCCGGGCGTGGACATCTACAACCTCACCAAGTACACGCGCTCGAACCAGAACACCTGCATCAACCAGCGTCCGCTGGTGAACGCCGGCGACGTGATCGCGCGCGGCGACGTGCTGGCGGACGGGCCGTCGACGCACCTGGGGGAGCTGGCGCTGGGCCAGAACCTGCTGGTCGCGTTCATGCCCTGGAACGGCTACAACTTCGAGGACTCGATCCTGATTTCCGAGCGGGTGGTGGAGGAAGACCGCTTCACCACCATCCATATCGAAGAGCTCACCTGTGTCGCGCGCGACACCAAGCTGGGCCCGGAGGAGATCACCGCCGACATCCCCAACGTGGGGGATGCGGCGCTCGCCAAGCTCGATGAGGCGGGTATCGCCTTCATCGGCGCGGAGGTGAAGGCCGGCGACATCCTGGTCGGCAAGGTGACCCCCAAGGGCGAGACGCAGCTGACACCGGAAGAGAAGCTGCTGCGCGCGATCTTCGGCGAGAAGGCCTCCGATGTGAAGGACACGGGGCTGCGCGTGCCGCCCGGCATGGACGGCACCGTGATCGACGTGCGCGTGTTCACGCGCGACGGGGTGGACAAGGATTCGCGCGCCCTGTCGATAGAGAAGGCCGAGATCGAGCGGGTGCGCAAGGACTTCGCCGACCAGCAGCGCATCCTCGAGGATGACCTGTTCCAGCGCGTGCGCGACACACTGGTGGGTCAAAGCGCCGCGGGCGGGCCGAAGAAGCTGCGCAGCGGCACCCGCATCGCCGGCGAGTACCTCGATGAGGTGCCGCGCGAGGAGTGGTTCGAGATCCGCCTCGAGAGCGAGGAGGCCAACACGCAGCTCGAGCAGGCCTCGGAGCGCCTCAAGCTGCAGCGCAAGGCGTTCGAGAAGCGCCTCGATGACAAGAAGGCCAAGATCACCGCCGGCGATGACCTCGCTCCCGGCGTGCTCAAGATGGTCAAGGTGTATCTCGCGGTGAAGCGTCGCGTGCAGCCGGGCGACAAGATGGCCGGCCGCCACGGCAACAAGGGCGTGATCTCCACCATCGTGCCGGTCGAGGACATGCCCTACCTCGAGGACGGCACGCCGGTCGATGTGGTGCTGAATCCGCTCGGCGTCCCCTCGCGCATGAACGTCGGCCAGGTGCTGGAGACGCACCTTGGCTGGGCGGCGAAGGGCGTGGGCCTGAAGATCGGCCGCATGCTGGAGGCGCAGGCGGGGGCTGCCGAGCTGCGCTCGTTCGTGAAGCAGATCTACAACGAGACCGGCGGTCAGCGCGAGGACATCGACAGCATGAACGACGCGGACCTCATGCAGCTCGCCAGAAACCTCACCAACGGCGTGCCGATGGCGACGCCGGTGTTCGACGGCGCCAGCGAGGCGGAGATCAAGCGCATGTTGCAGCTCGCCGAGCTGCCGCTCAACGGCCAGACCTACCTGTACGACGGCCGCACCGGCGAGCGCTTCGAGCGCCAGGTGACGGTCGGTTACATGTACATGCTGAAGCTGAACCACCTGGTCGACGACAAGATGCACGCGCGCTCGACCGGGCCTTACAGCCTGGTCACGCAGCAGCCGCTCGGCGGCAAGGCCCAGTTCGGCGGCCAGCGCTTCGGGGAGATGGAAGTCTGGGCACTCGAGGCCTACGGGGCGGCGTATACCCTGCAGGAGATGCTGACCGTGAAGTCGGATGACGTGAACGGGCGCACCAAGATGTACAAGAACATCGTCGACGGCAACCACCAGATGGATGCGGGCATGCCGGAGTCCTTCAACGTCCTGGTGAAGGAGATCCGCTCGCTCGGCATCAACATGGAACTGGAGCAGGACTAACTCATGAAAGATCTACTGAAACTGTTCAGGCAGCACGCGCCGGTCGAGCATTTCGATTCGATCAAGATCGGGCTGGCGTCGCCGGAGATGATCCGCGCATGGTCGTACGGCGAGGTGAAGAAGCCCGAGACCATCAACTACCGCACCTTCAAGCCCGAGCGCGACGGCCTGTTCTGCGCCAAGATCTTCGGGCCGGTAAAGGACTACGAGTGCCTGTGCGGCAAGTACAAACGCCTCAAGCACCGCGGCGTGGTGTGCGAGAAATGCGGCGTCGAGGTGACTCAGTCGAAAGTGCGCCGCGAGCGCATGGGTCACATCGAGCTCGCCAGCCCCACCGCGCACATCTGGTTCCTGAAGTCGCTCCCCTCGCGTATCGGACTGATGCTCGACATGACCCTGCGCGAGATCGAGCGGGTGCTGTACTTCGAGGCCTTCGTGGTCATCGATCCGGGTATGACCCCGATGCAGCGCGGCCAGCTGCTGACCGACGAGATGTACCTCGAGGCGATCGAGGAGCACGGCGATGAATTCGACGCCCGCATGGGCGCGGAAGCCGTGTACGAGCTGCTGCGTACCATCGACCTGGCGGCCGAGATGGTCAAGGTGCGCGAGGAGATGGCCGGCACCTCCTCGGAGACCAAGCTCAAGCGCCTGTCCAAGCGCCTGAAGCTGATCGAGTCGTTCGTCGAGTCGGGCAACAAGCCCGAGTGGATGGTCATGACGGTGCTGCCGGTGCTGCCGCCGGACCTGCGGCCGCTGGTGCCGCTCGATGGCGGGCGCTTCGCGACTTCGGACCTGAACGACCTGTACCGCCGAGTCATCAACCGCAACAACCGCCTGCGCCGGCTCCTGGAGCTGAACGCGCCCGACATCATCGTGCGCAACGAAAAGCGCATGCTGCAGGAGGCCGTGGACGCGCTGCTCGACAACGGCCGTCGCGGCCGCGCCATCACCGGCACCAACAAGCGCCCGCTCAAGTCGCTCGCCGACATGATCAAGGGCAAGCAGGGGCGCTTCCGCCAGAACCTGCTCGGCAAGCGCGTCGACTACTCGGGGCGCTCGGTCATCGTGGTCGGCCCGCTGCTGCGCCTGCACCAGTGCGGCCTGCCGAAGAAGATGGCGCTCGAGCTCTTCAAGCCGTTCATCTTCCAGAAGCTGCAGCTGCGCGGCGAGGCCTCGACCATCAAGGCCGCCAAGCGCCTGGTGGAGCGCGAGGGAGCGGAGGTGTGGGACATCCTCGAAGAGGTGATCCGCGAGCATCCGGTGCTGCTGAACCGCGCCCCGACACTGCATCGGCTCGGCATCCAGGCGTTCGAGCCGCTGCTGGTCGAGGGCAAGGCGATCCAGCTGCACCCGCTGGTGTGCGGCGCCTTCAACGCCGATTTCGACGGCGACCAGATGGCGGTGCACGTACCGCTGTCGCTGGAAGCGCAGCTGGAGGCGCGCGCGCTCATGATGTCATCGAACAACATCCTCTCGCCCGCCAACGGCGATCCGATCATCGTGCCCTCCCAGGACGTGGTGCTCGGCCTGTACTACATGACGCGCGAGCGCATCGGCGCGCGCGGCGAGGGTATGGTGTTCGGCGACGTGCAGGAAGTGCATCGTGCTTACGAGAGCCGCGGCGTGGAGCTGCAGGCGAAAGTGCGCGTACGCCTGCGCGAGCACCTGCGCACCGAGGGCGCGCAGCTCACCGAGCGGGTGCGCATCGCCGACACCACGGTGGGCCGGGCGCTGCTGTTCGAGATCCTCCCCCGTGGCCTGTCCTTCGATCTCATCAATCAGGACATGACCAAGAAGGCGATCTCCGCGACCATCAACGCGTGCTACCGCGCCCTGGGTCTCAAGGAAACGGTGGTGTTCGCCGACCAGCTCATGTACACCGGCTTCCACTACGCGACGCGCGCCGGGATCTCCTTCGGGATCGACGACATCGTCATTCCGGAGCAGAAGACCCGCATCGTCACCTCGGCCGACAACGAGGTGAAGGAAATCCAGGACCAGTACGCCTCCGGCCTGGTCACCAACGGCGAGCGCTACAACAAGGTGGTCGACATCTGGTCGCGCGCCAATGACCAGGTGGCGAAGGCCATGATGGAGAAGCTGGGCTCCGAGGAGGCCACCGACCTCAAGGGTGTGCGCCACAAGCAGAAATCCTTCAACTCGATTTTCATGATGGCCGACTCGGGCGCGCGCGGTTCCGCGGCGCAGATCCGCCAGCTTGCCGGCATGCGCGGCCTGATGGCCAAGCCCGACGGCTCGATCATCGAGACGCCGATCACGGCGAACTTCCGCGAGGGCTTGAACGTACTGCAGTACTTCATCTCCACGCACGGCGCCCGCAAGGGACTCGCCGACACGGCGCTGAAGACCGCCAACTCCGGCTACCTCACCCGCCGCCTGGTGGACGTGGCGCAGGACCTCGTGGTCACCGAAGTCGATTGCGGCACCTCCAACGGACTTGCGATGAGCCCGCTGGTCGAAGGCGGCGACGTCGTGGAGGCCCTCGGCGAGCGCGTGCTCGGCCGGGTGATGGCGGAAGACATCGTCAGGCCGGGTCACAAGGAAGTGCTGATCCAGAACGGCGCGCTGCTGGATGAGAAGCTGGTGCGCCTGCTCGAGACCGAGGGCGTTGACCAGATCAAGGTGCGCTCCCCGATCACCTGCGAGACGCGCTACGGCGTGTGCTCGCACTGCTACGGGCGGGATCTCGCGCGCGGCCGGCCGATCTCCATCGGCGAGGCCGTGGGCGTCATCGCCGCGCAGTCGATCGGCGAACCCGGCACCCAGCTCACCATGCGCACCTTCCACATCGGCGGCGCCGCATCAAGAGCGGCCGCAGCCAGCAGCGTCGAGGTACGCAACAAGGGCGTGGTGCGCTTCCATCACATCAAGACGGTGCAGCACGAGAAGGGGCACTTGGTGGCGGTGTCGCGCTCGGGCGAGATCGGCGTGGTCGATGACTTCGGCCGCGAGCGCGAACGCTACAAGATCCCCTACGGCGCCATGATCAGCGTCAAGGAAGGCGCGACCGTGCCCGCCGGCCAGGTGGTCGCGACCTGGGATCCGCACACCCACCCGGTGGTCACCGAGGTTGCGGGCCTGGTGAAGTTCCAGGACTTCGTCGATGGCCTCACGGTCACCTCGCAGGTCGACGAGGTCACCGGCCTGTCCAGCACGGTGGTGCTCGATACCAAGCAGCGCGGCGGCAAGGAAGTGCGCGCCACCATCAAGCTGCTGAGCGGCAAAGGCAAGGAAGTGACCTTCGCCAACACCGAGATCCCGGCGGTCTATACGCTGCCTCCGGGCGCGCTCGTCAGTCTCGAGGACGGCGCGCGCGTTTCGGTGGGTGATGTCATTGCGCGCATCCCGCAGGAGTCTTCCAAGACCCGCGACATCACCGGCGGCTTGCCGCGCGTGGCCGACCTGTTCGAGGCGCGAAAACCGAAGGACCAGGCGATCCTCGCGGAGAAATCCGGCACGGTGAGCTTCGGCAAGGAGACCAAGGGCAAGCGGCGCCTGATCATCACCTCGGACGACGGCGAGAAGTACGAGGAGCTGATCCCGAAGTGGCGCCAGCTCAACGTCTTCGAGGGCGAGACCGTGGAGCGCGGCGAAGTCATCGCCGACGGCGAGCCGAACCCGCATGACATCCTGCGTCTGCAGGGTGTCGAGGCACTCGCCAACTACCTGGTGCGCGAGATCCAGGACGTCTACCGCCTGCAGGGCGTGAAGATCAACGACAAGCACATCGAGGTGATCATCCGCCAGATGCTGCGCAAGACCGAAGTGCAGGAGGCCGGCGAGACGGCGCTGCTGCGCGGCGAGCAGCTCGACCGCTCGCGCGCGCTGGACATCAACGATCGCGCGCACCACGACGGCAAGAAGGCGGCCCGTCTGCAACCGGTGCTCCTCGGCATCACCAAGGCCTCACTCGCGACCGAGTCGTTCATCTCCGCGGCCTCCTTCCAGGAGACCACCCGCGTGCTGACCGAAGCCGCGGTGCGGGGCCTCAAGGACGACCTGCGCGGCCTCAAGGAGAACGTCATCGTCGGCCGGCTCATCCCCGCCGGTACGGGCTTCGCCGCCCACGCCTCGCGCCGCCGCAAGATGGAGGGCACCGAGCGGCGCAGTTTCATGGACGTGGGCGGGGGACTCCCGGATGCCGAGGAGGCGAGCGTCGGCGAAGAGTCGGAGAGCGCCGCGGGCTAACTGAAAAGCAGGCGATGGGGCATCGGCGGGCCGCCCCGCGTGGGAGCACGCCGCAGAGCGCCGCCCCGGCAAATAGTTGACTTAGTCAACTATATTGGCAACAGTAGCCGCCGATTGCCCGAGGTTGCCGACGATGCCGGTCTCGAACGAGCAGATCAGTGAGGTGCGCGCCTTCAATCGCGATTACACCCGCCGCATCGGCGTGCTGTCGGAGGGCCTCCTCGACAGTCCCTACTCCCTGACCGAAGTGCGGGTGATGTACGAGATCGCGCATCGCCCGGGCGTCATGGCTGCCCAGCTGGCGGGCGAGCTGGGGCTCGACCGCGGATATCTCAGCCGCATCCTCAAGGGCTTTGAGGCGAAGGGACTGCTTGCACGCGCCACCTCGGCCGCCGACGCACGGCGCCGGCACCTGCGGCTCACCCCTGCCGGCCGGCGGGTGTTCGCGCCCCTCGAGCGCCGCTCGCAGCGGCAGGTTCGCTCGATGCTGTCGGGCCTCGACGGCTCGCGTCGGGCGGCGCTGCTGGAGGCGATGAGCGTCATCCGCGGCGCATTCAGTGCTCCCGGCGGACAGGCGCAGGTGTCGTTGCGCACGCACCGCCCCGGGGACATGGGCTGGGTGGTCGAGCGCCACGGCGCGCTGTATTTCCGGGAATATGGCTGGAACGAGGAGTTCGAGGCACTGGTGGCAGGGATCACTGCCGATTTCATCCGCACGCTCGACCCGGCGCGCGAGCGCTGCTGGATCGCAGAGAGTACGGCGGGCCGCCGTCTGGGGTGCATTTTCCTGGTGGCGGGCGAGAGCGGCACCGCGAAACTGCGCCTGCTGCTGGTGGAGCCCGAGGCGCGCGGCCTCGGGCTGGGGCGGATGCTGGTCAGCGAGTGTGTGCGTTTCGCGCGCGCGGCGGGCTACGAGCGCATCGTCCTGTGGACACAGGAGAACCTCGCGGCGGCTCGCCATCTGTACGAGCAGGCGGGATTCACGCGAACGGCCAGGGAACCGCACCGCAGCTTCGGCAAGGACCTCGTCGGGGAGACCTGGCAGCTCGAGCTGACAGGTCGCCGCGCTGCGGCGCGCCACGCCGCCGGCGGCCGTTCCCACGCGACGTGAGGCCTGGTGCGCGCGGCGAAGCGATAGTGAGGGCTTTGGCGCCCTGCTACAGTGCGCGGGCACTGCAAGGAGGGCGACTGACATGGTCCGTGCAACGATCCTCGTCAGCGGCTCCGCGCTCGCCGCCGCCCTGGCCGTCAGCCTCGTCTACGCGGGACACGGATCTGCCCGAGGGCGGGCGACTCCGCCCTACATCACCCGGGCGGTCGGCGACGGTGCGCGGCCGGAGGCGGACACCAAGCGCGACGCGGATCGCCATCCGGCTCTGACTCTCGCGTTTGCGGGCGTAAAACCCGGCGACCAGGTGGCCGAGTTGATTCCGGGATCGGGTTATTTCACGCGCCTGTTGAGCGCCGTGGTCGGCCCGAAGGGCAAGGTCTACGCGGTGGCGCCGCCGCGCCGCCCCGATGCGCCGGCCGATCAACCCGATCCGGCGGCTCGCCTGCAGCCGATCACGTCCGACAGCCACTACGGCAACGTGACGGTGAGCGTGCAGAAGGTCGCGCAGCTCGAGCTGCCGCGCGGCCTCGACCTCGTGTGGACATCCCAGAACTATCACGACTTTCACAACGTGCCCGACATCCACGTCGCCGACATCGACAAAGCGGTGTTCAGGGCCCTGAAACCGGGCGGGGTGTACCTGGTGCTCGATCATGCCGCGCAGGCCGGCTCGGGCTTCCGCGACACCTCGACGCTGCATCGCATCGATCCGGAGGCGGTGAAGAAGGAAGTCATGTCCGCAGGCTTCAGGTTCGAAGCCAAGAGCGACGTCCTGAGCAACCAGGACGATCCGCACACCGCGAAGGTGTTCGATCCGGGCATCCGCGGCCACACCGATCAGTTCATCTTCAAATTCCGCAAGCCTAGGACGTGAGGAGCCGGAGGGTGAGGGGATCCTCCTCACCGGCAAAGTACTTCCCCAGGGCCTCACGGAACACCTGCGCGCCTGCTGCATCGCCTGCACTGCCGGTGCCGGCCCCCTGGCCCGCGTCCACTGCCGCGCGCTCGAAGAGCGTCATGCACGAGCGGAATTTCAGGTGATCGGGATAGCCGAAGATCTCCTCGATCGTACGACCCTCGATGCCGTTCACCAGCCGCGTGCACTCGCGCAGGTGCGCCCCCAGGAGCTCATGGGCAAGGTAAGCGCGCGCCTCCTCGAGCGAGGCGATGCGTACTGCCGTGCGGTCGGGCTCGATCCCAGGCCTCGCAGCTGCGGAAAGACGAACCACATCCAGTGGCTTTCCTTGCGGCCGGCCGTCAGCTCGGCACGGACCCGGGTGAAAACCCGCTCCTGCGCGTCAATGTAACGCCTGAGATTGTGCGGATCGTTCATGGGGTGAGCTATTCTAAGACCGCGCGACGAGAACGACCCGCGCGCCGCCAGGACCGGTGGGGTATGCCGAGCTTTGGACCTGACCTCATCCGCAACCTCCCAGGGGTTGTGGCTCCAGCCCTGCGCGGGCTCATCCTGACGCTGGGCATCGGCGCGGTGGCCGCGGGCGCGTGCTTCGCCGCCACGATTACCCCGGAGCTGCAAAAGCACGTGCGGGGGGGCACCTTCGAGGTGGTCATCAAGAAGCCCGAGAAGGACGCGCTCACGTACGAGAAGCCGCTGCCACTTGACCTGATCCCGTTCGTCGAGCGGAACGATGCCTACTGGCCGGTCGGCACGGCGTTCGCCATCGCGCCCAATACCTTCGTGACCGCGGCGCATGTCATGCTCGTGAGCGTCGGCAGTCAGTTCGGCCTGCCGGCCATCCGTGACGGCGAGGGCAAGGTCTACAGCGTCGACCGGGTCCTGAAGTTCGCGACCCACGAGGACTTCGTGGTGTTCACCGTCAGCGGCGCCCCGGCGGTGGCCGCGTTCGAGACGAGCACGACACCGGCGCTCGACAGCCCGGTGTTCGCAGTGGGTAACGCGCTCGGGGAGGGGGTGGTGGTGCGCGACGGACTGCTGACCTCCGTCACTCCGGAGGCCCAGGACGGCAAGTGGAAATGGCTGCGCTTTTCCGCGGCCGCATCACCGGGCAACAGCGGTGGGCCGCTGCTCGATAGCGAGGGACGCGTCCTGGGCGTGGTCGCCGCCAAGTCTCCCAACGAGAACCTCAACTATGCGCTGCCCATAGAGAGCGTGCTCGGCGGCTCCGACCAGGCTGCGCTCTTCGACTCGCGCTCCTCGTTCGGCATTCCCCATCTGCTGCAGGGTACGGTGGTGGCGGACTTCAAGGACAGTTTCGCCCTGCCGCTGCCGTATCCGCAGTTCGCGAGCGCGGTGCGCGCGGCGCTATTGAAGAACATGAAGGACCAGCTGGCCAAACTGGCCGCCTCCGAAAGCGTGCGACTGCTGCCGCACGGCGGCGCGAAGCTCCTTGCCACCTTGTACGGCTCCTACGATCCGACGCTGGTCACCCAGGGGGACGATGGCACCTGGGACGCGCACAGCTGCACTGCGGACGAGGAGGCGCAGCTGGCGGGCGACGGTCGCGTCTGGCACTGCAAGGATGAATCGGTGGCGAGTCTCTTCCGCCTGCAGTACCCCGCCTCGATGCCCGACAAACAGCGCTATCGGGATTCCAGGGAGTTCATGGACCTGTTGCTGAAGGGAGTGAAAGTTCCGCGCATGGTCGGTACGCAGGCCGTGCGCATCACCTCCTTCGGTCCGGCGCAGCAGGAAGAGTTGTTGCGGGATCACTTCGGGCGGGTGTGGCAGCTGCGCGCCTGGCCCCTCGGCTTCGCCGACGCCTACATCGTCACGCTTGCGCTGCCGACCCCGGACGGCTACGTGGGTATGCAGACGATGGCGCCGAGCTTTCTGCTCGACCCGATAAAGGAGACGCTCGGTTTCGTGGCCGACTATCTCTACCTGTCCTACAGCGGCTCGCTGACGCAGTGGCGCGCTTTTCTCGACCGCCGTGAGCTGCGACCGGCGGTGTTCGATCGTTTCAAGTTGCAATACGAACCCGACAAACGTGTGCGCCTTGAGTCACCGCGCCTGCAGCTGGACAGCGCGGGGCTGATGTCGCTCGGGGCACGCAGCTCGCTGGAACTCCAGATGACCTACATGCTGGATCACGGCAGGCTCATCTGGGACGTCGGCGGCATCACGCTGCGGCAGGATCGCGACAAGGGAACTTTCGTGGCCGCATACCGGCAGGCCAATCCGGCCGAAGACGCCGGCCGGGGGCCGCGTGAACGCTGGGAGCACATGACGAAGCATAACGGCGATTTCAGCGGAACCGCGCAGCACGACAACGAGTTCAAGAACTTCTGGGTCCGCACCGTCGCTGGCGGAGTCGGTCCGTCGGCCAGCGCCTCCGATCCTGGATCGCGGGCGCTCTATGAAGTGGTCTACAACACCGACAACGCCATTCTGCCGAGGCAGTTCGATGACATCCAGTCGAAGCTCGCGCAGGATCTGAGGATCACGGAGTAGCTCGCCTTGTCGACCGCTCAGGCTCGGCCGGGCGCCCGCTTGCAGGCCGGACTGCTGTTCGCCCTCGCGTGCCCCGCAGTGTACGCCGCGACTTACTCCCTGCCGCCGCCTCCGAGGTTTGACACCGTGCCACAGTTGGATGAGGCGCTCGACCAGCTGCGCAAAATGAGTTGGGCCCTGTATTCCGACGCACTCGCGCAACCGGATAGCCGCGGGCGCACGATTGCCCAGGACGTCAATCAGTGGCTCCTGAGTCCGGATCATGAGGAGCGGCTCGCGGCGCTGCGCGCCCGCGCGCAGAGTCAGTCAGCGGCCGCAGACTCCGCCGCCCTGCAGGCGACCCTCGGTGAGGCGGCGACGCGTGTGCAGCAGGAGAGATGTTTCGCCGCAGTACTGGCGGGATACTGGCGCTACCGGGAGCTGCTTGCCCGCCACGAGGCGCGGCTGCAGGCGCTCAAGGAACGCCTGCCGCAGGACGAGCCCGCGGCCCGGCAGCGCCGGATCGCCCCGCTTGTCATGCGGTGGGCGGGTGCCCTGACGGCTGCGATGAGCGCCGATTCACTCAGCGCCGAGGAAGTCGCGGTTGAGGAGCTGACCCGCACGACCGAGCAGCTGTTCAGCGCCTACAATGAGGAACGCGGCGAACTGGCGAGCTCGCTGAGCACTCAGGAGCGTGCGCAGGGCAAGGCTCCGCTGACGCAAACGCGGCAGACACCGTGTCAGGAGCCGCACCCGCAGACCTCCGGCTCCCCGAAACCCAAGCTCGCCGTGAACAACCGCGCACTCGAGGAGGTCTACCCGGCCAGCAGCAAGCACGCATTGTTCGAGGGGCGCACAGTGGTTGACGCCTCGGTGTCCGCCAACGGATGCGCGGAGCAGGCCGCGGTGTATCAATCCTCGGGCGTGGAAGAGCTCGACGATGCCGCTCTGCGATGGACGCTGCAGGCGCACTTCCTGCCGGGGGAACGCGACCATCAAGCGGTCACCGGCGTGGTGCGCTTCGCGGTGAAGTTCGTGCTAAGCGCCCCGCTGAGCTACCAGGGCTGGAGTCCGTAGCGCCGGCAGCCGGCTCGTCATGCGGGCGCGCCAATGCCGCCGGTCAGGCATCTCGGGCCCTGATCGGGCGGATTATGCACGCGCAGGAACGCCACGGAGGCTTCGAGCATCCGCAGCCGCATGCCGCTCGCGCCGGGGCGGACCGTCAGCGTTGTTTGCGCAACACCATCGCGAAGCGGTCGGTTTTGCCGACCATCGGCCCCTTGTAGGTGATCTGATCGCGCGGATCGTCGGGCCGGCGCAGCACATCGCTCTTTGCGACGAAGGTGAAGCCGCGCTTCCCGAAGTCGCGCCGCGCGTATTCCTCGTCGATGCGGTGGATCCGGCCGGCATCGGTCGACCCGGTGCCGGCCTTGGCGGAGTGATCGACGAGCAGCAGCACCCCGCCTGGCTTCACGACGCGGGCGATCTCGTTGAGGGCGGCATGCGGATCGATCTTCGGCCACGGGCCCTCGGTCGCCACCCAGTACAGGTCGTGAGCGAGTCGCGCTGGAGATCGTCGGCGCTGCGCCGCGCGTGAGCGACCGCCGCGTCGTAGACGTCGAACGCTCTGGCGTTGGCGCCGAGCGCCGCCACGCCGAGCAGGGCCGGGATGAGGATACGGCCAGCGGCGCTTGCGGCGGACGGTGAGCCGGTGAGCGTGGTCTCCTTGAAGGCTGATCGTGCGGCGTCTGCCCGCACGGCGGGTAGCCGGCGGCGAGTATGAGCCCGAGCCGGTGCGCGCCAGGCGCGCTGCGATGAGGCGAGCGGCGCGGCCGTTGTGCGGTGGCGTGGGCCGCCGACCTCAGCCACGTGCCGGCCCGCGTGTGCCGGCCGCAACAGGGGGCGGTTGACACCCCGAGCCCCCATACCTAGAATCGCCGGCCTTTGTCGGGCCGGCCTTATCTACACGCCAGCACCGAAAACAGCGACTTACGAGTACCGGGCCGCCTCACACAGGCGGCCCGGTGTTCTTCGCAGGTCGCTTATCGCGCGGGTGGCTCCCGCAGCTGAGATCTTGGAGACGGGATAACGATGGCGACGACGGGTCAGCTCATCCGGCAACCGCGCCGGACGAGAGCGGAAAAAACCAAGGTGCCGGCGCTCGGCGCATCCCCTCAGAAACGCGGGGTGTGCACGCGCGTGTATACCACGACACCGAAGAAGCCCAATTCCGCGCTGCGCAAGGTGTGCCGCGTGCGCCTCACCAACGGCTACGAAGTCACCAGCTACATCGGCGGCGAGGGCCACAATCTGCAGGAGCACTCGGTAGTACTCATCCGTGGCGGCCGCGTGAAGGATCTGCCCGGGGTGCGCTATCACACCGTGCGCGGCACGCTGGATTGTGCCGGCGTCGGCGAGCGCAAGCAGGGCCGGTCCAAGTACGGCGCCAAGCGCCCGAAGAAATGAAATAAGGGGTAGATCGCATGTCCCGTCGAGCTCAAGCTCCGGTCCGCTCCATCCTCCCGGACCCGAAGTTCAACAACGAGATGCTTGCCAAGTTCATGAACGTCGTCATGAAGAACGGCAAGAAGTCCGCCGCCGAACGTATCATCTACGGAGCGCTCGAGCGCATCGCCGAGAAGACCGGCAAGCAGGGCGGCGAGGCCATCGAGGTGCTCTCCACGGCACTCGACAACGTGAAGCCGGTGGTCGAAGTGAAGTCGCGCCGCGTCGGTGGCGCCACGTACCAGGTTCCGGTTGAAGTGCGGGCCACCCGCCGCCAGACACTGGCGATGCGCTGGGTCATCGAGGCTGCCCGTGGCCGCAGCGAAAAATCCATGGCGTTTCGCCTGGCGCACGAGCTGATGGAGGCGTCCGAGAATCGCGGCGCGGCCGTCAGGAAGCGCGAGGACACGCATCGCATGGCGGAGGCCAACAAGGCCTTCGCGCACTACCGCTGGTAAGAGCCTAGAGGACCTGAGCCGTGGCACGCGCGACGCCCATCGAGCGCTATCGGAACATCGGCATCTCCGCGCACATCGACGCGGGGAAGACGACCACGACCGAGCGCATCCTGTTTTACACCGGCGTCTCGCACAAGATCGGTGAGGTCCACGACGGCGCGGCCGTCATGGACTACATGGAGCAGGAACAGGAGCGCGGCATCACGATCACCGCCGCCGCCACCACCTGCTTCTGGAAAGGGATGGACAACAGCTTCCCCGAGCACCGCATCAACATCCTCGACACGCCCGGGCACGTCGACTTCACCATCGAGGTGGAGCGCAGCTTGCGCGTGCTCGATTCCGCCGTGGCGCTGTTCTGCGCCGTGTCCGGCGTGCAGCCGCAGTCGGAGACGGTGTGGCGGCAGATGAACAAGTACGGCGTGCCGCGCATTGCCTTCGTCAACAAGATGGACCGAGCGGGCGCCGACTTCTTCCGCTGCCTGGATCAGATCAGGACGCGCCTGCGGGCCAACCCCCTGGCGATCCAGATTCCGATCGGGGCCGAGGACGGCTTCGAGGGCGTCGTCGATCTCATCCGCATGAAGGCCATCTACTGGGACATGGAGACCCAGGGGATGAAGTTCGAGTACCGCGACATCCCGGCGAGTCTCAAGGACGAGGCGCTGAAGCACCGCACCAAGATGATCGAGGTGGCGGCCGAAGCCAACGACACCCTCATGCACAAGTACCTCGAGGGCGAGCAACTGTCCGACCAGGAGATCCGGGCGGGCCTGCGCGAGCGTTCCATCAGGAACGAGATCGTGCTGTGCATGTGCGGCACCGCGTTCAAGAACAAGGGCGTGCAGGCGTTGCTCGATGCGGTCATCGAGTTCATGCCCTCGCCGATCGAAATGCCGGACGTCAAGGGCATCAACGACGACGGCGAGCCGGCGACGCGCAAGGCGAGCGACGCGGAGCCGTTCTCCGCGCTCGCCTTCAAGATCCTCAATGACCCGTTCGTCGGCAACCTGACGTTCTTCCGCGTCTACTCCGGGATTCTCAATTCGGGCGACACGGTGTACGTGCCCTCCAAGGGCAAGAAAGAGCGCATCGGGCGGCTGCTGCAGATGCATGCCAGCGAGCGCACCGAGATCAAGGAAGTGCGCGCCGGCGACATCGCCGCCGCGGTGGGACTGAAGGACGTCATCACCGGCGACACGCTGTGCGACCTCGACAAGATCATCACGCTCGAGAAAATGGAGTTCCCCGCGCCGGTCATCTCGGTGGCGGTGGAGCCGAAGACCAAGGCCGACCAGGAAAAGATGGGCCTGGCGCTGCAGCGCCTCGCCAAGGAAGACCCCTCGTTCCGTGTGCATACCGACCAGGAGTCCGGACAGACCATCATCTCCGGCATGGGCGAGCTGCACCTGGAGATCATCGTCGATCGCATGAAGCGCGAGTTCAAGGTCGAGGCGAACGTCGGCAAGCCGCAGGTCGCCTACCGCGAGACCATCCGCGGCAAGGTCGAGAGCGAGGGCAAGTTCATACGCCAGTCGGGCGGGCGCGGGCAGTATGGACACGTGTGGCTGAAGTTGGAGCCCAACGAGCAGGGCAAGGGGTACGAGTTCATCAACGGCGTCGTCGGCGGCAGCGTGCCGCGCGAGTACGTGCCGGCGGTGGACAAGGGCATCAAGGAAGCCGTCGAGACCGGCGTCATCGCAGGGTACCCGGTGGTGGATGTGAAGGTGACGCTGTTCGACGGCTCGTACCACGACGTCGACTCGAACGAGATGGCGTTCAAGATCGCAGGATCGATCGGCTTCAAGGAAGGCTTCAGGCGCGCCCGACCTGTGCTGCTCGAGCCGATCATGAAGGTCGAAGTGGTGACCCCGGAGGAATACTCGGGCGATGTGATCGGCGATCTGAACCGCCGGCGCGGACAGATCACTGGCATGGACGAGACGCCCGCGGGCAAGGCGATCACCGCCGACGTGCCGCTGTCGGAGATGTTCGGCTACGCGACCACCGTGCGCTCCATGAGCCAGGGGCGCGCCACCTTCACCATGGAATTCGCCAAATACGTGGAAGTGCCGCCGAACATCGCGGACGGAATCATCAAGAAATGACCGGCCATACGGGAACCCGGTAACACCGCCAGAACGCCAGGGTCGAGGAAAACGCCATGTCCAAAGAGAAATTCGAGCGCAACAAGCCGCACGTAAACGTGGGGACGATTGGTCACGTGGACCATGGGAAGACGACCTTGACGGCGGCGCTGACGAAGGTGATGGCCGAGACCTACGGTGG
>Ga0209472_1000565_pt1 | contig 21803 bp, 19 predicted proteins | sample GraSoiAngelo_130_FD_185887 | JGI IMG/M metagenome (GOLD analysis project Ga0209472, IMG submission 185887) | Grasslands soil microbial communities from the Angelo Coastal Reserve, California, USA - 14_0929_02_20cm (SPAdes) (version 2) | ecosystem: Environmental > Terrestrial > Soil > Grasslands ...
CAATGCGAGCAACCAGGCGCAGCTCGTCGCGGTACGCGTGGCGCATCAGGCGGGCTTCGACCGCCTCGTCTTTGAGTTCGGCCAAAGCACCGCACCGGGTCCCTTCGGCATGCCGGGTTACACCATCGAGCCCGCGAGCTCGCTCTCCGGACCGAGCGGGCAAGCGGTCACCATAAGCGGGAACGCGCTGTTCGGGGCGCGATTCCAGAACGCCTCGACCCAGAACCCGAACGGCACGGCAAGCTTCACCGGCAGCACCGACATGAAGCCGACCACGCCGCTCATCAAGGAGGTCAAGCTCGTCGAGGACTTCGAGCGTGTCCTCCTCTGGGGCACCGGCCTCGACCACCTCGCATGTCCGAAGGTGAGCGAGCTTGCGGGTCCTTTTCGCGTCGTTCTCGATTTCCCCACCCCGCCTTGACCCATAATTAGGTCTCCGCAAGAACTTTCAGGGGAGCAGTCCGTCGTGGCCGAAGCCCAGAAGCTGAACGTCCGCCCGCGCGAGGTCCTCGGTAAGAAGGTCAACGCCCTTCGCCGCAAGGGCCTGCTCCCGGGTGTCGTGTTCGGCGGCCGCACCGATTCGACGCCGGTCGAGACCGACCAGCACGCTTTCGAGCTTTCCTACCGCCGCTGGGGCAACACCACCCTGCTCTCCTTGACCGGACTCGATGGCGGCGAGGTGCCGGCCCTCATCTACGACGTGAGCCGCGATCCCGTCACGGGACGCATGTTGCACGTGGACTTCGCCCGCGTTTCCCTTACCGAAAAGACGCACGCCGACGTGCCGCTCCACTTCGTGAATGAGTCGCCTGCTGTCCGGACGCTCGGCGCGGTGCTCATGCACGCGCGATCCGAGGTCTCGGTCGAGGCGTTCCCGCAGGACATGCCGCACTCCATCGAGGTCGACCTTTCCGGCCTTCTCGAGATCGATGACGCGATCTTCGTCCGCGACCTCAAGGTCGACGCGACGTTGATCCAGATCGAGAACGATCCGGACGAGCTCGTCGTCAAGGCGGTACCGGTGAAGGTCGAAGAGGAGAAGCCCGCCGAGGCCGCCGTGCCCGCCGAAGGCGAAGCCGTCGCGGAAGGCGAAGTCGCCGAGGGCGCTGCACCGGCGGCGGCCGGTGCCGAGGGTGCGAAGCCCGCGGCACCCGGCGCGAAGCCTGCCGCCCCCGGAGCGAAGCCTGCGGCAGCCGAAGCGGCGAAGGGCGGCGCTCCCAAAGCGCCTGCTGGCGGAGCTCCTAAGAAGTCTTAGAGGCGAGGCGAGCGGGCGCCGGATGGCCGGCGTGCTCGCGGGTCCCTCCCTCGACCACGTAGGGTCTCGGGTCCCACTGCGCGCGCCGGCCACCCGGCGCCGCTCGCAGGGTTCTCTAGCTTTCGAAGTCCGCGAGCCCTGCGTCCGGGAACGGATTGTCCGCGCGCTCCAGACTTCGCAGCTCGACTTCGTCTTCCGTTGGATCGCCCGCTTGCGCCAGCGCGAGGGCTCTGTGGAAGCGATGGGCGTGCGAGCGAAAGCGCTCGACGGCGTAGTCGGCTGCCTGTCCGGTCGTGACCAGGAAGGGCCAGTCGCTTGACTGCGCGAGCAAGAGCTCGCGGACCGCCTGCCGCGCGGCGCGCTCGCGAAACGGATCGCTGCGAGGCGGACTCGCGCGAAGACCATCCATGTCGTGCGCGAGACGACCGAGCTCGTCCCACATCCATGCGGTGCCCTCGTTCAGCCAGGTCGAGTGATCATTGTTCTTGCCCCACGATCCTTCGGACAGCGCGATCCGCTCCTTCGGTGGCTCGCGGTCGAGATACTCGGCGGCGGTCGCCACACGAACGCCGGACTCCGTGAGCTCGCGAAGCACGAGGCCAAGCCAATCCACGCCCTCGAACCACCAGTGACCGAAAAGCTCGCTGTCGAATGTGACCGCGAGCAGCGGGTCCCGGCCGTCGGCGCTTCGACCGGAAAGCTCATCGCGGACGACCTGCACGAAGTGCCTCGCATGGTCGCGCGCGCGCTCCGCCGCGCGGTCCGGCGTGTACTCCTCCTTCTCTCCGAGGCCTTTGTGCACCGAGGTCACACGCCAGTAGCGGAGGCCGCTCGTCGTGTCCTTGCGATGGAACTCGCGGTATTGCGCATCTCCGGGATAACCGGTGAACGCCGACCAAACCTGACTCGACACGCGCTCATGCCGCGCGATCGCGACGACATCGGAATCGCCGACGTAGTACGGACGAAGCAGATCGACGTCGCTCGATGTTGCGGACGCGGTCATGACCTCTGCCCGTTCCTCATGCGGTGCCCATCGACCGAGCTCGCTCTGACCGTGACGGCGCGCGACGTCACCGGCGGGCCGCGCATGTCCAGGCAGGAGCGCGGCGTCGGTAAAGAAGTGCGTGATGCCGTGATCGGCGAGCGCCTTCTCGAGGCCGGGCGTGTACGCGCACTCGGGTAGCCAGATGCCCGTCGGATCAAGCCCGGTCAGGCGGCGCGAGGAGCGGCGGCCGATCCGGAGCTGCGCCTCGACCGAAGAACGGTCGAGCAGCGGCAGGTACCCATGGGTCGCGGCCGAGGTGAGGATCTCGACGTGGCCGGACTTCGCGAGATCGGCAAACGCACCGACGAGGTCGCGGCCGAAGCGCCCTCGGTACGCCTCGCGCAGTCGACGGTACGACGCGACATAGAACCTCGCGAGCTCGGCGCGGCCTTGGTCCGGTGCTTCGGTGAATCGGCGCACGTCGTTCTCGGCCCGTGTGACCTGATCGTCGATGTATTCGAGCGTGCGGACGTTGATGTCGCGGTCGGCGAGCTGCTCGATGAGGATCGGGGTGAGCCCGATGACGATGCGATACGCCACCCCGGCAGCACGGAGGTCGTGCAAGAGCACGAGCAGGGGTAGGTATGTGCCGAGCACCGCCTCATGGACCCATTCCTCACCGTGTGGCCAGCGGCCGGCGCCCCGGCAGTAGGGAAGGTGCGAATGGAGCGCCAAAACGAACGTACCCACACTCGCATTCTGGCAGCGCCGGGATGGCGGCTCGCGGCCACGTTCGCGAGTTTGTGGTCGGATCGTTGCCTGATCGCGCGGCAGGCTGCCTAACGGTAGGAGGTCATGGCCCTTCCGCTGCAGCAAGCCTTTGCGGTCTCGGACTTAGGTCCAGAGGGAAAGGGGCCACAAATGCCCGCGCCCGTCACTGATCTTCCCACCGCGCTGCTTACCGGCCTAGCCGCCGGACTCGCGACGCTCATATCGGCAATCCCATCGATCCTCGGTGCGCTGTTGATCCTGATCCTTGGCTGGATCATCACTGGCGCTCTCGCCGGAGCGCTGGCGAAGGGCCTGCGCGCCGTCCGGGTTAACGCCGCGGCCGATCGCGCAGGCGTCACCTCCGTTCTTCAGCGCGCGCAGGTCCGCTCCGATGTGGCCGGCGTGATCGCCGGAGTCGTGAAGTGGTATCTGCGCCTCATCGTCATCCTCATGGCCGCAGACGCGGTCAAGCTCACCGCCGTGAGCACCATCGTCAACCAAATCCTCGCGTTCGTTCCGAACCTGCTGGTCGCGGCCCTGATACTCGCGGCGTTCTCGTGGCTCGCGTCGCTCGCCCAGAATTTCGTGACCGCCGCGCTTCAGCCGACGATGCCGAATGCGAGAACCCTCGGCATGCTCGCCTCTGTGGCGACGTTCGGCTTCGGCGTGGTTGCGGCGGCAACGCAGATCGGCGTGGCGACGACACTCATAGACATCCTCTTCGTGGGGATCGTCGGGGCACTCGCGCTGGCGTTCGGGCTCGCGTTTGGCCTCGGTGGCCGTGACGAGGCCGCACGCGTCTGGCACGACATGCGGGGAACCGTCGGAAACGTGGCGACGGAACGCCCGCAGGCTGTCGGCACTACCGCAGGCAACGGCCGGCCCTTCGAGCGAAGCGAGCAACGCGTCCGAACGTAACCATCGCGCCAACATGTCGCAGTGCCGCCGGTACCCGGTACGCACCGAGATCCGGCGGCGCTGGCGCGCCTGAATTGACCGCCTGTAGGGGCGCGACTACGCTCGCCTAGCCGTGCTCGCCGCATTCGCGGTGAGTTACCTGCTCGCGAGAGTCAGCAGGATCCGCGGCGGTTAGGGCGGCGAGGTCCGCAGAGGGGGAAAGCAATGCCACGATCCGCGCGTATAGCCATCGTTGCCTTTGTCGCCTTAATGGTGGCGACCGCCTGTTCCCAGCCAGGGACGACATCGCCGTCCGGATCGGCCGGCGCTTCGGCGTCAACGTCATCGGTAGCCGGCAGCACGATCAACGTCATGTCGCTCTGGGGCGCCAGTGAGCAGGACAACTTCCAGAAGGTCCTCGACGCTTTCAAGACAAAGACCGGCGTCACCGCGAAGTACGAGTCCGTTCGCACGGACTATGCGACGACTCTCCAGACGAGAATCTCCGGTGGCAATCCTCCGGACGTTGCGATCATTCCAGGGATTGGCTTCCTGCGCCAGTTCGCGCGTCAAGGCTCCCTGAAAAAGGTCTCTGACCTCGGCATCGACACCAACGCACTCAAGGCGAACTACCCGCCAGGCATCCTCGAGATCGGCCAGGTCGATGGCACGCAATACGCGATCATGGTGAAGTTCAACAGCAAGAGCACCGTGTGGTTCCGGCCCGACAAGTTCAAGACGGCCGGGGTCTCGCCAGCGACGGACTGGAACTCGTTCACCAAGCTGCTCACAGACCTCAAGGCAAAGGGTCAGGCACCGCTCGGACTCGGCGCCGGCGACTCCTGGACGCTGACCGATTGGTTCGAGAGCGTTTACGTGCGTCAGGCCGGTCCTGACAAGTACGACCAGCTCTTCAGCGGCAAGCTTGCGTGGAGTGACCCAAGCGTCGCCACGGCCGTCGACACCATGAAGCAAGCTCTCTCCGACCAGAACGTCGCAGGCGGCATCACGGCCGCCCTGGGCCGCAACTTCACCGACGGCATCGGACAGGTGTTCAGTGCCAACCCGCAAGCCGCGATCTACTACGAGGGCGGCTTCGTGGGCGGCATCGCCACGGGTCAGACGAACACGGCTCTCAAAGTTGGCGACACGATCGACTGGTTCGACTTCCCCGCGATCAATAACAACAAGTCGGTCACCATCGGCGGCGACGTCATCGCCGCGTTCACGACCAAGCCGGGGGTTAAGGAATTCATCCAGTACATGACGACATCAGACGCTGGCTCGGTCTGGGCCGGCACCGGCGCGATCATCTCGCCCGTGAAGTCGGTTCCCGCGAGCGCATACCCGAACGATCTCGCCAAGCGCGAGGCGGCACAGGTTGCAAACGCATCCGCGGTCCGCTTCGACGGCTCCGACCTGCTGCCCTCAGGCGGTGGCGACGATATGGGCGCCGCCTTACAGGACGCGCTCCGAGGCAAGACCGTCGACTGGGCGAAGTTCGAAACATCGATACAGGCCAAGTGGAAAGCGGAAAAGTAAGCAGGCGCTCGAACTGAATCCATGGAGCGGGCGGGCGAACGGCCCGTCCGCTCCGTAATGAACGGGGTCAGATGGGGCTCGCGCCAACACCGGCGATACCCGCGAACGAGATGCCCGCACAGGCGGGTCTAACCGCGGCACGCCGCGCCCGCGGTCCCGAGGCGCCGAACTATGGAGCGGCGATCCTCTTCCTGCTCCCCGCCGCAATCCTGCTTGTCGTCTTCCTGCTCTACCCCGCGCTCTACACGATCCTTCTGAGCTTCAACCGCGGAAGAAACGGCGTCTTCGAGCAGTGGGTCGGTCTCGACAATTACGCGCGGCTCTTCGCCGATCCCGATTTCCTGAACCTCGGCACGTTTCCGCCGTCAGGCGCGCTCTGGAACAACGTGCTCTGGATTGTCTTCTACACGAGCATCGTCATCTTCCTCGGGCTGATCATCGCCGTGGTCGCGGCTCGGGTCCGGTATGAGTCGGTCGTCAAGGCGATCGTGTTCATTCCGATGGCGATCGCGGCGACGGCCCTCGCCGTCATCTGGAAGTTCGTCTACGCACCGGACGCGAACATCGGTCTGCTCAACGCGCTTCTCGGAACCGTCGGGATAGCACCGATCTCGTGGCTCGGCGACGAGGGACTGGTGAACTTCGCGCTCATCGCCGTCGGGATCTGGGGATCCGTCGGCTTCGCGACCGTCATCCTGTCGGCCGCCGTGAAAAGCATCCCGGCGGAGGTGATCGAGTCGGCCCGGGTCGAAGGGGCGACCGAGCGGCAGATCTTCTTCCGGATGATCCTGCCGATGGTGAGCCTGCCGATCTCGGTGCTCGCGGTCACGCTCGTCGTGAACGTCATCAAGCTCTTCGACCTCATCTACGTCATGACCGGCGGCGGACCCGGCAAAGCCAGCCGCGTGATCGCCTTCACGATGTACCAGCAGGCTTTCCAAGCCGGGCAGTACGGCTACGGATCCGCGGTGGCGGTCGTCATGCTCGTCGTACTGATTCCGATCATGATCTACAACGTTCGACGCTTCCGGACCGGCTCGGTCACGTGACAGTCCTCGCCGAGTCGATGGCCGGGTCGCGGCCCCGGACACCCGCGGGACGCCTCGTCGCGGCCCTCAACCACTGGGTAATCCATATTGCTCTTGGGCTCATCGGGGTCATCTGGCTCGTGCCGACGATTGGGCTCCTCGTGACTTCGTTCCGGCCGCGCTCCGACATCCAGGCCACCGGCTGGTGGGACATCTTCAACCTGCACCTCACGCTCGAAAACTACCGACAGGTGCTCGAGGCGCAGGGCATGCTCCAGGCCTTCGTCAACACGGTCTTCATTGCAGTCCCGTCGACCTTCCTACCGCTCGCAATCTGCTCCCTCGCGGCCTACGCCTTCTCGTGGATCAAGTTCCCGTTCCGCGACACCCTTTTCCTCATCGTGATCGCCTTCCTCCTCGTGCCGGTGCAAGTTGCCTTCATCCCCCTGCTCACAACGGCGACAAGCCTGGTGCCCGACCTCCAGCTCACTCGGGGCTATGTCGCCGTGTGGCTCGCACACACCGCGTTCGCGCTGCCATTCGGGATCTTCCTGTTGCGCAACTTCTTCATCACGCTGCCGCCGGACATGATCGAAGCCGCGCGGATGGACGGCGCGTCTGACTTCCGGGTCTTCAGCCGGATCGTCCTCCCGGTGTCGGTCCCAGCGATCGCCGCGTACGGCATCTTCCAGTTCCTCTGGGTCTGGAACGATCTTCTGATGGCCCTCGTCTTCGTGCAGGACTCCAGCAAGTTTCCGATGACCCGGGCGATCCAGAACCTGCTCAGCCAGTACGGCACCGAGTGGCACCTGCTCGCCGCGGGCGCGTTCCTCCTGATGATCGTCCCGCTGATCGTCTTCTTCAGCCTGCAGCGCTACTTCGTGCAAGGCCTTCTCGCCGGCTCGATCAAGTGACCTCCGCCTTCGGCTCCGGCTTTCTCGGGCAGCTCTCGCTGCCCGATCAGTAGTGCACGCAGTTCCGATCACCGCGACCAAGCGACTGGCCGATTATCAGAAGGTCATCGGCGACGAGCGCTACGAGGAGCTGCGCACCCTCGCGAAGGCGGCGAAGGGCCGGAGCATGCTGCACATCAACGCCACTGCGTACGGGGGCGGCGTCGCCGAAATCCTGCAAAACCTCGTGCCTCTCCTCCGCGACGCGGGCGTGGATGCGCACTGGGCCGTTCTCGACGCGCCGCCGGCCTTCTACGACATCACCAAGAAGATCCACAACGCGCTGCAAGGGATGAAGCTCGATCTCTCGGAGAGCGAGAAGGAGCTCTTCCTCGACGTCGCGCGTGAGAACGCGGCTCAGCTCATGGACGCCGACGTCGTGCTGGCGCACGACCCGCAAGCGGTCGCGCTGCGCCACTTCGCCAAGGACCCCGACCGGGCCGGATGGGTCTGGCGGTGCCACATCGATCTCACGAACGCGCATCAGCCGGTCTGGTCGTTCCTGCGGCCGTTCGTGGAGGAGCACGATGCGTCCATCTGGACGATGCCGCAGTTCGTGCGGCCCGACCTGAAGCAGAAGGTGCTCATCCAGGCGCCGACGATCGATCCCTTCTCGGTGAAGAACCAGGACATGGCGATCGACGAGGCGCGCGAGGTCGTCCGCAAATTCCGGGTGGACCCCGCGCGGCCGATCCTCCTCCAGGTCTCGCGGTTCGACCCCTGGAAGGACCCGCTCGGGGTCATCGACGCCTACCGTCTGGTAAAGAAACAGGTGCGCGACGTTCAGCTCGTCATGATCGGGTCGCTCGCCGACGATGACCCGGAAGGCCAGGAGTACTTCGACCGAACGAAGAAACACGCGGGTGATGACAAAGATGTCTTCCTTTTCACCAATCTGGACGGCGTCAAGGACCGCGAGGTGAACGCGTTCCAGCGCGCGTCCGAGGTCGTGATCCAGAAGTCGCTCCGCGAGGGATTCGGCCTTGTGGTCGCCGAAGGGCTCTGGAAGGGCATCCCCGTGGTGGCGGGGAAGGTCGGCGGCATCGTGATCCAGATCCAGGACGGCATCTCGGGTTATCTCGTCACGAGTCCGGAGGAGTGCGCGGCGCGCTCCCTGGACCTGCTGCGCGATCCGGCGCTCCGAAAGCGCATGGCCGCCGCGGGACGCGAACATGTTCGACAGAACTTTCTGATCACGCGCGATCTCCGGGACCAGCTCGAGCTCGTGGCGACGCTCGCGAAGGCTGCCCAGATCCGATAGCTAGCATCGCCGGCGTGGGCGACTTGTTTTTCGCTATCGATCCGGACATCCGCGTGGCGCGAACACTTCCCGCCCGCATCTATTCAGATCCCGAGATCTTCCAGCTTCAGCGCGACCGCGTCTTCGCGCGCACCTGGCACTACGCCGGACACGACGACCTCGTGAAGGTCGCGGGGCAGGTCTACCCATTCACGCTCCTGCCGGGCGCGCTCGATGAGCCGCTCCTTCTCACGCGAGATCAGAAGGATCAGATCCACTGCATTTCGAATGTGTGCACGCATCGCGGCACGGTCGTCGTCGATGGCCCCGGCCACGAGCAGCAGCTGCGGTGCCGATACCACGGCCGGCGATTCACCCTCGACGGCCGTTTCCATTCGATGCCCGAGTTTGAGTTGACCGCGAACTTTCCCTCGGCCGCGGACGACCTGCCGTCGGTCGCGCTCGGCACGTGGACGCGCTTCCTGATGGTGTCGCTCGCCCCGGCAATGCCGTTCGACGACCTCGTGTCCGAGATGCGCCGCCGGCTTGAGGGGCTTCCGTTTCACGAGCTCTCATTCGACGCCGCGAGCGCGCGGGACTACCTGGTGAACGCGAACTGGGCTCTGTACCTCGACAACTACCTCGAGGGATTCCACATCCCCTACGTCCACTCGAGCCTTGCGACGACGCTCGACTACGGGGAGTACGCCGTCGAGCTCGCGCGGTTCTCGGTGCTGCAGCTCGGCATAGCGAAACCGGGCGAGCCCGCGTTCGCGCTCCCGAGGGAGCACCCCGATCACGGGCGCGCCGTCGCCGCGTATTACTTCTGGCTCTTCCCGACGACGATGTTCAACGTGTACCCGTGGGGCGTTTCCGTGAACGTGGTGACCCCGCTCGCCGTGGACCGCACGCGCGTGTCGTTCCTCCCTTTCGTGTGGGATGCGACCAAGCGCGACGCCGGCGCTGGCGCGGGCCTCGATCGCGTCGAGCGCGAAGACGAGGCCGTGGTCGAATCGGTGCAGCGGGGGGTGCGCTCGCGTCTCTACGAGCGCGGACGCTACTCACCCACCCGCGAGGCGGGCGTGCATCACTTCCACCGCCTCCTCGCGGAGTTCATGCGCGGCTGAGCTCGCCCTGGCTGACCTCGCCCTAAGGAAGACACTCTTCCGACGAAGACCGCCTGTCCAAAGCTGTCGGCACCGGGGCTGTCCCCGACAAAGCAGCACGGCATCGGCGATGTACGTGGTGGCCGCGGCATACTCACTCAGCACCGACACCGTGACCGCGCGAGAATGCCTGAGCTAGATGAGTAGTCTCGGCCCGATCGGTTTGGCCGCATCCGGCGAGCGGAGGTCCGGCTACTTCACTTTCGCCGCCGATCCGGGCCTCGCGAAGTACTCGTGGCCCTTCTTCAGCATCACCGGACGCCGCGATGGCCCTTTGTTCCTGATCACAGCCGGCATCCACGCTGCCGAGTACACCGGGATCGACGCTGCGATCCGCCTCGGCAACCTGCTCGACCCGGCGCAGGTGCGGGGCCACGTGGTGATCATTCCGCTGCTTAATCGGCCGGGTTTCTACGAGCGCAGCATTTACGTGAACCCGGAGGACAACGACAACATGAACCGCGTGTTCCCCGGGCGACTCGATGGCACATGGAGCGAGCGGTTCGCGCACTGGCTCCTCAACGAGGTCATCGCGCGATGCGAGTACGCAGTCGATCTCCACGCGGGCGACATGATCGAAGACCTCGTCCCATTCGTGACCTATCGAGAGACGGGCGACGAGCGCGTCGATGGCCGAGCGAAGCAGATGGCGGAGGCATACGGCGCGGAATGGCTTGTGAGAGCCATGCCGTCCGGCGAGCGGGCTGGCTTGCTCTTCGCGGCCGCGGCTGCGCGGGGCGTCGCCGCGATGATCGCCGAATCCGGAGGGATCGGTCAGCTCGAGGCGGACGCCGTTGCGCGCCACGTCAACGGCGTGCAGAACATCCTGCGCGCGGTTGAGGTGCTCGATGGCGCACCCGCTCGCGTGAGCCCGCCGCGAGTGCTGAACCGGTTCGAGTGGCTGCGCTCGCCCTTCGAGGGACTCTTCCGCTGCGCCGTGCACGTGGGCGACCGGGTCCGGAAGGATCAGCCACTCGGCGAAATGGTCGACCTGCTCGGGAAGCCCCTTGGCCGGATCGAATCTCCGGTCGAAGGGATCGTGCTCTTCGTGGTCACGAGTCCGGCGATCAAGAAAGATGGACTTCTTCTGGGAGTCGGTGTCCCCGAATAACCCGCGCCCGGTGTTATGCTGCCCGCCGTTTCAAGGGGGAGGAATCGCAGGATGAGAAACTCAACCATGAGCCGCCGCGCGCTGTTGCGCGCCGCCGGGGCCGCCACGATCGTCGCGGCGTGCGCGCCGGTCACGACGCAACCGGGTGCGACGCAAACCGGCACGACCGCGACGACGAAGCCCGCGGGAGCCACCGGCACGCTCACGTTCCTCTGGGGTGGGGACACCGACAAGCTCGATCCGCCGGCCATGACCACCCAGGAAGGCTTCATCGCCACAACCGCGCTATACGAAGGTCTCGTCAGGTACAAGCCCAACAGCACCGATGTCGAGCCCGCCCTCGCCGAGCGCATGCCGGACATCTCGTCCGACGGCCTCGCCTACACCTTCCACTTGCGGTCGGGGATCAAGTTCCACGACGGCTCGCCGCTCACGGCCGAGGCTGTCGCGTTCTCGTTTGACCGGAGCATCAACAAGGACAACCCGCTCTTCAAGGAGGCGCAAGCAGCAGGCGGGTTCCCGTTCATCGACGACTACATCGGAAACGTCGTGGCCAAGGTCGAGGCTGTCGGAGCACTCGATGTCCGCTTTACGTTGCGGCGCAAGTTCTCGCCACTGGTTCCGAATCTCGCAATTCCACCCGGCTTTGTCATCTCGATGGAGGCGCTCAAGAAGTACGGCAGCAAGATCAACGAGAACCCCGTGGGAACCGGCCCGTTCAAGTTCGTGGAGTGGAAGAAGGACGACCACATCACGGTCGAGAACTTCGATGGCTACTGGGGCGATCGCGCCAAGCTGCAGCGCATCATCTTCCAGCCGGTTCCTGAGGCTTCCGTCAGGATCCTGAAGATCCAGCGGGGCGAGGGTGACATCGCTTGGCCGTTTGACCCGAAGGACGCGTCGTCGGTCAAGGGGAAGGCAGATACGGACGTTCTCGAGCAGCCCGGCCTCAACGTGAACATGGCCGAGTTCAACCTGAAGAAGGCGCAGTTCCAGAACAAGCCGCTGCGCCAGGCGCTGAACTACGCGATCAACAAGCAGGAGCTCGCGGACAAGCTCTACAGCGGCGCGGGCGTCCCTGCGGTCGGGGTGCTCCCGGCGACTTCCTGGGGCTTCGATAGCACGTTGAAGGGCTACACGTACGACCCCGAGAAGGCAAAGGCACTCCTGAAGGACGCCAAGTACGGGGGCGAGACGATCACCCTCGATTCGTACACGATCCCACGGGGCTACAACCCCCAGGGCGCGAAGCTCGCCGAAGCGATTCAGCAGTACTTCCAAGCGGTAGGCGTCAAGAGCGAGATCAAGACAACGGAGTGGACCGAGTACCGCAAGATCCGGCGTCAGGGCGAGCTGAACGTCGCGTTCGGCGGATGGCAGGCGGACACCGGGGACCCCGAGAACTTCCTCGGCGTGTTCTTCTACAGCAAGAACCAGGGCGGCGTGAACACCTCCTTCTACGGCACTCCTGAGGTGGACAAGCTCCTGGAGCAGGCCAACGAGGAGACCGACACACCGAAGCGGAAGGCGCTCTTCAACCAGGCAGAGGCGAAGATCGTCGACGACGCGCCGTGGCTCTTCATCAGCCATATGAAGCAGCAGGTGGCCATCCGTAAGCGCGTGAAGGACTTCGTCCTGCAGCCGACCTACATCTACTACTTCAACAAGGTCAGCGTGAGTTAGCGGGGTGCGTCGCCGCTCGAGCGCCTAGAACGTGCGCGGTTACATCCTGCGACGGATCGCGTACGTGCTGCCGGTGCTGCTCGGCGTCGTCACCGTTGTCTTCCTCGCGTTGCGGCTCATCCCGGGCGATCCGGCGATCGCTCTCGCCGGGGAAAAGGCGAGCGCCGAGCAGATCGAGCAGATGCGCGAGGCGCTCGGTCTGAATCGGCCGCTGCCCGTTCAGTACGTCGAATTCATAGGCCGTTTGGCGAGCGGGGATCTCGGGCGGTCGATCCGGACCGGGGGCGACATCCGGCAAGAGCTCATCGAGAACTTTGCTCCGACGATCGAGCTCTCGATCGCGGCGCTCCTCATCGCGCTCGCAGTCGGGTTGCCGGCGGGCATCCTCGCCGCCCTGCGGCGACGGACGCCGATCGAGTACGGGACGATGATCGGGTCGCTGGTCGGCATTTCGATGCCCGTGTTCTGGATCGGCTTGATGCTGATCTACTGGCTGGGCGCGCGTGCCGCGTGGTTCCCGCTCTCAGGCACCGCGAGCGCCGGGCTCGACATTCCCGCGCGAACGCACTTCTACACGATCGATGGATTGCTCACCGGTGACTTCGCAGTGTTCGGGGACGTCCTCTGGCATCTCGTGCTTCCGGCGATCACCCTCAGCACGATCACGATGGCCATCGTCTCGCGTATGGCGCGGTCGAGCATGCTCGAGGTCCTGGGCAGCGATTACCTCGTGACCGCACGCGCAAAGGGCCTCTCAGCACGGACGGTCGTCCTCCGTCACGCGCTCAAGAACGCGCTCATTCCGGTCGTGACCGTCATCGGGCTGCAGCTCGGGGCGCTGCTCAGCGGGGCGGTTCTCACCGAGACGGTTTTCGGCCGAGTTGGTGTCGGCCGTTACGTTCTGAACGCCATCACGGCGCGTGACTACCCCGTCGTGCAGGCGACGGTCATCGTTGTCGCGCTGTTCGTCGTCGTCATCAGCCTCGTCGTTGACCTGGTGTACGCGATTCTGGATCCGCGTATCCGGTACGCCTGAGATGGCCGGCGCCAGTGCCACCGCCGTGCCGTCACCGGTCGACGCCGGAGCGCAGGCGGCGCCATCCCTGTGGGTAGCGGCGCGCCGGCGCTTCCTGCGCTCCGCGACCGGAATGCTCGGAGCGACTCTGTTGGTGCTCTTCGGACTCATGGCGATCTTCGCCGGGCAGGTGAGCCCCTACGACCCGATCCATCAGGATTTCCGTATCGAGCGCGAGGCCCCGAGCGCAACCCACCTCATGGGAACAGACGAGTTCGGCCGTGACGTGTTCAGCCGTGTTGTCTGGGGCGCGCGGGTGTCGCTGCAGGCCGGCGGGGTCGCCGCGAGCATCGCGCTGGTGGCGGGTCTGTTTCTGGGCATGACCGCCGCGTACTACCGCGGACGAACCGACGGCCTCGTCATGCGTTCGATGGACGTGCTCCTGTCCTTCCCGTATCTGCTTCTCGCGATCGGGATCGTCGCGATCCTTGGTCGGGGCCTGCTCACCGCGATGATCGCCATCGGCATCGTGTACATCCCGAACTACGCGCGCGTCGTTCGGGGCGCCGTGCTCTCCGTTGGTGCGCGCGATTTCGTCGAAGCCGCCCGCGCCGTCGGCGCGCGTGACAGGCGGGTGATGTGGCAGCACGTCCTGCCGAACGTCCTTGCCCCGATCATCGTCCAGGCGACGCTCAACATCGGCACGGCGATCATCGACACTGCGGGCCTAAGTTTCCTCGGTCTCGGGACGCAGCCACCGACCCCTGACTGGGGCAACATGCTGTCGGCGGGCCGGAGCTACATCATCGACTCGCCGTGGATCGCGACGTTCCCCGGTCTTGCGATCCTCGCAACGGTGCTGGCCTTCAACCTTGTCGGCGACGCGCTTCGTGACGCGCTCGACCCGCGCCTCTTGTGACGTGCGTGTCTCTTCCTAGCTGAGGCACAGAAGGACCGCACCTCTGCGGCGCTCCACTGCCAGAGCATGAGGCGGCGAGAATCCTATCGAGCGCGTTGTCCACGAAGGCGTCCGGTCGTTGATGACCTCTTCCTTCGCGACGTTCGCGGATCCGCAGATGCTGAAGCTGCTCGCGCAAAGCGCCGCGAAAGCGCCCGTGGCGAGTGCGGAGCTCGAAAAGCTCGACGCCGCGGTCGCGTTCCACGAGCAGAAGGTCCGGCCCGAGCTCCTCCAGAGCCAGATCGTCCCCGTGCTGCTCGCGATTGGGGAAAAGCTGCCATTCATCGGACGTCCCGCGACGCTCCCCACTCGCTAGCGCTCCGTATCGAACTCCCACTCGTCGACGACGTCGGTCCCTGCGACCGAGAGCTCCAGCCGGACGTGGTAGCGCGCGCCGGCCGCGAGCGGCGCCGTTGGCACGATCGCGGCGTAGTCACGCTCGTAGATCTGCGGCACGACCGAAACCACGACCTCGCGGCCGCTTGCGTCGGTCAGCTTTGCGTTCTTCAGGTCGACGGGCCGCGCGCTCGAGTAGACGACCATCACCGGATACCCGACCGGACGCACGGCGCCGGGCGGCAGCGCGTCCGGTGACTCGTCGCCAGCCCACGATCCGGTGACGTGCTGGCCCACCGCCGGCGAGCGCACGTGGTCGGGCGCGGCGGCCGCGAAGTCGAACACGAGCACGCCGACGGTTGCCGTGTGGCCGTCGATCTCGGCATGCCCCCATCCCGCCAGAACCGCGTGCGGGTGCATCAGACCGAGGCGGTGATACGGAAGGTCCCAGAGAAAGCGAACATCCTCGGTCCCGGAGTCCGACGACGCAGCGACCTCGCTGGCCATTGCGTCCGCGTAGCCCTGAGCGACGAGCCGATCGCGGACGGTCACGCCGGTGAATCCGGGATCTCCCGGCGTCTCCTCGTGGCCGATGGCACCGGTATGCGCGAGGTACTCGGCGTGGCGCTGCGCGGCAGCGGTCACCCGAACATCCGAGCGGACCGCCGGCGCGCCGATGGCGGCGCGAAGGTCGTTGTGCGCTCGCAGCATGTCGGCCGCGTCGTTCGACCGCGCAGCGCTTGACGCGGGCTCCGAAGGCGATGGAGTCGCTGATCCTGCCGGCTCTGGAGTCGCCGCGGCCGCGACGGCGGTCGGGGTCGCGTTCGCGGGCGAGCTCGATGTGCCCACTCGAGCGGATGTGGGAGGAGCGTGCGGGCTTGCGATGTACCCGGCGAGCGCAACACCCACCGCTAGCGCGGAGACAAGCGCGAAGGGCACGAGCGTGATCAATCTCCCGCGTGGCATCGGCCGCATTTTCATCGAAGGCGACGGACGCTCGGCATCAAACAACGTGCAAAGACACTCGCAAAGCCGCACCCGAGTTTGACGAGTGACCCCGTCCGCCCTGATGCTGATGTCTCCCAGCACGCGTCGGTGACATCTCGCGCGACAAAGTCGAGGTGGAGTGCCATAAGGGAGCCAAAGGCGGCCAAATCCTTCCGCGCCGCCGGCGATCGCATCGTTCGTCAGGAATCGGCGATGCCGTCGATCGCCAGCCGTTTGCTCACCCCGCCAATCGTGGCCAGACGGCAGATCGCGAGTGACGCTGAGGAATGGTCCATCAGGCTCGCGGCCCTCGCGACACTCGGCCAGTACGACGGGTTGACATTCCTTGTCGATGGCACCGCTCGGTCTCGCTACACGTACAACGTCGTCGACGACCCGGTCGGCGATGTCGCGACTCGCTCGGCGATCGAGGAGACGCGAAGGAGTGGCGCGACCATCCAGACGCGCACGGCCATCCGCCTGGCCAATGACCGCGTCGCGGATACGGCGATGGTCGCACCCCTCGTCGCGACCGATACCGTCAGTGGCGTTCTGATCGCGCTGCGCGTCGGGCGATCCTTCGCCGCGGCTGACGCGCTCACGGCCTCGGGTGTATCCGAGCTCCTCTCTCTGGACCTCGCTCGTGAGACCGCGGCGCTGCGCGACGCGGTACATCGCCGCCAGGCATTCGCGCTCTACGAGCTGGCTCGCCTCGTTCTGTTCGGCGAGCGCCTGTCGGAAACCCTGCAGGACGTGACCGCCCTCCTGACGAGCTCGCTTGACCACGACCTCGCGCAGATCTGGTTATTCGGCTCCGCCGGCGCGCTCGAGCTCATCGCGGCACGACCGCACGAGAACCTCCGCTTCGAGCAGATGCTGCCATCCGAGCACGATGCGCTCGCGCATGCCCTTCATCAGCAGCGGCTCGTTCGAATCGGACAGGGGACCCTTCGCCCGTGGGTGTCGGCGGAAATCAGGGAGCTCATCGTCGTTCCGCTCGCCGACAGAGCGCGGAGCGTAGGTGCCCTCGTGCTGGGCCGGGCGCAGAATCGCTACGAGAACTCGGACGAGGAGCTCGCGAGCGTCCTCGGCAGGTTCATCGGGCGACTCATCGCCCGTGCGGCGGCCGTCGATCACAACGCACCACGAAGGGAGTCTGCCGAGGCAGACGCTTTGCGCGAGTGGCAGGAAGAGCCGCAGCTGGCAGGGAGCTGACCTACCGGCCCAGAAGCTCCGGGGCGAGGTTGGGCGCGGCCATGTCGGGGTCGAACGGATAGATCGGGCGCAAGAGACGCGCGTGACCGAGTCGGACGATGTCCTGATCGACGCCGCCCGGCGTGAGCGCGATGACCCACCCCTTCGCCGCGGCGAACAGGTCGGGTACGAGGTAGCCGATCTTCACGACCGTGAGGTCGTGCCTGGCTGGGTCGAGGCCGAGCGCCTCGAGATCGCGAACGAAGTGGTATGGCTTGCGGCGGGTGGTGAGGATCGCCCGCACCCCGCCCGATGCGATCACGGCGATGTCGCCGCCGACGGGATCTCCCCTGTGAACCCGAACCACCTTTCCTCGAAGAGCGACTGCCGAGTGCCGCGAGCCAAACGCCCCGCCGACGGCAAGATCCACGTCGGCGCCTTCACCGCCACCGATGCAGCGAGCGACCGCATCGGGATCGACGAGGCTCGCCCAGATCGCGGTCGCATGCCCTGACGCCAGGTCCGGATGCGCGAGGAGACGCTCGAGCATGTACGCCACGTCTCCCGCGCCCCCGGCCGTGGGATTGTCTCCCGAGTCGCTGATGAAGTAAGGACGGGCACTCGACGCGAGCCCCGTCGCGATGCACCAATCGGCGTCGCCCGCCGGGACGCTGAACGTGAAATCGGCGCGCGCGTTCCAGTAGCTTTGGGCGAGAGCGCGCGCTTCGCGCAGCAACCGTTCCGTGTCGGTCCCGGTGACGACGACCGCGGCGCCGCAACGCGGCTCGTCGGCCCAGGCATAGCCGATCCACACGGCAGCGTCGATGATCCCGGGCTGCGCCTCGATCGCCGAAAGGCGCCCGTAGATGCCGCGCGCCGGCTCGTCCCGCGTACTGGCCCGTTCACCCGGCAGCAACACCGGAACGCGCACCCACGCTTTCCGCGGACCCACCCCGTCCCGTAGGCAGCGCACGAGATTCGCGACTGCCCGAGTCCTCGTGAGTGGGGCGTCCTCGTGCGGCGACATCCGGTGCGATGTCGCGAGGTCGAGCACCCCGATGAGGCGGCGCGACATGTTCCCGTGGGGATCCATCGACGCGGATACGAGCGCATCGGTTCCGATCATGTCGCGCACGGTCGACGCGAAATCGCCCTCCGCGTCCGTCAGGCCGACGACGCTCATCGCTCCGTGAATGTCGAGGAGCACCCCGTGCACCGGGAGGACGGCGCGTAGCCGTGCGATGAGCTCGGTTTTGATGGACTCGTAGAACTCGCGCTCGACCGCGCCACCCGGGAGCGCGCGAGCGTGTACGAGAGGCACCCACTCGACATCACGGGGAAGGTCGGGGTATCGCGCAAGAAGCTCGTCATCGCGCAATACGGTGAAATCAGTGGGTCCGCTGCGATGTGGTGAGAACGTGCTCGACTCGATGCTGATGCCGCCGATCGCGACCCTAGGCCGCGTTCGAGGGCCCCTTCGCAGCTCCTGTCTTTTCACCTTCCGCGGCCGCGATGACGGTCAGCCGGCAGACTCCGATGTCGATGGTCTGGCCCGCCGCAACGCGCCGGGGTGCAGCCAGCTTCGTCCCGTCGATCCACGTGCCGCCCATGCTTCCGAGATCGCTCAACCAGTACGAGCCCTGCTTGTAGGTGATCTTCGCGTGCTTGCGCGAGACGGAAAGATCGGCGAGCTGGATGGTGCTCTCCGGTCCGCGACCGATCGTCGCGCCGGACTTTGTCACTTCGAACGTCGATCGCGAGCCGCGCTCGCTCTCGAGCCGCAGCGTGAGGCCCCCCGGTCTCGCGACCGGAGGCACGGGCTGATCGTCCAGGGCTTCTTCGGAGATCCGAGCTTCCTCGGGGGTCCGAGCTTCCTCGCTCGGAGCTGGCGCCTCCACGGCAACGGCGACCACGCCGACGGCGCTTGCCGGTGCCTCCTCGGAAGGTGGGAACTCCTCGAAGAGCGGAAGCCTCTGGGCTGTTTGGGCTTCGGCGGTTTCGGGGGCGGGTTCAGCCGGTATCGGCGTTGCCGCGTCCTGTGGTGCGGGGGCGGTCGCCCTCCTCGGCTCGAAGAGAGCCTTGATCCTCGCGAGGAGCCTCTGGGTCCCGCTCACCGGCGCACCTCCTCGGTCCACCACCTTACGCCCTGGCTTAACGCCGAACAGGAGATCCAGATACGCGGGCTGGGCGATTCAAGGCGCGCCGCCGCAAAAGGTCGCTCGCCCGCCGGAGGGATAATGCGGCCGGTCGCCCAGTTGAGTCTTCTTGAGTCTTCCCGTTCCTGATCCTGGTGATCGCGGTCATGAGCATCCTCGGGCCCGCCCTGACCAACCTCTACATCGCGGTCGGCGTGGTCAGCCGGATCCCATACGCGCGCATTACGCGGGGCACGACACTCGCGACGCGGCACGTGGGGTATGTGCTGGCGGCCCGTACGATCGGCTGCTCGTCGGCGTCGCGCTCAGCCTGATCGGCGACGGTCTCGCCGAGAGACGCGGAGGCTGATTCCATGAAGCTCCTGATATGGGGCGCCGGCGCGATCGGCGGGACCATCGGTGCGCACCTCGCGCGCGCGGGACACGACGTCACGTTCGTAGACCGCGTTCCGGACCACGTCGTTGCGATCAACGGAGCGGGACTGCGCATCGAAGGTCCGCTCGCCCAGTTCGTCGCCCGGGCGCCGGCCTTCGTGCCGGATGACCTCATCGGCGAGTTCGAGCACGTCGTCCTCGCGGTGAAGGCACAGGACACCGCCGACGCGACACGCGCGCTTGCGCCGCACCTGAGCCGAGACGGGTATGTCGTCTCGGCGCAGAACGGGTTGAACGAGCTCGTGATCAAGTCCATCGTCGGCGACGCCCGCACGATGGGCTGCTTCGTCAACTTTGGAGCCGACTACCTCGAGCCCGGGGTGATCCAGTACGCCGGTCGCGGCGCCGTCGTGCTCGGCGAGATCGACGGACGGGTCAGCCTGCGCATCGGCGAGCTCCACCGCGCTTTCCTCGACTTCGACGACGCCGCCATCGTGACGACGAACATCTGGGGTTACCTATGGGGCAAATTGGCCTACGGCGCCCAATTGTTTGCCACTGCTCTGACGAACGACTCGATCGCAGACGCGCTCGCCGATCCGAGCTATCGCGACATCTACATCGAGATCGCGCGCGAGGTGATGCGGGTGGCCCGAGCGCGACACATCACGCCGGAGGGTTTCAACGGCTTCGATCCGCACGCGTTCGCACCGGACGCGGACCGGGCGATCGCACAGCGTTCGCTCGACGAGATGGTCGCGTTCAACCGCAGATCGGCCAAAACGCACAGCGGCATCTGGCGCGACATCGCCGTGCGCAGGCGACGAACCGAGACCGATGCGCAGCTCGGCCCGATCGTCATGCTCGGCGCGGAGGCCGGCGTGGCGACACCACTGGTCTCGCGGCTGATCGAGCTGATGCATGAGGTCGAAGATGGCAAACGACCGCAGAGCCACGCGACCCTCGATCTGCTCAAAGCCGCCGCGCTCACCGGATGACGCCGCTCGAATATCTGTCGGCGCATCACGACCGAATCCTCGACGAGCTGATCGAGTTCGCACGCATCCCGAGCGTGAGCACCGACCCTCACTACACCAAGGACACGGCGCGCGCCGCGGAGTGGGTCGCCGCCCAGCTGCGCCAGGCCGGTCCCATCGACGTCCGGACGATCGCGACGGCCGGCCATCCGGTCGTCTACGGCGGGTGGCTTGGCGCACCGAATGCGCGGACGATCCTGGTCTACGGCCACTACGACGTGCAGCCGCCCGATCCACTCGAGCGCTGGCGGAGCGACCCGTTCGGACCCGAGCTGCGCGACGGCCGTCTGTATGGACGCGGGGTGTCCGACAACAAGGGCCCGATGCTCATCCCGCTCAAGGTCGCCCAGGCCTTCTTCGCGACGCGCGCCGCGTTGCCGCTCAACGTGAAGTTCGTCTTCGAGGGTGAAGAGGAGATCGGCAGCCGGAACCTCGAGCCGTTCCTCGCCGCGAACACGCAGCTGCTGCGGGCCGACTCCGTTCTGTCGGCCGACGGCGCCATGTGGCGGAACGACGAACCCTCGATCACCGTAGGGTCCCGCGGCGTCTCTGCGCTCGAATTCAGCCTCAAAGGCGCGAGCCGCAGCCTGCACTCGGGACGCTACGGCGGCTCGATCGCGAACGCGCTGCATGCCATGGCCGAGCTCGTCGCGAGCCTGCACTCACCCGACGGTCGAGTCGCCGTCGCGGGGTTCTACGACGACGTCGCGCCGCTCCCGGAAGAGGAGCGTCGCGCCATCGCCGAGCTGCCTTTCGACGAAGCCCGTTTCCTCGCGGAGGTGGGCGCGCCGGTGCCGTTCGGCGAAGCGGGCTACACCACGCTGGAACGGCAGTGGGTACGTCCGACACTCGAGGTGAACGGCATGTGGGGCGGCTACCAGGGCGCGGGCAGCCAGACGGTGACGCCGAACGAGGCGCACGCGAAGCTCAGCTGCCGCCTCGTTCCCGACCAGCGCCCCGACACGATCCGTGAGCTCGTCGCGAAGCATCTCGAAACGCACGTACCCGCCGGCGTGACGCTGACCGTCGGCGGCGATCGGCACTCGGCCATGCCGTATCGCATCCCGTCGGACCATCCCGGCCTTCTGACCGCAGAGCGCGTTCTCGAGCA
>Ga0209472_1000568_pt1 | contig 21787 bp, 21 predicted proteins | sample GraSoiAngelo_130_FD_185887 | JGI IMG/M metagenome (GOLD analysis project Ga0209472, IMG submission 185887) | Grasslands soil microbial communities from the Angelo Coastal Reserve, California, USA - 14_0929_02_20cm (SPAdes) (version 2) | ecosystem: Environmental > Terrestrial > Soil > Grasslands ...
AGCCGGCATTCATCAGGATGGCATGCTGAAGAATCCTCTGACCTACGAAATTATGACTCCGCAGTCGGTTGGGGTTCCCGATTCGAGGTTGGTGCTCGGCAAGCATTCCGGACGCCACGCCCTCGGCTTGCGCTGCGAACAGCTCGGTTACCAATTCGATCGTCGCGAACTGGATGAAGTTTATCGCCGATTCGTTATCCTGGCCGACAAGATTAAGCACGTGGCCGATCATCATCTGCTCGACTTGATTCGCGAGGCGCACGGAACAGCCCGACGGATTCCTCCAGCACAGGCGGAAGCACGACCGTCGGCACTTGCAGCGGCGGTGGGACAAAACCTTTCCAAGCCGTTTCCAGTTCCCTTCGCCACAGACTTGAACGGCGCCAGGCTGCCCTTGAACTCCCTCGCCGAGCACCACGCCGAGCAGGAAGATTATCTGTGGGGCGTGTAGGTTTTTCTTGGCGGCTAAACTGTTTTGCGTCCACAGGCAAAAAGCTTTTAACCGCAGAGACTCGCCAAGGTTCGCAAAGGTCGCGAAGAAAGCCCCTTTGATGTCGCTTCGAGTAGCGAATGTCTGTGGAGCGTAGTCTTGCTCTCGCGTTCTTCGCGGTTAAAGGGTTTTGCCGTCACAGGCGAAGAGCTTTTAACCGCAAAGCTCGCTAAGGTTCGCAAAGGTCGCGAAGCCCCCCTGTGACGTCGTTTCGAGTAGTGAACGTCTGTGGAGCGTAGTCTTGCTTCGCGGTTTCGCTTGTCTTTGGTTCTTCGCGGTTAAACGGTCTTGTGTCTACAGGCGAAGAGCTTTTAACCGCAAAGCTCGCCAAGGTTTCGCAAAGGTCGCGAAGAAAGCCCCCTGTGACGTCGCTTCGAGTAATGAATGTCAGTAGAGCATAGTCTTGCTTTGCGATCTTCGCGCGCTTATCTTTGCGTTCTTCGCGGTTAGAGGGTTTTGCTGTCCACGGACGAAGAGCTTTTAACCCCAAACGTCGCCAAGGATCGCAAGGCTCGCGGAGAAAATCCTCTGGAATCACATTTCGGCTATGATCAAGTCCTCTCAATGCGCCTCAATCTGACGGTTCTTCCCGGTGATGGCATTGGTCCCGAGGTCGTTGATCAAGCAGTTCGCGTCTTGGAAGAAGTAGCTCAGGCTTTTGGCCATCAGCTAACCATCACTCAAAAGCCGATCGGCGGCGTAGCTCTGCTCGCCAGCAAAGACCCGCTCCCCGACGACACATTACAGGCCTGCCTTTCTTCGGCCGCCGTCCTGTTGGGCGCTGTCGGGGGACCTTCATTCGACAGCTTTCCGGCTCATCTTCGTCCGGAGAGCGGGTTGCTGCGTCTTCGCCGTGAGCTGGGGGTATTCGCGAATCTGCGCCCGGCGATTTGCTTCCCTGCTCTGGAAGATTGTTCTCCGCTTCGCCCCGAGGTGGTCCACGGAACTGACGTTCTGATCGTGCGCGAGCTTCTGGGCGGAATTTACTTCGGCCAGCCCCGCCAAACCGAAGGGCCAGCCGGCAAGCGCTATGCCTTGGACACGATGCGCTACAGCGAAGCGGAAATCGAGCGCATCGCGCATGTGGCTTTTGAACTAGCGCCCTCCCGCCGCCGCAAAGTGACTTCTGTTGACAAAGCCAACGTCCTGGATTGCTCACGCCTGTGGCGCGATGTCGTGACTCGTGTGGCCCAGCAATATCCGGAAGTGAAGCTCTCTCACATGTACGTGGACTCGGCAGCGATGGCGCTGGTGGCGCATCCCGCAGATTTCGACGTCCTACTCACAGAAAATATGTTCGGGGATATCCTTTCCGACCAGGCAGGTGGAGTCGTAGGTTCTCTTGGCATGCTGGCCTCAGCGAGCATTGGCGGCTCTGTCGGTTTATACGAGCCCGTGCATGGCTCCGCCCCGGACATCGCGGGACAGGGCATTGCCAGTCCGCTAGGTGCGATCCTCTCCGTCGCCATGCTGCTGCGCCACTCTTTTAAGCTGGAGCGCGAAGCCGCTTGCATCGAGACGGCGGTTGCCGAGGTATTAGCGGCTGGGAATCGTACGCGTGATCTGGCCAAACCCTCTCAGGCCACGCTCAGCACGAGCCAGATGGGACAGAAAGTTGTCGAAGCGGTCGCGCAATGTGCCCGGGCTGCTCGCAGCGGAGTGGCAATCTAGAACACCGGTCCCGATATGGATTGACCTCCAAAATTTCCACAGCGCCCGATGATAAATCCAGTTGCTTGTTTTCGAGTCGGAGTAAACTAAGTACATCTCGGAAAGATCTTCTTCGCGCGTGGGAGGCCACATGCTTTCCAAATGCGCCAATCCGCAATGCCGCGCTGCTTTTCTTTATCTCCATCAGGGCAAGCTCTTCCGCATAGAAACCGAGGCTAGCTCCCACCAGGATCCGGCAGCAGATTCTGGCGCAAGAAAACCCGTCCGGCGGCTCGAATACTTTTGGCTCTGTGATGATTGTGCTTCGCAAATGACGCTCGCCCGCAAGAATGGCGAAATCGTGACCGTGCCGCGCGAACAGATGCGAGCTGCAGCTACTGGTTCCTGAGTTCATCGAACCTTTTGGGGAGAATATTTTCCGGTCAGCGCATTCCAACGAATCTTTAGCATTTCTGCAAACATGCGAATCCCATCGCGCAGCGGACTGATGCGCGTGCCTTCGCTGTGTGCCCAAGCCACCGGCACTTCGGCAATCTTGAAACCGAACTTCTTCGCCAGGTAAAGCAGTTCGGGATCGAAGCCCCAGCGTTCCACCGTCTGCAACGGAAAAATTGTTTGCGCGGCTCTACGTGTGAAGGCCTTGAAACCACATTGCGTGTCCCTGAAGGTGAGGCCCAGCGTGATGCGCAGCATCAGATTAAAAATTCTGCCGAACAATTGCCGGTAGAGTGGCTGCCGCTGGCTTTGCAAATCACTGCGCAGCCACCGCGAGCCGATGGCCACATCCGCGCCGGCTGCAATTGCGGCAAATAATTTCTCCGCCTCCTCGATGGGGGAAGAAAGATCGGCATCGGTGAACAGCAACACTTCTCCACGCGCATGCAGCATGCCGTTGCGCACGCTGTATCCTTTGCCACGATTGCCAGGATTTTCCAGCAACCGGAGGCGGGAATTCACTGCCGCATATTTGCGAGCGATTTCAGCGGTATCATCGCGCGAGCCATCGTTTACAACGATAATTTCCGCATTCCAGCCACGCTCTGCGGAGTAGGCCAGAACTCGATCCAACGTCGCCCGGATGCGCGCGCTCTCGTTATAGGCGGGGATGATGATGCTGTACGTGCAGTCGTTGGTCGGGCTTCGTTGGTCGTTGGCCAAGGTTGCAGCCGAGCTTTGTTCTCGCAGCTCCTAGAATAGGGCACGCGAGCAAAAAAGCGGAGTGGAAACGAGGGGGTAAGCCGACCAGGGACTTACGACAGAAGCAGAGATTTAATCTGCCTTAGGCTCTGAGAACTGAGAACTGACAACCCAGAACTGAATTAGAAAAGGCCAAGGATTTCTCGTGTCCCAAGCATGAGGCGACTAGTGGAGAGTTTCGACCGGATTCGGTATCACACTCTTACTAGCTGAGATCGACTGCCGAGGGCCGCTTAAGCCACCTGCCGCTGTTTCTCCAGCATCGCGAAGAACTCCGCCACCAAGCGCTCGTCCCAAAGCCCCGAGCGGGCCTCTTCACGCATGGTGATGGCGGATTGCTCGTGGCTTAGGACCGGCTTATACGGCCGAGCCGTTCGCAGCGCATCGTAGACATCTACCACTTGCAGGATTCGTGCCAGCAAAGGAATTTCGCCTTTGCGCAGTCTGTCCGGGTAGCCGCTGCCGTCGGAGTGTTCGTGATGGTTACGGATAATGGGCAGCACGAGTCGCAGCGATTTCAATGGCCGGCAAATGTTCTCACCAGTCACCGGATGCTGCTTCATCACGACCCATTCTTCGGGAGTTAGATTCGAACCCTTCTTCAGAATCTCATCCGGAACAGCAATCTTGCCGAGATCATGCAAATAACCGCCGCGGCGCAGCGCCACAATCGATTCATCATCCAAGCCAAGGTGCCGGCCGAGGGCGCTCGCATTCTGCGCCAGGCGCTCGCAATGTCCCTCAGTGTAAGGATCGCGGCTCTCCACGCTCAGGCCGAGCGTGCACAACACTGATTCCGCTGTTTCCAGCTCATCAGTGAAGTCTTTAAGCTTCAGCAGTGACTTGACGCGCGCGAACAGTTCCTCCGCGTAGATCGGCTTATTCAGGAAATCATCCGCCCCACATTCGATCCCTTTCAGCCGGTCTTCCCGGTCAGTCAAACCGGTGATCAGCACAAAGGGAATCAGCCGGGTCGCCGGGTTGTCCTTAAGTTCCCGGCATAATTCGTAACCCGACTTGCCCGGCATAATGACATCTGAAAGGATCAGATCGGGTGTCTGGCGATGCACTTCGGCTTCCGCCTGCACGGCATCCGGTACAGCTACAACATCGTAGCCACGCGTTGCCAGCAGTTCCTGCATCAACAACATGATGTCGGGATTGTCATCGATTACCAGGATCCGCGGCACGTGCCGGCGTGCACCAACTTCACTTATCTCTCGGTAAGGCTGAGTGCGCGAAAGAACGGTTGTCCGGAACCTCTGGGGGGAATCCATGAAGCTAGTCGCCCGTTTCTTTATTGTAGCCAACTGTAATTATTCGTAAAGGATACAAAAGTTGTCTTTTCCACAACACTGCACAGGCCTGAAACGCGGCCGAAGGAACGCTCGAAGCCAATGTTTGCGCCGAGGTTCTACGGCTGACTGCTGATAGCCGAAAGCGGTGTTTGCTAGACTCATCCCATGCTGGCCGCTTATGCGGTGCGAGTGGAGAATTCACGCGGACGCCGCCATCCCGAGCCTCAGCATCCATACCGCAATGATTTTCAGCGCGACCGCGACCGCGTCATCCACTCGCGCTCCTTTCGCCGGCTCGAAGCCAAGACCCAGGTTTTCACCCGCCGCTATTCAGACCATTTCCGCAATCGCCTGACCCATACCATTGAAGTCGCGCAGATCGCGCGAACCGTTGCTGCCCAGCTCGGACTCAATGTTGACCTGGTTGAAGCCCTCGCGCTAGTACACGATGTTGGACACCCTCCCTTTGGCCACGCCGGCGAGAAAGCCCTCGACGCCGCCATGCGCCGCCACGGTTCCTTCTTCGATCACAACCTGCATGCCTTGCGAATCGTTGAAGACTTCGAGCTGCGCTATGCCGCGTTCCGCGGTTTGAATCTGACCTTCGAAGTTCGAGAAGGGATCATCAAGCACTCCCACGATTACACCGCAGATAACTATCCAGAATTGTCTGAGTATCTGCTTGACCAGCGGCCGCCGCTTGAAGCTCAGCTTATCGATTTAGCCGACGAAATTGCCTACAGCACCGCCGACCTGGACGATGGCTACGAAGCCCGCCTGCTCACGCTGGAGCAGATTCGCGAGGGAGTTCCCGTCTTCGAGCTTTTTTTTCGCGAAGTGGAGCAGATTTATCCGAACGCGATCGATAAACTAAAGTTCAACGAAGCCTTGAAGCGCATGCTCAATCGCTTGGTAGGTGATCTGATCTGCAACACGCAGGAGCAGATCAGGACAGCAGGGATTCGCGATCTGAAAGATGTTCGCGCCTATCCCGACAGGCTGGCGAGACTGAGTCGCGAGGTGGAAGAAGAAAGGCTCGCGGCGAAGCAGTTCCTCTACTCGAATTTATATTTCAGCGCTACCCTCGATCCGGAAAAGAACGACGCTGAGCGGGTGATCACAGAGCTGTTTGAATTCTGGATGAAGAAGCCGGAGACGCTGCCATCAAGCTACCGGAATAAAGCGAAACAGGAGCCGTTGCCTAGAGTTATTTGTGATTACATTGCAGGCATGACCGATAATTACATCTACGAGCAGTATGAAAAGTTTTGCAAGTAGTGCCGACTTGCCAGCGGGTGTCGCAGGAGCATCCCGCCCACGCATGCCCAGCGGACAAGCTGCCGGTGCTATTTTTCGTGAGTAACCCGATACACCACCCCCGCCGAATCATCGCTAACATACATTGCGCCTTCCGGCCCAACAGCTAGCCCTACCGGCCGGCCCATCCACACGCCTTTCCGTGTCTCGCCGGAACGAAGCCATCCGGTGATGAAATCTTCCGGGGGGCCCTGGGGCTGGCCGTTGTTATCCAACTTCACGCGAACCACTTTGTACCCGGTTGGAATACTGCGGTTCCAGGAGCCGTGAAAAGCTATGAACATGTTGTTGCGATACTCGGCCGGAAACATGTTTGCCGTGTAGAAAAGCAGGTTCAGCGGCGCCGAGTGCGCCTGCATCATGAGCTTGGGGGCGACGGTCTTCGAGCACTCGTATGTCTTACTCTGCGAAGTGTCGCGCACGCGATCGCCATAGCAATATGGCCAGCCGAAGTTGCCTCCGTTCGTGCCTAGATCATTCACTTCCTCTGGCGGAAGATTGTCCCCCAGCCAGTCGCGCCCATTGTCCACAGCCCAAATCGTGTTTGTCTTGGGATTTACTGCGAGACCCACCGAATTGCGTAGTCCAGAGGCGAAGAGGCGCTGACCGCTCCCATCTTCGTTGTATTCCGTGACCGCGGCGCGGCGCGGATCGTCTTCTTTGCAAACGTTGCAGCTCGATCCCGCGGCTACATACATTTTTCCATTCCAAAAAATAATCGTCCGCGTGGAATGCCCGCCCCCACTCCCTGGCAGGTCGGCGAGCTTCTGGCCATTCGAGGCTTTCAATTGTGCTTCGTCCCAGTCGTAACGCCGCACTGCATTAATCTCTGCCACATAAAGCTTGCCATTGTGAAACGCGATGCCGTGCGGCGCGTTTAGATCATCGAGCACGGTCACTGTGCGCTCCGCTTTTCCGGTATGTTTGGGATCGGGAAAGGCGAGCACTTTGCCGTCGCTCATGTCTGTGACCAGCAGCACGCCGCCCGGACTGAACGCCAGCATCCGCGCATGAGGCGCGGTCGCGAACACCGCAACGTGAAAACCCTCCGGCAACTTCAGCCGTGAGAGATCGAGTTGCTCGGTGTGTCCGCAGGAAACAAAAAGGAGCAACGTGACCACGCAGACGCAGGCTTGTAGCGTAATTCTTCGCGTTTCTGACACGTTGATCTCCCTGGCCTTGTTCACCAATCCTCGAACAACACCTCCCGAAAATCATAGCTTATAATTACCCGTGATTGGGGTGCTGATTCTGCACTGGCGCGCCCTGCACTTATTTGCGCCCGATGGGATCAAAGGTACCCTCCGTCTAGCGCGGATTAGGAGTGGAAAGCAGCGCAGTTCCATCCCACTATGGCGGGGCCTCACCACCCTGCCTTTTGAGACGACCGTGAGGTGCCATGCCCGCAAAGAAAACAAAAAGGTGGGTCGCAAAGGTGAAGACTGACTCCACGCATCCTCCCGAAGGACTCTTCACCAAGAGCGCCGCCACAATTGCGCGAACGCTGGCCTCGAAGAAGGTTTCACCAAAAGGTCCGGCTTCAGGAATGCGGATGCTGACTTACTTCATCAATCGCGGTGGGCGCGGTCTCAGCGCCTCCCGCCGCGCCGAACTTGAAAAAGCCAAGGCTCTGCTTTCAAGGCAAATCCGGCCTCAAAAAACGCGAAAGCGTGCTGCATGAGGTCCTACAAATCCCGCCCGTCAGAGCGTGGCAGGGCAGCGCTTCGAGCCCATGTTTAACGCCTTGGAAATAACACAGGCTTTACACGCTGAGGTGCGCCGTTGGACCGCGTAAACGTTTCCGTCGCTTGCCTACTGGCTTGGACCATGATTCTTCTTTCGACGACATCCCTTTCCCAGCAAGCAGCCGCTGCCGGAGAGCCGCTCACCATCCATACTGTTTCACTGCCGAAAGCGCTGCTGCGGCAGCAGTATCGATTCGAACTTCGGGCGGAAGGTGGAATCAGCCCCCTTCAGTGGGAGGTCACCGGTGGCTCGATGCCTGATGGACTCGCGCTCGGTCCGGATGGCGTTCTCAGCGGTGTTCCGATCGAGACCGGCGACTTTCGATTCACGGTTACGGTCACCGACAGCGGCAAGCCGGCTCACGAGAAAAGCCAGGAGCTAACGTTGCTGGTGGTTGCTCCTCTGCTCCTGCAGTGGGGCCGACTTCCGAAAATCAATGGCCAAAGGCTGGAGTGCGCCCTTAGGCTGGCGAATCAAACCGGGCAGGACTTTGATCTGACTGTTATCGCTCTGGCAGTGAACGAGATTGGCCGGGCCACAGCGGTGGGATATCAGCATTTTACGTTGAGAGGCGACACAGAGGATGTGGAGATCCCATTCAGCGAAAGCCTTCCGCCCGGAACGTATGAGCTGAATGTGGACGCGGTGGCGGAGGTTCCGGAAAGCAACACTATCTACCGCGCCCGCTTAGTGACGCGAGAGAAACTCGTAGTACCGCCGATCCCGTAATCTGAAAGCTGATGACCGATAACTGGCGTCTAAGAAGCGTCGCCCCCGGTGAATGACCGCTCACTGGCAGGGGAGGGCGAGCTGAATCGCTCAGGACGTGGGCAGACGCGCTAACATTAAGAGTCCAGAGGTGGTGTTAAGCTCATTCGTCTCGGCCAGTAGCTCGCTTTAGACCCTCGCCGACCTGCTCTCGGTGCTTTTCCTTGCGGAACCGCTCCGCGCGATCTTTACTCGGGCTCCGGGCTCACCGCCAACCGGATAAACCAGCTTAACGCCTCTGGACTCTATCCTGCCTTTGACGTTTCTTCCTGTTCGCCTCGACCAGCATTTTGCTATAGACCCTTGCTAGACCCTCCGTCAGTCACTTTGCAGTGTAGAAGGTGATTTGGCTCGAGCCCCGGACGCTACACCAACCGGGAAAACTGGGGAAGATGTCAAAGAACGAGTATGTTTTTACTCTTTCTAATTTTGTAGTCAATGAAAATGACCCAACTCTATCTGCTTGTATTTGCAATCGAGTGCAGGTCGTCCACAGGCATGTGAACCGGATTTAGTGCAAATAAAGCGCAACACTACGAGTCCAAACCGCATCCAGCGCGGTCTTCCGTATAGTTCTTGAATGCAACGATTGAGAAGTTACGCGGAACTGTAATCACCGAGACTGTGAAAATCTCAGCAGAAAACGCGCTGGGAGCCGGATCTCGAAAGCGTTGCGAGTTCACACTTCCGAACTCTCAGGTAGAGAGACGAACGCAAACCTTCGTGCCCACATGTTTTCGATGCCGAAACATTGTCGGTTTCTCTGCCCGTCAGGTACAATTACCCGCTTTCCAAAGAAGACGCTGTTGCTGGTTTTGGAGCTTGGCAGAAATTCCTTGCTGCCAGCGAATGCGACGCACAATTGGTTCTGGAACGTGAGTTTGCTACCCGTGAGAAGAGACTCTAACTCGGAACTGAGAACTGACAACTGGTAGCTGAGAACTGATTTCCTGACGAATGACGTAACTGTTCATCAAAACTTAATGTTTTTTACAAAATGATCACTCCAAAGCTGTTTCCCTAAGCATCCTGATACAAATATCATGCAGCAGGACGATTTTTCGCTCGCCGACACCGCCGCAACCTTCTTGTTATCAAAAACCCCCCTCCGGCCAAAGATTGGGCTAGTCCTGGGCTCGGGGCTGGGCGCATTCGCCGACGAACTCGCCGACGCCGCGCGAATACCCTACGAGCAAATCCCATCTTTCCCGCGTTCAACCGCGATTGGCCACGCCGGCCAAATGGTGATTGGGAAAGCTGACGGCATCCCGCTGGCAGCGATGCAGGGACGCGTCCATCTCTATGAAGGTTATTCGCCCCAACAAGTCGCTTTTCCTATGCGCGTCTTCGGCCGCATGGGTGTTCGCGCGGTCATTCTCACTAATGCAGCCGGCGGCATCAATCTCGAATATAAGCAGGGAGCGCTGGTAGTCGTGTCGGATCACATCAATTTACAAGGCCAGAACCCACTCGTCGGTGCTAACGATGACCGCTTCGGGCCGCGGTTCCCTGATATGACGCATGCCTACTGCAGAGAATACCGGGCTGCAGTTCTGGCTGCAGGCCGGGCGCTCGGCAAGACGGTTCAGGAAGGCGTCTATGCAGCACTTCTCGGCCCCAGCTATGAAACCCCTGCTGAGATTCGTTATCTCCGCACTATCGGCGCAGACCTCGTTGGAATGTCAACTATCTCTGAGGTGATCGTTGCCCGCCAGATGGGGATCAAAGTCCTCGCCATCTCGTGTGTGACCAATATGGCCGCAGGAATTCTAGATAAACCACTTAGTCACGAAGAGGTGCTCGAAACCGGCAGGCGCGTGGGAAGAGATTTCGTTGCTTTATTGCGAACCGTGCTCCCGCAGATAGCCTCTGACATCTAACGAGATTGAACCTGTGCGGGCGGATACTATTGTCCGCTAATGCGGATAATTCGATATCTCGTAACTCCGTGTCCCAGTGCGATTCACTTCTTAGCTCGCGGAATGAAAACCTCAACTGGGGGCTTGATGTCATATGTTGCAGCAAAGCTCCCTTGATTCACTGCCAATCCCACATGCCCGCGGGAATCAACATACAGCAACGGCGCTTTTAAAGGTACATCGCTAAATGTCCTAACGAACGGCATGGTGATTTTTTCTTTGCCAACCGTAACCTCAACTTGCGCCCCACGCTGATAACCGAGTCTTAGAAAATCATTGGCATCAATATTTGTAACCAGATTGCCATACGGACCGTCCATAGCGATCGCTTCCGCGGTCAAGCCGCGATCATCGAGCTTCGTCTGCTTCAGGTCAAGCCTCACCAAATCTTTTACCGCAACTTCTGGTCCAACCTGCCGCCAATCCTCACCTCGGCTCAGATGTGCGGCGGTCGGCGAAAAAATGTCGCGGCCATGAAATGTCGACGAAAGTTTGCTGCCGATCATCCAGGCCGGATTTGTGATCTCGTGCGCCCCTCCAATGCCGTCACGCTGCTCCACGAGCGTAATCAACCCATTGTCGGGCAAAACGAAATACTGCCCGCGTTTGGATTTCACCACCACAGCTTTCCGCGCGCTGCCCACGCCCGGATCTACAACGACAACGAATACCGTCCCGGCTGGATAGTACGGCGTCGCTCCATATAGAAATCTCGCGCCATCCAGAATGGAAAATGGGGTGACCTGATGCGTCAGATCCACGATTCGCGCCTCGGGCGCAATCGAATACATCACGCCTTTGCAAATCGCCACAGAATCGTCCGCCGTGCCAAAATCAGTCATGAAAACGATGGTCGGTCTCGAGCTCTGGGCGCTTGCATATTGCGCGCCGAGCAGGAGACTGACGAGAACCAAGAAGGAAAACCGACGAAAGTGATGACTCGCGATCGCCATGTGTCCGCCACCAGAGTTTGCCCACCGATGCTAACGCATAGATTCCGGCAAGAGGTGAGCAGCATTCTACAATCCTGACAGCACGACAGTCGCTACATCACCTTCGGCTCTGCCTGTCGCTCCGACCTTCCCGGCGTCTATAATCCAATGATCTGTAAATCCCGCATAACCGAGGAGGTGCTATGTCCCAGGCCATCCCCGAGAAGTACCGTGATCTGTTCAGCAAGCGCGCGTTTGCGAATTTAGGAACGCTCATGCCCGACGGTCGTCCCCAGGTAACGCCCGTGTGGTGTGACCTCGAGGGCGATCACGTGGTCTTCAACTCGGCTAAGGGCCGCCAAAAAGACAAGAACGTGCGCCGCGATCCACGCGTGGCCATCTCCATAGTTGATCCTGATAATCCTTACCGCTATCTCGAAATCCGCGGCCGTGTCGTCGAAATCACCGAACAGGGTGCTGATACCCACATCGATAAGCTGGCGAAGAAATATCTCGGCGTAGACAAGTACCCATACCGCCAAGCGGGCGAAGTCCGAGTGCTCTATAAGATTCAACCCGAGCACACCACCGGAATGGGATAGTGCTGCAGCTCAAATCGCAAGGAGCCTCTCATCCGCACCTACAACCTTTGCCTGCTTGGTTTCGGAAACGTAAACCGCGCGTTAGTCGGCCTGCTGGAGAAAAAGCAAGCCGAGTTGCGTGACCTCCAAATCGCGTACCGGATTACCGGCATCGCCAGCCGTCGCTTAGGTTGGCTCGCCGATCCAAAGGGTGTTTCCGTCACATGTGGCGTGGGCGCCCCCGCCCGCGAAGGCTTACCTGCATCTCAAGCCTCCAATGTCCGCGATTGGCTGCACGCGACGCAAGCCGACGTGCTCTTCGAAGCAACTTCGCTAAACGTCACCTCCGGCCAACCCGCCGTCGATCACATCCGCGCTGCGCTGGAAATGGGCGCGCACGCTATCACAGCGAACAAAAGCACCGTGGTCCACGCTTACCAGGAACTCCGTGCCCTCGCCGCATCCAAACACCGCCGCTTCCTCTTCGAATCGACCGTGATGGATGGCGCTCCCATTTTTTCTCTCTTCGACACTCTTCCCGTACTCCACCTGCGCGGCTTTCGCGGGATTCTCAATTCCACAACTAATGTGATTCTCACCGGCATGGAGCAAGGCCTGAGCTTCGAGCAGTCGCTCAAGCACGCGCAGGAAATCGGTATCGCCGAAACCGATCCCACCCACGACGTCGAAGGCTGGGATGCAACCGTGAAAGTCGCGGCGCTCGTTATCGTTCTCATGGGCGTGCCCATCAAACTGAGCGCGATCGAACGTAAGGGGATCAGTGGTTTGAGCGCTGAAGAAGTTCGCACTGCACGCGCCGAAGGAAACCCTTACAAGCTCGTATGCCGTGCCCAACGCGAGGGGGCCGTTGTGACTGCCAGTGTCCGCCCCGAAAAAGTTACTCTTACTGATCCCCTGGCTTGGATCTCTGGCACGTCGTCTATAGTCCATTTTGAAACCGACATCTTGCCCGGCCTGGCGATTACTGAAATGAACCCCGGAGTCGAAACGACCGCTTATGGAATGCTGGCCGACTTTATCCGCGCCGCAAGCGGAGATGCGTAGCTTCTCCTCTGTGGTCCTCTGTGCCCTCTGTGGTTAAATCATTTGAAGAAAGATTATGCCAACAACCCAAACTCAAGTCCCCACACAACTCGACCTCACCTGGTCCCGTGCCCAATTCCCTGCGCTGGCCCAAACCATCAACGGTCATCCCGCCACCTTTCTCGATGGCCCCGGCGGCACCCAAGTCCCGCAGCCGGTGATCGACGCCATCTCCGGCTATCTCCGCCGCAACAATGCCAATACTGCCGGCGCCTACGCGACCAGCCGCAACACCGACGCCATGATTGCCGAAGCCCGCCGCGCCATGGCCGATTTCTTCAACTGCGATCCCGACGAAGTTGTCTTCGGTCCCAACATGACCACGCTGACCTACGCTATCAGCCGTTCTATTGGTCGCGAGCTTCATCCTGGCGATGAAATCCTGCTCACTCATCTCGATCACGACGCCAATATTTCTCCCTGGCGTGCTCTCGAAGAACACGGAGTCACGATTCGCCTTGCGGAAATCAACGAAGAAGACTGCACACTCGACATGCATGACCTCACGGCCAAGATTACTGAACGAACAAAACTGGTCGCTGTCGGGTACGCCTCGAACGCAGTGGGAACAATCAATCACGCGGAGGAAGTAATCCGACTCGCACACAAAGCGGGTGCCCTTGCCTACATCGATGCCGTCCACTACGCGCCGCACGGTCCCATCGACGTCCGCGCCCTTGATTGCGATTTCCTTGTGTGTTCTACCTATAAATTTTTCGGCCCGCATATGGGCGTGCTCTACGGAAAACGCGAGCACCTCAAGCGTCTCGTGCCTTACAAAGTCCGCGCCAACACCAATGCCATCCCCAACCGTTGGGAATGGGGAACGCTCAATCACGAATGCATTGCGGGAATTACCGCCTGTGTGGACTATCTCGCCGATCTCGGCCGCCGCGCCGATCCATCAGCTTCCACCCGCCGTTCGGCCCTGCTTGCTGCCTACAAAGCCATCCAGCAGCATGAACGCGAATTGATGGAGCGCCTAATCTCGGGATTGCTCGTCATTCCTGGGCTGAAGCTCTACGGCATTCATAATCCACAGCGATTCAACCAGCGCTGCCCCACGGTCGCTGTTCGGATCGCTGGCTGGACGCCACTCCAACTCGCAACCAAACTCGGCGAGCGCGGCTTCTTTACCTGGGATGGAAATTACTATGCATTGAACCTAACCGAGCGGCTCAATGTCGAAAAAGACGGCGGCTTCCTGCGCATTGGCCTGGCGCATTACAACACGACGGAAGAAGTCGAACGCTTCCTGGCCGCGCTGCGTGAAATTGTCTCGCGGTAAGAAATTCCTCGCCACTGATTAACGCCGATTGGCACGGATCAAATTCTTAATCGTGATCCGTGTTCCTCCGTGTGAAATCTGTGGCCAACGAAGTTACGGCTAGCGTGAACTCGCCTTTCCTTCGTGTACCTTAGTGCCCTTCGTGGTTTATAGCTTTTACGGCTGGCTTCACCTCAACCACCTGATCACCCTTCCCAATCAGCGCGACCGTAGCCAAGCTTATAAACAGCCCGTGCTCCACTACTCCCGGCATAGTTTTCAATTCGCGCGCGAGCGCCGGGGGATCGGAAATCTCGCCGAAGCTGCAATCCAAAATGTGATGTCCTTCATCCGTTGTGAAGGGGTTCCCATAGGCATATTGCCGAAGCTTCACTGACGCGCCCAGAGCGGCGATTTTCTTGCGAATCACCGTCTCGGCAAATGCAATCACCTCAACCGGCAAAGGGAACCTTCCCAGCCGGGAGACCTGCTTGCTCGAATCGGCGATAACAACCATCTTCCTTGATGCAGACGCCACAACTTTTTCCCGCAGCAACGCCCCGCCACCGCCCTTAATCAACCGCAACTCAGGATCAATTTCATCGGCGCCATCGATGGTCACATCAATTTCCTGGACATCATTCAGCGCAAGCAGAGGAATTCTCAGCTCGTCGGCGAGTTGCTGGGTTTGCACGGAGGTGGGAATACCACGAATCTTTAAACCGCCACGCACTCGCTCGCCGAGAAGCTGCACTGCGTAGGCAGCCGTCGAGCCGCTACCCAGGCCGACCACCTGTCCATCCTCAACAAATTGCATGCTGGCGCGTGCGGCTAAAACCTTCTCCTGATCGTTTGCCATGTTGAGTAGTTTTGCGACCGCCTACTCTACCGCGTTCCCGATCAGCACGCCAAATTTTCAGCTTAATGAATCTGCGGGAAATATGCCTGGTTGTGCAGCAGCGCTTCCACTCCCTCGATCACATGGTCGACGTCGGTCTTGGACACCGCTCCGCGGCAACCGGCGTCGCGGGCCTCCGCTACAAGCTGCGGTGAGACGTGCATGGAGAACATCAGGATGGGAACACCGGGAATCAGCTTGCCTATTTCGCGCGCTGCCTGCAATCCATTCATTCCGGGCATCATGAAATCCAGAACGATCAGGTCAGGCCGGAGTGCCTGTGCTTTTTCCACCGCGTCGGCACCATCCACTGCCTCTCCGCAGACTTCCCAATGAGGATGCTGCTGCAGCAAGTCCCCAACCCGCTGCCGCACCAGTGGGCTGTCGTCCACGATAAGGATGTGAGTCGCCACAGGCTCCCCCAAAGTCTTGCCTCATTCGTGTCATGAATCATGACGATGCTAGGCTTGTAAGGAGGCGGTTCCAATCGTCATTTCCGGGCATTTTTGCGAAAAAACCCTGTAGATTTGCCTAGATCGGGCCTTTGGTGAACGAGCAATTCGCTCCCCATTCATAATCAGCAGATTCTTCTACAGCGATTCCGAACACGAAATACATCGCTACTCTGGCCTGAGCAGCGGACCTATGCTGCCGTCCAGCCTTGCCGGTTTTTTGTTTTCACGCGCGAGTTGATGGAGGACGGGCGTCCCCTGCCGGTCTAATCTCTAGCAGGCTGCGGAAAAAACTCTGGTTTGGAAAGTATTTGAGCAGAGCATGAGTTTACTGGTGCCGTTAAGCCCTTTATTTTTTTGTCATTCCAAACTGCTATTCCCATCACGCCGCCGGCGTATGCTCGAACGGCAGCTTGGTGTATCGAGCCTTCTCCACTTCAATGATCAGCGCCACACGGGCTTCGGGATTTCGGAAGGGAAAAGGTTTCCCCACGTACTTGCGGGAGATTGGATCCATCACTTTGAGGTCTGGATCGGGCCGGCGCTCGACAACTCGTCCTCGAATCTGGGCCTCCACGTAGGGATTATCGAAATCGACGATCGACAAGGCCACTCGGGGATCGCGGCGCGTGTTTTTAGCCTTCAGCGAGTTTTCACCTGTGCAGACAATAATCCGATCTCCGTCGCGTCCAATCCATACCGGTACCGATTGCGGCGAACCATCCGGCATCAGCGTCGCCAAGTGAGCGAAGTTTGCACGATCCAAAAGCTGGCGGATTTCGTCAGAGAGTGAAATTCCCATACATCCTCCTCTTTCAACTGAGAAAAACCTGCCCATCGCTAACCCAACATTCACAGCCGATTAATCAGCGACGCCACATACCCGGCGCCAAATCCATTATCGATATTTACAACGCTTACGTTCGAGGCGCACGAGTTCATCATTCCTAAAAGTGCCGCCAATCCTTTGAAGGCCGCTCCGTAACCAACGCTTGTTGGCACAGCGATCACCGGAACGCCAATCAGACCGCCCACCACGCTGGGTAGTGCGCCTTCCATACCGGCGCACACCACGACTACTCGCGCCCGCGTCAGTGCTCCACGATTGGCCAGCAGGCGGTGAATTCCGGCGACTCCTACATCGTACAAACGCTCGACATCATTGCCCATCAACTCGGCCGTGACAACTGCTTCTTCGGCAACGGGAATGTCGCTGGTTCCCGCCGAAACCACAGCGATGATTCCTTTGCCATATTTTTTTCGTTCACGCCGCAGAACGACAGCCCGTGCGAGTTCCCGGTATTCCGCTTTGGGAGCTTTCTTCTTCACCGCGGCAAATTGTTGCGGGTTGGTTCGTGTGGCCAGAATGTTGCCGCCATGCTTCGCCAATCGCGAAAAAATTTGGGCAACCTGTGCGGGAGTCTTTCCTTCTCCCAAAATTACTTCTGGCATTCCTGCGCGCAGGGCGCGATGGTGGTCCACTTTGGCAAAGCCGAGGTCTTCAAACGGCAAATGCCGCAGGCGCTGTACGGCTTCGTCGGACGCAAGCCTGCCCTTGCGAACTTCTTCGAAAATTTTGCGGATGCCTTCAGCGTTCAACGGAGCACCGTATGAATATTACAGTGTAGGAAGATTGCAGTGTGGCGATGCCACTCGGCTGGTACTCATATCCGAAACAGCCCACAAGCTCCGCTATTTCAGTCGGCGATTGCGGCGCGAGCTTTTCGAACGGCTGGTATTTTACGGGCAAGTTGACGGTAAACTTCTTTCGCCTGACCACTTTCATCGAGCCGAGTTAAAAACAAGTTTCGCAACTCGCTGCGGCTTTTCCGGCCTGCAAGGTACTCATCGTAGAGGCGAGTACCGAGCATTTGTCCCGCCAGCTCGGCGCCCGCCTCAAATTCCTCAATGGGTCCTTCGGCGTAGACCGCTTCGCGGCTTGGATACAACACTCGCGAGCCGAAGTATGCCAGCGCATGCTCGACGGTGCGAACATAAAACAGCTCGGAGGATTTTTTTGCCGCCTCCAGCTCCGGCAGGCCTCGGCAAGCGTGATGCAGGAAGCGTGTAGCTTCTTCCGCCGCGTACGCCATCTGAAAATTCCGCACATAAAAGGAATTGATTTGAGGGAAATAGGAGCAGCCCCGCTCGTCAACGCCGAGGAAAGCAGAATTCATTCCCTGCTCCGTTAAGCCACTGGATAGCAGCATTCGCCGCAATGTGGAATCCGGCTCACCGCTGTAAACCTCGGGCATCAAGTCCACCAGAAACTTTGGTTGGGTGCCGTTGCGCGAAGAGTAGCGGTTGATATCGAGAAAGCGGATCAGACTATCAATCAGGTTGTAAATTGTCGGCGCGACGTCAGCGCCGCCTTCATCGCCGCGTCTCCACCGGCTCAGGTGGAGCCGGTAATTCTCGTATTTCTCTAGCGGAGTTGAGTTGAAGGCGCAGACCACACCATCCGCCACTCGTACTGCCTCGACATGATCGCTTTTTTCCCCGGCAGCTTGCCAATAAAGTGCATCCACGTTCTGGAGAACGGTGACCGTTCGCTCGCCCGGCATTTGTTCGTCGAGTACACGCGGAAGATGTCCGGGAGCGAGATGCGATTCCCCGAAAAACACCAAAATTGCGGCGTTAGGATGCGCTTGACGGATTTCCCCAATTTTGTGAGCAGCATGCCGATCCCGCACGCCGATCTTACGCAGGTCTTCACGCGGCATACAATCGAGCCCATAGATGGCTTCCGCATGCTCGCGCGCAGTGACCAGCAATTCGTAAAATGGCGCCCAATCATAGCCCCAGTCGAAATCGAAACGAATGCGCTTCCGCAGTTCTGCTTCACTAATTTCGCGACGCCACCATTCGTCAAGTATGTGCTGGTCTCGGGCAAAAATGGTTTCTACGCCAAGGACTACCGGACGATCTCCGGCAAGCGCCCGCGACTCTAGCAGAGTCGCGGCAAACTGCTGCGCGGAAGGAAGCGCATGATAATCGCCAATCAAAACGACATCCGCTACGGCGACCGTCGCAATTAGCTCATCCCGACTGATCACCGACTGATAGGACCGGAATGCGCGGGTGTAGTCCTGAAGATATTTGCGCCGCCCGTTGTGGTCGTTAGCTCCGATTTCGCGCTGCACGCCAGCCAGCGCGTGAAGCTGCGCTTCGGTGCGTCGCGATAGCAAGGTGTTTGCCATTCTGTAACGCCGCCGTATTCGGTGCCTGTTGCGAGGGAGCCCTCGCCCGCCTGTGCTGCTTAGCTTGACTTGCGCTCCCCGCGCTCCCTATGCTCAATCTCCGGCTCAAAGCCCGCTTGGGAAGCCCGCTTGGGAGCACGCACTTGCCCGATCAACCGCCGCACAACCTGACCATCGCCACTACCGGCGCCAGCGGCGCGTTATTTCTCAAGAACCTGTTGCTCACCGTCGAGCACGACGAGCGGATCGCTACCGTCAACTTCATCGCCTCCGACAGCGCTCTACGTGTCATTGCCGAAGAACTTGAACTCAAAGGCCGCAGCAAACTCGTCGGTCAACTTCTCGGCAAGGCTTCGCGAAAAATCAAAGAGCAATCGAATGCCAACATCGGCGCGAACGTTGCCAGCGGTTCGTATCCGGCGGACGCGATGATCGTCATCCCGTGCAGCGTCGGAACACTCGCCCGCATTGCCAACGGCATCGCCTCGCATCTCATTGAGCGCGCCGCCGATGTGTGCCTCAAAGAAACACGCCCGCTGGTTCTATGCGTCCGCGAGACGCCGCTCAACAAAATTCACATTCGCAACATGTACCGGGCTGCCGACGCGGGCGCGACTATCTTCCCGCTGATTCCCGCCTACTACTTCCGTCCCGCGACCCTCGACCAAATGGCACAGGAATTCGCCAACCGCGTGCTTGCCCACCTCGGCCTACCGCAGGCGGACGCGTATCGCTGGAAGGGCTGACGTGCGCTCAAAATCTGCTACTTGGGTGAGATTGGCTGGTTCTGGGGTAAGGCTAGTCTATGGGCTACAAGCGTGAGCGGCGAGATGACGAGCGAACATGTACTAGCGGAGAGTGAGTCTATTTACCTTCAATTGATCTCGGGTCTCTGCCTCACTTCTTACTTGCGAGATTTGCCAGCTTCTGCGACGAGCCGGGTAGCTCCGCCCGAAACTTGCCAGCCTGCTCCGGTTTGTTCAGTGCATCGTATTCTTCTTCGAGATCTGTGCGCGCCTTGTTGAGCCAGTTCGCCGGCGGATTGGTCTGTTTCATCAGAAGCTCATATCCTGCCCGGCTTTCGTTTTCGGCTTCCGAATAGCGGCGTTGCCGGAGAATCGCACGGCCGAGCCTGACCCGCGCGCGATTCCCACTAGCTGATGCTCGGCCGGAAGGGTTTGAGCATACATGCTGAGCGCTTCGCGAAACAGGCGTTCCCCCTCTTAATAATTCCTCTTCTCTACATAGACGTCCGCCAGATTTGATTCTACGATCCCGATGTAATAGTGCTTGCCGGCGTAAACCGACCGGTAAATGTCCGCCATGCGGTGGAAATCTGCTTCTGCATCATCCAGTTTTCCCTGCTGTTGGGCAATGCGGCCTAATTCATTAAGTCCCGACGCAACCCGGGCTTCACGCCATAGTTGCGGAAAACAAAGTGAAGCGTGTGAGTGAGAATCATGTTGACAGCAGTATGCCCATGGGTGTGCAATTGGGCCGCTCCTGATGTGCCGTTGCGGGTTTCCCCCCATTTAGATCCTGCTTGTGAGCACAGAAGTTTTGTCAGCAGGAGCAATCATCCCAGGGTAAGCGTCGGTTTTAGTCTTTCGGGCCATTTTATTTATTGTTCTCGTCCGTAAATTAACAAGGGAAACGTCCGGGCATCGAGGAGGGTCCTATGAATTCGAAAACGGCGGCCAGGAGCATCCTGGGGAAACTGTCGATCACACTAGCTTTGTTGATGATTTCTTGCCTCGCTTTAGGTCAATCCAACAAGAAACCTGAGTCCGCGCCTGCAGCGCCCAGCGCTTCCAAGCGAGCGCCAGCCGCACAAAGGCCAGCCCCGCCAGCCAATCGAGGCCCCGCGCAAAATTCTGCCCAAGGCCGGCCGAATAACGCCTCCAACACAACTCACGGCCCAAACGCCGCCCATGGCGCTCCAGCTGGATCGAACGGTGCCGGTGGAGCGAACAGTGCCCGTGGAATGAATAACGCGCGCGGGCCTAATGGCGCTGCGGGAGCGAATGCCGCCCACGGCGCGAACAACGCACGCGGTGCCAAAGCCGCTGGCGGAGCGAACGCAGACCGCGGGATGAATAACACGCGCGGAGCCAACACCGCCGGTGGGGCGAACGCAGGCCACGCACTTAACGCCTCCCGCACGACGACGGCAGCTCACCGTGGCCCACCGACCACAACTCGGGAAATCAAGACCCGCTCTGGAGCCAGCGTGCAGGCGAGCTACAAAGGCGGTCATGTCCGCACCATCCAGGCGCACAACATGAAAATTGAACACAGTGCGCACGGCCAGCGGCGGATTGAGACTGTCCACAACGGCCGCCGTGTGGTGAGCATGGGTGGTCGTCGTGGCTATATGGAACGCCCCTACCTTAACCGCGGAGGCCGGACTTATGTCCAGCGCACGTATTACGTAGGCGGCCGATCTTACGTGTACGCCTACCGCACCTACTATTACGGCGGCGCACCCTACTACGGTTATGCGCCCGCGTACTATTACCAGCCCGTCTACTACGGATGGGCCTACAACCCTTGGCCTGCACCCGCTTATTACCGCTGGGGCTACTACAACGATCCCTGGTACGGCAATTACAACTATTACTATCAGCCGTATCCCGCCTATCCTTCTGCGTCCCCCTGGCTCACTGACTACATCCTCTCTGAGAACCTCAGAGCTGCCTATGAAGCGAGCTTGGCCGGAAAGGCTAGCCCGCTTCGAGCGCCTTTTAATCAGTCTGAGGATCTGACTGCTTCGTTGTGGTCGTCCGATTCCCTGATTGCCGGTAATCTCAGTGCCGCCTATGGAGCCGCTCTTTATATGAGCGCTGGAAAAGAAAGCGGGAGCGCATCGCAAGCCCAACTCAGTCCTGAAGTGAAGCAAGCGCTAGCTGAGGAGGTAAAACAGCAGATTGCGGCCGATAAGTCCTCT
>Ga0209472_1000569_pt1 | contig 21784 bp, 17 predicted proteins | sample GraSoiAngelo_130_FD_185887 | JGI IMG/M metagenome (GOLD analysis project Ga0209472, IMG submission 185887) | Grasslands soil microbial communities from the Angelo Coastal Reserve, California, USA - 14_0929_02_20cm (SPAdes) (version 2) | ecosystem: Environmental > Terrestrial > Soil > Grasslands ...
AACAGTACCGGCCCCGCGGGACTTGCGGCAGGGCCGTAGGGCAAGGTAGCTTGCTCGTATCCAGTAATATCGAGTATGAGCCATGGCCCTGAGCCGGATCTCCATCACCTTGCCCCGCGACGTCCTGGTGGCCGCCGATCGGCGGGCGCGCGCGCTCGACCGCTCCCGCAGCTGGCTGATCGTGGAGGCGCTGCGGGCGTATCTGGCGACGCCGGCCCGCTCCGCCAGTGCGGGGATACGGGAGCCCGACGCGCCCGTGTACGCCGCGCGGGAGGTCGCGGACGCCCGCCGGCAGCACCTGGCGGCGGATCTCAAACGCTCGCCGGCGGAGCGGCTCCGGCGCGCCGAGGAGCTCGCCCGCCTCGGTCGGCAGGTCAGGCCCCGGCGCGGCCGACGGCAGCAAGTGATCGGATTCGACTCCTATGAGGATTTCTACGAATGGAAGAAGGCGCGCCTCGCCGGGGCGTGACCCCGCGCGTCATCGCGGCACAGGTATGCGCGGCGCTCAATCGGTCGGGGGCGAAGTACCTCGTGATCGACGGCGTGGCGTGCATCCTGCACGGCTACGCGCGTACGACGGAGGACGTCGACATCCTGATCGAGCGCACGGAGGCTAACGCCGGGCGCGTGCTGGCGGCGCTCGCCCGGGTGGGTTACGGCTTTGCAAGCGAGTGGGCGGCGGCCGAGATCCTGAAGCGCCCCATCACCGTGATCGGGGACGACCCCGCGGTGGACGTCTTCACTGTCGCGTGGAAAGTGAAGTACGAGCAAGCGGCGCCTCGCGCGGAGGTAGTGGATGTGGAGGGCGTGCGCATTCCGCTGATCGCGCTCGACGATCTGATCGAAACCAAGCGCACCGGCCGGCTTCAGGACGCCGCCGACATCGAGGTGTTGGAGGAGATCAAGAGGCTGAGAGGCTTCGTGGCAGCTCATTCACGGGAGGTGTGAAATGGCGTCGGTCTCCGTGATCGCGGCATTCTGTCTCGGAGCGGCCCCACTCGTTGCAGGGGAGACGCAGGCCCAAACTGTGCGAGCACCGCGGTTCGAAGTGGATCCCTTCTGGCCGAAACCACTCCCGAACCACTGGATCCTCGGATCGGTGGTCGGCGTGGCCGTGGATTCCCGAGACCACGTCTTCATCGTCCATCGACCGGCAACCGTCCAGCAGAACGAGGCCGGCGCCCGGGCCAATCCCCCGATCAGCGAGTGCTGCGTCCCGGCGCCACCGGTCCTGGAATTTGACCCCGCAGGCAACCTGGTGAGCCAGTGGGGCGGCCCGGGCGCTGGGTATGACTGGCCGGCGTCGGAACACGGCATCTCCGTGGACCGCAAGGGCAACGTGTGGCTGGGTGGGAACGGCGCCACCGACCGCCAGATTCTGAAGTTCAGTCACGAAGGACATCTGGTGCTGCAGGTCGGCAAGCCGGGTGAGGGCGCGAACAGCAGCAGCACCACCGACTTCGCAGGCGCGGCGATGATCTCGTTCGACGAGCGCGCCAGCGAGGCGTATGTCGCAGATGGATACCGTAACAAGCGGGTGGCGGTCGTCGACATGGCAACCGGCCGGATCAAGCGCTTCTGGGGCGCCTACGGCAACAAGCCGGACGACACTCGGGCCGCACCGTACAACCCGGCGGGCCCGCCGGCCCAGCAGTTTGGGAACCCGGTTCACTGTGTCATGGTGTCGGATGACGGCCTCGTTTACGTCGCCGACCGCCGCAACGACCGCATCCAACTGTTCCACACGGATGGGACGTTCATCAAGGAGAAAACCATCGCGCCCCTGACGTTGGGCGAGGGCTCAGTGTGGGAGATCGCCTTCTCCCGGGATCCCCGGCAAGCGTACATGTACGTGACCGACGGGAGAAACGAGCGGGTGTACATCCTGGATCGGCAGTCGCTCGATATCCTGACCAGCTTCGGCGACGGCGGCCGCCAGCCCGGCCAGTTCTTCGGTGTGCACAGCATCGCGACTGATTCGAGGGAGAACATCTACACCACCGAGACCTACGAAGGGAAGCGCCTCCAGAAATTTGTCTTCAAGGGCGTGGGACCGGTCTCCGGCAAGAACCAGGGCGTGGTGTGGCCTAAGCCGTAGACATCCCCCGCGCTTCGACGCAGTCGATCGAGTCGAGCGACTCCTACACGTTCGGTCACTGGAGCGGCTTGACGCTGCGCCCGCCGCAGCGCCATTTCTCCCGCAGCGTGGTGCCCCAAGCGCGCCGAGCCGAACCGCGACCAAGGCTGACCCAATGTTCCCGGAAGACGAGAGCCTCGCCGCAGCGCTAGCCGACCGCTACCGCCTGGTGCGCCCCCTGGGCCAGGGGGGCATGGCCACGGTCCATCTCGCCGAGGACCTCAAGCACCACCGCAAGGTCGCCGTCAAGGTGCTGCGACCCGAGCTCGCTACGTCGATCGGGCTCGAGCGCTTCTCGCGCGAGATCGAGATCGCGGCCGCGCTCAGTCACCCCCACATCCTCGCCGTGCACGACTCCGGGGGAGCGGCCGGCGTGCTCTACTACGTGATGCCCTACGTCGAGGGGGAGTCGTTGCGCGATCGGCTGTCGCGCGAGAGCCGGCTGCCCCTCGAGGAAGCACTGCGGATCACACGGGAAGTGGCGGACGCGCTGGGCTACGCACACCACCGGGGGCTGATCCATCGCGACATCAAGCCGGAGAACATCCTGCTCCAGGCGGGCCACGCCGTGGTGGCGGACTTCGGGATTGCGCGGGCGATCACCGCCGCCGCTGCGGGGGGCACGCTGGGCAGGACGCTGACGCTGCCCGGTATGCCGATCGGGACGCCGGACTACATGAGTCCCGAGCAAGCGCTCGGAGAGCGGGAGCTGGACGGGCGGTGCGATCAATACGCGCTGGCGTGCGTGCTGTACGAGATGCTGGCGGCGCGGCCGCCGTTCACCGGGCCCTCCATGGAGCGCGTCTTGTTCCAGCATCTCACGGTGCCGCCGCTGCGGATCACGGAGCTCCAAGCCGATGTGCCGAAGCCCGTGGCCGCCGCGTTGGCCCGTGCCCTGGCCAAGGCGCCCGCCGACCGGTTCAGCGACATGGCGGCGTTTGTCGCCGCCCTGAGTGCGCCCGCCGGCCCGGAGGGCGCACCGCCCCCTGCCCAACTCACGTCGTTCATCGGCCGCGAGCGCGAGACGGCGGCCGTCCAGGAGCTGCTCGCCGGCACGCGGCTGCTCACCCTCACCGGGGCGGGCGGCAGCGGCAAGACCCGTCTCGCCCTCGAGGTGGCGAGCCGCGTGGGCGCACGCTACCCGGACGGTGTCGCCTGGGTCGAGCTCGCCCCCTTGTCGAATCCCGAGCTCGTCCCGCACCACGTCGCCGACGCGCTGGGCGTGCGCCGCGACGGCATCCGATCGGCCGGGGAGGCCCTGCTCGAGGCGCTGCGCGATTGGGACGCGCTGCTGGTGCTGGACAACTGCGAGCATCTGGTCGAGGCCTGCGCCCGGCTGGCGGACTCGTTGCTGAAAAGTTGCCCGCGGCTCCGCATCATGGCCACGAGCCGCGAGGCGCTGGGGATCGGCGGCGAGCGCGCCTGGCTGGTGCCGGCGCTCACGCTCCCGGAGGCCGGCAGGCCGGTCACGCGCGCCGTGGCGGCCGCGAGCGAGGCGATCCGGTTGTTCGTCGAGCGGACCCAGGCGGTGCGGCCCTCGTTCGCGTTAGGCGACGAGAACGCGGCCGCGGTCGCGCAGATCTGCCGCCGCCTCGACGGGCTGCCCCTCGCCATCGAGCTGGCCGCCGCGCGGGCCCGCGTGCTCGATCCCCAGCAGATCGCCGCCAGGCTGGACGACGTGTTCGGGTTGCTCTCCTCGGGCAGCAGGACGGCCCTGCCGCGCCAGCGCACCCTGCGCGGCGCGATCGAGTGGAGCCACGCGCTGCTCACCGAGCCGGAGCAGATTCTGTTCCGGCGGCTGGCGGTATTCACCGGGGGGTTCACGATCGACGCGGCAGAGGCTGTAGCTGCGGGAGGGGCGATCGCCGTTCTCGACCTACTGGACCTGCTGAGCGGGTTGGTGGACAAGTCGCTCGTGTTGCTCGAGACCGAGGCGCTCGAGGCGCGGTATCGCATGCTCGAGACGATGCGGCAGTTCGCGCGGGAGCGGCTCGACGCGGCGGGTGAGGCGGGCGAGCTGGGGCGCCGCCACGCGCAGTTTTTCCTCGCCCGCGCGGAGAGTGCGGAGCGGTTCCTCTCAAACCAGTCCGAGGGGTGGCAGGAGCGGCTGGCGGAGGACCTCGGGAACTTGCGGGCGGCCGCCGACTGGTTCGAGCAGGATCCCGCCGGCGGAGAGGACTCGCTGCGGCTCGCGACCGCACTGCACTGGTTCTGGTTCGGGCTGGGGCACTATCGGGAAGCGCGCCGGCGCCTCGAGGCGGCACTCGCGCGGACCGGCGGCGGGCGCACCCGGGCGCGGGGACGCGCGCTCTCCTCGCTCGTGACGTATCGGGTGCTCCAGGGCGAGCGGGTCGAGCTCCGTCCGCTGGCCGAGGAGAGCGCGGACATTCTGCGGGAAACGGCCGGCGCGTCGGCGGATCTCGTGTGCGCGCTCGTCGGGCTGGGGCAGTCCCGTCTGCTTGCGGGCGATCTGGAACCCGCGGCCGGCGTCCTGGCGGAGGCCGTCGCCCTGGCGCGGACCGTGAGCCCGCGGTACTGGATCACCTACGCGCTGTACTGGCAGGGTGTCGTGGCGCAGGCGCGCGGCGACTTCGCGGCGGCACGGGCGGCGTTCGACGAGGGGGTCACCCTCGGTCTCGAGGATGGCTTCAACCAGCCCATCGCGCACCTCGCCACGATGCGGGGCCGGCTCGCGCTCGCCGAGGGCGACAGCGAGGGCGCGCTCCGCTGGTTCGCCGTCGCGCTCACGCCGCTCAAGCGGATGCAGAACCACTGGTCCACGATCATTCTGGCGGAAGACCTCGGCCGGATCGCGGCCGAGCGGGGCGAGCACGAGCGGGCCGCCCGGTTGCTCGGCGCCGTGGCCAACCTCCGCGAGGAAGCCGGGGCCGCCCCGCTGCCGCCAGAGCGCGAGGCCCTCGACCACCTGGCCGAGTCGGTCCGCGCCAACCTCGGCGCCGCGGCGTTCGAGACGGCATTCCGGGCGGGGCACGCCCTGAGCCTGAGCCAGGCCCAGGACCTCGCCGAGACGATGGTAGGGAAGCCGGGGGCCGTGGCGCGCCCGGCCGTCCCCTCGGTGTTGCGAGTCAACGCCTTGGGCCCCGTCGAGATCTGGGTGGACGGCCAGCAACTCCCGGCCGCGGCATGGAGCGATGCTAAGGCGCGCGAGCTGCTCCTGTACCTCCTGTGTCACCCGGCGGGGCGCACACGCGACCAGATCGGGCTCGCGTTGTGGCGCGACGCCTCGCCCGCTCAGCTAAAGAACGATTTCCACGTCACGCTGCACCAGCTGCGCCGCACCCTGAGCCGGCCCGAGTGGATCGTGTTCGAGGAGGAACGTTACCGGATCAACCCGCGCCTGGCGGTGGAGTTCGACGGCCTGCAGTTCGAGGCCGAGCTGCGGGCGGCACGAGCGGCGTTCGCCAAGACGGAGGACGCGGCGCCGCTCGCGCGCGCCCTGGCGCGCTACCGCGGCGACTTCCTCGAGGATGCAGGGGCGGAGGCAGGCGACTGGCACCTGGAGCACCGGGAGCGCTGGCAGCGGCTGTACGTCGCGGGCCAGGAGGCCGTCACGACCTCGCGCCGGGTTCGGCCGGAGTCTTGACGACGCGCGGGGGCGGCGTCTATTAGACTGACCTCGTGGAGGGTTGCCATGCCAAAGTTCGTGATCGAGCGTCACATCCCGGGCCTGGGGAAGTTGACGCCTGCCGAGTTGAAGGCCATTTCGCTGAAATCAGTAGGCGTGCTCAGGGAGATGGGCCCGCAGATCCAGTGGCTGCACAGCTACGTCACCGAGGACAAGCTCTACTGCGTGTACCTGGCGCCGGACGAAGCTGCGGTGCGGGAGCACGCCAGACGCGGCGGGTTTCCCGCCGACCGCGTGATGGCCGTGCGCCGGCTGATCGACCCGGGCACGGCCGAGTAGCGGGATCGACGGTCAACCCGCGGTCCAGGTCAAGCCGTAATCGATCACGCGCTGCAGCGGCATAGTCGCGCCCTCTGTCCACACCTGCTGCGCCGCCGCGGGCCCCACGGCGGCGCGTGCCTGCGCCAGCAACCGCTCCAACTTCGGTCGTTCATCGGGCGGCAGGCGGGCGCCGAGCGCCTCGCGTAACGCCGCGGCGGCGCCGGCCAGCCGCAGCGCACGCTCCTGCTTGCCGTCGACCACCGCGGCGCACGCGAATTCCTCCAGCAACCGTGCGATCCCACGCCGGTAGCCCAGCTCGCCGAAAATCCCGATGCTCTCGCGATACCATGCCTCGGCGCTCTGACGATTGCCTTCGTCGCGCGTGAGGTGGCCGAGGTCCGCCAGCGAGCTGGCGATCCCCCAGCGGTCGTCCAGGGCGCGAAAGATCGCCAGCGCCTGCTCGCAGAATGCGCGCGCTGCGGGCCTGTCGCCCTGCTCGCGGGCGACCTGGCCCTGGTGATTCAGGCTCCAGGCGACGCCGGCCTCGTCGCCCAGCTCGCGGAAGATCGCGAGCGATTGCTCGTAGAGTGACCGCGCCCGCGGGCGATCGCCGCGGATCGTCGCAAGGCTCGCCAGGTTGCTGAGCGCACGCGCGACGGCCCCCCGGTCGCCCAGCCCTTCCCACGCCGCGAGACACTGTTCGAACAGCGACTGCGCTCGCGCATGGTCGCCTTCATCCAGCGCGGCCGCCGCCAGGGCGTTCCGGCACACGACGCTTCCCCACGGGTCGGCGCGCTCGTCGTAGATCGACAGGCCGTCCTCGACCAGCTCGCGGGCTGCCCCGTAGTCGCCTTGCTCGACGGCCAGGACGCCGGCGGCAAACAGCGCCCGCGCCCGCTCCTTCGTGCGCGCCCGTGCGTCCGGGAGCTCCAGTACCGTAACCAGCCGCCGGCGGCCCTCCGCCAAGTGTTCACGGGCCTCCCAGTAGCGGAACAGCGCGGCCCCAAGCCGGAGCGCCCACTCGGCTCCGCCGATCGCCACGAGCCAGTCGAGCGCCTGCCGGAAATTGTCGTGCTCCGCGTCGAACCGCGCCAGCCAGAGCGCGCGCTCCGATCCCGTGAAGGAAGCGTCGCCCTCCTCCGCCAGCACGAGGCAGTACGCGGCGTGGGCACGCCGGACCTCATTCCCCTCCCCGGACGCGTCGAGCTGTTCGATGGCGTATTCGCGAATCGTATCGAGCATCGCGAAGCGCGCTTCGTCCGCGGTCCCCCCACTCTCGCGGAGCAGGCTCTGGCTCATCAGCGACCCGACCCCTTCGAGCACATCTAGCCCGAGATCGCGGCGCGCGTCGCAGACCGCTTCCGCCGCTTCCAGCGTGCAGCCGCCGGCGAACACCGCCAAGCGGCGGAACAAGGTCTGCTCGTGGGACGAGAGCAGGTCGTAACTCCAGTCGATCGCTGCCCGCAGGGTCTGCTGGCGGGCGGGCAGATCGCGCGCGCCGCCGGTGAGGAGCCGCAGGCGGCTCCGCAGGCGTGCGAGCATCTCGCTGGGCGGCATGACGCGGACTCGCGCGGCCGCAAGCTCGAGCGCGAGGGGGAGACCGTCGAGTCGCGCGCAGATCTCGGCGATCGCGCGGGCGTTATCGGGGGTCAGCGCGAAGTCGGAGCGCGTGGCCGTAGCCCGCTCCACGAAGAGCGCGACAGACGGACAGGTGGAGAGCGAGACGGGATCCGCCGCGTCACGGATGTCGGGCAGCGCCAGCGGCGGTACGGCGAACTCGTGCTCACCCGACAGGTTGAGCACGACGCGGCTGGTGGCCATCACTTTTAGGGTCGGGCACGCGGCGAGCAGGGACGCGATGTCGCCGGCGGCGTCGATGACATGCTCGAAGTTGTCGAGCAGCAGCAGGACCCGACCGTCGAGTGCGCGCACATGGTCCGCCAGCGCGTCGAGAACCGGACGAGCACCGATGTCCCGAACCTCGAGCGCCCGATTCACCGCGGACCAGACGAGAGCCGCGTCGTTGATGACCCCGAGCGCGACGAAATACACGCCGCCCGTGAACTCGGGTGCCACTTCGACCGCCGCCTGCACCGCGAGGCGCGACTTCCCCGCGCCGCCCGGGCCCGTCAGCGTGACCAGCCGCACCGCGTCCCGTTGCAGCAGCGTCACGAGCGCGATCAACTCGGCGTCGCGCCCGATCAAGCGTGTCGGTGGCGCCGGCAGATTGTGCGAGCGGTGCGCCCGTGCCGTCCGCTCGAGGGCCGGCGCGGTGGGTTGGGCGAGGGCGGCAGCGAAGGCCGCCGCCGTGGGATACCGATCCGCCGGCGTCTTGGCGAGCGCGCGCTCTAACGCCTGGGCGACCTCGGGCGGAGTGCCGGGGCGCACGCCGGTCACGGCCGGCGGATCGGCGATGAGATGCTGGCGCACGATGCTCTCCGCCGTGGGGCCCACGAAGGGCGGCTGGCCGGCCAGCATCTCGTAGAGCATGCAACCCAGACTGTAGATGTCGCTCCGCCCATCCAGCTCTGTGCTCCCCACGCCTTGCTCGGGGCTCATGTACAGGGGCGTTCCCACCGCGAGACCGGTCTCCGTCAGTTTGTCGCCAGCCGCCGCGTTGATCGCGCGGGCGATGCCAAAGTCCGACACGACGGCGTGACCCGATTCGAGGAGGATGTTCTCGGGCTTGATGTCGCGGTGCACCACGCCCTGGGCGTGGGCATAGCTCAGGGCATCCGCGACCTCGCGCCCGATCTGCACGGCATCCTCCAGCGGCAGCTGTCGCTCGCGGGTGAGGCGGTCGCGCAGCGACTCCCCTTCGACGTACGGCATGACGTAGTACAGGAAGCCCGCAGCCTCGCCCGAGTGGTGCAGCGGCAGGATATGTGGATGGGTGAGTCGGGCGGCGAGGTTGATCTCCCGGAGGAATCGCTCGGTGCCGAGAGACGCCGCGAGCTCCGGCCGCAGGACCTTCAACGCGACGGGGCGATCGTGCTTCACGTCGCGGGCGAGGTACACGATCGCCATACCCCCGTGACCGAGCTCGCGCTCGATCGCGTAGTGATCAGCGAGGGCGGCACAAAGGCGGTCCCGCTCATCTGCTTGCATTCCGATTCAAGCTACAGGGCGGCGCAAGACTCACAACGCGGTGAGCTAGCGGCCCGGGGAATGGAATCCCATTATAGAGACAGTGGCTGACGCTCTTCCTCGCCTCAAAGCAGCTCTCACCGGCCGCTACACGATCGAGCGCGAGCTCGGCCAGGGTGGCATGGCCACCGTCTACCTGGCACGAGACGAACGGCATGACCGCCGGGTCGCCGTCAAGGTGCTCCGGCCGGAACTTTCCGTAGAGCTCGGGCCGGATCGGTTCGTGCGCGAGATCCACCTGGCGGCCCGGCTCAACCATCCGCATATCATGGCGCTCTTCGATTCGGGCGAGGCCGGCGGGTTCCTCTATTACGTGATGCCGGTGGTGGAGGGGGAGTCGCTGCGCGAGCGGTTGCAACAGGCGAAGCGACTGCCGGTGGAGGACGCCACGCAGATCGCGCGGGAAGTGGCGGACGCGCTCGACTACGCCCATCGCCACGGCGTCGTGCACCGCGATATCAAGCCCGAGAACATCCTCCTGCAGGATGGACATGCGGTGGTAGCGGATTTCGGCATCGGCAAGGCGGTGACTGCGGCAGCGAAGGGTGCCGCCGCGATCACGCGCACGGGCGTGACCGTTGGTACGCCTGCCTACATGAGCCCCGAGCAGGCAGCCGGTGAGGAGACGATCGACGGCCGGAGTGACCTCTACAGTCTCGGCTGCGTGTTGTACGAGATGTTGGCGGGTGAGCCGCCTTTCACCGGTCCCACAGCCCAGGCGGTGATCGCGGCGCATCTCACGGCAACGCCCCAACTGGTCGGTGAGCTGCGGCCCGACACGCCGCCCGCGGTCGCGGACGCGATCGCACGAGCGCTCGCCAAGGACCCGAACGCACGCTTCCGGACCGCCACTTCGTTTCGTGACGCCATCGGTGCGCCGGCAACCGCCGCCGCTCCTCAGCACGCTCACCCGTTGCGCGTGGCCGGGCTGTACGGACTCGCCGCGGCGCTCGTACTCGGCCTGGCGTATCTTCTCACGATCGAGCTAGGGCTGCCGAATTGGGTGATCTCGGGCGCATTCGCCCTGCTGCTCGTCGGTCTCCCGATCGTGATCGCGACCGGGCTCGGGCTGTCTCGCTGGCTCACCTGGCAACGGACGCTCGCCGGCCTAGGCCTGGCGTTTGGCGCCCTCGGTGTGGGAGCCGCGGGCTACATGGCCATGCGCCTCCTCGGGATCGGCCCGGTGGGCACCTTGGTCGCATCCGGGGTGCTCAAGAATCGAGAGCCCCTCATCCTCGCCGACTTCGTGAACCGTGCGCCGGATTCGACGCTCGGGCCGTCGCTCAGCGCGGCGTTTCGGGTGGACCTGTCCGAGTCGCCCAGCGTGCGGCTGATGGATGCGGTGGCGATCGCCGACGCGTTGCGCCGGATGGAGCGTCGCGCCACCACACCGCTCGACCCCGGGCTCGCGCGCGAGATCGCGCAACGGGAGAATGTGAAAGCCGTCGTCCGGGGCGATATCGATCCACTGGGGAGGGGCTACGTGCTGTCCGCGAGCCTCATCGCCGCTGCGGACGGCCACGTGCTCACGGCCTTACGCGAGACGGCCGACAACGATGCCGCTTTGATCGGAGCCGTGGACCGCCTGTCGCGGAAGCTCCGGGAACGGATTGGGGAGTCGCTCAAGTCGATCCGCGCCGCCCCGCCGCTCGAGCAGGTGACGACCGCGTCGCTCGACGCCCTGCGGCGGTACAGCGAGGGAGCCCGCGCCGAGCAGGAAGGGGACTGGGAGCGCGCGGCCGCGAGCTACCGGGACGCGAGCGCGCTGGATACCGGGTTTGCGACGGCCTTCTGGCGGCTGGCCGTCATGCTGTACGACGCTCGGGCGTCCGACAGCGCGTTCGCGGCGGCCATGACGGAGGCGTTCCGGCATCGCGACCGGCTGCCGGAGACCGAACGCTATCTCGCCACCGGCCGCTACTACGAGTACTACGCGCGGGCCGACGACGGCTGGCACAAGGCCAGCGCGGCCTACCGCTCCGTGCTCGAACGGGACCCGGACAATATCATCGCCCTGAACGATCTCTCGCGGGTGTTGTTCGAGGGGCGACGATATCAGGAAGCGGAGACGCTCGCGGTTCGCGCCATGGGCCTGAGCCGGAGGATAGGTCCGTTCATCAACGCCGCACTCGCCCAGATGGGTCAGGGGCGCTACGCCGACGCGCAGGCGACAGTGGATCGCTTCGCTCGGATCGCGCCGCACAATCCTCTCATCCTGGCGGTGAGCTTCACGGTGGCAGGCTCGCGCGGTGACTACGCCGCCGCCGACCGAGACGTCCGACAGCTGCGCGCCGAGCAGCGCGAGAGCGCCGTGTGGCAGGCCGCCTCCGCCGCAGGCCTGGCGTGGCTGGACGAAGTGCGGGGGAGGCTCGGGCAGGCAGCGCGTGATCTCGATGCCTTCATGGCGGTGAGCGAGCAACGGGGTGTGGCGAGCAGCTACGTGGTGGGCGCCATCCGCCGGGGCCTGCTCGACCTGCGGTACCGCCATCGACCGCTCGCTGCTTTGAGCGCTGTCGAAGCGGCCCTCGGGCGCCACCCCTTGAGCTCGATACCCACGTTGAACCGGCCGTACTCGGCGCTCGCCGCGTTCTACGCCGAGGCCGGGCGGCCGGAGGCGGCGAGGCGACTCCTGGCCGAGTACGAACGCCTGGTTCCCGAGCGAACGCGCCGAGGCCATCCTGGGCAACTCGCGGCTGCGGCAGCCATTGCGCTCGCCGAGGGGCGAGTGCGGGACGCCATTCTCGGGTATCGAGCGTGGACCGAGCAGGCTGAAAACCCAGCCGACGGGCTGTTCGAGCTCGCGACCGCCTACGAGCGTGCACGCCAACCCGACTCGGCGCTGGCCGTGTACGAGCGGAGCGTAACCGCGGGGGGCGTCAGGGCTCCGCTCGTGCTGTTTGATCCCGTCGACGCTCGCGCGTTCGCGGCGACGTTGCAGCGTCTCGGCACGCTGTACGCAGCGCGGAGTGACCACGCCAAGGCCCGCGACTACTATGGCCGCTTCGTGGACCTCTGGAAGGACGCCGACCCGGAGCTCCAACCGCTCGTCGCCGACGCGCGCGCCGCGCTCAAGCGGCTGCGCGAGGAGCCGCGAGAGGCGTCTCTCCGAACGCGTATACAATAGAAGAAGACGCAGGCGGAGGAACCCGTGTCCCTGCAGGTAGTCCTGGCGGATGATCACCCGATGCTCCGGCACGGCGTCCGCGCCTTGCTCGAGCGGCACGGCGTCGAGGTGGTGGCGGAAGCGTCCGACGGCCGGATGGCGGCCGCCGCGGCGCGCGAGCACCACCCAGACGTCGCCGTGCTCGACATCATGATGCCGCTCTTGAACGGCATCGACGCGGCGCGCGAGATCGCCGCGACGTGCCCGGACACCCAGGTCGTGCTGCTCACCGCGCTCGACCAGGAGCGTCTCGTGACGGAGGCGGTGAGCGCGGGGGTTCGGGGCTTCGTGCTCAAGACCCAGGCCGAGGAGGACCTGGTGCAGGCGATCGAGCAAGTGTCGCGCGGGGGGTTCTACGTGGGCGGGGGTGTCTCCCGAGCCGTGGTGGAGGCCTGCCGCGCCGCTGCGGCGCAGGACCGTGGCCGCCTGACCCCCCGGGAGCGCCAGGTCGTGCAGCTCGTGGCGGAAGGGAAGTCCACCAAGCAGGTCGCCGCGCTGCTCGGGATCAGCCTCAAGACGGCCGAGTTTCACCGCGCGCGCGTGATGAAGAAGCTCGACGTGCACGACGTCGCGGGGCTCGTGCGCTACGCCATCCGCGAGGGCCTAATCGCGCCGTAGCCCGGGTCTTCTCCCACCCCCGCCAGGTGTTTCCCCGGTTTTGCGCGTCTCGCACCGGCCCCACATTCGAGCGTGGCCCGTCGCGTACCGTTCAGCCGTGCTCCCGTCCTGCTCGTCGCCAACGCGTTCGGCACGTGGCTCAGCCAGGCGCTGGCTAACCTCGTCAAGGCGCGGGGTTATCGCGTCCACTTCGTGTTGACGGGGCGCGAGTTACTGGACCAGGCGCCGGCGGTGCGCCCCGACGTCATCGTGCTCGATGCGGACCTTCCGGATCTCGACAGCATCGCGGTGTGCCGCACGCTGCGCCACAATCGCGCCGCCTGGGACATGCCCGTCATCATGATCACGGCGACGCCCGCGACGAAGCAGCAGCGCCTCGCGGCGCTCGAAGCGGGGGCGTGGGACTACGTGAGCGTCTTGCTCAACCCGGAGGAGCTGACGCTAAAAGTCGACGCCATGACCCGTCTCAAGCTCGAGATGGAACGAGCGTTGGAGGAGAGCGCTGTGGACCCGGCGAGCGGACTGTATACGTTCCGCGGGCTCGAGCGGCGGGCACGCGAGCTGACTGCGGACGCGGTGCGGCGGCGCGCCCCGCTCGCCTGCGTGGCGCTCGGGCTAGAACTGGACCCCAAGGGCACGGGCGAGCGCGCCGCGGCGCTGCCCGCGGCGGCCGCATACGCCGGACAGGTCCTGCAGGCGAGCGGGCGGACGTCCGATTGCGTGGGACGTCTCGGCGAGGGGGAGTTCGCGGTGCTCGCGCCCGCGACCGCCCCCGAGGGCGCTGCACGGATGGCCCGGCGCTTGTCGCGGGTGATCGAGACGGCGGGACCCCGGCCCGCCGGTGTGCCGCCGCTGCGCGTGCACGCGGGATACGACGCCGTCACGGACGTGCATCAGACGCCGGTCGAGCCCGCGAGCCTGCTCGAGCACGCGGGCACGGCGCTGCATCAGGCCCGAGGGGGAGCCGGGGAGCGGATTCGAGCCTACAAGCCGTAGGCGCCCTCGACCCCCTAGCGACGACTGTTCACGAGGGCCTGGTAGACCAGCGTGGGAAACTTCCCGGCGATGTCGCTCCGGTTCGGCAGCTGGTTGATCATGAACACGATGACGAGGTGCTCGACCGGATCGACGGAGTACCCGCTGCCGTACGCCCCACCCCAGCTGAACGTCCCCACCGACGCCATGCCGTTGGCCCCGTAGCGCTCGGTGATCTGGAACCCAAACCCGAAACCGCGTGCCCCGGTCGAGTCGAACAGCATGCCGACCTGGTTGTGCGTCATCAGGTCCACGGTGTGCGGCGCCAGAATGCGCACGCCACCCAGCTCACCGCCGTTGCGCAGCATCTCGAGGAAGCGGGCGTAGTCGGCCGCGGTCGAGATCAACCCCGCGCCGCCCGCGAAGCTTTTGCGCGGACCGTCCACATAATTCCCCTGCCCGCGCGGGCCGTCCGGGGCGCGCCGCGCGTGATTCGTCGAGTCGCTCGCATACACGGTCGCGAGCCGGCCACTCGCGGCTCGGGGCACGAAGAAATAGGTGTCGTTCATCTTCAACGGACCGGTGATGCGGGTCCGGATCAGCTCGTCGAGCGGCATCCCGGACACGCGCTCGGCGACGCAGCCGAGGATGTCGGTGTTGTAGCCGTACACCCAACGCTCACCCGGCTGGGCGGTGAACGGCAGCGTGCCGAGCCGCTCGATCGTGGTGCAGATCGGCTCGTCCTTGTCGGCCGTGTACCAGCCCCAGCCCGCCGCGGGCCCGAGCCCCTTCGCGGCATAGAGCGGCGCGATCGGCCCGTCGGTGCCGTACGAGATGCCGGCCGTGTGCGTGAGCAGATCCCGGATCGTGATCGGTCGCGTCGCGGGCTTGGTGACGAGGCCGGTGTCGCTCTTCGTCGCGACGGTGGTGTGCGCGAACGCGGGGATGTGGCGGCTCACCGGGTCGCCCATCGCCAGCGCCCCCTCCTCCACGAGCGACAGGATCGCAACCGTAGTGAGCGCTTTGGTCTGGGACGCGATGCGGAACAGCGCATCCGTGGTCATGCGGCGCCCCGACTCCTGGTCGAGCCAACCGACCGCGTGCTGGTAGACGACGCGACCGTCCTGCAGGACCAGCCCGACCGCGCCGCCGATCTGGCCGGAATCGACGTACTGCTGCATGAAACGATCGATGCGCGCCAGCCGAGCGGGCGCGAAGCGAGGTTGGGTCTGTGCGGGGAGGCGCGCAGACGCGACCGAGAGCAGCGCAACCGCCAGAAGCCGAGTGCGATGCATGCGGGATCTTAACGGCTTCCTCGCGCAGCGGCGAACCGGGAATTTCGGCGCAGCACCGCTGGTCTTAGGTGTCGGGAGATGCTATTCCCCGAACCCTGCAGGAGGCCAGCTCATGGTGGCGTCGACGGTGGTATCGCAGATCCTCACGCGGTGGGCGCACCTCTACGGCCGTACGCCCGTGAGCGCCACCCTGACCTATCTCCATCTGGTCGGCATCCTGGTGGGCGGCGGCGTGGCCGTCGCGGCCGATCGCGCGTCGCTCCGGCTTTCGCCGGCGACGCCGGACTGGTCCAACGAGCTGACCCGTCTTGCCGGCGTGCACCGCTGGGTGGTGGCGGGCCTCGCTCTCATTTTCGCGAGCGGCGTGCTGATGATGCTGGCGGAGCTCGACAGCGTGGCGACCTCCGTCGTGTTCTGGACCAAGATGGGGCTCATCGCGTTGTTGCTGGGCAACGGCTACGTACGGATGCGAGCGGAAAACGCGCTCCAACAAGGCCTCGCCGCCGGATGGGGCCGGTTCCGACGGGCATCGGTCGCAAGCCTCGTGTTGTGGTTGGTCGTCCTCTTGGCCGGCACGCTGCTCCACTCCACCCTCTGATGTCGCCCGGGCCTCGGGAGTAGACCGCGCGGCCGCCGCAATTATTCCCGCAGGAATACGCGCTCCGGGCGCCGGGTCTCTGACATCGAAGGACACTGCTATCACACTCTCGCAGGAGGAGAATCGCGTATGTCGTACACACATGCCCCTTCGGTCCGCAACGCCAGGGCGCTGCTGCTCGCCGCCGTTGCGCTCGCCGGGGCCCCCGCGCATCCCGCCCCGGGCGACCCCGCGGCCGTCCGCGCCAAGCTGTCCGAATGGAAGGTGGAGCTGTCGCAGCGCACCATCGCCGCCGGGACCGTGACGTTCACGGTCGCGAACGTCGGGAGCATCCCGCACGCCTTCGAGGTCGAGGGACAGGGGATCGAGCAGGAGACCACCGTCATCCAGCCGGGGTCAAGCGCTACCCTGACGCTCACCCTCAAGCCAGGGACCTACGAGGTGTACTGCCCCGTGGGCAAGGACTCGCACAAGAAGCTCGGCATGAACACGCGCCTGACCGTCGTGGGCGGGACGCACTCGGGCTCGGCCGGCTACGGCGACTCCGACATGGGAGGGGTTCACTCGTCCCAGATGAGTGAATCGCCGGCGATGGGGGAGCACGCGCAGGCGATCCGGGTGAAGAGCGGCGGGCCCGTGATCCAGATCCTCCCCGGCCCGTTCCCGTTCCCCGACAGCGCGGCCCCGATCCTCAAGCAGTTCGGGGATGAGCGGGAGGGGCTCGAGTCGCAGGTGAAAAACGGGCCCTACTCGAACAACGTGACCCCGATTTCCGGCTCTTTCACCTTCACTGCCTGGGACAAAGGCGCGGTGCGCGACTCGGTGGATGGAGTCGCCGAGTTCACCACTCAGGATGGCGCCCGCTGGAGGCTCGCGCTCGACCGGGTCCAGACGAAAGATGTCCCGCACCACCCGCGCTTCGGCGGCGTGATTCTCGGGCTCTATTACCACGGCAACACCCAGGTGCACACGCCGCTCGTGCCCACGATCAACAGCGCGGTAGCGCTGTGGGCGTTCGGGCACCTGTACAAGAACGGCGCGCTCGTGACCGACAACGCCATGGTGCACGTGATGCTGTTGTCCCGCACCCGGCGCGACGGCGACTTCGCGCTCGCCTGCTGGGATTGCTCCAAGAACAAGATCGATGAGCTGCAGCTCCAAATCCTACCCGGCCCGGGCGAGCCGAAGTTCGACGCACCCGGCGGGTTCCTGTTCGTCAACTGGGAAAAGTCCAGCTCCGCGAAGCCGGCGAGCTGAGGAGAATGATCCAATGCGCTTACGCACAGCAGTCATCGGCATGATCGCGCTCGCGGCGCTCGCGGGTTGCGGCGGTTACACGGCGTCCGGCCCATACGGGGGCGGCGGCGGGGGCGGCGGGGGTGGTGGGGGCGGTTATGGGGGCGGTGGTGGCGGAGGCGGTGGCGGCGGGCCGGTCGGGTCCGTGACCGTGGGAAACAACGGGCAAATCGTGTTCATCAGCGCCCACAACAGCACCGCGAACCCGGCGGTCGACACGGTGGCGGTGGGTGGCACCGTGACGTGGACGTGGACCAACAACCTGGGCGTCTCCCACAGCGTCCAGTCCCAGGGATCGACCGCGTTTGCGAGCAGTCCCATCATGAGCGGAAGCGGTCAGACGTACGCCGTCACGTTCACGGCGCCGGGGACCTATCAGTACGACTGTGCGGTGCACGGCACCGCGATGACCGGCACCATCGTGGTCCGCTAGCAAGTGTGTTTGGGCCTCCGGGTGCCCACTCGGATCCGGAGGCCACGGCTCACCCTTCAACGAGACGACGGCCCAGACACCGCTTGACTTCAGGGCGTAGGTAGAGATGCTCGCTCCGGGGGCGCGCCGAACCGTTTGATCGCACGCTCGTGTGCCTTGCGCCGTTCCTCGTCCCGGTCGCGTGGTGCGGCGGTCGTCTGAAGACCGTGGATCAGGCGGTGGGCGGCCGCCGTCACTTCGTCGACCGCTCGCTCAAATACCACCTCATTAGCGCGCGACGGCCGCGCCGCGCCGCTGAGCTTGCGCACGAACTGCAGTGCGGACGCGCGGATCTCGTCGTCCGTCGCCGGGGGTTGGAAATTCGCCAGCGTCTTGATGTTTCGGCACATGCTCACGCCTCACCTGGGATGCGGGAAACTGAATAATAGCTTCGTCGACAAGTCGGGCCTTTGTTGGCTTGGATGGTTATGGCTTGAGCGAGAACGATGCTCAGGAGGAAGTGCATGCAGCTTTCTGCGGCGACGGCGCGGCAACCGTTTCGGGCGAGCAGCCGGACGCGACGCCCGCACCGGGCCTCAGCGACGACCGTAGACGTGGACGGTGCCGTTGCCCCGGTAGAAGAAGTTGATCCAGCGGATGGTACGCGCGGCTCCGGGCAACGCGATCCCGCGGCTGCGCGACTTTCCCGTGAAGGAGAATCGCCCGGTCGGGGAGAAGGTCTTGCCGTCCCCGAAGGTGATCCGCACGTCGAACAGCTCCAGATCACCACCGTCTACCACGAGGCGGATGTGCTTGAACTTGCCCTCGCCCGCAGTCCGGACGATGTCGCGCTCTCCGTGGGGGACCACCTGCCGCTTGCCGAGGGGAACCCATTGCTGCTGAACGACGGGAGGCGCGAGGAGCAGCAGGATCGCGACGAAGGCGTGCAGCATTATTGCCGCCTGCCCCCCCCGCCCCCCAGGACGACCTGGAGCTGCCGCAGGACCTCCTCCAAGCGCGACAGCTCCTCGCCGTAGCGCGCCCAGTCGCCCGCGCGCTGCGCCTCGACCGCGCGCCGGAACGACTCGCCCGCCCGGCGGGCGAGATCGAGGGCGGCACCATCGGCGGGACGGGCAGCGGCGGGACGGAGGGCGCGGAGCGAGGGGGGAGCGGTCATGGCGTAAGGTACCCCGTGTCCTCTGGACCCTCTTGACAGCCTAAAACTACACATGTAAATCTACGCCTGTAGATCAACCTCTAGGCGGGAAGAGATGCCAGGTCGCCATCAACTCACCGAGCTGCAGCTCGCCATCCTGCGCGTCATCTGGGACAAGGGCGAAGCGACGGTCCAGGACATCTGGGAAGCCCTGCACCCCGAGCGCGGGCTCGCCCAAACCACCGTCGCCACCATGCTGTCGCGACTCGAGCGCCGTGGTGTCGTCACCCGGCGGGCCCCCCCCCAGGCCCGCCAGTACCACTACCGCGCCGCGGTGACCGAAGAAGAGGTGCAGCACTCGATGGTCGGTGAGCTGACCGAGCGCCTGTTCGACGGCGACGTCACCGCCCTGGTCCAGCACCTGCTGTCGGGCGCGGACGTGAGCCCCGGTGACCTCGCCAAGATCCGCGAAATGATCGCACGCGTCGAAAGCACCGCCCCCGCCCCGGAGACCAAATGACCGCCCCCCCCGCCGCCCCCCTCGCATCCAGCCTGTTCGCGTGGCTGCTCACGTACCTGATTCACAGCACGGTGCTCCTGGGGGTCGCATGGCTCGTGACCCGACGCCGGCGCCTCGAGCCAGGGGTCTCCGACCTCCTCTGGAAAGTGGCGCTACTCGCGAGTCTCGTGACCGGCACCATCCAGGCGCGCCTCCGACTTTCGACGCCCGCGGCGGTAACGCTGCCCGCAGCGCCGAGCGTAGGCGAACCCGGTACTGTCCGGAATAACGAATCGCCGGCCCGCCCCACCGCCGAGCACACCTCTACAACCTCTACGACCTCTACGACCTCTACCGCCCTTTTCACGCCGTCGATTCCCCTGCTCACCGTACTCCTGTGGGCCGCAGTCGCGCTCGCCTCGTCGCTCTATTACGTCGCGCGGCGGCTGATCCTGGTCGGCCGCCTCGCCGACCGCCGTGCCGTGAGCGACGGACCGCTCGCCGCCACGCTCGCCGATCTCCAACGCGCCACGGGATACCGCCGCCGCGTTCGCCTCACGATGGCCCGGACCATCTCCAGTCCCGTGGCCCTGGGTCTCTCCGAGATCTGCGTGCCGGAGCTGGCGCTGTCCGAGCTCGGGGCCGAGCAGCAGCGCAGCATGCTGGCGCACGAGCTGGCGCATCTGGCGCGGCGCGATTCCGTGTGGCTCGCGGGCGCGAGCCTGATCGAGCGTTTCTTCTTCTTCCAGCCGCTCAACCGGCTCGCGCGCCGGGAGCTCGAGACGACGGCTGAATACCTGAGCGACGAGTGGGCCATGCGGAAAACCGGCTCGGCGGTTTCGCTCGCGAAGTGTCTGGCGACGGTGGCCGAATGGATCCAGGCCTCCCCCCTGGGCGTACCCGTCGCGGGCCTCGCCGAGCGGCGCTCGCTGCTGGTCGCCCGTATCGCCCGACTGCTCGACGGACGACTGCCCTCGAGCCCCGCATCGCGGCGCGGTTGGGCCATCGCCGCGGCGTTGGGCGTGGTGGCGACCATCGCCGCCGCCCCGCGCGTGTCCCAGCCCTCACCCCCTGTCCCCCTCTCCGTTCCGGAGAGGGGGGACTACGTGCGTTCCCCCTCTCCCGAAGGGAGAGGGGGCCAGGGGGTGAGGACCCGAACGGGGTCAGGGGGTGAGGACACCACCGTGGTCAAAGCCCTGATCGCCCGCCTCAAGGACGAAAACGCGGGCGTGCGTCGCGCCGCCGCACATTCGCTCGGACAGCTGGGCGATCCCCGCGCCGTGCAGCCGCTGATCGTCGTGCTGGCGGATTCGGACGCCGAAGTGCGCTCGACCGCCGTGGACGCGCTGGCAGACCTCGAAGACCCCAGAGCCATCGGCCCGATCGCGGGTCTCCTCAAGGACCCGGTCGCCGACGTGAGGCACAACGCGCTCTCCGCCCTGTCGCACTGGGAGCAGGGCGTGCCCACGGCGCCGGTGGTGGCCCTGTTGGACGACCCCAGCGCCGACGTGCGCCATGAAGCGGTCGACTTGCTCGAGCACCTCCACGCGCGCTCGGCGGGCAGCGCCATCGCCCGCTTGATTCATGACCCGTCGGCCGACGTGCGCAGCGCCGTCGTCCAGGCGCTCGGTAACTTGGGCGCCCAGAGCGGCGCTGCCGCCATCACCGAAGCGCTGGGCGACGCCAATGCCGACGTCCGCCACGCGGCGCTCAGCGCGCTCAACGATCTCAAGGCGCCGATCGCCGAAGCGACGCTTCTCAACCTCATGAAGGATGCGAGCGCCGACGTCCGCCAGCGCGCCGCCGAGCTCGCGGGCGAGCGCTCGGTGGTCGCCGCGATTCCCGCGCTGCGCCGGCTGATCGACGACCCCCGAGGCGACGTGCGCGAAGCCGCCACCGAAGCCCTGGGCCACATCGCCGACCCCGCCGCCCGCCAGGCGCTGCAGGCAGCACTGCAGTCGCCCGATCCCAAGGTCCGCCGCGCCGCCGCCGAGGCACTGGGGCAGGATCCATGATCCGCGCCCTGTACCTCCTCGTCCTCTCGGTGGCGGCTGGGGGTGGGGGCCCCGGGCGGCCCGGCGCCGATTCCGCCCGCGTGGCGACGCTGCTCGCCGCGCTCGCCCACACCGATCCCGTGATCTGCGACTTGATCGGCGACCAGCTCGGCAACTTCTGGATAGGTGACGAACCCGGTCGCTTGGGCCGCTTCGACGACGCACCCAACGTCCAGGGAGCGAAAGACTCCCTGGCCGGGCGCATCACCGATCCCCGGGCGGTGTCGCTCCTGGTCGCGACGCTCGGCAGCGACAACCAGTGCGTGCGCCGCGTTGCGGCGAAATTGCTGGGGCACAGCGCCGTGTCCGCCAATGTGCTCGGCAGTTTGCTCGAGAACGCGTCACCCAGGATTCGCGAGAGCGCCGCGTATGCCGCGGGCGTCGGCGAGCGGCACGAGACCAGGGGCCCACTCGAGCGCCGGCTCGCCGATAGCGCGTCGGGACCCGCGGCCATGGCCGCCTGGGCTCTGGGCGAAATCCAGGATCCCGCCTCCGCGCCGGCGTTGCAGGGTGCGGTGCATTCGCCG
>Ga0209472_1000570_pt1 | contig 21772 bp, 26 predicted proteins | sample GraSoiAngelo_130_FD_185887 | JGI IMG/M metagenome (GOLD analysis project Ga0209472, IMG submission 185887) | Grasslands soil microbial communities from the Angelo Coastal Reserve, California, USA - 14_0929_02_20cm (SPAdes) (version 2) | ecosystem: Environmental > Terrestrial > Soil > Grasslands ...
TCGCCTTAACATGATCACTGGGGTTATTTGGGTCGCCTAGCTCATCGTCGTTTCTCGGAATCGCGGTATGCAGCCCAATGTTTAAACTGGGGACTGCATTCGGGAAGGTTGCGCCGAAATCAGGGTTAGTCGTGCTGCGGTAGCGGGTCCACCAACTGGTATCTACAGTGAGCTGCTTAAGGTTTGTAAGCCGTCCAGTTTGCGGAACGAACGAGACTTGGCTGGGTGGCAAGTTGGCGAACTGCCTCAGGTCAACCTGTCGCTCGCCTTTTGATCTTAAATAGGCATTTAAGAAAGCCGCGTGACTCAGCTCATCATCGGTGTTGTCGGAAATGTACTGTGGCTGGTCTCCATCCAGAATTTCAAGCCCAGCTCGGTATCCCGATTCCGGTGAATCGACTCCTCCAAGCTCCTTGTATTGTTGCCAGAGATCGGCCTCGATCAGTTCGGCAGCGGCGAGGAGCTGGAGGATCGCGACATCACCTGCGTTGAGCCTTTGCCTTCCATTAGCTGCTAATGCCTTGCTAGCACTGCCTAACAAAGCAGCTCCCGGGGCCAGAAGAGCGGCTCCCATGCCGAGATTGCGCAGAAAGGATCGTCTGGCGAGGCGTCGAGGCTGCGGGAATTCCTGGCTAGGATTCGATGATTCAGCGCTGTCGCGCTCATTAATAACTGTAGGTTTGATTTCAGATTTCATAGAATGGACTAATATTGGTTTGGTTTTAGTTAGTGCTTGGCGTATTGCCTTGCCCACCCGTCCTTACCGATGCCGCGCGATTTTATTCCCAAAATCTTTGTCGCGATGGAAAAAACTCTTGATTAGATCGTATCGTCTCCCAGTGCTCTGGACCTCGATTAAGAATCGTGTGAGGCCATCAGCCATTCGATGAACAGCGAGATCGCATCCGTAAGGGTTGAGCTTCTCTCGTGCGATGCGCGCGACCTCACCATGGAGTGCTTCTTGCGTCATGAGTCCGCCCGAACGCAACTGATCTAATTCCTTTAATGCGATGGCGGCCGCTGCGCGGATTTTCCCGACGCGATCGTTGTAGCTTGCATTAAACTCACTCCCCGCTTGGGTGTTCATGCAAGGTTTTCGTAAGATTGAAAGTTACGAATGGCTTGAATTCGCCAGGCGATAACTGGTCTGCAAGGATCGTCTGTATGTCTCCTGTTCTGCTAGATCCAGATCGACAATCGTCCGCTGGCGAGCCTTGATAAGAAAGCGAACGCGAACTTCTCCAACTCTCGCCGATCGAGTAACGACCGTGTAGGACCCAATGGGAAGCACCATCTCCCAGGGAATTAATTCATCAGTGCGCGAAATGCTATTTTCAACTGTCTTGACGAGCGTCCCGTGAGTGGAATAGATGACGTAGGAACTGTGCGCGTAGTAAGCGCCATCGTTGAATTCATCACTCACCGAATAGACCTTTAGATAGCCTTGTGGTAACTCAATTCGATAATCCAAATTCCCTGGTCTTACTGGGCTGGGACACAACGGATCCTTACCTCCGGCCGACGCACTGCCGAGCGACACCAGCAACACTGTTGTAAAGAATGCCATCAGGCTCGACCGGGACTTTTCTAACATGCTTCTTCTCATCCTACGCATCATCCACCTCCTGCGAAACGAGTCTCACTAGAGTAACGACCTTTCTGATGTTTTATTCCTCTCGGAGCAGAATGCTACCGTCGATAGACTCTGCCACCTGCCCGCCCAAATCCTTGCCAGCGATGTGGTCAGTGCGGAAGTGTTGCCCAGCGTAAATACGGCTCAGTCCCGCTTCCTCCGCCGCTGCGGAGAAGCTTGTGAAGTGTCGCGTCACTCCCGCCAGCGACTCGGAGCTGACATCGAAAGTGAATTGGTCGCCGAAGTAAAAGCTCAACACGGTCGCGCCCGCTTTACTGATTGCGCTGTGTGCTCCTGGGTAGGAAGGATCTGGAGCGGTCCTCGTGGATAGTGGAAGCCACGTTGGATTAGGCTCAGTCTGCGGATTTCCATCAGTGTCTGCGAGTCGAACCGCAGTGACCGGGCGCCAAAAGTTGTACGTGTACTTGGCTTCGAAGAAGGCGATCGTAGTGTCGGCAAGGCTGATATTCAGCAGCGCAAACAGGCGTGCGCTATGCTCGAGACTGAGATGGCGCTGCAGCGCGGCAGTCTGTGCGATCTCGTTCCAGAAGTCCTGGATGTTGCCGTTCCAGAACTGGCCGATCTCGGTTTGTTCCGTAGTGCGGGTTGTGCTGTCAATGAACCCGAGACTTTTAACTTCATTGAAGACCTCAGTATAAAGGGCGCTTGTGAGTACCGGAGGAGGACCGGGACGGAACTCATCGGCCTGCTCTAACGCAAACGGCACGACCTGAGGCCACTGGGTAAAATCCGCTGGCGCGAAATTAGGCGGCGTCAACTGGTAGTCTCCGGGCTGGGACCCCGGGACGTAAGGCGGTGGAGTTACATTTGCTCCATCAGCACTGCGCGCAGCGAGCAGTTGACCGGCAACTGCCTGCCCAACGGTTATTCCCTGAGCCCTTCGCTCATTATCGGGAAGCAGCGCTAAGTCCCGCTCCAGTTCCGTATCCAACGACGCCCGAAACGTAGGATATAGGAACACGAGGACATCATGAGCTGCTTGATGGGCCGCAGCTATCTTGGACGCGCTCCTCGGAACGTCGGGAAGGCGCACAAGGTACGGACTGAACCTTGGTTCGATGTTATTGACAGCGTCGTAGATGGCGGCGTGCAAAATTGCGAAATTGCGAGTTGAGTGAATGGTAGCTGGCTGAGCACCTGGCGTGCGAACGATTGCCAAAAGAGTTCTATTCCACTCGATGACGGCGTTGACAGGCTGGGCCGGATTCCGTTCTTCGTCCGTCGGCGCAGCCGCAAGCGAAGCGATCTGCAAGAAAGCGGAAATTAACGCAAACAGGGCCAAAATTCTGAACATATGTTTTACCTCAGGTTGTTGATTAGACTGTTGTTTGTAAGGACGCTGGTACTCCGGCCTGTGTAGCTACAGACTGCAAGCCCGCGTGAGATATTCCTTGTTGTTGTAAAACAATAACAAATCGCTACCAAAAAAGTGATGGCGCCACTTCTCGCATACACACACGATGGGAGCAGCTTGGAATTGGCCAGCCAGACATTTGACCCGTGCACAACCCCATGTGTGTGCGGATTGATTACCGGGTGTTGCTCGTGTTTCGCACGCAGGGCGGCTTTTAGGTCAAACGGATTCATGCGATCCTTGTGAAACTTTCGGAGCTTTTAGGATGCTCAGTTGGGTGCTACCCCGCTGATGATTCCTTGCCTCTCGAATCCAAGTCGAGGATTGTTTGCCGGCCGGCCTTGATAACAATGCGCACTCGGACATAGCCGTCCCCCTCCGATCGAGCTTCGATGACGTAAGATCCAACTGGCAGTCTCACGACCTCGGGAATCTCGTCGCTTCGCAACATGTGATTCTCCACGCTTTTGAACAGCTTCCCATCCGGTGTGTATATCAAATAGGAGCTGTGGGGGTTAAATGGGAGGTCGCCATCGCTAACTTGATCAGTTGCCGAATACACGAATAGATAGCCTCCGGCTAAACCCGTACCATGATCCGGTGGACCGGAACGCACCAGACCGATGAATAACGAATCGGTATCTTCCGCTTGGGCCATCATTAGACTGCCACAAGAGAAGGCAAACAGAACAATCAGAAGTTTGGTTTTCGAATGGGTTGATTTTAGTAATGATTTCATATGCTGTGATATAATGTTAGTAGGTTGATGTTTTTCTCTCCGCGCCCTGGCAGGGCGTTGTCTGTAAATCGTGTATGTCTGTTCCTTGCTGTTTCGCGTATTCGATAAGCGCCGGGTCGTTTAGTGCGGCTGTGAAAGCGTGAACAATTCGGGCCGTGAACTGCCACAGGATCAACGGTGCCGCAGCCGAGGCGCCCTGGTAGCCATTATCGCGCGGCTCCGTGTTTGTAACTCCGGCAGCTGGCTTGTCGATTGGGGCGTCTTTTCCGTGCGTAGGATTCAGGAATGCAAAACCAACGAACAGTAAAAAGGCCAATGTGCGCGTGTTTAGGTATCTTAGGAGCGGCAAGATTGCCGCGAGCCATGTTCCAGGCTGGTTGTTATCGCCGCCAGAAGACGTTGGCGGCCCGTGAGTGCTTGTATCGGTGGAGTTCATTTGTTGTGTTTGTAAATCTGCTTTCACTTATCCCTACCATTTTGCCGAACAGATATTCCCGTTGTGAGGCGCATTGGCAGAACACAGCACTTCCTGGGTAGCTTGTGATACGTTGCTGGAGGCGGAGCCATAGTCCCAAACGACAAGCGACAACGGGTGCACTCGCCCGGAGGACTCTGTTACGGCCATGGCTGCCGCGGTGTCCGAAAAATGTTACTTAGGCGCGCGGCACAATCAGCCGGAGCTGATTAGATCACTGCAATCTACGACCGGGCGACAGACTCGTCGCTTTGTTAGTGACGCGCTGTTTGTTGTTCAAACAGCTGCTTGAAATTCTGCAAGTCGCTAGGGTTGACGTCCGATACCGCCCAGTAAGTGAAATCGCCGTCGCTCCAATGGACCAGGTGATAGCCCTCCCGCTCAACCATTGTCTGCGCTGTGCTATCCTCGGGCGTTGTTGGCCAAATAAACAGATTAATAAAATGTTTGCGTTTTTGGTAAACCAGAGCTGCTACCGAATGGTTATTGAGGTAATCAAGGCGGCCGCCAATCAAAGGAAAACCCTGGCTGGAAAGGTCTGCCACGGGAGCCGCGAAATCGAGTTTTGCATCCAGCCATGGCTTTACCGTGTGCTGATCGGAAGATGGGACGTCCATAAGGTGGTTTGCCATGAGCGAGCGAACGTGACTAGCTATAAGTTGTGTCGCGAGAAACTGATCGGCATTGGGTGGGCGCATTCGAGGCAGAAAAACTGCAGTGATAAGCGCGCCTGACATTATAGCTGCTGCCAAAGCCAGCCAGTTCCATGGCACGTGAGAAAGGACGGGACGCCGCTCTCCTTGCGGCCGTGGGACTGAGAGTTGACCTGGCTGCCCAATACCGCCCTTATCTTTCGCGCCGACTGCGTCTCGTAAAGACGATTGAATTTGCTCACGTAATTCCGCGGGCGCCTTGTAATAAGGAGTTGCGTTGCCAATCACGCGAATCAGCGAGCCATGGATTTTGTAAGCTTGATCGCATTTAGGGCACTCCCGCAAGTGCTGTTCGATTTTCTGACTGGTAATTGGATCCAGTTCGCTATCCAAATAACCATCCATCAACTTTGTGGCTTCTTCGCAGTTCATCTATTTCTCCTTACCGATCCGGGCTGCTAAATATTCCTTAAGCTTGCCTCGGGCGCGGGCGAGCCGCGACATGACCGTGCCCGGCGGAATTTGCGCGATGTCGGCTATTTCCTTGTAGGAGAGACCTTCCTGGTGTCGCAATACCAAGATCTCACGGAATTCCGCTGGCAATTCATCCATCGCTTCCCTAATTAGTTCCGCGTCTTCAGAGTTCTCAAGAATCGTCGCGGGACTCACAGACTCGTGTCCGGGCGCGTGTATTTCGTCATCGAAAGTTGTGGTGAGATCGGCTGCACTATTCTTTTTTAGCAGGGTATATGAAGTATTTCGGACGATTGTGAGCAGCCAAGCCCGCCCGTTAGAACCGTGGAATCCGCCAAAAGACTTGAACGCCCGCAGATACGCCTCTTGCACGACATCCTCCGCATCTTGTTCATTGCGCAGCAACCACCTCGCCAAATTGTGGGCTGCATCAAGATGCGGCAGCAGCGCTTCTTCAAAAGAGGCCAGCTCCGCTTTCTGAGCGTGGTTCTGGTCGCTTCCCTTGAATACCGTGAACTTCACAATGTTCCGACTCGATTCGAAATCTTCGGTCTCGGAAGCATGCGCCGCTTTCAGTGGCAAAGCCATAGTGATTTTCGAGGGGTCATAACCTCGGCGCGGCACAGTACATTCAAATGCTTTGTCATTTATCTAACTAGACCGGCTTTGCGTCATTTTATTCCATTTATCCGAAGAAAAATTTCATCGAAGAGCTGATCGTCTCAAGAATATCGGCGGATCAAACAACCCGCGCGTCACTCTTCGGGAATATAAATCGGCTAGATCGGTATGAATGAATTGAACGCCGCACAACCTTCTTACGAAACAAACATATCCGAGATTTTTTTATGCCTATTACAATCGCTAGTATCATGAATTTGATGGGGCCGGACATGATGGTAATCCTGCTTATCGTGTTGCTCCTGTTTGGAGCAAAAAAACTGCCTGAGCTCGCCCGAGGGATGGGTCGAGCGGTAAAAGAGTTCAGCGCAGCGCGAGATGAGATTGAGAAAGGGTTGAGTCAGTCCGGTCCCAGTGGCGTAGCGCCGTCCAAATTACTGGACACAAAAAGCGAGCTACCGTCCGCGCGGTAGTCCTGGCGGGATCTAAAGGTTTCTCGACGGCTTCTCTCCGGCAACTCAGCTACAGAAAGAATTCCATGATCGCTCGGGTAACTCGTAGGCCGGGCCAAAAACGAATCGTCATTCTCGGCGGTGGTTTCGGCGGAGTTTATGCTGCCATCCATCTTGAGAAATTGCTGGAGAGGCAGAGCGCGGTTGAGATTTGTCTGGTTAGCCACGACAATTTCTTTCTGTTCACGCCGATGCTTCACGAGGTCGCGGCGAGCGATCTCGAGATGACAAATATCGTAAATCCACTTCGGAAGTTACTTCACAAGGTTGAGGTGTTAGTCGGGGATGTGCACCAGATCGATCTATCTGCAAAGCGAGTCTCGATTTCGCGCAGCTTTCGCAATCACCCACAACAAATCGGGTATGATCATTTGGTCATTGCGCTGGGATCGGTCACCAACTTTTATAATCTCCCAGGTATTGCCGAGTTAGCCGTACCGATGAAATCGCTTTCGGATGCGATTCGATTGCGCGCTCAAATTCTTCGCCACCTCGAAGAGGCAAATTCAGAATGTAATCCGATCGATCGCCAGTCGTTACTTACTTTCGTAGTCGCAGGCGGAGGCTTCGCCGGTGTGGAAACAGTGGCGGCTTTGAATGACTACGTACGACAAGCGCTGCCATTCTATCCTAATCTGTGTGAAGATATGTTGCGGGTTATGCTTGTGCATTCTGGTCCGGTGATCTTGCCGGAGCTGGGTCAAGCTCTGGGACGATACGCGCAGAAGGTGCTCGCGCGGCGCGGCGTCGAAATTCGATTTAACACTCGGGTCAAGAGCATGACGGAAGGGAACGTGTCTTTAGTTGATGGTCTCTCAATTCCAACCCGCAATTTGGTGTGGACAGCCGGAGCCGTGCCTAGTCCGCTCATCTTTTCGCTTCCGTGCCCAAAAAAACAAGGCCGACTACTCGTAAACCAATTCTTGCAAGTTCCCGATTGGCCCAATGTTTGGGCAGTGGGTGACTGTGCGTTTGTTCCAGACATCAGAAATCCGGGGAAATCGCATCCACGAACCGCGCAACATGCCATACGCGAGGGAAACATTGTGGCGCAGAATATCGCGGCTGTGCTGTTGCGGCGTCCTTTGAAATCATTCTCATTCAAGACTATCGGGCTGTTCGCTTCCATCGGTCGTCGGATAGGTGTGGCGCGCATTTTCGGTTTCAATTTCTCGGGGTTCTTCGCCTGGTGGATGTGGCGGACAGTTTACCTCAGCAAGTTGCCCGGTTTAGATAAAAAGGTCCGTGTGGCATTTGACTGGACACTGGACCTTCTCTTTCCTAAGGACGTTTGCGCAGTCCATGACTTCGATCGCCGCCGCGATTTCCATCGCCAGGACCACACGAGAAATCCGCTTGAGAATGGTCTGGGCACTGTGTTTAACAGCTGCCTCAGTTGTCACGATCCGGGCCGCCAATGACACCGGTGCCACCGCCGCCCAGGTCAACGGCACCTGGGCAACGCCAGCGGGCGAGTTCAAGATTTGGGCGCTTGATCATCACCACCTCCGCGTCGAATTCTCCGTCGCCGCCGAACACAAAGGAGAAGCCGGCCCGATGGCTAATGGTCACGGCATCGCGACGATCCAAGGCAATATCGCCAGCTTCACACCCGAGGGCGCCGATGCCGATTGCCGAATCACTCTAAAATTCAATCGCCACAACCTCGTCGTCACGCAGACCGACAAGTGCAACTTCGGCAAATATGCAAATGTCGACGGCACGTACAAAAAGGTTTCGACGAGCAAACCAATCTTTCGTTTCGCGCTGTAGTTTTCTTGCTTTACCAAACGATGTCTGTGTATTTCGATGCTTCGTGATGGCACCATGAGAAGAACATGGAAATTCTGGGCGCTTTGTCTGGCAGCTAGCTCAATTGTTACGGTGTGCGCCGACAGCGACAAGAGTGTCACAGCCGCCCAGGTGAACGGCACTTGGAAAACGAAACACAGTGAATTCAAGATCTGGGCGCTCGGTCAACTGCGTCTTCAGATCGAATTTTCCGGCGTTTACGAATACAAAACGCCGCAAGGTCCAAGCGCGAACGAGGGCGAAGGAAGCGGCGTCGCAACGATTGAGGGCGATACCGCCATCTTCAAACCCGAGGGCGCCGAAGAGGAATGCCGCATCACACTAAAATTCACCGGAGGCAAACTTGTGGTCACCCAAACCGGCATTTGCGGATTCGGCCACAACGTGACCGCGGCGGGCACTTACCAGAAGGTTTCCGCCAAGAAACCGAAGTTTGAGTCAAACTGACAACTACTTGCTATGTTTCGTTAGGCCGATGAAATATTTGTTCCGATTCGTTGGGAAAGCCGTTGTCGCGGTCATTCTTGTTTTATCAGTCGTCGCCCAAGCTGCTCCGCATTCCCACCCGCTGGATGAAGACAGCGCGCTGGCTCTGCTTGAGCGCACTCTTAAGCATGACGGCGTTTATACGCACCGAATCTCTTTGGATTGCGTTGGCTACGGCACCGAAGAGACAACCGACGCTTATTTTCAGTTTGTCCTCCGAGAAAACCACAACGCCAAGGGCGACGGAGATCCCGAAACGAGTCCAGTAATCGATCGCTACCGGGTGTATCGGCCGTCTGGCAAAATTGAGTGGCTGGAACGGATCGAAGATAACTGGCGACCGTACGATCCGTCCCAAATCAAGTAGCCCCCATCCGTCGGTGAACGAGACTCGTAATCGTCCTGGTTTTGAACGAGAATGGTTTATGGGCTACGTGTTCCTTCTCGCAGTCGGAATCGGAATTGTCGCTGGACTGCGTTCGTTACTGGCGCCCGCCGTCGTTGCGTGGGCTGCGCATTTTGACTTGTTGAATCTGAACGGCTCGCCTCTTGCCTTTATGGGATCAAGAACGGCGGTCGCGATATTTTCCGTGCTCGCGATTGGTGAGTTAATCGCCGATAAGCTGCCCAAGACCCCGAAACGAACCGCACTAGGACCATTATTGGCACGCATTCTCACCGGAGGCCTCTGCGGAGCGTCCCTTTGGGCGGCAGCGGGACAATCGTTACTCGGTGGCGCACTTCTGGGTGGAACAGGCGGCGTGATCGGAGCGTTCGTCGGTTACGAAATCCGGCGGCGTATCGTGAACAATCTGCATATCAAGGATATCTTCGTGGCCATTTGCGAAGACTTGGTCGCGATTGCGCTAGCTTGTTTTCTCGTTTGGCATTGACTAAGACGCGGCATCTCGTCGCGAGCTTAGCGCTGCCACTATTTATTTCTGCTCGTAAGATGACACGCGAAGCACGCGTATCGTCACCGATTTGCCGTCACGCTGAATATTTCGTTTTTCAATCTCAAACTCGATGACAGCCGCTGCTGTTGTGAGCGTGCCGCCGCCGTTTTCCTGATACTCAATCTTGTAATGGCCGCCTTTTGACTCGAGCACCCGGTAGCGCATGAACCCACTGGTATCGGACACCGGACATTGTAGCCAGTCGCCGTCTTGCTTCAGCCCATCCTGATTAAACTCGTTCCCATTTTTCTCCACGGCATCCAGATTGATTTCTGTTACGACCGGACTTTCCAAATCCGAGATCCAGCAGTTAATCATGTTGAAAACTTTGGGGTGAATCTTAAGCGCGGAAGTTTGCGCTGCCGCGGACGTGGCGCCTTTCTCATCACGGATGGGATGAAGTGACTGAGCAATCTTCGCGAATTCCGCGACCGTGGTTCCGGTCGCGGAAAATCCGTGAAATCTACCGAGGACAGGATGGTTTTGCGCGCCTTTGGCCTTTTCTGAGTTCATGTTCGCGTCGCTCACCCAATTCGCCTTGATCTCATCCTTACGGCCGCTTTTCCCTTTCGGTCTGTATATGAGATACACCAATCGTGGACGCATCTTTTCTCATTAGTCTAACTTCGCAATCGACACCAGATCGTCTGTATTCGAGGCCCTGCTTATAAGGAGGCAACTCGCAATACCAATGCCGCCAGGGCCAGCAGGAGAAACACGATCGCCAGACCAAACGAGTAGTCCCGACCGCGCAGGTGGGTGATGATGGCTGCGATAAAAAACAGCACGAGAGCGATCGCTGCGGCTATTCCGATGAGTGGAACGCGAATACCGGCCAGCAGTCCAAGCGCTCCCGCGGCTTTGAGAATGCCAAGGGTTGTTAGCCACGACTCCGACACCCCAACTTTGGCCATGTTGATGAGAATCTGCTTGTAGCGAATGAAATCGAGTGTGGCCGAAAACACGTTAGCGGCGGCAGCCAGACCCGTAACAACGATGTAGGCGATAAACATGGGGATTCTAATGGCTATTTCGCAATGCCCGCGATTTTCTGAAAATATTTCTTTTGCTCGATCGCATCGAGCATGAACGCCGCAACCGCTTTGCGGGAGATAGAGAAGCCTCTTCTGGGAGCCGCACCTTCCCGACTTCGATACGTTGCGTATTGTTCCTGTGTGAGACGCGGAGGACGAGCGATCGTCCAATCGAGACCGCTATCTTGCACGACTTTTTCCATGGCAAGCGAATCGCGCATATGATTTCGCAAGATAAAACTGACAATTCGATTAGGTATACCCGGGAAATGCGCTGCAGCTGAGAGAACGACGAGCCGCCTCACTCCCGAACGCTGCATTGCGCGAATAGTCGCAAGCGCACTGTCGTGAAGAAGCGAACTTGGTTTGAAAACCCGGCGCGGACCCAACGCGGAAACGACCGCATCGTGATTTCGCATTGCCCCAGAGAGTTGCTCTTCGTCCGTTACATTTCCCTCGAGAACGCCAAGCCGTTCATGCCTCATGGTGACCGCCTCAGGCGAGCGAACAAACGCGGTGACATGATAACCTCTCGCAAGAGCTTGCTGAACAATCTCCTCCCCCGTTCGCCCGGTCGCTCCGATAACAAATAGTTTCATGACTGGCTCCCTGTTACTACGGTCCTTGGTGGTTTTATCGGGCAAGTTCAGAATCCGCTGTCGCAATTCCTGGTGAAGTTCTATTCGAGATTTCATAGTGGTTCCTTTCTGCTGCAATACCATGCTGGTTTGATACTATATAAACTATCTTAGTATATTAAGTTTCCAAATCAACAAAAGTGTTCAAACAAGAATTTGTGGTCATCACGGATGAGAATGATTCCACGGTACCGAATCTCTCTGCTAATCTGTTGAAATGGCGAAGCCTCAAGAAAAGACTGCCTCGGTGGTGAGGCCGATTGCGCCGCCGCCGCTCTCGCAGCATCTCCGCGAGTTGGCATCGCGGCCCCACGCGTGGGCCGTGATTGCGCGCAATTTGATTCCTGTTGTGGGCATCTACGCCTTCGGCTGGTCCGTTGCGCTCGCCGTGTTCAATTACTGGTTCGACGGGCTGACCGCTCTCGCGGCGATCGTTGCTGCTCTTATTCCGCGTGCGCTGCGCGAGACGCAGCCGAAATCGGTGAGTGCCATGTCGGCGGCCCTGAACCTCGTGCGCGGCATAGTCACGTGGATTTTCCTCGTCGGCATTGTCGGTCTGCCGTACTGGATCGTGCTGATTCCGCTTCACGATCTGCTGCTTGGCAACGAACTACGTCACCATCTGGCGGATTCGCCGGCACTCTGGTTCACCTTCGGCGCGCTCGCCGCCGGGCATTTCTGGAAGGCGTTCCAATCAGGCTATGACGCGATGCCCGACAAAGAGCTGAAGCAGCGAGTGCGGGGGGATGTGTATCTCTTGGTACTGCGCGCACTGGCGATGTTCATGATGGCCGCGCACGGCCTCGCCTTCATTCTCGTGCCGTTGATGGCACTACTGTTGAGCTATTTTGAAATCTGGCCCGAGCGCGCGCTCGGCGCAGTCTTCGGCGATCCGGCGCGGCTGTACGAATATAATCCGGAAAATCCTGGATCGAGTGGCAGCCGACACTGACGTCCTGATGATTTCGAGTAATGTGTGAACGTTATGCCGCGTTGCCCTTGGGCTACAGCCGAGCCGAATATCACTTATCACGATGAGGAATGGGGCGTCCCTGTGCACGACGACCGATTGCTCTTCGAATTTCTGATCCTTGAAGGAGCGCAGGCAGGACTGAGCTGGACAACTATTTTGAACAAACGAGACAACTATCGGAAGGCGTTCGATGGATTTCGTCCAGAGAAAATCGCACGTTACGGCGCGCGTGATGTGAAGCGGCTGCTTGGCGACGCCGGAATCGTGCGGAACCGATTGAAAATCGCGGCCGCAATCGAGAACGCAAAGATGTTCTTCGCCGTATGCAAAGAGTTCGGAACTTTCGATGCCTATTTGTGGAGCTTTGTCGGTGGCAAACCAATCCAGAATCGGTGGCGACGCATGGCCGACGTGCCCGCGCGCACAGCCCAATCCGACGCAATGAGCCGTGATTTGCAGCGACGCGGATTCAAATTCGTTGGCTCAACGATTTGCTGTGCCTTGATGCAAGCGACCGGCATGGTCAACGATCATCTCGTGACGTGCACACGACACGCCGAGGTGGCCGGTGGGCGCCGCAGCCGCAACCGAACTAGCAGGCACCAAAGCAGTAATGAAAGTCTCTAGAGCGATTTCACAAGAGTTGTAGCCACCGGCCTGTGGGCTGGCAGGGAACAGTCGGGGGGACCATTACCATTGGACGGCCCACAGGGCCGTGGCTACATCGACTGCAGTTGCATTAGCTCGCACTAGACGCCGTCGGGCCTGTTTTCCGGCGCATGCGGCGTTGGTCCTGGAGGGGCTGAATGTTGATTGTCGCTCGAGCCAGCTGTCGCGTTCGCCCGGGCGGCACGCTTGGCAGCCCACCTGGCTTTCATTGCAGCCGCGAGTTGAGCACGACGTTCTGGTGAAAGATTCAGCTTTTTCTTCGCCTTCTTAACGGCGCCCGATTTCTTCGCTTCGATCGGCTTAGGTTTGGCGCCCATTTTCTTTCTGGCTCTCGCCGCCTTTGCTGCCTCCGCGGCGTGTAGTTTTTGCTTTAGCTTGGCCAGTTTCTTTGGGCCCTCTTGCAGGCGTTTCTCGAGTCGTTGGACTTTTTTCTTTAGATTTTTCAGCTTCATAATTCTCTCTGTGCGCTCTAGTTCGCGATCAAGGCGAAACTAAATGATGGGATTTAGAGTAAATGACAGAATCTCGTTGATGTCACGTTCTTCTTTAGCCGTCGGCCTTTGACTTCCGCCCTTCGTCACCTTCGTTTCCTTCCGTGCCAACAAGTTTTCTGTCTGTTGAAGCAAAGGAGGAAATCTGGCCTCTAAAGCAACCATTTCGGATTTCGCGTGGTAGTCGAACTGAGGCACGAGTCCTCGTTGTGACGCTCAGCGATGGCAAACAGATCGGTCGCGGCGAAGGCATTCCGCTCGCGCGCTACAATCAAAGCAGCGCTTCAGCGCTGGCGCAGATCGAGTCGATTACAAGCGAGAAGAATTTGAATCGCCAGGGTCTGCAAGACCTCTTGCCCCCAGGCGCGGCACGCAATGCCTTGGATTGTGCGTTATGGGATATTGAAGCGAAAGCGTTCGGCAAACGGGCCTGGGAATTGGCGAACATTCCGATTGTTTCTGAAGTCGAGACATCGTTTACGGTAAGTTTGGATACGCCGGAGAAAATGTCAGCGGCAGCGGAATCGAATACGAAACTGCCGATCTTAAAGCTGAAGCTCGGCGGCGACGATCTCGACCTTTCCCGAGTTCAGGCGGTGCGCGAGACTGCGCCTGCGGCCCGGCTGCTGATCGACGCTAATGAATCATGGTCGCCATCGCATTACCGCGAGATTGTTTGGGCGCTAAAGGAATTACGCGTCGAGCTCATCGAACAACCGCTCCCGGCCGACGCCGATGAAGTCCTCGAAAGTCTCGATCATCCGATTCCAGTCTGCGCCGATGAAAGTTGTCACATTACTGCCGATCTTCCTCGCCTAACGAATCGCTATGAAGTGATTAACGTGAAACTCGATAAGACTGGCGGGCTGACTGAGGCGTTGCGTTTGTGCGAGCGCGCACGAGAAAGCGGATTTAGACTGCTGATCGGTTGTATGGTTTGCACCTCGTTAGGGATTGCTCCCGCGCGCGTGGCGGCAAGCTTCGCGACTTGGAGCGATCTCGACGGGCCCCTACTCCTGGCGCGCGATCGTGATCATCCGGTGCCATACGCGAATGGAAAAATCGGCGTTCCCTCGCGAGAACTATGGGGCTGACCCGCCGTTAGAATTTTCGAATCTCTTCGACCCGGAGCAACGCGAACCCACTGCGGACAGTATTACTAAAGGCCCAACGCCCGGGCAGATCGAACCAATTGGTTTCGGCATCTGTTCAACACACGGCGCCGACATCTAGAGAGCGCGAATCCACTTCTTGAGGTGCGCCACCTCGATTGAGATCATGCGGGGGTCGTGGAAAGTGTGAGCTAGCAATGATACGCCTTGCAACGCGGCCATGAGATGCACGGCGAGCCCACGCGAATCCGCTCCTTTACCTAGCGCCTTGAATTGCGCCTCCATCCACGCCACACCCTCTGCGAACAATATTGACGCCTTGTTAGCAACTGCGCCGCCATGCTTGCGCAATTCGGAACACAAGGTCCCGACAGGACAACCAATGCGGGCCAGCACGTCTCGGTTATCAATCTTCAGCTGCGCGAAGCTGCACAGTCGCTCTTTAGGAGAATCTTTTTTGTTCAGCTCTTGCAGCAGCACCCTCAATCGCGAAACCCGGAGATCGACAATGGCATCTCCAATCTCGTCCTTCGTCTTAAAGTAGTAGTAGAGATTGCCCAGAGGAACCCTGGCCTCCTTCGCAATGTGAGCAAGCGTCATAGGGTCGAACCCGTAGCGATGGGTGACCTTCACGGCGGCCTGAAGGAGCCGCGTCCGATTGTCCGTTTTCGATTTTTTTGGCATTACTCCATCCTTGACTAACCCGGGACTGTATACTATTGTGTCAGTTAGTCAACTGACTTTGATGCGCAAAAACGAAGCAGACGTTATGAAAGGAAACGTGCTAATGGCAACGCCCAACCGATGGAAATTCAACGGATGGACTGTTTGTAGCACTGCCTTGCTTTGTTTCGCTGCCGGGTCGCTCATGGTTGTCGGCGTAACGCACGCGAACGAAGCGAAGGTCGATAGCAACCGTGTCTTCGAGCTCCTCATTTATCACACCTTGCCAGGCAAAGTACCGGCCCTCGAGTCGCTCTTTCGCGACGCTTCAAAGGTGATGACCAGCCACGGCATCAACGTGGTGGGCTTTTGGGTGCCAAACGAAGATCCCTCATGGAAAGACACGTTTGTGTACATCGTGGCCCATCCTAGCCGGGAAGAAGCGAAAAAGAATTGGGATGCACTTCATGCCGACCCAGTGTTTCGACCGTACGTCGAAGCCGCGAAGCCCCTACTAAACAAGAGAGGCAACGTGTTTCGGGTGGATGAGGTGTACATGCGTCCGACAGATTTTTCGCTGATGAAGTAACTCCCACTACCGCGAGTTAGCGTTATGAATACGCTGCGAATCTGCGTCCTTCTTAGCCTTTTCTTGTTCGTCCTTGGACCGGTTAGGGGTTCGACAAATACCTGGATCGCCAGCTGGGCAGCGAGTCCACAATCCGGAAGCCCGAATCCGCGCGAAGCTCTCCTCAACATCGACAATCAAACGGTGCGCGAGCGCGTCCGCATCTCGATGGGAGGAAGTCAGATTCAGCTTCGCTTTTCTAACGAATTCGGTTCATCGCCTCTCGTAATCGGCTCGGCCACCGTTGCCATCCCAACCAATGCCTCGAGCGTTGAACAAGAATCGATCCGAAGCGTTACATTTGAAGGACACAAATCTGTTACGATTCCAGCCGGAGCGCCAGTGCTTAGTGATCCAATAACGTTTCCGGTAATCTTCGGAGCCGAGATCAGCGTGAGCATCTACTTCCCAAAACGCCTTACCACTCCCACTCTGCACGCGTTTGCGTTCAAGCATGCCGTAATTTCGCAACACGGCGACTTCACTCATGCAGAGAAAATCGACGCAGCCACAACATCAACTGCTTCGATATCCGTTACTGCGGTTTTCGTTCCTGCTCAGGCGTCGGAGCGTCTTGTTGTGGCGTTTGGTGACTCCATCACTGACGGGGATGGATCAACCGTCGATGCCGATAAAAATTGGCCGAGTGATCTGATTCGGCGTGCGGCCAGTACGTCAAAAACTTCGGCATTAGCGGTGGTCAACGAAGGCATCGTCGGCAATCGATTGCTACGCGATGGCGACATCTTCGGCATCAGTGCTCTGGCGCGGTTCGACCGCGACGCGCTCGTTCCGGCCGGGGTCACTCATATTGTGCTGCTGGAAGGGCTCAATGATATCTGTTTCCCCGGTGCAAAAATGGACGGTCAATATCTTGCCGATCCAGCCGAGACGCGCAGCGCTCAGGATATCACTGACGCGTACCGGCAATTGATTTCGCGCGCACACGCCCGGGGAATCAAAGTGATCGGCGCCACAATTACCCCGTGTGAGGGCGTGGAAATTCCCGGCTATTACTCGGAAGCAAAGGAAGAAACGCGCCAGACGGTAAACAAATGGATCAGGACCAGCGGGGCGTTTGATGGCATCATTGATTTCGACGCGGTGGTGCGCGATCCAAAACATCCCAGCCAGTTGTTGCCGAAGTTCACCTCCAAAGACCATCTTCATCCCAACGATGAAGGATACAAAGCAATGGCAGCTTCAATTGACCTGAACCTGTTTAAGTAGGTCTATCTCTGGCTTAACAATGACCAGTTCCTTAACCCCGACCGATTAGCTCCCAATCGTCTTGAGTTATGTCAGTCCAAGTGATTCAACTGTCGGCTCGTCGATTGCCGCCGTGATTGCGAGCCCGTGATCGCCTTGGTAGTCCGCGATTGCCGCACGGGTGTCCGGACCCAGGATTCCATCAATCCTGCCATTGTAATAACCTTCGTTATACAGTTGGGTTTGAACATTCGCGATGACTTCGTCCGGAGGCAGATCGTTGTAGCCGTAGATCGGACCATCATAGGGATAATAAGAGTCAGGATAGTATCCCCACGCCGGATACCAATATCCCGCATCAAAGTAGAAAGGGAAAGGTTGAGAATAGACCGTTACGAAAGCGATTCGGTCGCCACAATGGTCCCTCCACCAACCGCTATCGTGCCACTGACGCTGGTAATTGCGAAATGCCCCATATTGTCGTCCGGCAAACGCCTCGCCTTTCCAATTATTGGTGATAGCCGCACGGGTCCCGCTCCAATACGACGTACTTTGAGATCCGTTCACCAGGGAACTACTGCGTTCCTTAAACCTGGAGTCAACCCAACTATTATTGAAGGGTTGGCGCGCCGCCGGTCGAGTTACAGCATTGCGTACATCAGACCCGTTCAAGAAGGAATCGTGCATGCGTAATCGTTCTCTAAACCTTGAGTCTGCCCAACGATTGTTGGCCCCCAAGCGCGTCTGTCGCCAAGCCGCACTGTTTGTCATCGCAGGCCGGTTCACGAATGAGCTGTTCATCCGTGGTTGCACCCGCGTCGCCCCAGGCATCGGCTGGCGGACCCGCGTGTTTGAAAACGCCGGATGGCGGTAACGCGCAGGCGAAAGTGTGCGCTGCGGCACCACATGCCGGGCAGCGCTCGGGCCTCGATATCCGGAGTATGTCGCCGTCCTCCGCGGGGCCGTTCTATAATTGTATGGCATTTGCGCGCCCGCCGTCAGCACGAGCGCTAAGCTTCCTATGCAGATCAATAGACCTCGTCTCATAATTTGCCCAGTGTTTAACTTCGTTGATAAAACACCGCCCGTTCGCCGAAGTTGCGCGGTCTTGGTAGCTTCTGCCTCTTACGGCCTGCCTTTGCCTTCGCTCGGCGTTACGGCGTACGGAAACTCTTTCCCGTGTAGGGATCTTTTACTTCGGTTCCGGGCGAAAAACTCCGGACATCGATGTAACCACTGTCTGGCGAGAACGGACTGGTAACCAAGCCTTGTTTTCCCGGAACGGGAATTCCATAAGGCAGATCGTCCTTTCCGTTTTTCCTGGCAGCGGTTGCCTTCGCCACGCGGACGTTGTTCCGATTCGGAGGTGCAGGGGCCGGAGTCGGACTTGGTGAAGTCTGACTATTCGAAGAATCTGCAGCATCGCTTGGCGGAGTCTCATTATTCTGCTTATGGCTGGTCTGGCGCGATTGCGCCGGCCGTGGCTTTGGTGCAGGGCGCGCCATTGAGTTGCGTATGGACCTAAAAAAGTCCTCGAAAGGTCCAGCTTCCGCTACCTCGGTCGCAACCACGAAGGCAAAGGCCGGCAGACAGACAACAATTGTACAGAGCGATCGTTTCATAACGCGGAAGGATACTGCCTGCATCTTTGAAGAATGCCAGTCGCCCTTCAAAATGTCACGATTCCTGGGAACCGCCCACAGGGCCGCGGCTACAGCAGTCTCCGGCAGTTTCGCATGCGCGCACGCGTCAACGCCTTTTATCGATTCGTAAATCCCGCACTCGCGCTTGCGTGGCCTGAATTGCTTCCTCCGGCACTCGGCGCAGACCATTCGTTAAACCCAGTCTCGATAGAATCCAGATCAACCATTTCGTCGGATCCCACTGCCACGGCTTCACGCCGTTTCGATAGTCGTGCTGAAATTCGTGATGATAATTGTGATAGCCCTCGCCAAACGTAAACAGCGCCAGGAAAAACGAGTCGCGCGCGCTGCATCGCGTCGAATACGGCTGACGCCCGATGGTATGACAGGCTGAGTTAATCAAGAATGTGCCGTGTTGAAGAACGACAACTTTTGCGATCCCACCAATTAGAAAACCACCAAGCGCGCCGACCCAGCCGTCCCACAGAAATCCGGCCAGCGTTGGCAGACCGAAGCCGACGATAACTGCTAGGAGATGAATATGTCGATGTTGCCACATCACCAGCGGATCTTTCTTTAGATCGTTAACGTTATCGAACGGCGGTTGCGGCAAAAGTTTGAACAACAGCCAGCCAATATGGGCGTGGAAAAAACCTTTGGTGATATCGTACGGATCTTCGTCGTGATCCACATGTTTATGATGACGGCGATGTTCGCTGGCCCACATGAGGACAGAATTCTCGAACGCAGCAGCGCCAAAAATGAGTACGAACAGGCGCACCGGGAGTCTCGCCCGGAACGTCATATGCGAAAAAAGACGGTGATAACCAAGCGTAATACTGAAGCCGGTCGCGGCCAGCATCACCGCAAAAATGGCTAGCTGGAACCAATTAACGCCGAAATACCACAGGTATAACGGCACTGCTGTCAGCGTCAGAACAAATGTACCGATCAGGAACGAGCTGGTCGTCCAATTGATGCGGTCCGTCGGAATACGGAAAATCAAGGGCGGAAATCTTGGGAAGAATCACAGGCTCACTGATATCGGCCGAGAATGACGTCCTTCTTTGTCCAAGTATGAACGCCGCCGCAATGCGCGCAGGTGACTTTTTGTGTTTTTAATTTGGCCATCGGCCAGAGGTTCGCTTCAATAGTCCTTCCGGTATCGGTCAGTTTTGACGTGGAAGGACAGCGTACGAGCAGGCTCTTGAGGTTAGGACCGGGTTTTGATTTCGGCCGTCGTGGCGGATCGAAAAAGAATCGCGTCGCCATATTAGAGTCGGTAAACGATCCGGGCTTTGGCGGTGTCGTAAGGCGACATCTCCATTTTTACCCGGTCCCCGATTGTAAGCCGAATGAAACGCTTGCGCATCTTGCCGGAAATGTGCGCTAGAACAAGATGATCGTTCGCGAGCGCGACGCGAAACATGGTTCCGGGCAGCACCGACATGATAGTGCCCTCCAGTTGGATGGCTTTTTCAGAATTCATGCTGTAGCGACAGGCGTGTCATTTATTAGTAACGTCGGCCCCGAAAATTTTTCAGGGCCGACATCTAAACTACTTTACCGGCGAAAGCCCGCGAAGTGACGCTTCCCGCCACCACCACCGCCGCCCTGAGGACGCGGACGCTCTTCGCGCGGACGTGCTTCGTTAACAGTTAACGCGCGGCCATTAAGTTCGTGGCCGTTAAGCGCGGCCACCGCGGCGTTGGCTTGTGCGCTGTCGTTCATGGTGACGAACGCAAACCCGCGCGATTTGCCCGTGAACCGGTCCATCATCAGATGGACTTCGTTAACGGTGCCGTGTTGTTCGAACAGATCCTGAAGATCGTTCTCGGTGCTCTCAAAAGAGAGATTACCTACGTACATTTTCATTGTGTTTGAATTTGGAAAAACTACCGACCTACAGAGCCGTTCCCGTGAATCGGGTTTCAAACCACCAATGAGCGACGCTCACCTGACGATCTACCGCGCAGTGAAGTTACCAGAGTAATCCAATAAGGCCGGAGTATCGCCCAAATTGAGCGAAACACAAACGATCATTTCCAACGCCTCCTTTTCATCTCGTTGTTACCTGGCGATCATAGCCAGAAGTAAGACTGAAAATCCGTGGCGAGGAAACTCCGAACCAAACCGGAGCCCGCGCTACCCGATCGCGACCCTGAGAGCTAGTCCCCGGGAACCCTGCGGCTGACATCTCATTCAAACTAATTGCCGGTGCGGACGCGATTCTTTAGGCGGCGACAAAGCGCTCGTGCGACCGATCAAAACATATGCCTAAAGCCGAAGATGCAATGACCAATCTCCTCGCGTTTGCCGATATTCGCATCAACGGCGCTCGGTCCTGGGACATACAGGTACATGACCGGCGCTTCTTTAGCCGGGTCCTGGCTTCCGGGACGCTCGGTTTCGGGGAATCCTACATGGACGGTTGGTGGGATTGCGACGCGCTGGATGAGATGTGTTGCCGGGCCATTCGCGCCCAACTCGACAAGCGTTTCGCATTTCGACTTCCCAATTTCTGGGCATTACTCACTGCGCTTATTGCGAACCAGCAAACCCTACGGCGCGCCCGAAAAGTCGGCCGGGTACATTACGATCTGAGCAACGATTTCTTCGAAGCGATGCTCGATCCGAATATGCAATATTCCTGTGCGCTGTTCGCTGAAGGCGACGATCTCGCCTCCGCACAACTGCGGAAGCTGGATTGGGTTTGCCAAAGGCTGCGTCTGCGACCCGGGTTGCGCCTGCTGGACATCGGCTGCGGCTGGGGCGGCTTGGCACGTTATGCCGCTCGCCATTACGGTTGCCAGGTAGTCGGGATAACAATTTCACAGGAGCAATGCCGTTACGCGCAACGTTGGTGTCGCGGATTGGACGTGGAAATCCAGCTGCGCGACTACCGCGAAGTGACCGAACAATTTGATCGGATCGTGAGCGTGGGCATGGTCGAGCATGTCGGCTACAAAAATTACC
>Ga0209472_1000571_pt1 | contig 21735 bp, 21 predicted proteins | sample GraSoiAngelo_130_FD_185887 | JGI IMG/M metagenome (GOLD analysis project Ga0209472, IMG submission 185887) | Grasslands soil microbial communities from the Angelo Coastal Reserve, California, USA - 14_0929_02_20cm (SPAdes) (version 2) | ecosystem: Environmental > Terrestrial > Soil > Grasslands ...
TCCGCTTCGCTACGGCTTGAAGTTTTCCCAGCAGGTGCATCCCATCGACGTGCAGTTCGATGTGTGGCGAACGGCGGACACGGCGGGCTTCGACCACATCTGGCCGTTCGATCACCTCATCGCGCTGGGACCGGACCCGACCGCGCTGATCTTCGACGGGTGGACGGTGCTCGGCGCGATGGCCGCGATCACCAAACGCGCGCGGATGGGTTTGAACGTCACCGGTAACCTGTACCGGCACCCGGGACTCATGGCGAAGATCGCGGTCACCGTCGATCACCTCTCGAACGGGCGCCTCGAGTTCGGGATCGGGACGGGCTGGAACGAGCCCGAGTTCACCCAGTTCGGACTTCCTTTTCCGAGCGCGGGCGATCGCGTCACGATGCTCGACGAGTCGCTCCGCGCGATGAAGCTCCTCTGGTCGCAGCCGCGAGCGACCTACAAAGGCCGCTTCTACGAGCTGAACGATGCGATCGCCGAGCCCAAGCCGGTCCAGCGACCGCACCCTCCGATCTGGATCGGCTCGAAGGGGGAGCGGATGCTGCGTCTTACCGCGCGCCACGCCGACGTGTGGCACTCCAATGCCGCCACGTTCGAGGAAGGTGTCGCGCTGAGCAAGGCGCTCGATGCCGCCTGCACGAAGGCGGGCCGCGACCCGAGCGCGGTCCGTCGCTCGATCTCCATGCGCCTGACCTCACCGGAGGAGACGCTTCAGAAGGCCAAGGCGACCATCGCGGCCGGATTTACCGAAATTCTCGTGATGATCGGCGGCGGAAACGTGCCGGCGGGCGACCCGCGCAAGCGCGCCGAAGAGGCGGCCGCGCTCCTTCCGCGGCTGCGAGCGCTCGGCTGATCGTTCCGCATCCGGTAGACTCATAAGCGAATAAGAGATCCAAAGGATCAAGAAAGGACAACGGGTGCCGTCAGCGACGCTCCCAAACAAGAATGAGGTGATCACGGCGTACCGCCGTGACGACAAGGACACCGGCTCGCCGGAGGTCCAGATCGCGCTCCTGACCGAGCGGATCAAGCACCTCACCGAACATCTGCGCACCGCCCGCCACGACAACGCGAGTCGCCGCGGGCTGCTCAGCATGGTCGGACAACGCCGACGGCTGCTCGCCTACCTGCACCGCAGAAGCCCGGAGCGCTACCAGGAAGTCATCGGGCGACTCGGTCTGCGACGGTGAGACCGCCCGCGTAAGCGGAAACCCAGGGAAATCCCTGGGTTTTTTCATAGGCACCCGAGATCAACAACCACATGCCAGTTACTCGTTCCCAGGCGACCATCAACGGAAAGCCGTTCACCTTCGAGACGGGGAAGTACGCGAAGCAGGCCGGCGGTGCCGTCACGGTGCAATACGGCGACACGGTCGTATTTGCCGCGGCGACCGTCGCGAAGACCATCCGCACGGGCATCGACTTCTTCCCGCTCACGGTGGACTTCGAAGAGCGTCTCTACGCCGCGGGCAAGATCCCGGGATCGTTCCCGCGCCGTGAAGGGCGTCCGTCCGAGGAAGGCATCCTCACGGCGCGTCTCACCGATCGCCCGATCCGGCCGCTCTTTCCGAAGGGCTTCCGTAACGACGTCCAGATCGTCATCTCGGCCTGGTCGGCCGATCAGGAGAATGACTACGACGTCCTCGCCGTGAACGCGGCGTCCGCCGCGCTCACCATTTCGAATGCTCCGTTCGAGGGACCGATCGGCTGCGTTCGCGTCGGCACGGTGGACGGCGAGCTCACCCTCAACCCCACGATCCAGCAGATGGAAGAGAGCACGCTCGACCTGATCGTCGCCGGCACGCGCGACTCGATCATGATGATGGAGGCCGGGGCCCACGAGGTCACGGAGGATTTCCTCATCCAGGCCCTCGCGCTCGCGCAGGAAGGCATCAAGAAGATCTGCGATGCGCAGATGGACCTTCAGCGTGCCTCGGGCAAGCCGAAGATGGAGTACATCACCGTCGTCCCGGACGCGGCGCGTCTGGGCGCGGTCACCACCTTCCTCACCCAGCGCCTCCGCGCGAAGCTTCGCAACCCGGACAAGGCACAGCGCGAGGCCGGCCTGGACGAGTTGAAGCTCGAGGCCGTGGCCCAGTTCGCGACGGGCGACAACGCGCCTCTGACGCTCGAAGAAGTCAGTGAGGTCTATGAGCAGCTCCTCGAGGACGAGTTCCGCAAGGCCGTCACGGAAGAGAACCTCCGGCCGGATGGCCGCGGCACCAAGGACATCCGCCAGCTCGCGATCGAGGTCGGGGTCCTGCCGCGCACGCACGGTTCCGCCGTCTTCACGCGGGGGCAGACGCAAGTCCTCTCGGTCGCGACGCTCGGCCCGGGCGGCGACGAACAGATCATCGACACGCTCTCGCCCGTAGACACCAAGCGCTACATGCATCACTACAACTTCCCGCCGTACTCGGTCGGCGAGGTCCGCATGATGCGCGGCGCCGGTCGACGCGAGATCGGCCACGGTGCGCTCGCGGAGCGCGCGCTCCTTCCGGTGCTCCCGACGAAGGAGCAGTTTCCATACACCATTCGAGTAGTTAGCGAGACGCTCGAGTCGAACGGCTCGTCGTCGATGGCCTCGACCTGCGGATCGACCCTCGCGCTCATGGACGCCGGTGTCCCGATCAAGGAGATGATCGGTGGCATCGCGATGGGTCTCGTCACCTCCGGTGACAAGTGGACCGTCCTCACCGACATCCAGGGTCTCGAGGACCACTACGGCGACATGGACTTCAAAGTCACCGGTTCGGCCAAGGGCGTCACCGCCCTCCAAATGGACATCAAGATCAAGGGGATCTCGCTCGACATCATGCGAGCGGCATTCCAGCAGGCGCGCGAGGCGCGTCTCCTCATCCTCGAGGCGATGCGCAACGTCATCGACCAGCCGCGCTCAGAGCTGTCCCGCTACGCGCCGCGGATCGAAACGATCAAGATCCAGCCGGACAAGGTGCGCGAGGTCATCGGCCCAGGCGGCAAGATGGTCCGCGCGATCCAGGCGGAGACCGGCACCACCATCGAGCTCGAGGACGACGGCACGGTCCGCATCACCGGCGCCAAGGCCGAGGGGCGCGACCGCGCACGGGCGATGATCGAGGGTCTCACCAAGGAGCCCGAGGTCGGCGAGGTCTACGACGGCAAGGTCACGCGGATCATGAGCATCGGGGCCTTTGTCGAGTACCTTCCGGGGAAGGAAGGTCTCGTCCGCGTCAGCGAGCTCTCATCCGAGCGCGTGAACAGCGTCGAGGACGCGGTCAAGGTCGGCGACAAGGTCAAGGTCAAGGTGGCCGAGGTCGACCGCATGGGCCGGGTCAATCTCTCGATCCGGGCAGTGAACGAGAACGGCAACGACTACGAGACACGTCAGCGCGCCGAGCGCGAGCGGTACCGCGAGCGCGACGAGCGCGGCGGTCCGCGACCGGGCGGCGACAGGGGTGGGTTCCGACGCGGCGGTCCGCCGCGCCGATAGCAACAGATCCTCGATCAATCTCGCGGCTTTGCCGCGAGACACGCTCAGGGCTGGCGGATCTCGCTCCTCGCGAGTGAATCGCTCGTCGCTCGTTCGTGTTGACCCTAGTTCTACCGGCCTATAACGAGGCGCGTCGCATCGAGGAAAGCCTCGGGCGATGCGCCGAGTTCTTTCGCGACCGCGAGATCTCCGGCGAGATCATCCTCGCGGACGACGGGTCGACGGACGCGACCGCCGCTATCTTTCACCGCGCAAAGGTCGCGCACACACACCTCGGTCTCGCGTTCAAGGTGCTGCGGCTGCCGCACCGCGGAAAAGGCGCGGCCGTCCGCGCGGGGATGCAGGCCGCCACGGGCGATCCGATCGTGTTTCTGGACGCCGACCTCACCATCCCGGTCGAGATCATCGACCTCTTCATCGGGGCGCTCGATACCGGCGCCGACATCGCCATCGCGTCGCGGTACGTCCCGGGATCGATCGTCGATCGCCCGTGGTGGCGACGTGTGATGGGAGACGTCTTCCGCGCGGTCGTGCACCTTCTCGTTCCGACGAACATCCGCGACACGCAGTGCGGCGGCAAGATGTACACGGCCGAGGCCGCAAAGGACCTCTTCGCGAAGCAGCGCTTGAACGGCTTCGCGTTCGACGCCGAGGTGCTGTTCCTCGCTCGGCGCGCCGGCTATACGGTGCGCGAGGTCCCGTTCGCGCTGCGGCAACACGGCGAGACCCGCATCGACTTTCTCGCGGACACGCCCAAGATGCTTCGCGACCTGTTCGTCATCCGGTTGAACGACATGCGCGGGCTCTACGGCACATGACCCTCGTCGTCACGGCGGACGACCTGGGCCTATCGCCGGGCGTTACGAAAGGCATCCTCGAGTCGCATCGTCGCGGCATCGTCCGGTCAACCTCGCTCATCGTGACCACGGACTCGTCCGCCGAAGCCGCGGCCCAAGCCCGGATGGAGCCCGATCTCGAGGTGGGCCTGCACATCGATCTCGTGGGCGGCTGGCCGGTGAGCGATCCGGCGGCGGTCCGAAGCCTGGTGGACGGTGAGGGTCGCTTCCTGGGCCTCGCGGAGCTCACCAGACGGCTTTTCAGCGGACGCGTGCGGGCGGGCGAGCTCGCGGCCGAGGTCCGGGCGCAAGCTGCCCTGGCTCGCTCCTGGGGAATCCTGCCGCTGGCCTGGGACTCGCACCGTCACATCCATCTGATGCCTCCTGTCGCCCGAGTCGTGGGCCGCGTCGCCCGCGACGAGGGAGTCCGTTGGATCCGTCGTGCCCGCGGCCCGCGCGCGTGGTCCGGTCCCAAGCAGACGGCGCTCCGCGCGGCGACGTTCGTCTCGGGGCTCGCGTTCCGAGGGATCCCGGGGAATCGCTGGTACGTCGACATCACCTCCGAGCGTCCCCGCCTCGACGCCGCTGGCGTGGCCCTGCTCGCGACCCACGGCGGGGTGGGGGAGATCGGCGCGCACCCCGGCTACGTCGACGACCGCCTTCGCGCGGCCGACACCCTCGTGGACGAGCGGCTGACGGATCTCGCGATCCTCACCGATCCGCTCCTCAGGACGGCGCTCGGCACCGAGGCCGTGCGCTGGCGAGTGCCTTGATGCCCGGCGCGAGCACGAGCGCCGCGCTCAACCGAGCGGTCCACCGCTATCGCGCGGCGCCGTTCGGTGCGCGCCTGTTCGTGCACGGACGCGCCTTCCTGTCCGACCTGGCCTTCGTGGAGCGGTTCGTTCCGCGGAAGGGATTCATCGTCGACCTCGGGTGTGGCCACGGGCTCTTCGCGTGTTTGCTGCGCGAGGGAGCCGAATCCCGTCGCGTCCTCGGGATCGACCTGGACGACCGCAAGATCGAGGTGGCGCGCGGTGCGGTTCGGGACACCCAGTGGCTGCGGTTCGAGGTCGGCGACATCATCAAGGAGCAGCCGCCGCACTGCGACGCGGTGACGATCGTCGACGTCCTGTACCTGCTGCCGTTCGAGGATCAGGAACGGGTGCTCAAGAACGCGGCGGCGGCCCTCGGCGAAGGGAGGCCGCTGATCGTGAAAGCGCAGGAGCGGCGCACTGATCCGCGTTACGCGATCACCTACGCGCAAGAGCTGATCACGGTCGGGCTCGGCTTCACGCGGGGCGGCCACGAGCGCTTCTATTTCCCGTCGCGCGATGAGGCGCTCGCGATGTTCGAGCGGGCCGGATTTGTCGTTGAAGTCGAGGAGATGCCGCGCCGGCCGTACACCGACGTGGTCTATCTCGCGCGAAAGGCTCCGCTCAAGCCTTCGCCCGCCGCATAATCACCCCGGATGCAGGACGCTCACAACATCGACCTCCGGCTCGTCGCCGACGAGATCCGCGCCTGCACCGCGTGCCCACTCCATCGGAGCGCGCGGCAAGCTGTCCCCGGTGATGGGACCGCCGATTCCGGCATCTTCTTCCTCGGCGAGGCCCCGGGCTATCACGAGGATCTTCAAGGAAAGCCCTTCGTGGGTGCGGCCGGCCAGTTCCTGGACGAGCTCCTCGCCGGGATCGGGCTCGACCGCCGCAAAGTGTTCATCACCAACGTGGTCCGCCACCGCCCGCCGGAAAACCGCGATCCGCTACCGGAAGAGATATCAGCGTGCCACGTTTGGCTTCTGCGCCACCTCGAGGTCCTGCAACCGCGCGTGATCGTCACCCTCGGTCGCCACGCGATGGGGAAGTTCTTTCCCGGCGAATCGATCTCGCGCATCCACGGCAAGCCTCGGAAGACCGCCGACGGACTCTTGATCTTCCCCGTGTATCACCCGGCTGCGGCGCTCCACCAACCCGCTCTTCGCGACGCGCTGCACGCGGACTTCGCTGCCCTCGCCCTCTTCCTCGCGACCACTCCGCCCACCAAGGAGCCGGAGGAAAAACCGGTGGAGCAGATAACGCTCTTTGGCTAGGTCGAACGCGCCGCTGCGGGTGATCCCGCTTGGCGGTGTCGGTGAAATCGGCAAGAACATGCTCGCGATCGAGATCGGCGATGACATCGTCGTCGTCGATGCCGGTCTCATGTTCCCTGACGAAGGGATGCTGGGCATCGACCTCGTCATCCCGGACATGACATACCTGCGGCAGCGGAAGAACAAGATCCGCGGGTTCCTCATTACGCACGCGCACGAGGATCACATCGGCGCGCTGCCCTACGCATTGCGCGACATGCTCGAGGTTCCGATCTACGGCACGAAGCTCACGATCGGGTTGATCCGCACCAAGCTTCGCGAGCACAAGCTCGCCGAGCGCGCGACCTTCCGCGAGATCGCGCCCGGTACGCCGTTCAGCATCGGCACGTTCCGCTGCGACTCGTACTACGTCTGCCACAGCATCCCTGACGCGATCGGGGTGACCATCGAGACCCCGTACGGCACGGTCGTGCACTCGGGCGACTGGAAATTCGACCACACCCCGGTCGACGGCCGCCAGACCGATTTCGCGCGACTCGCGGCGATCGCGGCGAAAGGCGTGCTTCTCCTCATGTCGGACTCGACGCGCGCCGAGGTTCCCGGGTACACCCAGTCCGAGCGACACGTGGCCGAGATGTTCGACACGATCATGTCGCGGGCGCCGGGTCGCGTGATCACGACGACCTTCGCCTCGAACATCTCTCGGATCCGGCAGATCGTCGAGATAGCGGCGGCTTGGGGGAGAAAGACGGCGATCGTCGGCCGCTCGATGGAGAACTACACGAAGACGGCCCGCGAGCTTGGTTACCTCGAGTATCCCGAAGGCGCGATCGTCAGCCCGCACGAGATCGGGAAGCTTCCCGACCACGAGCTCTGCATCATCACGACGGGCAGCCAGGGCGAACCGACAAGCGCGCTCTCGCGGATGGCGCTCGGCGACCATCGCCATGTCGCGGTGAAAGAAGGCGACACCGTTGTCATGTCGGCGACGCCCATCCCGGGGAACGAGGAGCTCGTCTCGCGGACCGTCGACAACCTGTTCAAGCTCGGCGCCGAGGTCATCTACGACCCGCAGAGCCGACCGCACGTCTCGGGACACGCGAGCCAGGAGGAGCTGAAGCTGCTCCTCAACATCCTTCGCCCGAAGTACTTCCTCCCGATCCACGGCGAGTACCGCATGCTCGTGCGTCACGCGCGTTTGGCGATGGATCTCGGCGTCGAGCCGAAGAACGCATTCGTGCTGACCAATGGCGATGTCCTCGAGATCGGCGCGAACGGCGCGAAGGTGGGAGAGAAGGTCCAATCCGGCGTCGTCTACGTCGACGGTCTCGGCGTCGGCGACATCAGCCAGTCGGTGATGCGCGACCGGTGGTCGATCGGCAGCGACGGCATTTTTCTGGTCGTCGTGACGATCGAACAGCGCACCGGCGCGGTCGTCGCGGGACCGGACATCGTTACCAAAGGGTTTGTGCCGGAGCACGACGCGCCGCAGCTCGTCGAAGAAGCGAAGCAAAAGATCCTGGACGGCCTCGCCGAGGCGCAGACCGGCGAGCATCTCGCCGAACCCGCCGCGCTCAAGGACGCGATCCACAACAGCGTCGCCAATTTCCTGTACGAGCGCACCAAGCGGAGACCGATGGTGCTGCCCGTGATCATGCAGGTCTAGGTGGCGAGGAGAGCCGCGAGCGCGAAACGGCGCGGCGCAACCTCGGCGATCGAGCCGCGCATCCGGGACGAGATCGGCGCGATCGCCGTCCTCGCGTTCGCCCTTTTGTCCACCGTCGCGCTGGCCACCGATCAGGGCGCGGTGCTGCAGTGGTGGCGCTCTGCGCTCTTCGCTTTGCTCGGGTGGGCGGCGTGGCTCGTGCCCCTGGCGCTCGGCGCGATCGCGCTGGAGCTCTGGTTCGGCTTCATCCGCCGCGAGACCGTGCTGCCGATCCTCGGTGGGATCGTCATCATCGTCGCGCTCCTCGGTCTGACGCGGCAGGTGACGCGCACCGATGCCGCCGGCGGAGTCGTGGGCGGCGCTATCGCGAAGGCCGCCGGCAGCCTCTTCGGCGAGGTCGGCGCCTACGTGGCCCTCGGCGCGCTCTTGCTCGTCGGCCTCGTCGTCGCCGCGAATCGCACGATCGCCGAGCTGTTTGTCCCGATTTGGCGCCAGCGCCCGGCGATCGGCGGGCTAAAACCCGGAACGCTCATTCCCGGAGGAACGGCGACGCGCTTCGACCGCTTCGGCGATGACAGCGACGACGAGCCCGATCAGATGCGCATACACATACCCGAAGCCAAGCCGACCCGGCCCGCTACCTCGATGGCGGCTCAACTTCCGAAACCCTCTTTACGCGACGAGGACCCCCCGGCCTCCGGCCGGGCCCCCGTCGCGCGGGGGCCCTCGGAAGTTGAGCCGCCGCCGGACAGTGCTCGGCAGCCTTTCGCGGTGTCTACCGCTGGACTCGCGTCGGCCGCCGTCATCGCCGAAGGCGTCTTGCACGCGGATCCTCCGGAAAAGCCTTGGGTTCTGCCCGCCCTGGATTCGCTCGATCAGGGATCGGCGGCGCGGTCGGGCAAGGACGAGCTCATCCGGAACAAGCGCGTCATCGAGGAGACCCTCTCGCATTTCGGGATCGCGGCCTCGGTCGTCGACGTGTTCGTCGGGCCGGTCGTTACCCGTTACGAGCTCAAACCGGCGGCGGGGGTCAAGCTGTCGCGGATCGAGGCGCTCTCCGACGACCTCTCGCTCGCCCTCGCCGCCCGGACCCTTCGGATCGAGGCACCGATCCCGGGCAAGAGCGTCGTCGGGATCGAGATCCCCAACCTCGCGATCGGCCTCGTCTCGGTCCGTGACGTCGCGGAGAGCGCGGAGTTCAAGGGCTCGCCGTCGAAGCTCACCGTCGCGCTCGGCAAGGATGTCGCCGGCGGGGCGATCGTCACGGACCTGGCGAAGCTTCCGCACCTCCTCATCGCCGGCCAGACGGGCTCGGGGAAGAGCGTCTGCATCGGGGCGATCCTGACCAGCCTGCTCCTGCAGTCGACCCCCGACGACGTCCGGATCCTGATCGGCGACCTCAAGCGGGTGGACTTCCCGGGGTTCAACGGCGTCCCGCACCTGGTCGTCCCGGTCATGCACGACTCGCCTCAGATCCTGAACGCCTTGTACTGGACGACGAGCGAGATGGACCGGCGCTACCGGTTGTTCGCCCGCGCCAACGCCCGCAACATCGCCTCGTACAACGAAAAGCACCAAGGTCAGGATCGGGTGCCGTACGTCGTCTTCATCATCGACGAGCTCGCCGACCTGATGCTCCAGGCGCCGATCCAGGTCGAGAAGCAGATCACTCGGGTCGCCCAACTGGCGCGCGCGACCGGGATCCATCTGGTCCTTGGTACGCAGCGCCCGTCGGTCGACGTGATCACCGGGCTCATCAAGGCAAATGTGCCCGCTCGTATCGCGTTTGCTACCGCTTCGTCCGTCGATTCCCGCACGATCATCGACATGACGGGCGCGGAAAAGCTCCTCGGTCGCGGCGACATGCTCTGGCTTGCCCCGGACGCGGCGAAGCCCGTCCGCGCTCAGGGAGCGTTCGTCTCCGACGCAGAGATCGAGCAGGTCATCCGTCACTGGAGGCAGCAGCGCGAGGCCCACTACGACCTCTCGATCATCGAGGACAAGGAGCGCGCGCGCGTCCGCGACGACGGTGGCGATGAGATCGACGACGATCGCTACGAGGAAGCCGTCGCGATCGTCCAGCGCGCGGGCCAGGCGTCGGTGTCGATGCTCCAGCGGAAGATGACGATCGGATTCGCCCGCGCGGGCCGGCTCATCGACATCATGGAACAGAACGGCGTCATCGGACCGTCGCAGGGTCCCGGCAAGATGCGCGAGGTCTACGGGATGGCGAAGGACGATGCCTAGCCTCGGCGAGCAGCTGCGCGCGCAGCGCGAGCGCAAAGGCATCACGCTCGAGCAGGCCGCGGCCGACACCCGCATCCGCGAGAAGTTCCTGACGGCGCTCGAGGCGGGGGATTACCCCGCCCTACCCGGAGCTGTGTACACGCGCGGCTTCCTTCGCAACTACGCGGAGTACCTCGACCTCGAGACGGACGAATTGGTCGTGCTCTTTCAGCAGGAGCGTGGGGGCGCGCCGCCCGAGCCGACACCGAAGCGCACGTTCAAGCCGTACCGGCCGGTCGTCCATCAGAGCTTCATCTTCCGGCCCGTGGTCTTCGTCCCGGTGCTGATCATCGCGTTCGTCGGCTTGTTCCTCGGATACATCTACTACCAGTTCACGACCTTCGCGACGCTGCCCAAGCTCGAGATCACGGACCCATCAACGGACGGCCTCGCCGTCAGTGGCGACCTTTTGGTCCGCGGCGTCACCGTTCCGGGCGGCCGGGTCACGGTCACCGTGTATCCCGGGCCGGAGGTCCTCGATCTGCGCTCTGGGGATGATGGAAACTTCGGCGTGACCGTCAGCCTGAACCCCGGATCGAATCACCTCGTCGTGGACGTCCTCGACGCCGCGGGGAAGACAAATCACGTCAGCCGGACGATCCAGTACCAGGCCCCGGCAACGGCGATCGGGCCTGCTCCGCAGCTCGTCGTCGACCAGCCCGCGGCCGGCGCCACTCTCACCAACGTCTCGGTGCTGGTGAGCGGTCACGTCGATCGCTCGGTCTCGCGCCTGTTGATCAACAACATCGCTGTCGCGGTCAGCTCTGAAGGGACATTCCAGAGCCGGTATTACCTGCCGGCCGGGCCGCAGTCCTTCCGCGTGACGGCTCAGACGTCGTCCGGCGGCACGGTCGAGGAGACGCGAAACGTAGTGGTCGTCTATACCGCCGCGGTGGTGAACGTGTTCGTACGTGGGGGCGACACGTGGCTGCTCGCGACGGTGGACGGCGCCGACGTAGCCGGAAGCGGCCGTGTCTACAAGGACGGCGAGACGGCGGCCTTCATCGGCAAGGAAGTCCGCATTCGAGCGGGCAACGGAGCCGCGGCGCAGGTCATCTACAACGGCCAGCTGATCGCCGGGCTCGGCAAACAAGGCGAGGTCGTGGAGCGCGTCTTCGTAGCGCAGTGACGCTCCCGAACGCGCTGACCGCGGCACGCGCCCTTCTGGTCATCCCCGTGATCGGCCTCATCGCGATCGGCGATGCCGCCGCCGCGCTGGCCGTCTTCCTTGTGGCGGCCGCGACCGATGCGGTGGACGGCCCCCTCGCGCGGCGCCGCGGCGGCCCGACGGCCCTCGGGGCGGCGCTCGATCCGCTCGCCGACAAAGTGCTCATCGTCGGTACCCTTGCGGCCCTCGCGGTCGGCGGGATCGCGCCGGTCTGGGCCGTCCTCCTCATCTTCGGTCGCGAGCTCGTCGCCGTCGAGCTCCGCGTGCGGTCGCCACATGCACTGAGTGCGAGTGTCGACGGCAAGGCCAAGACAGTCCTGCAGGTCGCGGCGAGCCTCGCGCTCCTGGCGTCGGCCGCGTGGCCGTCGGCCGGCTTCGCCCCGGCTGCCAACGCGCTCGTCGCGGTGGCTGCCGCGCTCACCCTTCTCTCTGGCGTCAGACTCGTCCTTCGTGCCCGCCAAACGACCGCCCACCCTGCCTGAGCTCGAGGCGCGCATGGGTGTGCTGCACTCGCGGCTGCGCCGCCGCAAGCTGACCGTCGCCTCCGCCGAGTCCTGCACCGGTGGCCTCCTCGCTGCGGTCCTCACCACGCACCCAGGCTCGAGCGACTACTTCAAGGGCGGCGCGGTGGTGTACTCGAACGAGGCGAAGACCATCCTCGCCGACGTGGCACCGGATCTCATCCACGGGCACGGCGCCGTCTCGTCGGTCGTGGCCGGCGCGCTCGCGCGCGGGGCACGTGCGCGGCTCGGGGCGAAGATCGGCCTCGGCATCACCGGCATTGCCGGACCAGGAGGGGCGACGCCGGGGAAGAAGGTCGGACTCACGTACGTCGCGGTGGACAGCGACGATCACTCGGTCGTGAAGAAGTACGAGTGGCCGTACGACCGCGAGGGCAATCGCCTCGCATCGGTCGGCGCCGCGCTCGATCTTCTCGAGAAGGGGATCGCATGAGCATGACAAGACCGCGCGAGCTTGGTCGGGCGTTCGAGGACACCGACGTCGCTCGCAACTATCGCCACCGCCAGCCGTATCCGGCCGAGATCTTCGAAATTCTGAGACGACTGGTGGTCGAGCCGCGCACGATCCTCGACGCGGGCTGCGGGACGGGAGCGCTCACGATCGGCCTCGCTCGCTTCGCCGTGCGCGTCGACGCCGTCGATCCGTCCGCCGCGATGCTCCGCGAGGCTCGCCGGATTCCCGGCGCCGACGACCCTCGCATCCGCTGGGTCCAGGGGACCGCCGAGACCGCTCCGCTCGACCCGCCGTACGGCCTCGTGACCGCGGGCGTCAGCATCCACTGGATGGATCCCGATGTCGTGATGCCGCGCTTCGGCGCGGCGCTCGGTCCGGGAGGACGCCTTGCCATCGTCGACATGGACAGCACCTACGGCGAGCAGGAGTGGCGCGGCGAGTTCCTCACACTCATCCGCGCCTTCTCTCCGCTCACTCACTACGAATCGGAAACCCAGGTCGTGCGCGCGCTCGAGACCTCGGGTCACTTCGTTCGCGAGGGCGAGGCCGCCGCGGCGCCGGTCACTGTCGAGCAGTCGGTCGACGACTACATGGCCATGCTCGCGAGCACGAGCTCGCTCTCGCGGACGACGCTCGGTCCCCGTGCCGACGAGTTCGACCGCCAGGCGCGGGCGATATTTGCGCGCCATGGAATGACCGGCGTCCGCGCCAAGGTTGTATCGGGCGTGACGTGGGGCCGACCCCGGTGAGCTCTCGAGGGCTCGGCGTTGGTCTCCTCGGTCTCGGCACCGTCGGATCGGCGGTTGCGCGCGCGTTCGCAGATCGCTCGCGCCGGATCGATGCAGCCGCGGGACGTCCCGTGCGCCTCGTCGCGGCGGCGGTGCGCGATCCGCAGAAAGAGCGGGATGCCGGCGACGTTCCGGTCACGGCCGATCCGCACGCGATCCTCGACGATCCGGAGATCGCCATCGTTATCGAGGTCATCGGCGGGACCGACCCGGCGCGCGAGCTCGAGCTCGGCGCGTTCGAGAGCCGAAAGCACGTGGTGACCGCGAACAAGGAGCTCGTCGCGAAAGAGTGGAAAGCCCTTCACGAGGGTGCGCGACTCGCGAAGCGCGAGCTTCGCTTCGAGGCCGCGGTCGCCGCCGCCGTCCCGGTGATCGCGGGCATGCGCGGACTCGGCGCGGTACGCCCGCGCGTCCTGCGCGGCCTGCTCAACGGGACGACCACGTACATCTGCTCGCGGATGGAGACGGGGAAGTCCTTCGACGAGGCGCTCGCCGAGGCGATGGCCGCGGGGTACGCCGAGGCCGACCCGACGAACGACGTCGACGGGCACGATGCCGCCTATAAGCTGTCGATACTTGTCTCGCTCCTCGAAGGCCGCCACTTCCACCCCGACAACGTCCGGCGCACGAGCCTGCGCGGCATCGCGGCCTCTGACGTGAGCGGCGCGGCCGCGCGCGGCGCGCGGGTCCGTTACCTCGCGGTGGCCGACTTCGGCGACAAGGCGACAAAAGCCCGCGTCGGGCCCGAGGAGCTGCCTGCGGATTCACTCGAGGGACAGGCCACCGGGCCCACCAACGTGATCACGCTCGAGAGCGACCTCGTTCCACGTTTGGTGTGGAGCGGCCCCGGCGCGGGCGGCGACGCCACCGCGTCCGCGATACTCGGGGACGTGATCCAGATCGCGCAACGAAGCGCATGACGAGGACCGTCCTGAAGTTCGGCGGCACGTCGGTGGCGTCGCCCGCGGCGTTGCAGCGGGTCGCCGAGATCGTGAAGAACACGAGGGGGCACCGCATCGTCGTGGTCTCGGCGACCGCGGGCACGACCGACGCGCTCATCGGCGCCGCTCGTGCCGCGGAGGGCGGGGATGCGCAAACCGCCCAGGACACGATCCTCCGACTCTCGGACGAGCATCGGAACCTCATCGCCGATGCGCTCGGCTTCGAATCGGCGGACGTCCTCAAGGAGATCGCGGACCTCACCGAACGCACCACAGCGCTCCTGCAGAGCGTCGCGATCCTGCGCGAGTGCACCGCGCGTACGCTCGACGCGATCGTGTCCTACGGGGAACGGATCTCCGCCCCGATCGTCGCCGCGGTCCTGAACCACACCGGCACTAAGGCCGAGGCACTCTCCGCCGAGGGTCTCCTCATCACCGACGATGCCTTCGGACATGCGAATCCCATCGTCGACGAGACGAGGGCGCGTGCGTCGAAGGAGCTCGACTCCCGACTCGGCTACGGGGTCGTACCCGTGGTCACCGGCTTCATCGGTTCCACGACCGACGGCGTGACGACGACGCTCGGGCGCGGCGGATCGGACTATTCGGCGGCCGTGCTCGCCGCAGCCACGAAGGCCGACGACCTTCGCATCTACACCGACGTGAGCGGAGTGATGAGCGCCGACCCGCGTGTCGTGAAAGGCGCAAAGCCACTCGAGTCCATGTCCTACGCCGAAGCCGCGGAGCTGAGTTACTTCGGCGCCAAGGTCATCCACCCGCGCACCGTCCTCCCGGCGGTCGAGGCCGGGATCCCCGTCCGTATCCTCAACACGTTCGCGCCGTCCGACCGCGGGACGACGATCACCAGCAACACCGACAAGGACGGGAGCGTGGTGAAGGCGACCACGTCGCTCGGCGGCCTCGGCATGATCACGGTGCAGGGCGCGGGCATGAGCGGCGTCCCAGGATTCGCGGCGCGCGTGTTCGATACCGCGGCGGCGGAGCGCGTGTCGGTGATGATGATCAGCCAGTCATCGAGCGAGAACTCGATCTGTCTCGTCGTACCGGACGATGCGACCGACCGTTTGAAAAGCGCGCTCGAGCGAATGTTCAACGCCGAGCTGCAGCGCCACGACGTCGAGAAGATCGCGGTCGAGCGTCCGGTGGCGATCGTCGCCGCAGTGGGGGAGGGGATGCGCGGCACGCCTGGCGTGGCGGCGCGCGTCTTCACCGCGCTCGGAAAGGCGAGCATCAACGTCGTCGCGATCGCTCAGGGATCGAGCGAGCTGAACATCTCCCTCGTGGTGATGGAAAAGGACCGCGAAAAGGCTGTCCGCCTCATCCACGAAGAGTTCCACCGCTGAGGACGCTCAACCACTTCAGCTTCCTGCTCCTCGTTCTCGCGGTCACGATCCCGACGGTGGTGAGTGTCGCGATCGTCCTGGCCCCAACCGGCGATCTCGCGGTGCCGGCGCTCGGAGCGACCATCGCGATCGATCTCGTCGTATTCGGCGCGATCTGGCTCTCGATGCGCCCGGGCGCTGCCGACATCACCTCTCCGGAGCAGCTCGCGCGCTTGGTCCAGGGCGGCAAGCCTGTGGTCGTCGAGATGTACTCGAACTTCTGCCTCATCTGCATGGCCAACCGGCAGACCATCAAGATCGCCGCGACAACCCTCAGCGGGCAGTGCCGATTCGTCCGGGTAGAGCTTCCGACCGCGACAGGCGCCGTGATCGGCGATGTGTACAAGTGCCGTTACACCCCGAGCTATCTGGTCTTCGACGAGCACGGCGACCTCGTTCGCACGATCATCCCCGACAACGTCACGCCGATCGCCAACGGGTATCGCGTGCTCGACGAGACCGGCGCCGTCGTGAGCCGCGTCCCGCGCGTGACCCCCGAGCTACTGATCGACCTCGTTCGCTTCACAGGTTGACGCTCGGCGTCCTGCCCTCTGCCACACTCGACCGTATGCGCGATCCAGGCGCGCCCGTCGAGCTGTACCGGTTGCTCGAGGCCGCCGGCGAGCCGGAGCTGATCGACCGTGAGATCCCCGGCAACGCCGAGATTCTCGAGCTCGGCTGCGGCTCCGGCCGCATCACTCATCCGCTCGTTGCTCTCGGCCGCCGAGTCGTCGCCGTCGACTTCAATCAGGAGATGCTCGACCTCATTGAGGGCGCCGAAACGGTCCTGTCGCGCATCGAGGATCTGGATCTCGGGCGCACATTCGGTGGCGTGCTGCTCATGAGCACGCTCATCAACGCGCCCGAGGATGCCCGGCTGGCTTTGCTCCGCTCCGTTCGACGCCACCTCGCGCCGAACGGCGTCGCCTTGATCGAGCGGTATGACCCGGAGATCGGGAACGATCCGACACCGACCGAACGGCATCTCGGCGCGGTCACGATCCGTGTGTCGGAGATCTCCCGGGATGCTGATCGCATCTACCAAACGATCGACTACGACGGCGGGACACACGGTCACTGGCAAATTCGGATCGATGGCCGGCACGTCGTGAACGACGACGAGATGCTTGCGTCGCTTGCAGAGGCGGGGCTCCGCCTCATGCGCTGGATTGACCCGCAGCGCCGCTGGCTTGCCGCGGCGCTCCTCTGATACGTCAAACTTGACGGCAATGCGCAAACGCAAGGTCGCCGTCCTCGGCGCCACCGGAACGGTGGGGCAGCGTTTCATCGGGCTCCTGCAGGGCCATCCCTGGTTCGAGATCAGCGCGCTCACGACGAGCGAGGCGAAGGCCGGCAAGCGCTACGGCGACGTCACGCCGTGGCATTGGTCCGGCGAGATGCCGGCAAGCGTGGCCGAAATGACGCTCCAGGCGACCGCCGCCGACGTCGACGCCGAAATCTGCTTCTCCGCGCTGCCCGCCGACGCGGCCGAGCAGTGGGAAACCGCGCTCGCGAAGACGGGGCACCACGTTTTCTCGAACGTGAAGACCCATCGCATGGACGAGGACGTTCCGCTCCTGATCGCGGAGGTCAACGCCGAGCACATGCACGCCCTCGACGTACAGCGCCGCAAGCGCGGATGGTCCGGCTCGATCGTGACGAATGGAAACTGCTCGGCGATCGGTTTCGCATTGGCGGCCGCGCCGCTCCACAAGATCTTCGGGATCGAGCGCGCGGTGGTCACAACGATGCAGGCTCTCTCCGGCGCCGGCTATCCGGGCGTGGCCTCACTCGATGCGCTGGACAACGTGGTCCCGTTCATCGCCGAGGAAGAAGAGAAGATGCAGCAGGAGACGAAGAAGTTCCTTGGCACCTGGAATGGGAAACGCTTCGTCGACGCCGACTTCGCATTCTCCGCGCACTGCAACCGCGTTTCGGTCCGCGACGGCCATACCGAAACGGTGAGCGTGACGCTGCGCGGTTCGCCTTCGCCGAACGCCGTGAAGAACGCGATGCGCGATTTCCGCGGGCGACCGCAGGAGCTAAAGCTTCCGACGGCTCCGGAGCGGCCGATCCACGTGCGCGATGACCGCGACCGGCCACAGCCGATCCTTGACCGCGACACCGAGCGAGGCATGGCCGCCGTGGTCGGCCGCGTGCGCGAGGACCCGGCGATGGGCATCAAGTACGTCGTGTTGACACACAACACGATCCGCGGCGCGGCCGGCGCCTCGGTCCTCAACGCGGAGCTCCTCGCCGCAGAGGGATGTCTCGGGAGTTGAGCGCCGCCGCGGAGACGTTCGTGGCGCGGCTCGATCGCGTGCCGCTCAACCGCTTCCACTGGCGTTTGCTCGCTGTTTCGGGGTTGGGCTGGATGTTCGACGCGATGGACGTCCTAATGTTGAGCTTCCTCCTGGCACCGATCGCGTCTGAGTTCAAGCTCGATCCCGGCCAGCGCGGGCTCGTCGGAAGCGCGACGTTCGTTGGCATGTTCATTGGCGCCGCCGTCGCGGGCCGTCTTGCCGACCGCTACGGCCGACGCGGCGTGTTCACAACGACGTTGGTCGTTTTCTCGGCTGGCGCTGCGCTGTCGGCGCTGGCGCCGACGTACGAGACTTTGCTCGCCGCGCGGGTGATCGCCGGGCTCGGGCTCGGCGGCGAGCTTCCCGTCGCCGCGACGCTGGTCTCCGAGCTTTCGCCGCGTTCCCAGCGTGGCCGGATGATCGTGCTGCTCGAATCGTTCTGGGCCTGGGGCACGATCCTCGCCGGGCTTGTCGCGATCACGGTCCTCCCCGTATACGGATGGCGCGGGGCGTTCGCGATCGGTGCGCTACCGGCCCTGTATGTCGCGTATCTCCGCCGCGCGCTTCCGGAGTCTCCCCGCTTTCTGGCGGAGCGCGGCCGCGCACCCGAGGCCGATGCGGTAGTGCGCCGCATCGAGCGCGCCGGTGGGGGAGCACTACTGACCCTCGCGCCCGTCATCGCGCCGATCCGCGCCGGGAAGACACGCGTCCGCGAACTTCTAAGCGCGCGCTACATCCGCCGCACGGCGATGCTCTGGATCTTGTGGTTCGGCGTCGTTCTCACCTACTACGGAATGTTTCTGTGGATTCCCTCGCTACTTGTAGCGCGCGGGTTTGACGATGTCAGGCCGGGTCAGGCGAACATGCTGTTCTTCCTGTCCACGCTCGCGCAGGTTCCGGGGTACTTCAGCGCAGCATGGCTCGTGGAGCGCTGGGGCCGCAAGCCCACGCTCGTCGTCTACCTTGTCGCCACCGCGATCAGTGCGTACATGTTCGGCAGCCTTGGAGCCGGCAGCGACGCGACCAACGCAGGGCTCGTCCTGCTCTGGCTTTCGCTGCTGTCGTTCTTCAATCTCGGTGCATGGGGGGTCGTTTACTCGTACACCCCCGAGCTCTACGCGACGTCGGTGCGCGCGACCGGCTCAGGTGTCGCCGCGGCGGTGGGCCGCGTCGGCGGGATCATCGGGCCGTACCTCACGCCGGTCCTCATTCCCGCGATCGCGGTCAACGGGACATTCGCGCTGTTCATGGCCCTCCTTCTGATCACCGCCGGCGCGGTCGCCGCGCTGGGTGAGGAGACCCGCGGACGTTCGCTCGAGGAGATCGCGCCGGAGGCCGAGGCCGCCTGATCCAGGACTAGCCGGTGGCCGTCTCCGCGGATGTCCGCTCCGAGCTCATATGCGCATTGGCGCAGTTGGCGCAGCAGAAGATCTTGTTGTCGCGCTTGGCGACAGTGGACCATTCAGTGATGAGCACGCCGCAGTGAGCACATTCTTCGTTCGCCATTTGCTCGCACCTCCACCAGCAAAAGGCTGCAGCACGGATGCCACGACGGCCGCTCGAGCCGCCGAGCGCTGAGTAGCCGCAGGAGCGACTCCGCTAAGTCTTATGTCCGCCCACAACTCGGACGATTCCGACATGGCGGGCAACGATCATCTCGGCCGTGCGCCGTCTTATCCCGCTCATCGCTTCGCTCGTGCTCCTGGCTCCCTCGTGCCCGCGCGATTACGGTCCGCCCGACTACGACCCCGACGCGACGCGGTCCTTTGTGCCCGGCTCGAGCGGCGACGACCTCGTCTACGTCGCCGCCGGATCGGCGAAGGGCGACAGCGACTACGTCATGGCGATGCCAAGCGGAGAAACGCTGGCCCGGATCGATGGACCGGATCGCCGGGGATGGGCGTTCGCGTCTTCGAGGGTCGCCTACTACCCGATGTTGAGCGCCTCGGCCAACTCGAGCAATACGATCCATCGAATCGACCTGCGCACAGGCGCGCGAGCCCGTCTTGTCGCGGACCAGCGTCTCGGCCTACCTCTCTTCGACGAAGCCGGCCGCTTCGATCAAGGCAGTCCCGGATTCACCGCGCTCGCGCTCACCGCGGCCGATACCCGACTGGTCGTCGCGCGGGTCCTGAGTGCGGGCCCGCGCGTATGGATCGGCCGATACGACACATCCAGCGGCACGCTTGAGACCGAGCGTTCGTGGCCGATCAGCGCGATCGCGGCGAATGTGCGGCTCGCCGCTCGGGGAGATCTCTTGGTCGTCGTCACTTCGACCCGGACCGACGGCGGCAAGATCGAGGATGAGATGCGGCTCCTCGACCCGTCCCTGCGCGAGCTGGTCGCGCTCTCCGCGAGCGACCTTCCGCCGGACGAGCGCTGCTCGGCGGGACTGCAGTCGCTCGACGGCCCGCGCTGGGTAACCGTCTGTGCCAACCCGGTCGGGCGTCACGCCTCAGTCCTTGTCCTTGACGACACGTACCGCATCGGGTCACGCATACCGCTGAAACTCGAGGTTCGAGAGCGCGTCATCGCGTGGACCGCGCAGCATGGATCTGTCGCGATACTCACGGATCGCGCGCGTCACATTCGCGTGGGCAACGATGGCAATCCGACAACGTCGTGGTTGGCCGAACCCGATGGCCGGACGGCTGTCCGTGTCGCGCGGGAGATCGCGCCGGGAATCGTCGTTGCCCAGCTCATCACGAATCCGGAAGGCACCGTAGTCGGGGAGACCGCACTCCTCGAGCTCGCAACAGGGCGGGTGCTCGCACGCGCCACCGCGCCGGCGATCGCACTCGACTTCGTGGGTGCAGGCGATCGGCTTTATGCGCTCCTGCCCAGCACGGACGGCCTGGGACCGCGGCTGCAACGCCTGGACCGCGAGTCTCTCGCGCCGGTCGGGCTCGCGGCACGGCTCCCGCAACGCGACGATGTGAGAGTTGGCGGGCTTATCGCGGTGATCCCGGCGCGCTGAGTGAAAGCGACACACGTTCTAGACCTCGCGTCCACTTCAGCGGAACACAATGCCACCCGGTGTATCGCCGTCTTCCGATGCTCGCCGCCGCGGGCCTTCTCGCGACCGCGTGCTTCGGCAAGTTCGCGCTCGGCGTCACCCAGACGATCGAGCCGAACCCGATCCTGCCCGGCGCGTCCGTCAAGCAGGAGGTCAACGTCGAGGCCGATGGGCTCCTCGGTACCGCGGTGAAGCAGGCGATGACCGACGCGGCGACGAAAGGCCAGGCTCAGGGCCAATCGGGGACGAAGTGGCAGATCAGCGATACGTCGCAGGGCGCGACGGTCCACCTGCGCATGAGTCGATCGGTGAGCCTGACCGAAGCCCAGGCCGCGGTGTCAAAGACATCGACCGGCGGATTCGATGTCGGCACGATCAGCGTCCGCGCCGATGATTGGGTTATCGCACGTCACTACACGGTCCGAGTGGTCGTTTCGCCGAGCGCCCCCACGACCCCGACGGGAACGACAACCGGCACCGACGCGACCTCGCAGCAGCTCGCGCAGGCCATCCTCGCCGGTATCACCTACGACTACTTCGTCAGCTTGCCTGGCATCGTGACCGCAACCAATGGCGTCCCGAGCGACCAATCACGCCTCGTGTGGCACCTCGACCTGACGGGTGCATCCGAGCGGGTGCTCACCGCCGAGAGCATTTACCCCGACTGGCCGCGTCTCATCGTGCTGCTCGTCGTCATCGTCCTCTTGGCGGGCGGGGTCATCCTCCGCTCCCGCAGATCGCGGCCGACCGTCGCCCAGCCGCCGACGGTCATCACGCCGCCGCAGGTCTAGC
>Ga0209472_1000576_pt1 | contig 21676 bp, 24 predicted proteins | sample GraSoiAngelo_130_FD_185887 | JGI IMG/M metagenome (GOLD analysis project Ga0209472, IMG submission 185887) | Grasslands soil microbial communities from the Angelo Coastal Reserve, California, USA - 14_0929_02_20cm (SPAdes) (version 2) | ecosystem: Environmental > Terrestrial > Soil > Grasslands ...
CGCATGGCCGACGTGGGGAGGATGTGGTTCGGGTACGTCGCGAATCCCGACCTCCCGCAGAAACTGCGGGACCATGCGAGCCTCGAGGGCGCCGACTACGCCCTCGTCTTGGAGCGGTGGACCACGGTCGGGGCGCAGGTCCATCCGGCTCCGAACATCGTCCTCGCCCCGGAAACCCTGGCCGCCTTCCTCGCGACGAATCGCGTCGTGTACGAGACCGGCCTTCCGGGAGACCGGATCCTGGTCGTGCAAATCCTCCCCTGAACGATCCATCCGACTCGACCGGTCCGAGAACTATATGGCTCGCGACCCCACTTCTCCGGTTGTGGGGACGTACCGCATTTTCTTCGTGAGCGACCTGCACGGCTCCGAGGTGTGCTTTCGGAAATTCCTGAACTCCGTCGACGCGTACCACCCGGACGCCCTGGTCTACGGAGGCGATATCCTCGGCAAGCTCCTGGTGCCCCTGTTCGACGACGGGGGCGGCGCGTATCACTGGTATCCGAGCGGCGAGAAGCGGGTGGCCTTCCCGGCCGCGGACCGTCCCAAAGTGGAACGCCAGATTGCGGACCAAGGACGCTACTCGATGTCCGTTACGCCCGACCGCTGGGCCGAACTGCAACGGGACCGCAAGGGTCTGGAGGCGATGACCTTGGAACTCGGGCGGGCTCGGGTGCGGGCGTGGCTCCGCCTCATCGAAGAACGGCTCACGCCGAAAGGCGTGCCGATCGTGATGAACGTGGGGAACGATGACACCGACGATCTCTTGGACCTTCTCCGCAAAGAGGCGCCACCCAACGTCCTCGTCCCGGAGGGGGACGTGGTCCCGGTGGGACCGTACGAGATGTGGGGCTGCGGATACGCGAACATGACTCCCTGGCGGTGTGCGCGCGACCTCGAGGAGGTCGACCTCCAGAAGGTGATCGACCGGACCTCTGGGCGGATGGGCAATCCCAAGAAGACGATTCTCGACATCCATGCCCCGCCCCTTAACACCGGCCTCGACCTGGCCCCGCAGCTCGACGAGAACCTGAAGCCGCGGGCGGTCGGGGGACAGATCCTCCTCGACCACGTCGGCTCTCCGTCGGTCCGCGACCTCATCGAGGATCGTCAGCCGGCGCTCAGTCTCCACGGACACATCCATGAGAGCAAGGCGCTCGATACGGTCGGCCGCACTCCGGTGGTGAACCCAGGGAGCGTCTATTTCAGCGGAACGTTGCAGGGCGTGCTCCTGGACCTGCGGGGCGGAGACCTCGCGGGCCACCTGTTCGTCACGGGCTGAGCCAGATGACCGAGGTCCGCTTGCCACCGGAGGAGTTCCTCCGGGAAACGGAGCGACTTGTTGCGGCGGCGGACGCTCGCGGCGCACCGCTCCGGGTCTGTGGAAGCGTCGGACTCTATCACGCCATTCGCCACGACGACTTGGCATCGCGGATCTACAGCTTCCGCGACGGCGGCGAGACCCCTCGCATCATGTTCAAGGACCTCGACTTGGCGGCCCGAGAGAAGCACGGGCCCGTGATCTACCGGCTCTTCGTCAAGGAGCTCGGCTACCGCGAAGACCGGGAGACGAACGCGCTCTTCGGCAGCTTCCGGAACATCTTCTACCACCCGAGTTTCCAGATTGACGTGTTCTACGACACGTTGCGATTCAATCATGCGATCCCGATCAAGGACCGCCTCGTCCCCGGGGTCACGCTGCCGCTGGAGGACTTGTTCCTGGGCAAGGTCCAGATCCATGCGCCTCCGAGGAAGGATCTCGTCGACCTCGCGTCGTTCCTTAGCGCGGTCCCCCTCGGGAAGCTTGATCGATCGTACCTCACCGATTTCTTCGGCAACGATTGGGGCCTGTGGTACGACGCGGACCTCAATTTCGCCGCCGCGGTTTCGACGATCGGCTCCCTGCCTGCGTCGTTCAGCGGGGCGGATCGCGATCATGTCCTCGGGCGGCTCCGAGAATATCGCACGTTCCTCCGAGATTGTCCGAAGACGCGGCGATGGGAGAAGCGCCGGGCGAAAGGCACGAAGGAACCGTGGTACGAACCGGTCGACGAGGTCCGCTAGCGACGCGCGCCGGCCGACCGGTGCCGGGCCAGCGCACACATCCCTTCGTAAATGAGATTCGACGCGGCGAGGGCGGTGATCTGCCCCATGTGGTCGTATTGCGGCGCGACCTCGACCAGGTCGAATCCGACGACGTTCGCACGATGGAGCTCGCGGAGGAAATGGATCATCTCTCGGCTCGTGAGTCCCCCCGACTCCGGCGTGCCGGTCCCGGGCGCGTACGCGGGATCGAGCACGTCGATGTCCACGGAGACGTAGAGCGGGCGGTCCTTGATCGCCTCGAGGATGCGGTCCATGATGACCTTGTACCCCTGGGAGTCGACGTCCTCCGAGGTGTACGTCCGGTCCACGATCGCGGCATTGTTCCGGACGTCCTCGTGGGAATAGAGGGAACTGCGGATCCCCACCTGGAAGACCTGGCTGCGAGCGATGAGCCCTTCCTCGTAGGCCCGCTTCACCCACGTCCCGTGCGTGTACCTCTTCGAGCCCCAGTACGCCTCCCACGTGTCGAAGTGCGCGTCGAAGTGCAACAGGCTCGCGGCTTCCTTCCCGGCCGCCTTGCGCGCCCGCAGGACGGGCAGCGTCACGGAGTGGTCCCCGCCCGCGATGAACGGGACGATGTCCGCTGCGAACATCGGTTTCAGCGCGGACTCGATTCGCGCGAACGTGTCCTCCGTATAGCCCGGGACCGGATCGACATCCCCCGCATCGACGGTGTCGAGCACTCGGAACGGATAGACATCGGCGAACATGTTGTACGGGCGGACGAGACGCGAGGCGTGGCGAATCGCGGACGGCCCCTCGCGGGCCCCGCTTCGATAGGAGGTCGCGTCGTCCCAAGGAAGGCCGAGGAACACGCTCCTCGCATTCTTGAAATCCCGTTGCAGCGGGAGTCGCGCGAACGTTGCGACCTGGGCGAACCGGGGCGAAGCCGCGCCGTCCAAGGGCTCCGTCACGATTCAACCCGCCTAGTCCGGTGGGAGGGCCTTGAACGCCATCGAGATGTCCACGCCATGCTGCTGCAGGTGGAACCATCGGGCCGCGTAATACCAGATGGCTCCGCCGACGAAGACGAGGACGATCGACACATAGCTCGTGTACTGGTTCGTCAACGTGAAGCCCGCGGCGTCCCCGAGGAGCGGCAAGGTCGACACCAGGTACGCGGAGACGACGGTCACGAGGAGGGAAACCACTCCGACGACCGTGTACATCGGGCGATGCTTCTGGAGGCCGAGGCGAACGAGGGACAGGCAGGTGAGCGAGACCGTCACCATCGGCAAGAAGAAGAGGAGGAAAATGAGCGGTTCGTAGGCCGCTTGGTAGTAGAACGTGATCAACGGGAGCAGGACCGCCCCGATGACCGACACGACGACGATGCCGGCCCAAGGTTGGTGCGTCCGCCGGGTGACACTGCTCATCCACGTCGGGAAGAGCCGATCGAGGGAGAAGCTCAGCGAGTAACGGGAGAAGATGTAGAGCCCCAGGATGAGCCACAGGGCGTACCAGGAGACGGATCCCAGGAACATGATCCCGAGGAGGATCGGATTGCGGCCGGCGACCAGATTCGGCAGCGATGTCAGACCGGAGGCAAACGGGAGGGGGGCCGGATCCGTTGCGCCTCCGAAGGCGTAATTCGAAAGGGCGACCGAACCGTTCAAGAAGTCCGTGCCGACGATGCTTTCGAAGGCCCACACGATTGCGGCGGCGAAGGCGACCGAGAGGGCAAAGGACACGGCGATCCCGCGACTCACACTCTTGGCGGTCCGCCGGAACTCGCCCGCGATGTACGACGGCGCGCCGCCAAACATGTAGTAGAAGGCGAACACGAGGGGCACGAAGATGATCGTGTTGCCAAAACTCGAACCGTACGGACCCCAGTTCGTCCGGCCGTACGCCGTGACGTCATCGTAGTAGTTGCCGGCGTAACCTTGGGAGGCCATGAACGAATTCACGGCGTTTACAAATCCGTTGTGTCCGGCCGCGACGAGCACGCCCAAGGCGACGATGAGTCCCGCGATCTCGAGGAACAGCAAGGCGGAGAAGATTCGGAAGGCAAGGCGTGGCTTCATGACAATCCACAGGGCCATGAGGACGAGCGTCAGCACTTCGCCGATGGCGACGATCGACGCGGTGTTCGTCATCAGGTTGGTTCCTAGACTTGTCAGGCTCGCGTCGCCGACGACGGATCCCCAGCTCGCGAGCCCAGGGCCCAGGGAGAAGATGACGAACCAGTACGGGAGGATGGCCGCGTAGATGGCCGCATTCAGGATGCGCGACAGCCCGCCGACGAAGCCGAGGTACGGATGCAGGAGACGAGACGCGTAGACGTATTCGCCCCCGGACCGTGGCATTTCGATGGCCATGATCGCATAGGCCGCGACTACGGGAATCCCGGCGAGGGCGGCGAGCAGAGTCGCCTGCATCAGGTTCGCCCCGGTCACGAAGAGGAGGACGACCAGGAAAAGGCCGTATGCGGGCCCCGGACCGAGCGAAATCAAGTTAATCGAAAAGGATTCGAACGCTCCCAATTCCTTCACGAGCCCGCTCGTTTTCCGAGCGAAGACCTCCTTTTCGGCGACCGCAGTCGCAGTCGTTTCTACCATCGAATGTCGCCTCCCCGTCCCTGATTGCGATAGGCCCCGGACCGGCCCACCGGTTCGAAGCGCGAAACGCTCCTGCCGGGGGCGGGCAGACAGCCCAGGCGGCCGGAACTTAGCATGGGATAATAGACTTTGCGAGCGGAAGCGAAACGGGGTCAGTCGAGCTTGCGCGGGCCGCCCCGTGTATTTATCTGACGTGTCGCGGTTCCGTCGGGGCCGTGCATCTCGGATTGGTCCAATTCACGCCGACATTCCAGGCAACGGCCCCGAACTGGGAGAAGATGCGGACCTGGGCCGAGAGCATCCCCGCCGACGTGATCGTGTTCCCGGAATTGGCCAGCTGCGGCTACATGTACCGGGACCGCAAGGAGGCTGCGGCACACGTCGAATCGCGGTCCGTCCTCGCTCCGATCGAGGCGATCGCTCGACGGACAGGACGGCTGATTGTGGGCGGATTCGCCGAACGCGCCGCGGGTGCCTTCTACGATTCCGCGTTCGCGTGCGGTCCCGACGGCACGACGGTCTATCGGAAAATCCATCTGTGGAATCGAGAGACGCTGATTTTCGAACCGGGGACCCAGCCCACGATCGTCGAGTTCCAAGGCCATCGGATCGGGCTCGAGGTCTGTTATGACCTCCAGTTCCCGGAGCTCGCCGCCTACCTCGCGCGCCGCGGCGCCGAACTCGTCGTGGTCCCGACCGCCTGGGCCGAGGAAACCTATCGTCCGTCGCATGGCCTCCAACCGTACAATCACCTGGCGATCGCCTCGGCCTTTGCCGGCGGCATCTTCGTCGCGGTGGTGAATCGAACGGGCGTCGAGCGAGCCGCGCGCTTCCCGGGACAATCGAGCCTGACGAATCCGTTCGGCCAGCTCGAGAGCCTCGATGGGGAGGAGGCCGTGGCGGTGAAGTCGGTTGACTTTTCTCAACTCAAAGTCGCCAAACGCCCGAACGCGTTCAACGACCTAGACCACGATTCCAAGCTCGAGATCCTCCCGCCTCGGATGCGAACGAAGATCCGCGACCGTTCCCAGCCGCGAACGAGACGGAGGAAAGCGTCTTGACGAGTCCTCGCGAGAACCCTTAAATATGGCACTCCCCTAGACGCGCCTTCGATGGCCGAGAAGAAGTCCCGCGCCGCCGCCCGGAAGATCAAGGACAAGTGGAAGGCGAAGGTGTGGTACAACCTCCTCGCGCCGGAGATGTTCAACAAGCAGGCCCTCGGCGAGACGCCGACGGACGAGCCGGGCAAGCTCGTCGGTCGGATCACGGAGGTCACGGTGCAGGACCTGACCGGCGACTTCAGCAAGATGCACATCAAGCTCGCGTTCCGCGTGAACCACGTGCAGGGCCAGGACGCCCTCACGCAGTTCGTCGGTCACGACATGACGTCGGACTACATCCGGCGGCTCACCCGTCGCAAGCGGACGCGGACCGATCTGACCGTTGATGTCGTGACGAAGGACGGATGGAACGTCCGCGTGAAGCCGATGGCGATCACGGACCGGCGGATTCAGACCGCGAAGCAGCGCGTCATCCGGACGATCATGACGAAGACGGTGACCGACGTCGCGGCAAAGCAGTCGATCGGGGAATTCGTGAAGGGGATCATCAGCGGCGATCTCGCGAAGACGATCGCACTGGCCTGCAAGCCGATCCATCCCGTGTCGCGCGTGGAAGTCCGCAAGTCCGAGGTCTGGGCGGTGGGCGAGATCGCGCCGCCGAGCGAGGCGCCCGCGGCCGAGGCGCCCACCGCGGAGGCCCCGGTCGCCCCGGAACCCGCGGCCGAGCCGGAGCCCGCGCCGGAGCCGGAGAAACCGGAACCAGCCCCCGAGGAGCTCGCGCCGGAAGAGCTCCCGCCAGAAGACGACGAAGACTTCTGACGTCCTCGTCCAGTTGGTCCAGAGATACGCCAGGCGACTCCCCGGTCACGGAGGCGCAGGTCGATCGCCTGGTCGACTTCCATCCGCATGCTCCGTATCCGAAACCGATGCGCCTTGGTTCTCTGGCGACGCTTCCTTCGGTACGGGACGGCGCGGCCTCTTTCGTGCGACCCACAGCAGGAGGACGATGACTCCAAGGATCACCGGGAACACGACGAAGACGGTGAGGTCTGGCGGAGGCGCGAGCAGCGTGAAGTTGTACGTGACGTTCACGAACTTGGTGCTCGGGTTGGACCACAGGACCATGTAGGTGTCCGCCGCCGGCACGGTCCAACTGTCATCGTCTCGGACCGCGAGGGGGATGCTGTAATACTCGGTGTAGTTGTTCGGTCCGGAGTGGGAGTGGATTTCAAAGTGGATGGCGGGACCGTCTCCCGCATTCGCGGACCAAGAGAAGCGCAACGTGTCCCCCGGCCCCGGCGGGATGCCGAGGTTCGTGATGTTCGCGTGATACGCGGATCCGGTCTGGTTCGCGACCGGGGCCAGCTCGATCACGCCGTTCTGAGTGATCGGCGGGCTCCCCGCCGCGTGCGCGCTCGCGGCGGGCGTCGCCAGGAGCAGTAGGAGCCCGACTACGATGGCGAGGAGCGCTGACCGCACCTATCCACCGGCCTTGATCGTGACGTAGAAGGTCACGCGCAGATCGAAGCTGTCGAGACGACGGAAGTTCAGGTCGATTTTCCAGACACCGGGACTCGAGAGTGCGGTCGTCGTGATCGAGAAGTGATTGCTGGGATTCCCGTGAGGCCCGGAGAGGTTCTCCTTTACGGGAGGCCGCGGCGGGTCCGTAAGCGTGAACTGGGCGGTGCCGTTCCTTGCGAGGTAGAATGGCGTGCCGTTCGAGGCGTAGTTCAGGAGGAGCGTCAGCGTGTACGCGCCGACGGTCGTAGGGGGCGGATAGACTTCGGAGTGCACCTTCAGTCCGTCCTTGACGAGATCGAGGGCGAAGGGGCCGACCGGGCCGGCCGGCACCGCCGCTGCGGGCGTCATGGAGGTGAGGAGGCCCGCGAGGACGAGCACCGCGATCCCGAGGCTCGTCTCGAACCGCACGTTCCCCACGATCCTTCGGACGGCCTCCGTCGGTCGTTCCGATTCGGCCGTCTTCGGGACGAGGCGATACCGGTTGTAGGCGCCGAGCGCGAGCATCGGCGCGAAAAGTCCGACCTTCGCGAGGATGACCCATCCGTAGGGACTCGTGACCAACGCGTCTAAGGTCCCGACAAGGAGGACGGCCAGCACGATCCCCCCCGCGAGGACGAGGCTGACCGCGTACGCCGCCATCCGAGAGAAGCGACCGAGGACGATCCTGGCGAGGGGCGCGGCCTCCGGCTCCCGGAAGAAGCGACGGATTGACACGATCCCCGCGAGGCCGCCGAACCAGAGGCCGATGCCGCCGAAGTGGGCGGCGTCCGCGGCGATCCCGAGGGCGGTGAGGGCCGGCACCCCGGCGGCGTGGGTGCCGAGGCTGCCTGCGACGACCGCGGCGAGGGCGGCGAAGATGGAGGCTTGGATCGTCCACGCGGCCGTCTCCGGGTTTCCGCCACGCGATTGGGCGAAGGCCCGGGACAGGAAGGCGAACAGGCCGATTCCGAGGGCGAGTCGGACCGCCACCGATTGGACGTACGAGGAAGCCTTGAGGGCCTCCGCCGCGGAGTTCCCTTCGAGTCCGGTCGCTAGGGCAAAGAGGCCCGCCATGGAGACGATGAACCCGAACGAGGCGATCCGCCCGACGTTCAGGAGGACAGGGAAGGCGACGCCATACGCCCGGGACCCGCGGGCGTCCGGATCCTTTCCCGCGGGAATCCACATGAAATTCGCCATGATGCCGACACCGAAGGCGATCGCGAGGCCGAGGAACCCGATCGACCGCAGGGCGACTTCGAGGGGCGAGACGGGAGCCCCGCCGCTCAAGGGCGGCGGCAAGGTCCCGCAGGCCGTCCCGTTCGCATCTTGGACGCAATACGAGAACGATCCGGCGGTGAAGTGCCCGTCGACGGCCGAGGTCGCGGTCCACGTGACCGTGTAGATTCCCGGTCCACCCGCGGTCAACGATTCGCTCAACGTGCGGCCGTCCGACGAGTCCGTCACGGGAGGGACATCGAAGCGGGATCCCGTCGCGTTCGTCACGCGGATGGTCCCGGTGCCGGATTGGACCGCCTCCGAGAGGGTGATCGTCACCTGGCTCGGCGCGGTCGGCAGGGGCGCGCTGGCCGCGGGGGGCGTGGAACCCACATATTGGGCGTGGGCGGCGGCGAGGCCTCCGGCGGCGAAGAGTCCGAGGAGGGTGGCGACGACGACAAGCAGCGCGATTCGAGAGTTCATGGCGTCTTCCGTTGACCGCGGGACATACGCCAGCCCATCGCGAGGCCGACGGCCCCGACGAGGATTCCCAGGAGGGCGAGAGCAAGGGCCAAGGCCAGCTGCAATTGGAGGCCCGCGATCGCTGCGTTTGCGGCGTCGAGCTGGGTTTGCAAGTCGCTCGCGGGCGGATCGGCCACCGGGAAGTCGAGGTCCGACGCCGGGACCACCTCATCATCCAAGGTCACGGTCACGTCGACCGGGGTGGTGTCCAGATGACCCTTCAAGCGCACGGTGTACGTCCCCGCTCGGGTCGGGATCACGTCGAACGTGTACCAGCCGTCCCGGCCGAACTGAGGATCCAGGGCCTTGGAGACGTTCTTCGGTCCCGTCGAAAGGATTGCGGTCAGATTCCCCTCGACGCCCACGACCCATACGGTCGTGCCGTTCGAGTACCGATGCTGGATGCCCAGGTCCAGGCCGTTCAGGTAGCCGGCGACCGCGGGCTCGTCCCGCCATCCGACCGTCAGCACGAACTCGCCGACGGTCACTTGTTGGTGGGCCGCGACCGGACGGACCGCGAGCGGCATCCCCGCAACGAGGGCCATGGCAATCGCCAGGGCCAGGATTCGGAGGGCTCGTTTCATGGAGTTCCCGATGAGAGGAGACCGGTTCCCGGTATGTCTTTTTTGGCACAAATCGAGAGGCTTGCGCCGACGGCGAGGGAAAGCCTGAAGGGAGCGCACGGCCTGCGTCCGCCCGGAGGAACCCATGCACGTCCTCTGGGAAATTGCGAGCGCCATCTTGGTCGTCATCCCGCTCCTGGCACTGGGACAGGCCTATCGGCAGGACCGATCGCCGCGGTTGCTTTTCGCCTTCGCGGCGTTCGTCGTCTGGGAGGTCCGCTTCTCGGTGGGAATCGCGATCCACACCGTCCTGACGATCGATCACACGTTCGAAGAGACGATCGGATTCCTGGGAGACCTGATCGCGATCTCGCTCTTCGCTGCGGCGTTCCTCTACGCCTCGGGGTGGCCCCATGGCCGAGTCCGCGCTGACCTCGCGTGAGCGGATCCTCGCCCTGGTCGTCGCCCAGCCGGGGCTGCACCTGCGGGAACTCCCGCGGCGATTGGGCCTCTCCCTCCGATCCGTCCGGTATCACCTGGAGACGCTCGTCGACCAGAGGCTCGTGACGGCCCACCGCAGCGGCCGGTACGAACGCTGGTTCGCGGTCGGCTCGCTGTCGAGCGACGACCGCGCCTTGATCTCGGCCTTGCGGGTCGGGGCCCAGCGGAGGATCCTCTCCGAACTGCAAGCCGCCGGCCCGACGCGCTTCGCCGCGCTCGAGAGGGCCACGGCCCTTTCCGCGGCGACGATGGTGAACGGCCTCGATCGTCTTTCGGCGGAGGGTCTCGTCGAGTTGGGCGGAGACCGTCGATACCGGCTACGAGATCCGGACGCGGTGGCGATGCGCCTCGCACTGTACCGGCAGCGATTTCCGGATTTGATGGCGGACGCCGCCCGCGAAATCTTCGACAAAGAGTCCTGAGGACTCATAAGACGGGAAAAAGGAAGGGGAGCCGCCGGCCTGCCACCGGCGGCCCGTTCGGTCGCGGCCCTAGGGAGTCGAGCCGGGCTGGGTGTGCTTCTCGATGAGGAGATACACGTTGTCCATCGTGCCGTCCTGGTCGACGTCCTCGGCGTGGTATTCGACGGCGATCCACTCGTGGGTGTCCGGCGTCCCGTCCTGGTTGGGGTCGGTCATCCGCTCGGCGCGGAAGGAGAGGTCGACCTTCTCGACGACGCCGTTCGAGTCGGCATCGGTCGCGGTCGCATCGAGCCGCAAGTAGGCGGTCTCCTCCGGCACGCCGTTCTGGTCCTCGTCGAGGACCTCGGAGCCGCGGGCCGTGATCGTCATGATCTCCGGGTGGCCGTCGTCGTTCGCGTCGGTCGCCTGGGCGTAGGCGACGAAGGCGGCCGTGTCCTCCGGCACCCCGTCGTGGTTCGCGTCGCGGACCGCGCTGGCACGGATCGTCACGTTCGTCGATTCGAACGCGCCGTTCGAGTTCACGTCGATCGCGAGCACGTCGATCGTCGCGCCGCGGGTCTCATCGACGAGGCCGTCGCTGTTGAAGTCCCGCTCTTCCGTCGCGACGAGGTGCAGCTCGACGCGGTCCGGGTGGTTGTCCTCGATCGTGTTGAGGACGACGCCGTCCAAGGTCGCGTAGGAGTGGTCCTCCGGGAACCCGTCGCTGTTCGCGTCGACGGAGGCCTCCGCGCGGATCGTCAGGGTGGCCTTCTCGAAGATCCCGTTCGAGTTGTCGTCGACGGCCTCCAAGGTCCCGTCGAGGCTCGCGCGGTATTCGGCGTAGCCGTCCTGGTTCATGTCCCGGACGACCGCCCCGCTCAAGGTGATGCGGGCGAGTTCCGGATGCCCGTCGTCGTTCGAGTCCGTCGCGAGGGCCGTGATCTCGAGGGCTTTGCGGACCTCGAGGACGCCGTCCGAGGTCGGGTCGGCGCGGCCGTACAGGTAGATGCGGCCCTCGACCCGCTCGGGGAAGCCGTTCGAGTTCGCGTCGGCCATCGCATAGGAGACCTCGATCCCGCGGGCGAGCTCGTCGTAGCCGTCGCCGTTGCGGTCGAGGGCCTCGTACGCGGTCAGGTTCAGCTGCGCGGACTCGTTGTGGCCGTCGTTGTTCGCGTCGCGGGTGTTCGCGGAGAGATCGATCGCGGCGCGGTATTCCTTCGTCCCGTTGTCGCCGAGGTCGTACGTCTGATAGAGGTGCAGCTCGAGGTCGGCGGAGTCCGGCGTCCCGTCGCTCGCGGTGTCGGTCATGCAGAGCTCACCGGTCACCGTGCGGACGAACTCCGGGTTCCCGCTCTCGTTGCGGTCGAACCGCTGTTCGCCGGCGAAGGTCGCCATGACGGACTCCGGCCTCTTGTCGCCGTTCGCGTCCTTGACGCTCAGGAGCCAGAGGCCCTGGGCCGTGTACTCCCGGATGCCGTTCTCGTTCGGGTCTGCGAAGGCCTCGATGCCTTGCCGGCCCTCGAGGGCGTTGAACGTCCCGTCGGAGTCGTTGTCCCAGACCTGGAAGTCCCGCGCGATCGTCATCCCGGCCTCCGGGATGCCGTTCTTGTTCGCGTCGACGACGCAGGTCCCGAGCATCCGTCCGCGGACGTACTCGGGGTGGCCGTCGTGGTTCGCGTCCGTCGCGGTGAATTCCTGCTTCCACGTGCAGTTCGCGTCGTCGGAAGGCATCACGAAGTGGGCGACGTCGGGGGCCCCGCGGACCTGGTCCGCATCATGCGGGAGGACGCCGAGGCCGAAGGAGTCGAGGGAATCGTTGGCGAGATCATCGCGGGTCTCATTGAGTTCCCGCAGCGCGGGGACATCCGCCCGGACCGGGTCCGGGTTTCGGTCCGAAGAAGGCGCCGGGGCCGCGGTCGAATTCGCCGGGGCGTCCGAGGGACTCCGTGCGACGTCCGCCTGGGGCGGCGCCGGGGTCGGGCCCGGGGCGCCCGACGCGGACAGGACGCCGCGCGAGGCGGTCGCGTCCTGGGCGCTCAGCGCGGTCAGGGCGGCGCCTCGATTCGAGGGCGTGTAGCCCAAGAGGCGCAGATACGTTCCGTCGCGGAGGAGGCCGCCGCCCATCTGCGTGAGGACGACGGTGCTCACCGCGACCATTCCAAGCACAATCGCGAGCCCCAGGTACAGGGCCCGTGGCGGGCGTTTCGAGACGCAATAGGCTTCCATCGGGATCGCACCTTTTGAGAGTGTACGCGGGCGGCAGGGCATATCGAGACCCGCAAGACTCTTCCCGATGGCTTTATGAGAGGGCGACGGAACCGACCGTGAGAATCAAGAGGTCGCGGCGACCGAGATTCCACTCATGACAAGGACGCGTGCCGTTCCGAGGGACACTCGGCCCCCGTCCCTCCTCGGCCGCTGTACTTCATAGAGGCACCGCGAAGAAACCGTGTATTCGGACCTCGTACGCTCTGACCTCAGTTGGTCTTACCAAACCATGCGGACGCAAGCCAAGCTTCGCAGGCGGATTGCGTTCCCGCGACCGTAATGACGATGAGCTACGGAGGGACCGCGTCACGGGAGCACTGCGGATGGCGCCCGGGGAACAAGCTCCTCTAAGTCTTCCTCTTTAAGCGCGGACAATTCGTTATCCGGGACACCGAGTCGTATCCGCATCCCTGCGAGGCCCCCGTTTCCGAGCGCTCTAAATCGATACCGGGTCGGACGTCCAGCCGCCGTCGTTCGGGCGACCTCCGCCACGCCGTGATGGATGAGGTACTCGACCATGAAACGTCGGCCCTCATTCGACCATTCTGGGAAACGGCCATGCGCCAGCTTGGACAGCTCAAGAGTCGAGAGTTCCCGTCCCGCGAGGTCTCGCCCGAATTCGTAGGCGTCGTACGCGTCATAAGGTTGGAAGGGCGAAGACCGGTTCGGCGCGGACGGGGCGACGACTTCGTCGATGGAGACATCCACGTCGTCGATTTTCTGCCGTAGTTCTGCGAATTTCCTCACCAGCGGATCTCGACTCAGGACTTCGATTTCTGCCATCCACGCCTTTCGCTGAGACCGGACGATCGATTCGGGATCCTCCGGAAAATCAAGGTTCATCTCCCATCCTCGTAATCACGAATATGACATAGTATATATATAATAGTGCTCGACCAATATCCAATCGGCTCTATTGCCTATCGTCCACGATGGCCGACAAATATCCCGCCAGAAGATTCATGTACCATGAATTTATCCGGGGGCCTCGCGGTGTTTCTTTGCATCGGGTCGTCACCGTGTTTGGTAAGAAGGAATTCGCGGCGATACGACTCTACTGCAAGCGCAATCGAATCAGCCTTTATGCCCTGGCGAAGGCAGCCATCCGGGAATATATGCAGCGCCATCCTTGATCCCGAGGCGTGGCTATGCCATGTAGGCGATCCGATCCCGCGCTCACAAAAAAGGGTAGCACCGCGGGCCCGAGTCGCATTCGGAGCCGTGGGCCGGGACTGGACAGATTCCATCCCATCGGTGAGGTGTAGGCTCTTACCTGCGATGAAGCGATGGCCAATCCTCCGGGCAGCTGCGCCTTTCCAGAAGCGATTCTCGCGCGATACCTAGGGTGCCGGAATTCGTTCCTCGATCCACCTCCGCACCGCGTCCCATACCTCGGAAAATGTGTTTCGCTTGGGACCTTTCGGTTCGAACGAATGGCCCGCGTCCCGAATCACGACCAAGTCATGGGGGACGGGCAACCGTGACAGATCCTCCTGGAGGCGGGCCAGATCACAGAACGGATCGTGGTCCCCCTGCACGAACAGAATCGGCTTCACGACCATCGGCCACTCCGGCGGGTTCCTCACGTCGGGGCGGAACTTCGGGTGGAGCGGATAACCCAGGGCGATGATGCCCTGCGCGAGCGGATCCGCGGAGGCCCGGGCGCACACCCGCGCTCCCATCGACTGCCCCGCGATGAAAATCGGAATCTCCGTGAAGCGATTCACCATGAACCGCAGCGCGCCGCGGAGATCGTCCTCTTCGCGGGCAAGGTCTCGTGAGGCGACGCCCTTCTCGTCCGTATATCGGAAGTTCATCCGCAGGGCCGCGAGGCCGGCATCGGCTGCGGCGGTCGCGATTCGCCGAGGAATCGGGTTCAGCAAGTTGCCTGATCGGCCGTGCGTGAGGATCAGGCCCGCCGATGGAGCGCTCTCGGGGGCATGGAGGAGTCCGCGGACCGTCCCCGATCCGCTGATCGGCGCGAATCGCGCATCCGAGGCGAGGAGGTCCGCCATCGGTCTTCACCGCCCTCGATTCGGAGGAACTCCCGCGAGACGCAAGCGCCTCGGAGGCGCCCTACGGATTCGGTGGAGGGGCCCCTCCCGATCGTTTCCGTCGCATCAACCCGACGCCGGCGAGGGCGAGGGCCAGGACGCTTAAGACGAGCGCGCCGTACCCGACGAGGGAGAGCGTGCCCACCGCGTCGACCGCGGCCGGGAGGACGATGACCGTCCCGGTCATCCCGACCCAGGAGTCCCCGATCTTGTACGCGTGGAGCTTGCAGAAGTAGGTGTACGTCCCCTCCGCGTTGAAGGTCCAGTTGAACACGGTAGGTTGACCCGGGGCTCCCATGACGGGCGGCAGCCCCGGCGGGAGATTGGGGCTCGAGTCCCACACGATCCCCGTCGAATTCGTCCCCGTGATGGTGTGCGGCTCCGTCGGATTCGTCAGCGTCCACCGGACGATTGTCCCCTGCGGCACGCTAATACTCTCGGGGGCGAAGGCCTGGACGGCATAGTTTGGGTCGCCCCAGCCCGCGATCACGGTGACGACGCGGTCGATCGGGATGCCCGACGTGACCGTCAGGTTCCCCGCCATCCCGGGATGGATCTTGCAGAAGTAGTGGTACGTCCCAACCGGCAGGAACCTCGTGTCGTTCTCGTAGACCGAGCCGGGCGGCAGGAGTCGGCCGGGCGACAAATCGCCCAGGGCCGCGGCGACCGGGAAGAGCGGGCTCGAGTCGAACACCCAGGCGGTCGCGTTCTTGGTTTCGGTCGAGGTGACGGTGTGAATTGCGCCCGCGAGCTTCCACTGGACCGTGTCGCCGACGTGGATCACGATCGGGTTTGAATCGTATCCGTTGAACCACACGACCCCTCCCTGGGCCAGGGGCGCGCCGACGGCCACGCCACCGACCTTCACCTGATAGGTCTGCGCGGCCATGGCGCCGGAGGCGAAGACCAAGAAGTTCAGGACCAATCCGACGGCGACGATGGCCAGGATTCTCGGCGAGACCCGGGCTAGGCGACGGCTCCTCTCCCACATGGCCGGGGGAATCGAGTCCATCCCTATTTAATCTTGGACCGTCGATATTAAATGACCTGTCCCGCCATCGGTCGATCGAGACGAGGCCTTATTGCCCCGACCGCTCCATCGGGTCGGCTCGAGTGCGAACGTGACGAAGGCCCGCGATTCGGAGATGCCACCGATCCGCCGTGAGGATGGAAGTACGTTGATCGTCCTCGGTCCGGGGACGATTGACAACGTGGGTTCCGAGTTGGCCGAGCTCGGGGCGACCCGGGTCTACCTCGTGACTGGACCGAGCCTTGCATCCGGTCGGGTCGGCGCGCGAGTCCGCCGCGCCTTTGGGGGCTTGTTGGTCGGGACGTATGCGCGGTCACGACCGCACGTTCCCTCGGAGACGATGGACGAGGTCGTCCGGGAGGCACGCTCCTTGCGGGCGGATGTGCTCGTCGGCCTTGGCGGAGGGAGCCCGATCGGGACCGCGAAGGCCGCCGCGTTTCACTTGCAGCAGCTCGGCGGGTCCGGCCCTCCGGTCCCGTGCATCGTCGCGGCAATCCCGACCACGTATTCGGGCTCGGAGGTCACACCGGTCTTCGGGACGACGGATCTCGAACGCCATCGGAAGTCCGTGCTTCGGAGCGACCCGGTCCGACCTCGCCTCGCGCTTTACGATCCCGAACTCGCCCTCGACACGCCTCCGGACTTGTCGGCCTCGACGGGCGTGAACGCTCTCGCCCACTGTGTCGAGGCCCTGTACGCCAAAGACGCGGGGGACGAGGAACGGACCATGGCCTTACGTGCCGCGGGTCGGATCGTCGAGTTTCTCCCGAGGACGGTTCGAGATCCTCGAAATCTCCTCAACCGCTATCGGATGTTCGAGGGTTCCCTGGAAGCCGGACTCGTCCTGGCCGAGGCGGGCATGGGCGTCCACCACGGACTCTGCCACGTCCTCGGCGGGCGTTACAACGCTCCCCACGGCGTCCTGAATGGGATCCTGCTACCGCACGCGATGCGATTCAACATCCCGATCGCGACGACGCCGTATCGGGGCCTGGCCCCGATCCTCGGCGTGAAAGGAGAGGGCCTCGGCGACGCCGCCCTCGGCGAGGAGGTCTGTGAAGCAACGGCGACGTTCGTCCGAGGGCTTGGGCTGCCGCAGAGGCTTCGTGACCTCGGAATCCCGCGAGGAGACCTCCCGTCCGTCGCGGAGGAGGCCATGGAGAGCAAGTCCGTCCGAGCGAATCCGCGACCCGTCACCCGGGCGGATGCGTTGCGAATCCTCGAAGCCGCCTGGTAGATCTATTCCCACGACCGCCGGATGAAATCGCGAACCTCATCGAGATTTCGGACCACCTTGGCATTCTTTTGAACCGGATTCTTCCTGCGACCCGACCTTTGGATCAGGAGGGAGCCCATGCCGACCGCGGAGGCCCCGACGACATCCTCCTCGAACGAGTCTCCGACGTGCAGGACGTTCTCCGCCGGCAGGCCGAGGTATCGGATTGCCCGCTGGAAGATCGAGGGAGCCGGTTTGTATCGCTGCTCCTCCTCGGACGTGACGACGAACGTGAAGCTGAGGCCGTTGTTGTGCAAGGCCTCGAGGAGCAACATCGTGTCCATGTTCGAGACGATGGCCAAGGCGACCTCCTTCTCGAGTTGATGCAGGACGGACGCGACCTCCGGGTAAGCCCGGACGCGAAGGTATTCGTCGAAGGCCTCATCGACGCAGGCGTCCAGGTCTCCGGACAGCCCGAATTGCCGGAACATTTCTCGGAAGGCGTTTCGATGGAGGTCGCGGAACGCGACGAACGTTTTGGCGGCAAACTGCTCCTGCACCGCCCGTCGCCAAGCCTCCGTGGCCCTCGGGTCGACGGGACCGCCTCGCTCGCGAAAGAGTCGTTCGAAGACCGATGGGAGGCGGTGCGGCCCGCCCTCGAGGAGGGCTCCGAATCCGTCGAAGGTGAGCCCGCGGAAACCGCGCAGGTTCGGCCGTGCGACGACGACCCGCGAGGCTCCCGAAGCGGTTCCCACGGATTCGCGCGAGACGCGACCCGCTAATAAAATCTAACGCGTCTTCGAGGGAACGCGCGCGATACACGCGGGATGAGCAACGTTCAAGACCCGGCACCTGCTATTCCGGTCAGGGGATCGGCGGTGGTCCAGACCGGGAGCATGCAGAAGTACACGAAAGGGAATCTTCTGCTGATCAACGACAAGCCCCTCAACTACGCGATGTCGAACATCTTCGAGATCGGGGCGACGTGGAAGAAGTCGTACGACCGGGTCGTGATCGGCAAGAACGGGCCCTACGTGCTCGCGTGCTTCCGCGCGGAGGGCGAGGACTCGAACTGGTGGTACATGCCGCACGACGAGTACGTCGTCCTGGTCGAAGGCGAGGTCACGATCGAATATCGGGAGCCGCGGGAGGAGATCCAACCCGGGCCCCACAAGAACGTCGCGGGGACCGAGATGGGCCACATGGTCCTCCGGGACGGCAGCCTCGCCTCCCTCCCGGCCCGCGTCGCGTATCACATGAAGGCCAAGAAGAAGTCGCTGGCCCTCCTGCAGACGAAGCACAGTCCTTGGCTCACGTACGCTTGGAAGGAGATCTGCCTCACGGAGGAATGACGATGGTCACGGAAACGCAACACCTCGTGGAACCGGGGAAGGCGAACGAACTCGGCTACAAGACCTTCCGCCTCGGACAGTTCACGTTCGAGCGGAACGCGTACTTCTGCGTGATCCACTATCCCGGCGGCGAGTACCACATGCCCGTCGGGGAGTTCCTGCGGGCCGTCCAGCGGGACATCGGGTGGAACTTCTTCTACGGCATGGTGAAATTCGACCAGGTGTTCGGGACGTTCAACTTCTACGACAACGGCGTCGACATGTTCCTCGGGAAGTACAACGACGCCTGGCAGAAGAGCGGCAAGGCGTACAGCGAGATGTTCCCGAACGAGAAGATCAGCGCGACGTTCAAGGCGATCCTCGAGGACTGGGTGCCGCCCGAGTTCAATCCGTGGGCCGCGCCGCGGGAAACGGGCAGTCCCTTCGGTCGGAAACGCGGCGGCCCGCATCCGGCGATCTACCGGAAGCGGATCGTGACGAAGACGATGATCAAGGAACCTCGGACGGACGCGACGCACCCGGTCAACGAGGCCTTCAAGGGGATCCAAGGCAAGGACGGCGAGATGAAGATCAAGCCGGAATACAAGGAGCGGTTCGGCCTCCTGAACCTGTACGACTACCTCGCCCGCAACGACGTGACGTGGAACCCGGAGATCGTGTCCGCGGTGGAGTACAGCCTGTTCTGCCCGACGACGGAGGAGTACATCCTGCCGATCACGCACGGCAACGATCGCGTCGAATGGTTCCTGCTCCTGAACGGCCAGATCTCGATGGAGATCCGGGACCGGGACACGGGGAACCTGCGGGCCTACATGCACATGAAGCCGGGCGACTGCTGCGCGATGCCCGCGGACATCTCCCACAACCTCTGGGCTCCGGAGCGGTCCATGCTGCTCGTCTGGGAGAACGGCAACCCGGAGCTGCCGGAGCTCATCCGCCTCGGCAAGACGCCGACGACGCCGCTGCAGGAGTTCGGGCTCTCGTAAGCCTTCATTCTCGATTGAGGATCGTGCGATGCCCAGTCCTCAGGTGAATCGGTACTCCGTGTACGTCTCCCTCCCGGCCCGGGGAAAGGTGCGTCGGCCGATTGCGAAGGACCCGAGCTTGCTCCTCGCGGTAGAGAGCTGCGTGACAGCCTACGAGACGACGGGCCACCTCTCCTACGTGATCGAGGACCTTCGGCCGGCTCGGGTTTTCCGCGTGGATCGGCGGCTCCTCCTGGCCTTCGTCTTTCTCCGGGCGAACGACCGGAACCGATACTTTGAGGTCCTGAATCAACTCGATCGGTCCGGCGATCAGGTCGCGTTGGAGTCCTCCCTTGCGGGCCACACTCCTCTCTACTAGATTCGGTCTTAGGATGCGGGGACGCCCACGTCTCCATCCCGTGCAGCCTCGCAAATCTGTGCTATCGTATGTCCCCATTTCTAGGCAGTCCAGGCATCCGACATCGCGTTTTCGTCCCGGTGTTTGGAGTGTTATCGAATGGGCGGTTACCGGCTGAAGCCTTATGGCTTCGAAGTCCAGCGGAGCCCCTGCGTTGAGAGGGATGGTGGGCAGCATTCCCCCGAAGCGCCCGCCCCAGTCCACCGAGACTTCTGGAACGGGTCGAGCGGTCTAATGCCCAGCTCGAAAGCATTATGTATGCGTAGTATGATATTGTATACGTGGCCCAAACAGTCTCCGTACGCCTGTCGAAGGAAAGCCTTCGCGAGGTCGATCGCCTCGCCGAGCGGCTAAAGACGGACCGTTCCGAGGCCCTTCGCCGGTTCATCGAGCGGGGCCTCCGCGAAGCCAAGATCGACGACGCCCTCGATCGACTCCGCAGAGGTAGGGTCTCGATCGGACGCGCAGCGGAGGACGCGGGAATTACCCTCTACGAGATGCTCGAATTCGTCCGGCGGCATCAGATCCCCTCCGGCTATGGGCCCGAGGACCTGGAGCGGGATCTCCGTGCGCTGGGACGCCGCGGATGATCGTCTCCGATACGACGCCTCTCCTGCATTTGGCGCGGTCAGGGCTCCTTGACCTGTTGCGGAGGCTCTATGCACAGGTCGTCGTCCCACCATCCGTCTGGGAGGAGGCCGTCGGTCGAGGGGAACCTCGACCGGAATCGCACGGCCTCGAGGAGGCGTCGGGAAAGTGGTTGGCGGTGCAGGCCCTTTCTGGGCGAGATCGGACGAGATCGGAAGCCTTCCGCCGAGGAGCCCCGGTGGGCCGAGGAGAAGCGGATGCCATCGCCCTGGCTGAAGCATTGAGGACCCCAATCCTCATGGACGATCGCGTAGCCATCGATCTTGCGAGGATGCGCGGGATCGAGACGCGCTGGACGACGTCGGTCGTATTGGAGGCCCATCGGCGGGAGATCTTGGATCGGAAGGCCGCGGGTCGAGCCATCGAGGACCTCGTGGCTTCGGGGTTGTGGATCCGCCAGGATGTACTGCTCCGAATCCTCGCAATCTTGGGTGAACGATGAGGCCAGGGTGCGGTTCGGTGAATCGATGCCCGCTGTTATAGTTAAATAACTATAGCGCCTTTCCCCAGACTCATGCAAGTCGGATGTGGCGTGTATGCGCACACGGTCCGCGGCAAGCAGTATCTGTACTTCTGGCACTACGAGAATCGGGGTGCGTCGCGGGTCCAAGTGAAAGAGTATCTCGGCCCGGTGGGGTCGCCCCGCACCCGATCCGACGCAACGGAGCGTTGCGAGATGTATTTTGCACAAGCCGCCGAGGATCTGAAGCGATTGCGCGACACGAGCCTCGCGACCATCCGGGCGATGGCAGGCCACTGAGTCTTTGCCCGAGCACCGGGACGAAAGGGATTTGAGGCGCCCGGAACCTTATCGCGTCTGCGAATGGTCCAGCCGGCCAAGTTCCAAGCCCTGCAGCAGGAAATGGAGGCGCATCTCTTCGAACGCCGCGAGGAACTCGAAGGTCTCCTGCTCGCCCTGTTGTCACGGCAGCACCTCCTCCTGATCGGCCCGAAGGGCGCGGCGAAGAGTCTCATGATCCGCCTCCTCGCGAGTTCCATCGATGGTGCGAAGTATTTCGAGCGGCTCCTGACCCGCTTCACCCTTCCGGACGAGTTGTTCGGCCCGGTGTCCATCTCGGCGCTGAAGAAAGACCGCTTCTCGCGGCTCACCCGCGGCTACCTGCCGGAGGCGCACTTCGCGTTCCTCGACGAGATCTGGAAGGCGAACAGCTCGATCCTGAACAGCCTCCTCTCCCTGATCAACGAGCGGCTCTTCTACAACGACGGCGAGGTGCTCCAGTGCCCCCTCGAGACGTTGATGGGCGCCTCCGCGGAACTCCCGCAGGAAGAGG